>Ga0335078_10004265_pt1 | contig 21220 bp, 19 predicted proteins | sample Lox_Sample_32_FD_206711 | JGI IMG/M metagenome (GOLD analysis project Ga0335078, IMG submission 206711) | Soil microbial communities from Loxahatchee National Wildlife Refuge, Florida, United States - Lox_Sample_3.2 | ecosystem: Environmental > Terrestrial > Soil > Wetlands | place: USA...
GTGAAACGCAGACTCATAGCGGGACCGCTGGCGTTGGTGGGACTGCTTTGCGCCGTTTATCTCGGCGATTACGCCGTGATCCGCTATCGTGTAGCCACAAAGCGTGGGGGATTGGGAACGGTGACCGTTTATCACTATTACGCCATCCAGGAAAAAGCCAACAAGGTGCAATACGTATTCAATGGAAGCGAAGACCAGACGTGCGTCCATGCGCTGTTTCCTCACATGGGTTACGCTCCGTGCTGGTGGGTGGAGCGGCACAAAGAGAAGAGATCGGACATCTGAGTTTGGCCACTTTTGTGTAACCTGATGAGTTTCTTCCCGTCCGATCCCTTGGGGTTGACACGTTCTGATCGCGTGCATAGAGTTTGGTAGTTCCGGCCCGCGCCGAAAATGGCCTCTGTATTGAACTCGGGCAGCGCGGAACGATTCCGTCCGGGACGGAAAACCCATGAAACCCGTAGCTGGCTACCGCGAGCCCTATCCGGGGACGCAACCTAATCATCTTCATCCGGCATATGCTTCCTCGATCAAACGGGCGCCGACGAAACCGCAGGTGCGGATTCCCTATACGCTTTCTGAGGTCACCGGGCCCACGTTCGGCCCGGAAATCGTGCAGCCCAAGGCCAGCGATTTGACCAGGCAGCATCACGGCGAGCCCCTGGGCGAGCGAATCATTGTCAGCGGACGCGTGCTTGACGAAAACAGCCGGCCGCTGGCGAATATGCTGGTGGAGATCTGGCAGGCCAACGCCGCCGGCCGTTATTGTCATGAAGTCGATCAGCACGATGCGCCGCTGGACCCGAACTTCAGCGGGTTCGGTCATGCCATCACGGATGCCGAAGGGCGCTACCGGTTCGTGACGATCCGGCCGGGCGAATATCCGTGGCGAAATCACTACAACGCATGGCGGCCGGCGCACATTCACTTTTCACTGTTTGGGCCGGCATTCGCCACCCGCCTGGTGACACAAATGTATTTTCCGGGTGATCCGCTGATTCCGTTTGATCCGATTTTCAATTGCACAGCGGATGAAAAAGCCCGCAATCGTTTGATTTCAGTGTTCGATTGGGAAACGACCATGCCCATGCATGCTCTGGGCTACCGTTTCGACATTATTCTGCGCGGGCGCGAAGCCACGCCGATGGAGGATTGAGTGAGTTTGCAGGCGACCACATCGCAAACGGTCGGGCCGTTTTTCAAACTCGGTTTACATTGGCTCAACCAGGAGAATCTTGCAGGCGAAGGCGTGGCCGGAGAGCGGGTCACGATCCAGGGCCGAGTGCTGGATGGCGATGGCGTGCCGGTGCCGGATGCGATTCTGGAAATCTGGCAGGCCAATGCGCAGGGAAAGTATGCTCATCCCGCTGACACGCAGAACAAGCCCCTGGCGCCGAGTTTCCTGGGATACGGCCGCGTGCCCGTAACTCCGCACGGCGTCTTTCGCTTCACCACGATCAAGCCCGGTCCGGTGCCCGGACCGGACGGCACAAATCAAGCGCCGCACCTTCTGGTTTCGGTGTTCATGCGGGGTTTGCTAAGAAGGCTAATCACACGCATCTATTTTTCCGATGAGCCTGCCAACGCGAGCGACTATGTTCTGAACCTTGTGGAAGCGGCGCGGCGGCCGACCTTGATTGCCCGGTGGCGAGGCGATCAGCCTGGCGTGCTTGAGTGGAACGTGGTTCTGCAAGGACCGGATGAGACAGTATTTTTCGACCTGGGATTGTAAGGTGATCGACCCTCATCGGCTTAAACCTGCCGCAACCAGCTGATTCCCAGGCCGGATATACTTTTTGATCGGCGACGAAGACATCCCCCGATAAATTGGCCCGCCGAAATGACGATCCGGGAAATCTATTTTTTCCCATGAAATGGGCCTGCTAAGCGATTATATTGTGAGCGGCTGGGAATCGGCCGGTGACAGAGATTGATTTCCGGCGTCACCATATCCAAGGAAAAAGGCGGGTTTGACATGACCCCTAAGGACAAGCAGAACACAATTGATCTCGAACTACTGGCGATTGAAGGCGGAACCCCCACTCGGACCGAACCATTGCCCCTGGAATTCTCCGGGATGCATTACATCGATGAGGCGGAGATTGAAGCTGCGGTTCGCGTTCTCAAGAGCCGGTCATTGTTCCGTTACTACGGGATCGACGTGCAGGGAGAAGCGGAGGCGTTCGAGCGCGAGTTGGCAGAGTTCATGGGCGTCAAGCACGCGCTGGCGGTTTCCAGCGGCAGCGGCGCGCTGCAAACGGCGCTTTCGGCGCTGGGCGTGGGACCGGGCCAGGAAGTGATCGTCCCTTGCTATATGTGGGTCGCGGTTTTGGGCGCGGTGGTGAATCTGGGGGCCATTCCGGTGCTGGCGGATATCGACGATAGCTTCACGCTGGATCCCGCGGATGTGGAGAGGCAGATCACGCCGCGAACGGCGGGCATCATCGCAGTGCACATGAGCGGAGCGCCAGCGAATGCTCCCGCGCTAGCCGAAATCGCGCGCAAGCGCGGGCTGTTCCTGCTGGAAGACTGCGCCCAGTGCGTGGGGGGAAGCATCGGAGGCAAAAAGGTCGGCAGCTTCGGCGACATGGGGATCTTCAGCTTTCAAATGAATAAAAACATGAGCTGTGGCGAAGGCGGCGGAGTGCTGACCAACGATAAACGCTTGTATCAACGCGCCGTGGCGGCCCACGATATCGGGTATGCCCGCGACGATAACGGCCGGGCGATTTACGACAATCTCGATCTCTGCATTTGGGGGCGTGGCTACCGGATCGACGAACTACGGGCGGCCATTCTTCGCGTGCAGCTCAAAAAGCTGCCCAAAATTATTTCTCACATGCGGGAAAGTAAGCGGAGGATCAGGCAGGCCCTGGCAGAATTTCCGCAGGTCCGTTTGCGCCGGCTTACCGACCCGGATGGCGATACTGGCTGCTTCCTGATTCTGACCTTGAAAAGCGCAGAGGAAGCCAAGTGGGTGAATCAGGCGCTGCGGGCAGAAGGCATCAAGCCCAATTCGCAGGGGACCAGCAATATCGTAATGAACGACTGGGGCCTGCATATTTATTTCAACAATGTCAGCCTGGTGAACAAAACGAGTGTCGATGCCAAGGGCTTTCCCTGGAAGCTGGCGGAAAACCAGGGTTCCGATCCGCACTATGAGAAGGGAACCTGCCCGGTGGCGGATGGCTTGTTTGAGCGCAGCATTCTACTGACGATCCCGTCATGCCTTACCACCGCCGACGAGGACGACATCATCCATGCGTTCCGCAAAGTCTTAGCGCATCGAGCGTGAGGATTGGCGGGTAGGTACGGATGGGCGTCTACACGCTAGGTTTGATGAGCGATTCGTCAAGTTGAAGAAATGTTCCACGTGGTGGGGGGCTGGCCCACTTTTGCATCGCCACAACTGGGGCTGCCCGACGCTTCGCGGTTTTCGAAGCGTGGGAGCCACAGGCGATGGTATCAGGCGACTTCCGTTCGGTACATCTCAGCCTTCTGTGGCTCGTTCACCAGCACCGTGCCAGATATGCCCTTCTTCACGTACCCAGCCGGTGCGGTGCCATCAATTCGCTGTCCGCGACATTGCCTCCCACCCTTCGCAAAAAGCGCGAAGGATGGGGCGCCCGTCATTCGGGTGGTGTCAGCGAAAACATCGGGTGGTGGTGATACAAGGGTAAGCCAGCCCGCAGTGGAGAGAGGTTGCTTATGAAAGCCGCCGTGCTGCATTCCTTTGACAGACCACCACAATACGAGGAATTCTCCAACCCCATTGCGGGAGAGAACGAACACCTCGTCCACGTCCGGGCCGCTGCGCTGAAACCTGTAGACAAGCAGATTGCTAATGGATCGCATTACGCCAGCCCTCAGAAATTGCCCTTCGTGTGCGGCATCGACGGGACTGGACATTTCGAAGATGGCACGCGCGTCTATTTTGCGGGGTCACGACTGCCCTATGGCGCGATGGCGGAACAAACTGTTGTGCCTGGAAACCGCTGTTTTCCTCTCAATCATGACATTGACGACGTGACCGCCGCCGCGCTCATCAACCCCGGGGTGTCCGCATGGCTCACCCTTACATCGCGTGCAAAGCTCGTCCGAGGAGAGACCGTTCTCGTACTAGGTGCAACCGGAGTCACTGGCCAGCTGGCTGTGCGGATCGCCAAGCTCCTTGGCGCCGGACGAGTCGTTGCTGCCGGACGGAACAAGCAAGTGCTGAGGACGTTGCACAAATCCGGCGCTGACGCGGTGGTTTATATCACCGAAAACGACGACGAGCTAAGGGAGTCATTTCTCCACGAAGCGGGAGGTTCAGGCTTCCACGTCATCATCGATTACATCTGGGGCCATCCTACCGAGGTCTTGCTGAACTCCTTCACGCAGAAGGAATTTGTCGCAGTCAAGTCCGAGACCCGTCTGGTTCAGGTGGGGGAAAGCGCCGGACCCACCGTCGTGCTTCCCGCTGCTGTTCTGCGTAGCTGTGCCCTCACCATTCTTGGAACTGCTGGCATTCCGCCTCGCGACGCTCTGGTTGACGCTTTTCGACAGGTCACGTCACGTGCGGTGAGTGGTGAACTCCGCATCGATGTCGAACCCATCCCGCTCGCTCAACTCGAGAATGCCTGGCAACGCGATGAACACGGTCGCAGGCTTGTCTTCATCCCCTAAGGTAGCGACGGGTGGGAAGATCAAGAAACACCACTACCCGACCGCTTCCACTTGACCCATTCGCGGTTCCTACTAGATGATTGGGCAGATGGACACTGAACAGACCATTGCTGAGATCGAGCGGCTGGAACGCATGTTCGCCGTCCCGGACGCCAGGCCGCTGGGCCCAAGCGACATCTCGGCCGCCAATCGAAGGCACGATGAAAAGCTCGCACATAGCCCGTGGTTTAGGCTTTGGCAGCGATACGGGGTCTGCTGCCGAGCCAAGTCCCCGGCGCTCCGGTTAGGTGAAGTCGAAACCTAGGTCTCTGGGGATTCCAGAGACTTGGACGGGTGAGGTCCACAGGGTTCAATCTCTCGGGATTTTACCTTGCCCTGAATAGCTCCGAGATTTATCCAGAAGAGTGCAATATCCCTCCCCACCCTAAGCGCAAAGGCGGGCACCTGCCCAGAGACCTGGAAAGCTGGAAGGCTGGGCCGGCCCCCGATGCTCACTCGGGCAAGTGATCCAAATCACGGCAGCGTGTGGGCGAGGTATTGACAATTACGTCGAAGAGCAGTCAAGAGCAAGCTGTGGCACGGCCTTCTCAATGGAGGTGTGTGATGAGTCCAGCAGCCACCGCGAGCGGCGTTTCACTCAGAAACATCTTGTTTGCCACCGATTTTTCGTCTTGTTTAGAGACAACCCTAACATATGGTGCAGTTCTAGCCCGCCATTACGACGCTGCCCTCTACACGGTGAATGTGGTCCCTAAGGAAATCACCGACCATGTTCAGCCACCGGACCCGTTCTACATCCGGCATTCGGCCGAGAAGAAGATGGCGAATCTTGCAGGGCTGGAATTGCTCCAAGGGATCAAGCATCGCGAGTTTGTCAAAGAAGGCTTTGTGCCCGAGGTGCTTTCGGAGTTGATCGACAGACTTGAGATTGATCTCGTCGTGCTCGGCACCCACGGCCGCGGCGGAATCAAGAAACTCGTGCTCGGCTCCGTGGCAGAAGAAATAGTCGATTCCGCGCCTTGCCCCGTGCTCACAGTCGGACCACACGTCCCCCCGAAATCGGTGCCGGAACTGAAACTACGAAAAATACTGTGTGCGACCGACTTGCTTCACGGTTCAACGAGAGCGCTCGCCTTCGCACTGTGGTTGGCAGAGCAGGAGCACGCTCGTGTAATTTTGCTTCACGTTCTCAAGATGCCGGCCGACATTCGTGGGGAAAATTCACAATCACAGAAGGAGATGGCACGACAACATCTCATGCACCTGCTCGCACCCGAAACGGCCGCTTCCCTGGAAGCAGAATTCATCGTCGAGATCGGCTCACTGGGAGAACACATCCTGAAGGTGGCGGAGGGTCAGAATGCGGACCTGATCGTGATGCGTCCGCACCGTACGTCTTACGCACGGGTCTCGAGGCACCTGCCGTGGATTGTCCCTCATCAGGTGCTCTGTCATGCTCGTTGCCCGGTCTTAACAGTACGGGACTGATGTTTGATGACTTCTGGATATTTGTGATTGCCGAGTGAATCCCCCGACGAGGCAGAAGACGCTCGGTGGGCCGCCCGCCCGGGGTAGACACGATGAGTCTCAAATCGAAACTTTAGGACTGTTACTTTTTGCTGAGATAGTCTGGCAATTCGCGCCCCGCTACTGCACATGGATAGTGCTCATGGGCGCCACTGTTGCCTGGCTGACAGTTTCCGTGTTGATTTGGCAAGTTCGAAAGCAGTTATAGCCGTCGTGTCGTGTTCCAGATCGGCGGCGAAGACCAGCGCTTTCAAGTGGCTTACTGATTCGGCGGGCCGGGAGATCAAGAATTTTTCTGGCGGAGAGGGAGGGATTCGAACCCCCGATACCCGTTAAGGTATGTCCGCTTTCGAGGCGGATCGTTTCAACCGCTCACGCACCTCTCCGCGCCACAACAGTGGACAGTGGCCTAGCGGTCAGTTGTCAGTCTTGCGCAGCAAAATATGCCCAATCATTGTAACAAATGGTTTTACTCATCCTGATTGGCGGGGGAGATGCTTTCCGGCGGATTCCAGCCGGCCAAGCCGGTTCGGAATGACAAGGCGCCCGTGGGGCGGGGCTTCGGGCGAATGGACCCACCGACAGCCTCCTCATGGCGAAAGAGGTTGCCGAAAAGTGAGGTTCAGTCAACGGCATTGGCCGCTAACAAAGGATCGTTGCACGTCGAGGCGCCGACTACGGCCGGCGCAACGCAACTGCCCGCCGGCGACTAGACGCTGCAGTGGGCCGGCACGGGGCCTAGTGTGCTAGTGGAAATCAAAGAGAGCAAACAGGTGAAGGCCACAGTGCCCGCCAAACTGGTGCCGGTGGAACACGTTTTCAGCACGAACGCGGCGCTCATCGGGACAGACGGAGGGAAGCGGGAACTGCATGACATTCAACTCTCGGGGAAGAAGTTCTTGCTTCAAATCCTGCCACAAGCGACCGACATGAACGCTAGCGGTGCAGGAGAAGAGTCTCAATATTGATTCAGGGACTCCTGGGAGCGCACTCTGACAATTATCAGGAATCAGGCTATGCAGCCCGGCCGCGATGTTTGGGAATCAATTTCGGGCTGCGCCGGCGTCGCCGGGAAATGAGGTTAAGTACCAGCGAAAGCAATCCAATGACAATTAGGGCGACAGGAATGAAAAACGCGAGAAGAACGACGGCGTTCGTGAATATGTCAGTCAATGCATCCAACATATTCCTGCCTCCGCCCAAGCCAAACTCCTGCTTTGCCTGTGGCAAGGCTTAGGCCTTGCTCCAGAAACCGGAAGTCTATTCGCACGATCCCGCCAAATTCCTCTTCTTGCCGTGACATCGATCACCACACAGTGTGATTTCGAAAGGCGCAAAGCGCTCCAATTTGAGGCGATTTCTCTCCGCTTGCCAGTCACAATCAGTTTAGTTCATCATCACTGCATGGAAAAATGTTCCCGGGCTGATCGCTGCGTTTGGGATTTCACATGCGGTTGTCGCCTTATCCTTGAAGCAGGGAGCGGCCGGTGAGCAAGAAAAAACCGGCGTTCCGGAAGACCATTAGCATCGAATGGGGCGATTGCGACCCCGCTAATATTGTTTATTTTCCCCGCTATTTTGAATATTTTGACGGTTGCACGACTGCCTTGTTCACGCACCTGGGCCTGGCCAAGCCGAAGTTGTTTGAGAAGTATGGCATTATCGGAATTCCGGTAGTCGATGTGAAGGCGCGATTTATTGCGCCATCGCGGTTCTCCAACGAAGTTGTCGTGCAATCGGAGATTATAGGCTGGCGCCGCAGCAGCTTTTCGGTTCGCCATCAGTTATTCAACCGGGGAGCTTTGGCCGTGGAGTGTGATGAAACCCGGGTTTGGACGGCTATGTCGGCCACGAAGCGCGGAAAAATGGAGAGCCGTCCCATTCCGCCGGAAGTCGTCAGGAAATTTTCAGCAAATTCAACTTCAGCCAGGAAAGACAAATCTTCGCCGCGGACGAAAGCGTGAAGACGCGCACGCAAGTTGGAATCGTGGGAGCCGGGCCTGCGGGACTTGTGCTGTCGCATCTGCTGCGTCTGCGGGGAGTTGAGTCAATCATCGTCGAGGCCCGAAGCCGGCAATATTGCGAAGAGCGGGTCCGGGCTGGAGTTCTGGAGCAGGGAACAGTTGATCTGTTGCGGGAAATGGGAGTTGGCGAGCGCATGGACCGTGAAGGATTGGTCCATAACGGCGTAGAGTTGCGCTTCGGGGGATGCGGTCATCGCATCGACTTCAAAGAACTCACCGGCCGCGGAATCACAATCTACGCGCAGCAGGAAGTTGTGAAAGACCTGATTGCGGCGCGGCTTAGGGTGGGCGGAGAAATTCTATTCGAGACCGAAGATGTCAGGGTTCATGATCTGGACTCCGGCCAACCAAAGATTCGTTTCCGCGAGAAAGGCGAGCCATGCGAGATGCTTTGTGACTTTCTCGCCGGCTGCGACGGCTTCCACGGCGTTTGCCGCCCGAGCATTCCTGCGAACGCGTTAACCATTTACGAACGGATTTTTCCGTTCGCATGGCTGGGGATTCTGGCGGCCGCGCATCCATCATCGGAGGAACTGATCTATTGCTATCACGAACGCGGATTCGCTCTGCACAGCATGCGCACACCGGAGATCACTCGTCTGTATCTCCAGTGTGCTGCCGACGAAGATCTGGCGCTGTGGCCGGACGAACGGATCTGGGAAGAACTGCAGACTCGATTCGCGACTCGCGACGGCTGGCAGCTGACCCAAGGATCCATTCTGCAAAAGGGTGTGACCGGAATGCGCAGCTTTGTGGTCGAGCCAATGCAATACGGCAGATTGTTTCTGGCGGGAGATGCGGCGCACATTGTGCCGCCAACGGGTGCCAAGGGGCTTAATCTCGCCGTCGCCGATGTTCGTGTGCTGGCGCGGGCAATTGCAGAGTTCTATGCTTCGGGCAACCCTCAACCGCTCGATGACTACTCCCGGTTGTGCTTGCGGCGGGTTTGGCTGGTACAGCGTTTTTCTCTCTGGATGACTTCGATGTTGCACCGCTTTCCCGATGGCGGACCGTTCGAGGAGCGCAGGCAATTGGCCGAACTCGATTACGCGACCAGCTCGCGGGCGGCTGCGCAAACTTTCGCAGAAAACTATGTTGGCCTGCCCATGGACTGAAATTGTGGGCGGTCGGCAATATCGGTTGTCTCGAAAACCCGTGGCGGTTATATTGTTCAATCACAGAGGCTGAGGGCCAGAAGCGAGGAAAAAGCTTTCTGAGGGCGAAGGATAATCCATGCCATTGGTGATGAACAGCCGTCCAGTGGGCGAAGTGATGGTGATTCAGTGCAACGGCCGGATCGTTGCCGGAGGGGAAGTATTCACCCTGCAATCTCGCGTCGGTGACGTGCTGCAGAAGCACACCGACGTGGTTTTGCAATTGGAGCAGGTGCCGTTTGTCGACAGCAGCGGCCTGGGTGCGCTCGTCCGCCTGGCCTCCAGCGCGCGCGAAAAAGGCGGTGACATCAAGCTCTGCGGAGTGCAGCAGAATGTCCGCAAGACTTTGGAAATGACTTTTCTGCATTCGCTCTTTGAAACTTATGAATCCGAAGCCGAAGCGATTACCGCCGCTTATCTCGGTTCGCGTTACTCCAAGAACAAATCCGGTGATCCGGATTCGCGAGTATTGTGTGTGCATGATTCGGTCCTGGTCTGTACGGTTCTTCGGGAGGTGCTGTGCCGCGCTGGATACAATGCGCTGACCATCGGCAATATCGACGATGCCTGTCTCCTGCTGAAGGCAACAAAAGCCAGACTCATCCTGCTAGGCGCTCATCTTCATTCAGTGCGGGGCAAGGCTTCCAAATCGGCATTCGAAGCGATCGATCCTACGGTGACCGTGGTCCAGCTTGACGCGGATTTTGAGAAGCAAGATCCCGGCGAGTGCCTGCCAAAGCTTCTAGAAAGTATTCGCACAACTATCCAGGGGCGCAGCCTGCAGTAAATCAAGGGAAGAGCATAACCGCTGGAAGGCTACCCGAAATTACTGAAGCGAACTGGCAACACTGGAGAAAGCATTGTTGGCGTTACTGCCCACCAGCCGGATCGTCCCTACCACGAGAACCAGAATCACAGCCAGCATGACGGCGTATTCGGCAATATCCTGAGCTTCCTCGTCACGCCACATTTCACGGAGCAACTGACTCATCGCCACATCCTCCTGGCTCGATCATCCTTGATTGAAATCATGACCTCGCTGCCAGTGGATGTCAAATGTGAATTGCGCGGAAAAATGGGAAAGAGCAGAGCGCGTCACGGCATTTGCGCGACGATAGAATGAGACAAATCGGCAACTGCCTGGGAGGCAAATTCCAAAACACGCCCAGGAAGGACTCCGAGATAAATTGTGATGAGCAGGCTCGCGGCCAATGCAATTCCTAGACTCGGCGGCACGGAAGCGATGGGGATTTCTTCACGCGCCTCGCGCATGTACATGGCGACGATGATGCGGAGATAATAGTAAGCGCCCACTGCGCTGTTCAAAACACCAATTACGACCAATCCCACAAGGTTCGCTTGCAGAGCCGCCGAGAACACATAGAACTTGGCGAAGAAGCCGCCGGTGATCGGAATGCCGATGAGTGAAAGCAAAAAGACGGTAAGCAGCGCGGCCAGGAGCGGCGAGCGCCGCCCGAGTCCGGCGTAATCCTGCAGCGTGACATAGCGTTCTCCGGCTCCGGCGACGTGGCTGATCACGGCAAACGCGCCAACATTCATGGCCGCGTAGGATGCCGTGTAAAACATCGCGGCCGGAATTCCATTTGCCGGCACCGCGGCGAACGCCATCAGCAGATAACCGGCGTGGGCAATCGAGGAATACGCCAGCAGACGCTTAACGTTGTTCTGCACCAGGGCCCCGACGTTTCCGAGCGTCATGGAAAGCGCGGCGGCAATCCAGATCAACCAGATCCTTCCCGGCGCGTTGATTTCAAACATAACGCGCAGCAACACAGCGAAGGCTGCAGCCTTCGGCGCAGTGGACATGAATCCGACTACCGGCGCGGGCGCGCCTTCGTACACATCGGGAGTCCAGATGTGAAACGGGGCTGCCGCGACCTTGAAGCCCAGGCCGACAAACATGAACGCGATGCCTACATATGCGAGGAGCGGGACATTGCTCCCGGCCAACGCTTGCGCGATGGCAGAAATGTTCGTCGAGCCGGTCGCGCCGAAGGTGAGCGCCACACCATAGAGGAAAAACGCGGTCGCGAAGGAGCCGAGCAGAAAATACTTTACCGACGATTCTGCGCTGATGGCGGCGCGCCGCCGGAACCCGGCGAGAATGTAAGTAGAGATCGAAGAGATTTCGAGCGCAATGAAGATCAATACCAGTTCCGTGGCCGAGGACATCAGGCACATGCCCACCGCGCCGAATAGAACCAAACTGTAATATTCGCCGGCGTGAATCTGCTGCACTTCGATGTATTCGAGGGAGGTCAAAATTACGATCGCGCTGACTGCAGTTACAACCAGGTGAAAGAACACGCTGAACGCATCCACCTGCACCATTCCCCAGAACGCCGGGCCGGGAAACCGGGACTGATAAAGCGTCGCCAGGAAAGCCCCCAGGGAGCCGACCAGCCCAATTAGGCCGAGGATCTTTGGCCCACGACGCTCATCAAGCAAAGGATCGGCGATCATGATCGCCATCCCGAAGAGGGTGAGTACGATTTCGGGCAGGATGCGAATATAGTCGGCGCTCTGGAGCGGGTTCACAGTCCTGTCACCTTGCTCGCCAGGTCAGCGATTGGAGCCAAAGCAGCCTGAACCGCCGGAGCGATGGAATTAAGCCAAAGAATCGGGGCCACGCCCATAACCAGCGCGGCTAGCGCCGCGGGAACAAGCGCAATCTGCTCGCGAAAATCCAGATCGGGCAGAGTGTTGTTCACCTCATGCGTGACTTTGCCGAAGAAGACCCGTTGATACATCCACAGCAAATAACACGCGCTCCAGATCACACCGGTGGCGGCTAGAATTCCAAATGCTGGCCGGGCTTCAAACGTCCCGCTGAGCACCAGGAACTCACCGATAAAGCCGTTGAGCAACGGCAGGCCGACTGAAGCGAGCACGATAAATAGAAAGAAGCTGGAATAAACCGGCAGGGGCGTCGCCAGTCCTCCGAACTCGGAGATCTCGTACGTGTGCCGCCGCTCATAAATAATTCCTGCCAGCATGAACAGAGCGCCGGTGGAAACGCCATGCGCCAGCATGATGAAGGTCGCGCCTTCGAGTCCAGCGGTCGTAAAGCTGAACAGCCCGAGCACAACAAATCCCAGGTGGCTGATCGAGGAGTATGCGATCAGCTTTTTCATGTTGGGCTGGACCATCGCCACCAGTGCGCCGTAGATGATTCCGATCAGCGCCAGCACCATAATCCAGGTGGCATTGGCCCGCGACTGCTCAGGAAAGAGGCCGAGATTGAAGCGAAACATGCCATAGGTGCCCATTTTCAGAAGCACGCCCGCCAGCAGGACAGAGCCGGCCGTGGGCGCTTCCACATGCGCGTCGGGCAGCCATGTGTGTACCGGAAAGAGCGGGACTTTGACCGCGAATGCCATGAAGAAACCAAGAAACAGCCATTGCGCAGCGCCAATAAAATTCGGAACCTGGCCCGCGCGGATCGCGTTCTGGATCGCCACGAAATCAAACGTGTGCGGCGTGGTGTGCGAATAGAGCCACAAAATCGCCACCAGCATGAAGACAGAACCGATCATCGTATAAAGAAAAAACTTCACTGCGGCATAAACCTTGCGCCCGTGGCCGTACATCCCGATCAATAGCGCCATCGGAATCAGCGTGGCTTCCCAGAAGAAATAAAAGAGGAAGAGATCGAGCGCGACAAAAACTCCGATCAGCGCCGTTTCCAGAATGAGGAGCAGAATAAAAAATTCCTTCACCCGCTCATGAATCGATTTCCAGGAAATCAGCACGCATAGCGGCGAGAGGAAGGTGGTCAACACCACCAGCCACATCGCTACGCCATCGACTCCGAGGTGGTAGTGAATGTTCGGCGTAGGAATCCATGGCCGATCCACTTCGTATTGAAATCCAGTCTGCGTCCGTTGGAAGTGAACCGGCAGGTGCAGTGAAAGAATGAAAGCGAACAAGGTCACCACGAGGGCGAAGACGCGAATGTCGCGGTCACGGCGCGGCAAAAAGAGCAGCAATAAAGCTCCCGCTAGCGGAATGAAAGTCACCAGCGTAAGAATCGCGCCGTCAAGAGTGCCCGTGCTCATCGTGCTCCTGTCCAAATCATGTAAGCGATCGCCACTGCGGCCCCCAGAGCCACCCAGCCAGCGTAGGAGCGCAAATTTCCCGATTGCATGTGTCGGACCGAGTCCGAAACGTGCTCGGCGCCCTCGGCGCTATCGTTGACGGCCGCGTCGATCACGCCCTGGTCCACTCCGTGCCACAGGATGTCTCGTGAGCCTTCGATCAATGGGTTCACGAAAAGTATCGCGTAAAGTTGATCGACGTAATACTTGTTGGCCACGGCCCGATAAAACCCTCCTAACGCGGCAGCGATTTCCTGCGGCAACTGCGGGCGTTGATGATAGAGCAGCCAAGCGAGGCCGAAGCCGAGCACAGCGGCGAGAATCGAAACGCTCGTGAGCAGTCCTTCCGAAACATGCTCCTCGCTGGCCTGCAGCGAGGCCGCAGGAGACTCACTGGCTGCCACGGAAGGAACTTGGCCGACCGCAGGCGAAAGAAACTTGCCGAAGCGCTCGCTGCCGATCCAGCCGCCAACCACTGCCAGCACCGCAAGAATGACAAGAGGAACCAGCATCACCCTCGGACTTTCGTGAATGCCGCCGTGGCCGTGTGACGCGGCCGCTCCCGCCGGAGCAACGTGCTCTTCGGGATGTTCTTGGCCGCGATATTCACCGAAGAACGTCATAAACCACTGGCGGAACATGTAGAACGAAGTAAGGAACGCCGTGAAGACGCCGATAAACCAATACAACCAGCTTCCGTAAGGACTCACGAAAGCCTGGAACAGAATCGCGTCTTTGCTGAAAAATCCGGCGAATGGCGGAAAGCCAGCAATCGCAAAGGTTGCGGCCGTCATCGTCCAGAATGTCCAGGGAATTTTGCTGCGCAGGCCGCCCATCTTGCGCATGTCCTGCTCGCCGCCAACGGCGTGAATGACCGATCCGGCTGCAAGAAACAACAGGCCCTTGAAGAAGGCATGGGTCATCAAATGGAAAATGCCCATCGAGAATGCGCCCACACCGCAAGCCATAAACATGTAGCCGAGCTGAGAAACCGTCGAGTAGGCGAGTACTTTCTTGATGTCGGTCTGGCAGATACCGATGGTCGCCGCGAACAGCGCGGTCAGCGTGCCGATGACGGAGACCACCATCATTGCGATTGGCGCACGTTCGAAAATGACATGCGAACGCGCGACCATATAAACGCCCGCCGTAACCATGGTGGCTGCGTGAATCAGCGCGGAGACAGGCGTGGGGCCTTCCATTGCATCTGGAAGCCAGACGTAGAGTGGGATCTGCGCCGATTTGCCGCATGCGCCGACCATCAGCAAAAGGCCAATCGAAGTCAAAAGTCCTGCGCCGGCTGTCTCGACTGGCAGAGAAGCGGCGGAACTAAAGACCTGCCCGAAGTCGAGTGAGCCAAAATGCTTGATCATCAGGAACAGGCCGATGAGAAATCCGAAATCGCCGATGCGGTTGACGATGAAAGCCTTCTTGCCGGCTGAAGCCGCGGAATCTTTTGTGAACCAGAATCCAATCAGCAGGTACGACGCCAGTCCCACGCCCTCCCAGCCAATGAACATCACCAGATAATTGCCGGCCAGCACCAGCGTCAGCATAAAAAACATGAACAGGTTGAGATAGCTGAAGAAGCGGTAAAACCCGCCTTCCTCCCACATATAGCCGACGGAATAAATGTGGATCAGGAATCCAACGCCTGTCACAACAAGGATCATTACTAACGAAAGCTGGTCGAGATAAAAAGCAAAGTCGACATGCAGGCTTCCGGCGCGAAGCCATGGCGCGAAAGTTTCAAGCACCGGGATGGGAAGCGAAGAGAATTGCGCCGCGATCCATAACGCCATCGCGAAGGCCGCGCCGCAGAACGCCAGCGCCACGCTCACGACAGCCGGGCGAGAGAATTTTTTCCCCAAAAAGCCGTTGATCGCCGCGCCGATCAGTGGCAGCACGGGAATGAGCCAAAGATGCAAGTGGGGCGTCATAGTTTGAGTAGATTTATCTGGTCCACATTCAGAGTTTGGCGCGTGCGGAAAACAGAAATAATAATCGCCAGGCCAACCGCGGCTTCAGCAGCCGCCACGACCATCACAAAAAAAACAAACACCTGGCCGCTTAGCTGGTGCCAGTGCGCAGCGAAAGCCACAAACGACAAATTCACGCCATTGAGCATGAGCTCGATCGACAGGAAAATCGTAATCAGGTTTCGCTTGATCAAGAACCCGGCCACTCCGCAGGCAAACAGGATCCCGCTCAGCGCCAGGTAGTAATAAAGAGGAACCATCAGCTTTCCCTCTTCGCTTGCGGCGGCTCGGGCCGCGCCGCCAGCACCACGGCGCCAATGATTGCAATCAACACCAGGACGGAGGTGACTTCAAACGGCAGCAAGAAATCATGAAACAGCAGCCGAGCGATTGCTTTCGGCGGCCCCGGCAATGCGCCGACCGCGACCTCTCCCGTGTTGGAATGCAACAGTACCCACGCCACCAGAAGACTTCCGGCGACCAGCCCCGGAACTCCGAACAGCAGCGCCACGCGGCTGCCCTTGGTGAGTTCTTCCTCGCCCGCATTCAGCAGCATGATGACGAAAACGAACAGCACCATGATCGCGCCGGCGTAGACGATGACCTGTACCGCTCCCACAAACTCCGCTCCAAGCAGCAGATATTCCCCCGCCAAAGCTCCCATCACGACGACCAGCGAGAGCGCGCTGTTGATGGGGTGCCGCTGCGCCAGCAAATTGACCGCCCCTGCGACGCACGCGGCCCCGAAACCGAGGAATAGGATTAAGTGAAGCATCTCTCTTTTGAGAGTGGTTCGTGATTAGTGGCTAGTGGGTCAGTTTCTGAGTCACGACCTACGCTGACCACTAATCACTAACCACTAACCACTAACCACTAACCACTGCATTGCCACGACTAACGCCGTGAACACCAGATTCGCAATCGCCAGTGGCAACAGAATTCTCCAGCCAAATGCCATCAGCTGATCGTAGCGAAAACGCGGCAGCGTGCCGCGCACCCAAATGTAAACGAAGATGAACAGAAACACCTTCACCGCAAACCAGAGAACCGGCAAAATCGCCCGCAGCAGCGGTGGCCCAAACACAGGCCCTGCCCAACCACCGAAAAACAGCAACGTCGCCAAACAGGCCACCGTGATCATGTTGGCGTATTCCGCCATGAAGAACATGGCAAACTTCATGGAGCTGTATTCGGTGTGATAGCCGGCCACCAGTTCGGTTTCTGCTTCCGGCAAATCGAACGGAACCCGATTCGTCTCTGCGTACGCCGCAATCAGATAAATGAAGAAGCCGACAATTTGCCCGTGAAAAACGTTCCACTTGGGAATAAATATCCAGAAGAACCCGGTCTGCGAATCCACGATATCGCGCAAGCTCAAACTTCCCGCCATGACGACCACACCGACAAGTGAAAGTCCGAGCGCGATTTCGTAGCTCACCATCTGGGCGCTAGCCCGCAGTCCGCCGAGTAGCGAGTACTTGCTATTGGAAGACCATCCGGAGAGCGCGACACCGTAGACTCCCAACGAAGTAACGCCCAAAATCACCAACAAACCTATGTTCACATCCGCGATTTGCAGCGGAATCCGCAGACCGGCGATGGTCACATCGTTGCCGACGGGGATAAGCGCAATCGACGTAAGCGCAAAAACCAGAGAAATCATCGGCGCCGCGATGTAGAGCGGCTTGTAGACATGCGGGGGCGTCAGATCTTCTTTGAAAATAAATTTCACACCGTCCGCGAGCGGTTGCAGCAGGCCAAACGGGCCCACTCGCGTGGGTCCCCAGCGGTTCTGAATGTGCCCCACGACTTTGCGTTCCAGCCATACGCTGTATGCGACCGCGGTGAGCAGGATGACGAGCGCAAGTACGGTCTTGACCAGCGAAACGATGATGAAAGTGGTAACGTTCAATGGCTTTCTATGTCAGTCGGCAGCAACGTCATCGGTTTGGCGCAATCGCTCTTCAATCACGGAATTCAACGTCCGTGAATACCGTCCCAGAGTTCCGGAAGTAAATAAATCATTATTTGCCGGAACGATCAGATCAGGCTCCCGGATCGCTCCCGGCCCGCTTTGAGACAACGAGGTGTGCTGATCGTTGCCGGCCAGCAAATTCATTCGCGAGACGTCGTAGCCCGGCACGAGGCGCTGAATTTCATCGAGCACGGCCATCGGATCAAACGGGCTCATCTTCGGTTCAAGGCCGCGCGCTTCCAGCCAAACCGCCGCGCGATCGGCCTCACCCGATTGCGCCCCTCGCGATCCACCCATGTCGGCGCGGCTGCCCCGGCCGAACCGCACCAGTTTATGCACATCGAAGCCCATTGCGTCCGCGATCCGGACAATCATTTCAAAATCAGATTTGGTGCCGGTGACTTCACCGGCTTTCTTGACCAGTTGCAGATCGCCGCAGGTGTTGGTGAAGCTGCCGGATTTTTCGTAAGCATTGGAAGAGGGAAGGACGACATCCGCGATCTCCGCCGTCTCCGTCAAAAACATTTCCTCGACGACAACAAAGCTCTTGGAGAACGCAAAAGGATCAATGTTCAATCGGCCGATCGGATTCGCTCCGACTACGTATAGCGCTTTCAATTTACCCTTGTTCGCCGCTTCCACCATTCCGGGGAGGGTAAGGCCGGGCCCCTCCGGAATCCCGCCCCACTCTTCGTGATAGGCCGTCTTTGAGGAAACCGCGTGATAGCCAGGCAGGAGATCGGGATAGAGACCCATATCCGCTGCACCGCGGGAGTTCGCGTAGTCGGCGAGGCAAACGAGCTTGGCGCCTGGAATGCCGGCGACAAACTGTGCGAGGGAGGAAATGTCCTTTCCCCGGATCTCCGCGCCAAAGACCACGACCAGATTTTGTTCGCCGCGAAGCTGCTGCCGAAGAGCGATCCACGACTCGTGTGGGGACGGGCGACCTCGCCCGTCTGTCCCGCGCCCAACGTCCTGCGCGGGCGAGCCGCCCGCGCCCACATGGCCAGCCATGAAATCGACTACCGCATCGTCGCCCGCCAGAAAAGCGACAAACTTTCCTTCGCTGCCCGGAGCAAGCTGGTTAAAGCTCACTGCCTGCCGGCGTAATTTAATCGCCTCGCCATTGACCACGTAGAGCCTTGCGCCATGCAGCCGGACGTTATTGCGAATCTGCCAGGCAAGCAACGGGTGTTGCTCGGTCGGATCGTTGCCGATCAGCAGAATGGCTGGCGCGTTATAAACATCGCGCATACTGGCCGTGATTTCCGGCTTGTCTGTGAGCGCTGCTGCCAGGGCAGGGAAGTCTGCGGTGCGATGATGATCGATATTGTTCGTGCGCAGGACGACGCGCGCGAATTTTTGCAGCAAGTAATTTTCTTCGTTGGTCGTGCGCGTCGAGCCGATCACGCCAATGGCTTCGCCGCCGTCATGTTCGCGGATTTCCTTGAAACGCTGGCCGATCAGCTTAAACGCTTCTTCCCAAGTTGAGGGAAGGAGCTGTCCATCGCGCCGGATCAGCGGCTGCGTCAGGCGCTCCGCGTGATGCGCAAAATCGAATGCGTATCGGCCCTTGATGCACAGAAAATCGCCATTGATGCCGCTCTTGTCGCGATTGTCGCCGCGCACAATTTCCATGCCGGTATCGGCGCGGCGGACGCCCAGCGTGGTTTTGCAGCCGTCGGCGCAATGCGTGCAAGTCGTACCGATGTGCTTCATCTCCCACGGCCGCGTCTTATAGCGATACGCGCCGGACGTGAGCGCGCCCACCGGGCAGATGTCGATGCACATGCCGCATTCTTCGCATTCCAGATGGTCGCCCTGATTGGGAGCGATGACCGAACTGACTCCCCGGTTCTGTATGCCCAGAGCGGCGACATCCATACCCTCGCCGCAGATGCGTACACAGCGAAAGCACAAAATGCACCGCGGACGGTCGAAATACACCACCGGCGACCATTGCTGTTCGTCTTTGTGGTTCTTGGACTCCATGTAGCGCGACTCGGCCGCGCCGTAGGAGAACGTCATGTCTTGCAACTCGCACTCGCCGCCGGCGTCGCACACCGGACAATCCAGAGGATGATTGCCCAGCAGCAACTCCACCATCCCCTTGCGTGCCTGGCGCACTTCATCACTTTCCGTGGTTACACTCATGCCCTCGCTGATGACCGTGGTGCAAGCGGTTTGCAGCTTGGGCATCTTTTCGATCTTCACCAGGCACATGCGGCAAGCGCCCTGCGGCGACAGATTCGGGTAATAGCAGAATGCCGGTACTTCGATGCCGGCGCCCTTGCAGGCCTCGATCAGCAACGTCCCCGGCGGGGCCGTCACTTTCTTGCCATCAACTGTGATGTTTATTTCGGGCATTTGCAATTTTGTAATCGGGTAATTTGGTAATTGAAAAGCTTCGGGGCTGCCTGCAGTCAAATTGCAAAAATTACCCGATTACCAAATTACAAATCGTTCTAAGCCATCACCGGTAGCTGCTCGACCCTCGCTTCCTTCTCATACGGACAGGTTTTGCCCTCCAGATGATCTTCAAATTCCTTGCGAAATTTCTTCACGAACGCCATCGTCGGCATTGCCGCTGCATCGCCCAGCGGGCAAAACGTCCGCCCCAGCATGTTTTCCGCAAGGTAATAAATATTGTCGATATCTTTCTTCAGCCCGCCGCCGGCGTGAAAGCGCAAGAGAGTTTTCTTGATCCAGTCTGTACCTTCGCGGCAAGGGATGCACCATCCGCAACTTTCGTGCTGGTAAAACTGCATGGTACGCAGGGCAAATTTCACAATGCAGGTTGTGTCGTCGACGATGACGACCCCGCCCGAGCCAAGCATCGATCCCGCCTTGGCCAGCGAGTCGAAATCCATGGCAACATCGATTTCGTCGGCAGTCAAACACGGGCACGACGCTCCACCCGGCACCACCGCCTTCAGCCCTCGCCCGTCGGGAATCCCGCCGCCGACGTGGTAGATCATTTTCTTTAAGTTATAGCCCATCGGCAGCTCGTAGACGCCGGGCTTGGCGATATTTCCGCTCAGACAGAACAGCCGTGTGCCGCCGTTTTTCGGAGTGCCCAGCTTGGCAAACCAGTCCGCGCCACCGCGGATGATGGGTGGCACGCTGGCCAGTGTCTCGGCATTGTTGATGACGGTCGGCCCACCCCACAAGCCCACGACAGCCGGAAACGGAGGGCGAATGCGCGGAATTCCACGCTTGCCCTCGAGCGACTCCATCAACGCCGATTCTTCGCCAACCTCATACGCGCCCGCGCCGCCGTGCCAGTGCACGTCGAGATCGTATCCGCTGCCGAAAATGTTCTTACCGAGAAATCCGCGCTCGTAGGCGTCTTTGATCGCCCTCTGCATGATCTCGAGCAGATAGCGATATTCGCCGCGAATGTAGACGTATCCCGTATGCGCGCCCACCGCGATCGCCGCGATCATCACGCCTTCGATCACCGAATGCGGATCGTGCTCGAAAATCAGCCGGTCTTTGCAGGTTCCGGGCTCGCTCTCATCACCATTGCAAAGAACATATTTCGGCTTGGCCGATTGTTTGGGCACAAACGACCATTTCATCCCGGTGTTGAATCCCGCGCCGCCGCGCCCGCGCAGCCCGGAGTTCTTGACTTCATTGATCACATCCTCCGGCTTCATCGCGAGCGCCTTTTGGACAGCCTTGTAGCCATCGAGCTCGAGATAGCGATCAATGTTCGTCGCTCCCAGGCCAAAACGCCGGGACACGACTTTTACTTCATCGGGATGGGAAACCA
>Ga0335078_10004266_pt1 | contig 21216 bp, 23 predicted proteins | sample Lox_Sample_32_FD_206711 | JGI IMG/M metagenome (GOLD analysis project Ga0335078, IMG submission 206711) | Soil microbial communities from Loxahatchee National Wildlife Refuge, Florida, United States - Lox_Sample_3.2 | ecosystem: Environmental > Terrestrial > Soil > Wetlands | place: USA...
GCCCTTTCTCACGCCCGCGCTTCCATGGCCCGTCGGCGGGCGGCGTCAGCCCTTCTTGCCGCCCCCCTTTTCGGCGGGGGTGGCTTCCTTCGCGGCGCCCTTGGCGCCCCCTTCCGGCGCGGCCGCCGTTGCGGCTGCCGCGCCTTCGGCAGCCGGGGCGCCCTCGGCTGGCGCGCCTTCGGCCGCAGCAGCGGCGACCGGCGCTTCGGCGACGGTCGGCGGCAGCACCGTCACCACCGGATAGTCGGCATCGAAGATCGGCTTAACGTTTGCGGCGAAGCTTATAGCGGAAATGTGAATCACGTCATGGATGTCGAGCGCGGTCACGTCGACCTCGACGACCTCGGGTATCTCGAGCGGCAGGCACTCAACCTCGACCTCGCGCACGAGCGGTCCCAGGATGCCGCCCTCGCCGACGCCGTGGGCCCTCCCGACGAAGCGCAGCGGCACAGACACGCGCAGCGGCTGCGCAAGATCGACTTCGTACAGGTCGGCATGGAGAAAGTTTCCGCTCACGGGAGCGCGCTGGATCTCCTTGACGATAACGTGGCGGTCGTTGAGCTCGGGGGAGCTCGACCTGAGCTTGATCAGGCGCTGGCGGGCGCTGGCGGAGACGCGGGAGCGCAGTTCGACGCCGCTTATCGCGATCGGGGTCGGCGTGGTCTTGGGTCCGTAGAGCACGGCCGGAATGTGGCCTTCGCGGCGCAGTTTGTTGCGGAGGTTCTTGGGCCGCATCTCTCTCTTTTCGGCGGCCAGTTCGACAGTCTCCATCACGTCCTCACTTGAAATAATTGGACTTGAAAAAATTGGCGTTCGATCGGAGCAAATCCGTTCGGAGTAAAGCGCGTGAGCCGCGGGGGCCCGTTCCCCTCAGGTAAAAAGCGAGCTCACCGACTCTTCATTATGTATGCGCCGGATAGCTTCCGCTATAAGGCTTGCGACCGACAACACCTTGAGCGAGCCGAGTTCCGCTTGCGCCTTGGCCCGCAGCGGGATCGTATTGGTCGTGATCAACTCCTTGATGCGCGATTTGTTCAGCCGCTCGCAGGCCGGGTCCGAGAGGATCGGATGGGTCGCGCAGGCCAGCACCTCGGTCGCGCCGGCGTTCATCACCACCTTCGCCGCCTCGGTAACCGTGCCGGCGGTATCGATCATGTCGTCGACCAGCAGCGCCGAGGAATCGCGCACTTCGCCGACCAGCTGCATTTCGGCGACTTCGCTCGCGCGCGGGCGGCGTTTGTCGATAATCGCGAGGCTGGCGTTCAGCCGGCGCGCGAAGGCGCGCGCCCGTTCCACGCCGCCGGCGTCGGGCGAGACGACCGAAACGCGGCGGCCCTCCAGGCGCTTGCGCAGGTACTGGATCAGGACCGGCATCGCGTAGAGGTTGTCCACCGGAATATTGAAAAAGCCCTGGATCTGGCCGGCATGGAGGTCGACCGTGAGCACGCGCTGCGCGCCTGCGGTGGTGATCAAGTCGGCGACCAGCTTGGCGCTGATCGGCACGCGCGGCGCGACCTTGCGGTCCTGGCGCGCGTAGCCGAAGTAGGGGATGACGGCGGTGATGCGCTTGGCCGAGGCGCGCCGGAGCGCGTCCATCAGGAGCAGCAGCTCCATCAGGTTTTCGTTGGGCGGAGTGCAGATCGACTGGAGCACGAAGCAATCGCCGCCGCGCACGTTCTCACGCACTTCGACCATCACCTCGCCGTCGGGGAAGTGGCCGACCTCCGCCTCGCCCAGCCGCACGGCCAGATGCTCGCAGACCTCGCGCGCCAGCGCCGGGTTGGAGTTGCCGGTGAAAATCTCCAGTTCGTCTTTCGCCCGCTCAGGCATCTAGGCCCCTCCGGCCAAGCCAAAGTCGTAATTCTTCGCGCATTTTCTCTCCGCGTTCCTGCCCGGCCTGCCCGGACTCAAAAAATCGATGGCTGGGCGGGAAGGATTCGAACCTTCGAATGCCAGGTCCAAAGCCTGGTGCCTTACCAGCTTGGCGACCGCCCAACACGGTCCGCGTCCGCTTCTTCCGTTGATGCCGAAGGGCCATCAAGCATAGCACACATGCCCATGCTTGAGAGCGCGGACCGCCGCGCCGCGCGGCCAGCGGACTGCGGCGGTCATCCGATGAAAGTGTGACGCGAAACTGTTGCCAACGGATCGGCCCAAACTAACGGCCGCAGCGCGATCGCTGCGGCTTTGTGACGGCGATGTTAACGGATGGTGTTTTTGAGTGTCAATCGCGGCTTCGACGAAGTTCCACAAGTGCCTTCGGTCGAGCACGCACGCCAACCGGAGGCGAGGAAAGGCGGGCGCTCCGGCAAGGCTAACAAAGCGAATTTACGGCGTAAAATTGAGCCTGTGGACGCGTCCGGCGCAGCTCGACGGCGGCGTTTGCGGCCGCCTCGGCATCGACAAAGATCCCGAAGACCGCGCCGCCGCTCCCCGACATCGACGCCGCGGAGGCTCCCTTGGCGATTAGAGCAGAGCGCAGGTGGGCGATTTCCGGATGCCGCGCCATCGCCACCGCCGCCAGGTCGTTCTGCAGCATTGGCTGGGTGATCGCGCCTTCGGCTATCGCGCGCAGATGCGCCGCCGGCGCCGGTCCGCTCCATTGCGCGGGCTCGAGCGCGCGGTAGATTTCGGCGGTCGAGACTTCGATCGGCGGCACCGCGATTACCATCTGCAGGGGTGGAGGCCCGGCTTCAAGCGGGACGATACGCTCGCCCACGCCGCCGACGTGCGCGGCCCGCGGATCGAGGAAAAATGGCACGTCCGCGCCGAGGCTCAAAGCGACCGCGGCGAGGCGCGCCCGACCTTCGACGCGGCATAGCGCGGCCATCATGCGCAGCACGGCGCCGGCGTCGCTCGATCCGCCGCCCAGCCCCGCACCCGCCGGAATCTTCTTGCGCAGATCGATCGCGACCTGATGCGGCCGATCGATCTCGGGGTCAAATTCGGCGAGGAACGCGGCGGCGGCGCGCCAGGCGAGGTTCTTGTCGCCCAGCGGAATCTCGCCGCGGTCGCAGGCGAGCGCGATAGCCGTCTTCGCGCCGCTTTGAGCTCTCCCGCGAACCTCGGCCCGAACGTCGTCGCCGAGCGAGACCGGGATAAAGATCGAGTCGAGTTCGTGATAGCCGTCGGCGCGGCGGCCGACCACGCGCAGAAAGAGATTTATCTTGGCCGGCGCGCGCCCGGCGAGCAGCTTGACCATCGATGTACTTTTGCAGCTGTTCGTTCAGCGTGTTTTTGCCGCGCGCCGCGGAGCGGACGCGCCGCCCGGATGCGCGGGCTTCTCCGGACGCCGCTAGTTCGCGTGCGGCGGCGCGTTGGCGCCGAGCGTGGTGCGGATCCGGCGATGGACATGGCGGTTGTCGCGCTGGATTATCGTGATAAACCCGAGCAGCGTCAGCACCACACCGGCCAGCACCAGCGCCTGCCCGGTCAAAAAGGTAGCGTGGTAGAAATCCATCCGCGCCGTCGCATACGAGACTTGGCGCTGCGCGTCGGTGAACGGCGCCAGCACGGCGCTGTCGGTATGCGGGTCGAGTTCGTCGAAGCTGCGATAGGCCTCGTCGACGGCGACCTCCTCGTGGCCCGCGACGATGCGGCTGTATTCCTGGGTGCGGGCGCGGCCGATTTCCCAGTTGACGGCCCCGAGCATGATTAGCGCGAGCCCGCCCACGACTCGCCAGTCGCCGTAAACATCCGGCAGTTTCATCGGTACGTAACCGAACAATATGCCGCCGCTGGCGGCAAAACAACCGCGCGAAGCGCAATCATGCACAGGGACGGACGGCGCGCAGTCGCCTCTCGCCTTTGAATTGCGCGCGTAAGGTCCGAGCAGTTATCATCAAACGGCGAGGCAGCATCGGCTGACGAATCCGGAAGAACCGTTGGACAACACGCGTCTGAACTCACTGCTCGAGCGCTTTGCGGCGCACGATCGCCTGGCGCTGGCCCGGCTGATCACGCTGGTCGAAAACCGCGCGGCCGTGGTCAGCACCGTGATGGAGCGGATCTATCCGCGCGCCGGCAACGCCTACATTGTGGGGGTGACCGGCGCGCCCGGCGCGGGCAAATCGACGCTGGTCAACCGGCTCATAGCGAGGTATCGCGCCCGGCACAAGGAAGTCGGCGTGCTCGCGATCGATCCGTCGAGCCCCTTCTCCGGCGGCGCGGTGCTGGGCGACCGCGTGCGCATGACCGACCATTACCGCGACCCCGGCGTTTACATCCGTAGCCTTTCGAGCCGCGGCAGCCACGGCGGATTGAGCCGCGCCGCGCGCGAGGTCGTAAAGCTGTTCGACGCCTTCGGTTTCGACATCATCATCATCGAGACCGTCGGCGTCGGCCAGACCGAGCTTGCCGTGATGGATCTCGCGGACACCACGGTGGTGGTGACCGTGCCCGAAGGCGGCGACAGCGTGCAGGTGATGAAGGCCGGGCTCAATGAAATCGCCGACCTTTTCGTGGTCAACAAGGCCGACCGCGAAGGCGCCGACCGCATCAAGGCCGAGCTCGAACTGAGCGTGCATCTGAGCCGCCAGGACGCCGGATGGCTGCCGCCGGTGGTGTTGACCCAGGCGGCGGCCGACCACGGGATCGACGCGCTGGTGGCGGCGATCGAGCGCCATGCCGAATATGTCAAAGCCCATCGCAGCCCCGAACGCGAGCGCGAGCGGCGGATTCGCGAGTTCGTCGAGGTGCTGACGGCCGAGATGGAAGAGCGCGCCGAACGCGCGGTGCGAAGCGGCGGCGTCAACGGTGTGGTGGGCGAAGTCCGCGCCGGGAGCCTCAATCCGTACACCGCGGCGCGCCGCGTGATCGAGGATCGCGCGGCGCTGGGCGAATTGCTCGCGGAGGGCTCGGCGGCTGCGTCGCGGCGCGATTAGCCGCGGGCGGCATCTAGTATGGCGACGCGAAGCGACAAATCGGGAAAGGCCGCGGCGAGCGGCCGCCTCTTTGCCATCGGCGATATTCACGGATGCCCCGATGAGCTCAGCGTGATCCTGAACGCGATCAAGCCCGTGCAAGGCGACACCGTGGTCTTCGTCGGCGACTACGTCGACCGCGGACCCTCGGCGCATGACGTGATCGAACTGCTGCTCGATCGCGAGCGCGCGGGCGGCGCCGAGTTCGTCTTCCTCAAGGGCAACCACGAGGACATGATGAGTGCGTATCTCGGCCTGCCCGGGAACTACGCCGAGTCGTTCCTGTTCAACGGCGGCGCCGCCACGCTCGAGAGTTACGGCGTCAACGAGCGCAACCTGCCCGAGGCGCGCGGCCTGATTCCCGACCCGCATCTCGAGTTCGTCAAGCGCCTCTCCACCAGCTACCTGCGTCCGCCCTACCTCTTCGTCCACGCCGGCGTGGTGCCGGCGCTCGAGATCGAGGAGCAGCGGGTCGAGGACATGCTCTGGATTCGCCAGGAATTCATCTTCAGCCCGCACAAGCTCGGCGCGACCGTGGTCTTCGGACACACCCCGATGCGCGCCGTGATGGTCGATCTGCCGTACAAACTCGGCATCGACACGGGACTGGTTTACGGCGGCAAGCTGACCTGTATCGAGCTTACCGAGGGCGTCGTTTACCAGGTCAAACGGCACAGCCGTCAGGCGAAGAGCAGCGCGATCGCGCTCGCTTGAGGCGCGTCTCGCGGGCGACCGCGGGCCTTTCCAGCCCGCGCCGCTCCGGCTAATCTTGTGCGCTCGGTGGCGACGTAGCTCAGTTGGTTAGAGCATGCGGCTCATATCCGCAGTGTCGTAGGTTCGACTCCTACCGTCGCCACCAATCAATCTCCGCGATTTATCTGGGCTTTTTTCGGCGATGCCACGCGACTCGACTACGTGTTCAGATGTAGGTTTCATTCGGAATCGTCTCCCGCTTAGAAATCTCTCGCTCATTTTGCTAAGCGGGGGTCGTCGCTGCCGATGCAGCGCAAACCCTCTCGCTGGCTCGCGGCCCGCTTGGCAAGTGCCGCTTCGCACTGTTGCGCTGCGTCAAACTTGCCGACGATGCTCCATTTGCTCAACGGCGCGTTGGTGTCGGCAAAGCGCATTCCAAAGTGCGACCACACTCCGCCTTGATGCATTGGTGCCCTTATCAGAAACCAGCTCGCGAGCACCGCTGTGCAAATATGCGTGAGTCGTTTCATCTTCTCTCCTTCTCTACTCCTAGAGCGCAGCGAAGACGCATCCCGGAACCTCGGGCCGCACGCTTTCGATGAAATCGGAATCTCGCATGGCAGCGCTCGCGCCGTTTGACGTGGATATTACCCGCGCAGCCGCGCTCGTCCATCAGGCGCACTGCTTCGAGTCCGGCTTCGGTTAGAGAGACCACAAAAGCCAGCAATTCGTGCTGCGTCAATCGTCTACTCCATGCTGAACATGGATATTGACGCGTCAAACAAGTCTAGGGGACGAGACTGGTCGCGCGTCCGCGCTGGCTCCTCGAAGCCTCGCGCCGCGCTCCCCGCGCGGCACTTCGTCGCAAAGCGCAGACGCGCATCTCAAAATCGGGCGCGCCCGCTCCACGCGGGTTCGAGAGCGGGACGCGCTTTTAAGTATTCAGACACCCGTTCCGGCGCGCGACCCGCTACATCGCTATAGCTTTCGCTATACTGAACCATGAATCTGCGCTGGCCCAAGCGCTTCGCCGCGCGGCTCCATTTACGCGCCAACCCCGCCCAGCCGCCCTCCTTGATTTCGGGAATCGAGACACTCAGAGCATCGGCGCGCGCTTCCATCCGAATGCCCAAGTGATTTGGTTAGATACTTCGACACGTAAGCAGCCGCTCCAGCGCCAGAGAAGACTGGCCGGAAATCGAGAGCGCCGAGACCGCAGCGTTTCGCGGCTCCTAAAGGTTCATTTTCGGCCGTTCGGCGGAGTTGTCCGCTTGATTTTGCAGGGTCTTTCTGCCGGTGTAGGCTCGACTCCTGCTGTCGCCACCCACATCGAAGGTATCCGCAAGTGCCATCAAAGTCACAATCGATAATCGATCCATCCAAGGCGCGCCCCGCCCATCCGTACCACATGTTCGACGCCATAGCCGCGCAGCCGGCGGCGATCGCCGAAGTCGTGGCGCGTAACCGCGAGGGCGTCGCGGCGCTCGCACGCGCGCTCAGGCAGACGCCATCGCTGACGCTGGCCGGAATGGGGACGTCGCTCAACGGGGCGATCTATGGCGAATACTGGCTGCGCACGATCGGACAGATGCGCTCGGTCAGGGCGGTCAGCTCTTTCGACGTCGTGAATTACGGGCTCAAGCCCGCGGCGGGCGGCGCGCTGCTCGTGTTGTCGCATCGCGGATGGAAACAGTACTCGGCGCGCGCGGTGGCCGAGGCCAAGGCCGCCGGCGTCTTGACCGCCGCGATCTGCGGCCAGGGCCCCGACGAGGGGGCGCGCCAGGCCGACCATCTGCTGCTCACGACCGAGCAGGAGCAGTCGGCGGCGCATACCAAGAGCCTGACCACCGCGATGGCGCTGCTGTTCGAGTTGGCGCTCGAGCTGCGCGCGCAAGCCGGCGGCGGCGAGCTTGAAACGCAGCGGCTGCGCGGCGAGTTCGCGGCGATTCCGGAGCTGATGCGCCGGGGCCTTGGCGACGATTCGCGCGAGCGCAATGCGGCCGAGCAGTTGCGCAACTACCGCCGGATCATGCTGCTCGGCGGCGGGCCGAACTATCCGACCGCGCGCGAGACCGCGCTCAAGCTCAAGGAGACCAGCTTCCTCTATGCCGAGGGGATGCAGGTCGAGGAATTTCTGCACGGTCCGATAAGCTCGGCCGACCGCGACACCCTGGTCGTTGTCGCGAGCGGCGGCGGCGCGTCCGGCGCGCGCGCCGAGCAGGTGGCCAACGCTCTCGGCGAGATCGGCGCGGAGCGCCTGGGCATCTATACCCGCGCGGGCTCGGCGCTGGCCGAGGCGGTGAACGCCGGAATCCAGGTCGAGGGCGAGGATGAGGCGCTCAGCCCGTTCGCGCTGCTGCTCTCGCTGCAGCTTTTCACCTACTGGATGGCGGTGAAGCGCGGATGCAATCCCGACCTGGCGCATCGCGACGACGCGCGCTACGTCAGGGCGGCCGGTCACTTCGAGATGTAGCCGTCGAGATGTAGCGCGGCGATCGCGGAGACGGCTAAAGAGTTGGCGAACGGCATCTGGCGGAAGATCCAGCGATCCGCCCGGCGCCAGGGTTGGTGAAACCGCACGATCCGGCTAACGTCGCGCGGTGATGCTTGCCCGGCTTGCCAGGCCCTTCGCGTCGCTCGCGCTTACGGCGGCGCTTATCGCCCTCGTCCTGCTCGCGCTCGGCGCCTCTCCGCTGCTGGTCTTCGCCGCGCTCTGGGAGGGTGCATTCGGCAACTGGCTCGCCGCGACCGACACGCTCGTCAAGGCGACGCCGCTCGTCTTCACCGGGCTTGCGGTTTCGATCGCCTTTCGCGGGGCGCTCTGGAACATCGGCGCCGAGGGCCAGTTGCTGGTGGGCGCGTTCGTTGCGGCCGCGCTCGGGATTGCGCTCGACGGATGGCCGCGGCCGCTGGCCGTGGGATTGGTGCTGGTGGGCGGCGCGTTGGGCGGCGCGCTCTGGAGCGCCGTCTGCGGATGGCTCCGCGAGCGGCGCGACGTAAGCGAAGTCATCAGCACGATCATGCTCAATTTCGTCGCGGTGCAGCTTCTGAGCTACGCCGTGCATGGTCCGCTGATGGAGCCTTCGCGGTCGTATCCCAAGAGCGCGCCGATCGCGCACGCGGCCGAACTCTGGACGTTCGCGCCGCCGAGCCGGCTCAATGCCGGGATGATTCTCGCGGTCGCGCTCGCGCTCGTCTCGTGGCTCTGGCTCTTTCATAGCCGCAGCGGCTTCGAGTTGCGTGCGATGGGCCGCAATCGGCGCGTCGCGGCGTTCTTCGGGATTCCGGTCGCGCGCCTCGGGATCGCAGCGATGGCGCTCAGCGGAGCGCTGGCGGGCCTCGGCGGCGCCGTCCAGGTCTCCGCCATCACCCATCGCCTGTACGAAAGTTTCTCGCCCGGATGGGGCTACGAGGCGATCGCCGTGGCGCTGGTCGCGCGGCTGAATCCGCTTGGCGTGATGCTGACGTCCCTGCTGTTCGGTGCGCTCGACAACGGCTCGCAGGCGATGCAGCGCAGCCAGGGCGTCTCGCCCGAGCTGGTGCAGGTGATCCAGGGCGTGACGATTCTGATCCTGCTCGCCTTCGATACGCGAACCTGGAGCACGCTTAACGGCGCGCTGTGGCCCCCGGGAGACGGCGATGCGGCGTGCGCGGCCGCTCCCGGAGCCGTCGCGGCCGCCGGGGGAGGCGGCGATGCTTGAGGCGTTCCTGGCCTCGACGGTGGCGATGGCGACGCCGATTCTTTACGCGGCGCTCGGCGAGCTGCTGGTCGAGCAAAGCGGCGTGATCAACGTCGGGATCGAGGGCTCGATGCTTGCCGGCGCGTTCTTCGCGCTCGCCGCGGCGTACTCGAGCGGCAGCCTGATGATCGGGTTGCTTGCGGGAGTCGCCGCCGCCGTCGCGCTCAACGCGCTGCTCGCCCTGCTGGTCGTCAATCTCGGCGTGAACCAGGTCGTGGCCGGCACCGCGCTCAACATCCTCGCGCTGGGGCTGACCGGGGTCTTCTACCGCGGGATGTTCGGCGTCACGGGGAGCGCGGTCGTGGTGCGGCAGTTCGGCGCGATCGCGCTTGGGCCGCTTGCGCGAATTCCGCTGCTTGGCCGCGCGCTCTTCGATCAAAACGTCCTGGTGTACGTCGCGTTCGCGATTCTACCGCTCGTCTCGATACTAATTTCGCGCACGCGCTACGGATTGCGGCTGCGCGCGGCGGGCGAGCGGCCCGAGGCCGCGGACGCGCTGGGCCTTGGCGTTTATCGCCTGCGATGGGAGGCGCTGGCGGCTGCGGGGGCGCTTACGGGAATTGGCGGCGCGTTTCTGACGCTCGGTTACGCGGGAACCTTTATCGAGGGGATGTCGGCCGGCCGCGGCTTCGTCGCGCTGGCGGTAGTGATCCTGGGACGCTGGAAGGCGTGGGGATGCGCCGCGGCGTCGATTCTGTTTGGCGCGGCGATGGCTCTGCAGTTCGGCCTGCAGGCGCTCGGCACGGTCGTGCCGTACCAGGCGTTTCTCGCGCTGCCGTATGCGCTCACGCTGATCGTGCTGGCGGGATTTGGCGGGCAGGCCGACGCGCCGAGCGCGCTGGGCGAGCCCTATACGCGCGCGTAACGGTCCTATCGCGCGCTCATGCCTTGCTCTCCGGGCTGCGGCGCGTGGCATGCGGCGCGACGCCGCTCGCTTCCATCTCACGGTTGAAGCGCGGCCGCCGATAGGTCATCCCGATTATGAAACCGCCGATATAGAAGATTCCGTTCGGACGCGGCAGCAGCATCGTGGGCAGGAACAGAAAACAGATTGCCCCCGCGACCGTCCATCCGAGCGTCCCCGCTTCCATCCGGATCGAGAGCCCGGTCCGGTTCGGCGCGCCCTGCATCCGCTCGAGCATTCGCGCGCGCCATCTGAGCACCCGCGCGAGCGGAACGAACATCGCAACCCCGCCGGCCACTCCGAGCGCTACCGCAATCCATAACCACGGGTCCTTCCAGTCCATATGCGTCCCGAAGCGCCGGTTCCGTCTTGCTCCGCTCCCGCCTTGCCGAGGATGATCTGGCGCCCGCGGGACGCTAGACTACCGCACAGCCGGTCGTCATACACGCCGTCGGTCTGACGAGTAGGGACTTTGCGGTGAACGACTCGTATTTGCGATGAAGGATTTGTCCTCACGATGAAGGATTTGTCGCTCGCCGCTTCGGCCTTTCCGATCGCGACCTGCGGGGCCTGCAAACGCGTCGTGCTGCTGCATGTCACGCTTGACGATGCGGGGCGCGAGCGCAGATGCTGCGTGCATTGCGACGCGGAAATCGAAGAGCCGGTGCGCTGGGTCAAGGCGGGGGAGCTGGAGCGCGAGGGTTACTACTTCGGCCCGCCGCCCACCAAGCAAGGTGCGGGTGGAGGATGTGGCAGCGGATGCGGTACGTGCGCGACGCGTGGCCATTAGGCGGCTCGGATTCGGCTTGGAGTCCGCGCACGTCGCGACGCAGGACGCGGCAGTCACAATACGCTTTGAGCGCGAGATTTTCCTGCGGCGCCGGCGTTTCGCCGGCCGCAACTTGAAATAGCGGCGCCAGGGTTTCGCTAAAATGTTCACCGGCAAAGGCCGACAACTGACGATCTATATCGGCGAGAGCGATCTCCATCATCATCAATCGCTCTACATGGCGATCGTCGAGATGCTTCGGCGCGAGGGGCTCGGCGGTGCGACGGTGACCCGCGGAATCGCCGGATTCGGGATGTCGAGCGTCATACACACCTCCGCTATCCTGCGCCTCTCGATGGACATGCCGATCGTAATCACCGTGATCGACCGCCCCGAGCGGATCGAGCGTATCCTCGCGCCGCTGGTCGAGCTGGCGCCGAACTCGCTCATCACTGCGCACGACGTCGAAGTGGTCCATTCCGGATTCGCCGTGCGTGAGGGCCTGCCCGATATCAAGGTCGCCGAGGTGATGCGGAGCGAGGTGGTGACGGTGGAACCGGACAGCCCGCTCACGGCGGTCGTCGAACTGCTGATCGACAAGGACTTCACCGCGGTCCCGGTCGTGGACGAAGCGCGGCGGGTAGTCGGGATGGTGAGCGATAGCGACTTGCTTACGCGCGGCGGGATGTCCGTGGGACTCAGCCTCAAGCGCGCCTCCGACGCCGAGTTCGTGCGTCAACTGCACAGCGAAATCGAGAATCGCGGCCGCCGCGTCGCCGAGGTGATGACGCGCGAGGTTGTAACGATCGCGCCTGACTCCTCGATCGGGGCCGCGGCCCGCGCGATGGTCCAGCATCATCTGAAACGCCTGCCCGTGGTCGACGGCCAGGGACGCCTGGTCGGCATCGTCGGACGGCTGGACCTGCTCAACACGATCGCCGCGGCCCATCTTCCCGAATGGCATCCCGAGGCCCGCCGCCCCGTCGCCGCCGGCGCGGGCACGCTGGTGCGCGACGTGATGAATCGCGAGGCCGCAACCGTGCCCGAGTCGGCGAGCCTCGGCGAGATCCTTGAATTGCTGGTAACCTCGGCCCACAAGCGCGTGGTGGTGATCGACCCAGCGCGGCACGTGGCGGGGATCATCGCCGACAGCGACCTTGTCTCCCGCGTCAGCCGCGAGAGCCGCCCGGGGCTCGTCGAGATGCTGATGGCGCGGGTGCCAATCGAGCGAATCTCGGCTGTCTCTCGCCGACGTCTCGCGAAATTGCGCGGCCGCTCGGCGGCGGAGCTGATGACGCGCGAGGTGGTGACGCTGCACGAAGAGATGCCGGTCGCGAGCGCGCTTGCGCTGTCGGCCGAACGCCACGTCAAGCGGCTGCCGGTCGTCGATGCCTCGGGCGCGCTGGTTGGAATCGTCGGACGGTCGGAGCTGTTGCGTGCGCTGCTCGACGCGCCGGCTTGCGCAATGACGCCCGGCGGCTGAAGCATCGAACCGCGACGGGAGCAGGGAAGACTTGGGCGCATTGCTTTGGGTTGGGCTTGGCGGGTTCCTGGGCGCCATCGCACGCTACGGGCTAGGCGGATGGGCCGCGGCGCGCTGGGGCGCCGCCTTCCCCTGGGGCACCTTCGCGATCAACATCAGCGGCAGCTTCATCCTGGGGTTTTTCATGGCCTTCGCGCAGTATCGCTCATGGCTGCATCCGCAGATTCGATTACTGTTCGCGGTCGGCTTCGTCGGCGCCTACACGACGTTTTCGACCTACACCTACGAGTCGCTTCGCCTGATGATGGACGGACAGTTCGCGCTCGCCGCGCTTAACGTGATCGGCAGCGTTGTCATGGGCCTGGTTGCGGTCTTTGCCGGCTTCGTGCTGGGAGACTCTATCTAGCCGCGTTGTCCCTTTTCTCATCGCTTGCTCGCTCCAAACACGCGTTTGCACAAGCTAAATGTTATCGATCTTTTTAGAGGCCGATTTTGGAGGATCGATGAACTCTTCCATCGCTCTTTTGCGGTGATATTCGTGGTCGCCGTCGTCTTGACGCTGGTTTTGACCCTCGCCCTTGTTCCCACGGCCGCTCGCGCTCAACCGCTCGCCAAACGGGCGATCGCCGTCAGCCAGGAGGCGCGAGGCACGGTGATTCTCCGCGACCTGCCGCAACTAATGGAACAGGAAGCGATGCGCAGTCCCGCAGTCTCGCGTCCGCTGCGCGGCGTTTCGATTCAGCAATACGCCGCGCTCAAGACACAGGCCGCAAGCGTGAAGCCTCCGGCGCGGAGCGGTGCTGGAGTGGTGCCTTTCACCGTGACCTCACAGCCGAAGCCGTCCGCCGGCCCGGCGCCGACATCCATTACGGCCTTCGGCGGCCTCGGTATCGGCTGCGGGCGGGAGATTCCGCCCGATATGGCGCTCGCTGTGGGCCCGACCTTCGTGCTGCAGGTGATCAACGGCTGCATGACCGTGCTGGACAAGAGCGGCAACGTGCAGGCCGGATTCCCGAAGAGTCTGAGCGCGTTCATGGGCGTTGGCGCGTCGGCCCAGGCGCCGCCCTTCGATCCGCGCGCGATCTTTGACTGGGCCAACCAGCGCTACATCGTGTCCACCGCCCACGTCAACGCGGCGGGAGCGCAGATCCTCGATGTGGCGGTCAGCCGGACCTCGGATCCGACGGCAGGATGGTTCGTGTACCGAATCAACCTGACCGCCAACCCCAACCCGCTCATCCCGAGCACCGAGGTCGCCGACTTTCCCACGCTGGGGCAGGATCGGCGGACAATTTACGTCGCTTTCAACGCCTTCACGCTGCCGGACACTTTCAACGGTGCTTACATGATGCTGCTGCCCAAGGGTCCGATGTACGCCGGCGCGAGCTTCGATTTTTTTGCCCTGTCGCCCGAATTTTTCACGGTTAACGGCACCGGCGAAGTGATGGACTCGCTTCAGCCGGCAAACGTGATGGACCGCACGGACGACCCGCGCGCCGAATTCGTCGTCGCCGCGCACAATATCAATGCTCCCGGAGGGCCCTCGAACGTGCAGTGCGCGACGGGATGCAACGGGCTGGTCGTGTTTGCGATCTCGAACCCGGCATACAGCACCACCTCGCCGGGACCCGAGGTCTCGCAATTCCTGCTGTCCACGGCCAACAGCTACTCGCTGCCGCCGCCTGCGACTCAGCCCGGATGCTCGACGCCAGATTGTCTCATCGATACCGGCGACACCCGCATCTCGGGTGAAGCGGTTTACGCCTCGGGGTCGCTCTACGCGGCGCTTGGCACGAACGGCACCGGGCGGCGAGACGCGGCTCGACGTCTGGGTTGACACGGGAATCCGCGCTCCGGCCGGCGGCCCCGCAGCTATTCGCTGAGCCGCCCGGTCCGGCGCAGCCCCTCGTAAAGCACGATCGAAACCGCGTTGGCGAGGTTGAGACTGCGCACGCCATGCTCGAAGATCTGAATCCTATAGGTGGTGTCGGTCCGCGTGCGCAGGAATTCCTCGCCGAGCCCCTTGGTCTCGCTACCGAAGATCAGAAAATCGCCCGGCGCGTAATCCGCTTCGAGATACGAGCGCTTCGCGCGCGCCGAGAAATACTTCATGCGCGGCTCGGTTCCGGCTGATGGCTGCGCCTGGTGAGCGGCGGCGAATTCGTCCCATCCGGAATAGGTTCGCAGATCGACCAGCGGCCAATAATCGAGCCCGGCGCGCTTGAGATAGCGATCTTCGAGCGAGTAGCCGAGCGGTCCGACCAGGTGGAGCCTGGTGCGCGTAGCCGCCGCAAGCCGCGCGATCGATCCGCTGTTTTGCGGGATCTCCGGCCGCACCAGCACGATGTGAAAAAACGGCAACGCCGATTGTGCGCGCGCCCCGGAATCTTTAGGGCTCAATCTGGTTTGCCCGGCGACCCCGCCTGCCGCAGCGGATAGCGCCGCCCGCGCATCGTGAGCGCAAAGCCGCCGCGCTCGTCGGCCTCGAAGCCGGGACTCAGATGGTAATAGGCGTTGCGCAGGAAACGGGCGCGCTCCGCGCCGCCCTTGACGCGACAGTACAACACGTTGTCGTTGCCGACCTCGAGGGTCGCCGGGTCAAGCGGCTCGCGTTCGTCGTCGTTGAGCACGATCGTAAAGCCGCCCGCCGCGTCGCCCTCGATCGACTTGACCACGTAGGGCGTGTCCTCGACGCTAATCGCCGCGCGTTCCTCGGCGACCTGGAGATAGTAGGTGCCGTCGGGATTGCGGCGGATGCTGCGGCTGAAGACCAGCGCGATCCGCGGGTTGTCGATCCGTTCCTCGTCGCTATACCAGTTGCCATCGCGACGAAACGAGATCTTGCCTGACTCGACCGCGTAAAACCCTGCCCGTGCCATCTCAGCGCATCCGGCTGTCCAGGACGATCGTCACCGGCCCGTCATTGACCAGCGCCAGTTCCATGTGGGCGCCGAATCTGCCCGTTTCAACTTTAGCACCGCGGGCGCGCACGAGTGAAATGAAGCGCTCGTAGAGCGGCTCGGCGATCTCCGGCGGCGCGGCCTTGATGAACGACGGACGGCGCCCGCCACCAGTATCGGCGAGCAGCGTGAATTGCGAGATCACCAGCAACTCGCCGCCGATCGCGCCAAGCGCCAGGTTCATCTTGCCCGCCGCGTCGGCAAAAACGCGCAGCCCGAGGATACGGTCGGCGACAAACTCCGCGTCGGCTTCGGTGTCGTCGCGCGCGACGCCCAGCAGCACGGCGAAGCCGATACCTATTCGGCCAAGACACTCGCCGCCGACGCCGACCTCGGCGCGGCTTACGCGTTGAACGACCGCTCGCATGCCGGCGTCACGTATAGCATTTCCGCGCCGCGCTCGCGCGCGCGGAGATATCGAAGCCACGGGGAGATTTTTCTTGAAGCCGCTTGCCGCCGGAGTCGTCCAATCTGCAGCGGCGCGCGGCCGGTGCGGGAGATGCGCGCTGGTTTGCGGGCTTTGCTCCGTACTATAGTTGCCGATGCGATGATCCCGATTCTGTTGCGCCTCGGACCGATCCACCTGCTCGGTCATCCTTTCACCCTCACCATCTACAGCTACGGCCTAATGATGGCGCTCGGTTTTATCGCCGCCGACCTGGTAATCGCCGCCGATTGTCCGCGCCGCGGCCTCGACCCCGACTATGCCACCGCGGTCGTGCTGTGGAGCGCGGTCGGCGGGATCGTCGGCGCCCGCTTATACGACGTGCTGGACAACTGGCGGCTCTACATGGCGGACCCGGTCTCGATCGTCTGGTCGGGCTCGGGCTTTGTATGGTTCGGCGGCTTCCTCGGCGGCGTGACGGCGGCCTGCCTCGCTGCGCGCCATTACAAGGTTTCGATCGGCGCGACCGCCGATATGTGCGGGCCGGCGCTGGCGATCGGACAGGCGCTCGGGCGCATCGGATGCCATCTGTCGGGCGACGGCGACTGGGGCATCCCGTCGCGTCTGCCGTGGGCAGTCGCCTACAAGAATGCGATCGTGGGATGGGGTCCGCAGACCGTGCTCAAGCTCGGACCGAATCATCAACTCGTATCGGGATTTTTCCCAGGCGTCCGGGTCCATCCGACGGCGCTCTATGAAACCATCCTCTACACGGGAGTATTTTTTATCCTGTGGTCGATGCGCCGGCGGGCAGGCGTAGCAGGCCGCATCTTTTACCTCTACTTGGTTCTCCTGGGAGCATGCCGGTTCATGGTGGAATTTCTCCGCGTCAATCCGCGCGTGCTCTTTGCGCTTAGCGAAGCGCAGCTTATCAGCCTCGCGATGATCGCGGTCGGCCTGGTTGCGCTCTGGATGACCGGCGGCGTGTTCTCCGGATGGACGCGCGCGGAAGCGCCGGCGCAGAGCAGCCCTGCCGCGGCGAAAGCTGCGGCGCGCGCATAGCGCAGGGGCGAGCGCTCGAGGACACGATGAATCCCCGGGTGAGGCTGCTCTCGATGCTTGCCGGCGGGGCACTCCTCGCGGGCGTCGTGCTGATCGCGGTGACGCAGATCCGGCGCGGGGCGTCTGGGCCGTCGCAGTTCGAGGGCACCGATTCGGGACTCGGGGGCGAGAAGCCGATCGCCGCGGGCCAAAAGGCCGCCGCCTTCAAATTGACCGATCTGAGCGGCACTTCGGTCTCGATGTCCGACTTGCGCGGCAAAGTCGTGTTCCTCAATATCTGGGCGACCTGGTGTGCGCCGTGTCGCGAAGAGATGCCCTCGATGGAGAAGCTCTACGAGAATTTCCGCAACAACAAGGATTTCGTGATGCTAGCGGTCAGCCAGGATACCGGCAGCCGTCAAGAGGTCATGTCCTACGTCAAAAAGCACGGCTACCACTTTGACGTCCTGCTTGACCCGCAAAACGCGGTGGCCGAGGCTTACAAGGTGAGCGGCGTGCCGGAAACCTTTATTATCGACCGCCAGGGCCGCGTCGTCGCCCATCATGCGGGCGCCTTCGATTGGTCGCAGCCCGCGATTCGCGACGCCCTGGAGGAACTGCTCAAGGACAGCAAGGGCTAGGACCACGGGCGCGTCCGTCGCGAAACCGCATCTGCGGTGGCCCTCGGCGGCCATCCGCGAGCGCGTAAATACGGAATCCGTCGGGCGAAGTGGTGGCGTCCGGACGGCGCAAGGAATATGCTTGAATGTAACCCGCTCGGTACGCAGCGGGTGATAGCGGCGAACAATCAATGAAACGCAATCGTTCACCCTTCCTGGTCGCGGGCGTATGCGCGTTCGCGATCCTTGTCCTGCTGGCTGAGATCGCCGTGCGGCGCGCCGACGCGCTGCCCGACGACACCTACAAGGAACTGGCCACCTTCGCCAACGTGCTGGCGATCGTGCAGAAGAACTACGTCGAGCCGGTTACGACCAAGCAGCTGATCAACGGCGCGATAACCGGGATGCTGGCGTCGCTCGATCCGCATAGCGCCTATCTCACCCCCGACCTTTATCGCGACCTCGAAGTCGAAACCCGCGGCAGCTTCGGTGGGCTGGGTCTCGAGGTTACGGTCAAGGACGACATGCTGACGGTCGTCGCGCCCATCGAGGACACTCCCGCCTACAAGGCGGGGGTCAAGGCCGGCGACCAGATCGTCAAGATAAACGACGACTTCACCAAGGGTATGACGCTAACGGACGCGGTCAAGCGGATGCGCGGGCCGCAGGGCAGCAAGATCCACCTCACCATCCATCGCAAGGGCGTGCCGGAACTCTTCACGGTGAGCGTCACGCGCGAGGTGATCAAGATAAAGTCGGTCAAGGCCAAGGATCTGCGCCACGGCTACGAGTACATCCGCGTCAGCAGCTTTGAAGAGGGCACCGGCGACGATCTGCAGAAGGCGCTGGACAAATTCCGCGCGGATCACAACGGCCAGGTAAAGGGCCTGGTGCTCGATCTGCGCGACAACCCGGGCGGATTGCTCAACCAGGCGGTGCAGGTCGGCGACGAATTCCTCGACGGCGGACTTATCGTTTACACCCAGGGACGCCAGGAGAATCAGCAGCAGAAGTACTTCTCGCATCGCAAGAAGGATTTTGTGGACTACCCGATGGTGGTGCTGGTCAACGGCGGCAGCGCGAGCGCAAGCGAGATCGTCGCCGGCGCGCTGCAGGATCAGCGCCGCGCGATCACCGTCGGGACTCAGACCTTCGGCAAGGGCTCCGTGCAGACCATCCTGCCGCTTGACGATCACTCGGCGCTCCGCCTCACGACCGCGCGCTACTACACGCCCAACGGCCGCTCAATCCAAGCCGTCGGGATCACGCCCGACGTGACCTCCGAGCCGCCTCGGACTACGCTCGCGGCGCTCGAGCAGCAAGGCGCGACGATCAACGAGGACACGGAAATTCGCGAGAGCGACCTGCTCCATCATTTCAAGAACAACGACGCCAAGTCTCCTAACGCCCCCGCCGGCAAGGACCAGAACGCTCCGGCCGCGGGCTCCGCGAAGCACTCCAGGGGTAATCACGCGAGCAAGGAGCAGGCAGGGGGCGTTCAGCCGGAACAGAAGGACGTTCAGCTCGAACGCGCGATTCAGGTGCTGGACAACTGGCGCAGCTACAAGCTCCAGCTTGCGCGCAACGACGTTCCGCCGCCGCAGGCGGCGCCGAAACCGGCGGCCGCTCCCGCGGACGACTCGGGCTCTGACGGCTCGGGCCAATAGCGTTCCACCGAGAGCCTGAATTTCGTCGACCAGGCGCCGCCCGCATTTTTACGCGGGCGGCGTTCCTTATTTTTACCCGCACGGCGTGCTTTTTATTTCCCGCCCCGTGTTCTGCTTGCATCGGCCCTCGCGATCGCGACTGATGCCGCGGGATGCGCTCAAGCTTCGCGGCGCCCACAGCTTCAGCCGAGAGGACGGTGAGCGTTGTTCCCCACTGGGGGGCGACGGAGTCAGAGAGATCACTTCTTCCCTGCTCCGGCGTTCGCGATCGCGCCCGATGCGGTGGACGCGCCTTACGCTTCGCGGCGCGCATCTGGTAAGTTGACCGCATGGCCGGCCAACTGGAACTCTCGTTGCGCGGCCAGGTGCGTGCGCTCAACGTCACGCAACTGGTGCGGATGGTCCGCGAGACGCTGGAGGCCAATCTCGACCAGTGCTGGGTGATGGGCGAAATCTCAAACGCCCGCCCGGCGCCCTCCGGCCATCTCTATTTCACGCTCAAGGACGCGCATAGCGCGATCAACGTGGTGATGTTCCGTTCGGCGGCGGCGCGGATGCGCTTCAAGGTCGTTGACGGGATGCAGGTCGTCGTGCGCGGCCGGGTCGATGTTTACGAGGCGCGCGGTGCGCTCCAGTTCTATGCCGAAGAGATCGAGCCGCGCGGTCTCGGCGCGCTGCAGTTCGCCTTCGAGCAGCTCAAGGAACGGCTGAGCCGCGAGGGGCTGTTCGACGAGGGCCGCAAGCGCGCGCTGCCGTTTTTGCCCGCGGCGGTGGGCGTGGTGACCGCGCTCGGCGGCGCGGCGCTGCGCGATATCTTAACGGTCGCGCTCGCGCGCTGTCCCAACCTGCACGTCATCATCCGGCCCGCGCGCGTGCAGGGGCCAGGCGCGGCCGCGGAAATCGCGCAGGCGATCGACGACCTTAACGACGACGCGCGCGCCCAGGTGATGATCGTGGGGCGCGGTGGCGGCTCGCTCGAGGATCTATGGGCGTTTAACGAAGAGGCGGTCGCGCGCGCGATCCATCGCTCGCGCATCCCGGTGATCTCGGCCGTCGGCCACGAAATCGACTACACCATCGCCGACTTCGTAGCCGACGTGCGCGCGCCGACGCCGACCGCGGCGGCGCAGCTCGTTGTCCCCGATTTTCCCGCGCTCCGCCGGCAGGTGGACGAAACCGCCGCTACGCTCAACGGCGCGGCGGTCAGCGCGCTATCCGACCATCGCCGCGCCGTCGCCCATCTCAACACGCGGCTGCGCGAGCCCAAAGCGGCGCTCCGCCAGGCGCGCCAGCGCGCCGACGAGGCGGCGGCCGCGCTCTGCGCGGCGCTCGCCGCGCGCCTTGGCGATCGGCGCCGCCACGTCGCCGCGTTGGGCGCGCATCTGACGCCCCCCGGCGCGCTCGTGCGCACGCTGCGTCTGGGTGCGGAGCGCGTGACGCTCCATCTGGCGCAAGCGATGAGAGGGCAGGCCACGCGGATGCGGATGCGCGTCGAGGCGATGGCGGCGCGACTTGGCGAAGCCGCGCCGCGCGCGATGGCCGAGCGCCGGCGCGCCGCCCTGGCGGCGGCGGCGGTGCGGCTGGGGGCGGCGATGGAACGTGCGCAGGGGCGCCGCAGCGCCGAACTGGCGGCGCTCGCGGCGCGCTTGGACTCGACCTCGCCCCTGAGGGTGCTCGAGCGCGGCTACGCCGTCGCGATAAACCTGCGCGACGGCCGCGCGGTAATTGATGCGGCCGAGGTCGAGATCGGCGACGAACTCGACGTCCGGCTGAGCCACGGCAGCCTGCGCGCCCGCACGACTGCGCGCCAATCCTGAGGCGCGTGCGCGATCCGAGTCCGCAATCCGAGGCTAAGCGATGGCCACCACGCGCAGAAAGTTCGAAGACGAGTTGAAAGATCTCGAGGGAATCGTGGGACAGATCGATTCCGGCGAACTCTCGCTGGAGGATTCGATCGCGGCCTTTGAGCGCGGCGTCGGCCTCGTCCGCTCGCTCAACCAGAAGCTCGACGAGGTCGAGCGCAAGGTCGAGC
>Ga0335078_10004267_pt1 | contig 21212 bp, 15 predicted proteins | sample Lox_Sample_32_FD_206711 | JGI IMG/M metagenome (GOLD analysis project Ga0335078, IMG submission 206711) | Soil microbial communities from Loxahatchee National Wildlife Refuge, Florida, United States - Lox_Sample_3.2 | ecosystem: Environmental > Terrestrial > Soil > Wetlands | place: USA...
CAGCATGCGCTTTTCGTTGCGGATGATGATGTCCGGCGCGCGCAGCTCGATCAGCCGCTTCAGACGGTTGTTGCGGTTGATGACGCGGCGGTAGAGATCGTTCAGATCCGAGGTCGCAAAGCGGCCGCCGTCGAGCGGCACGAGCGGCCGCAAATCCGGCGGAATGACCGGGATTTCCTTCAAGACCATCCACTCCGGACGATTGCCGGACTGGATGAAGGCCTCGATGATCTTGAGACGCTTGGCGAGCTTCTTGGGCTTTAACTCCGTCGTCGCCTCGGCGATCTCCTGGCGCAGGCTCGCCGCGATGCTCTCGAGGTCCATCGACTCGAGCAGCTTGCGGATCGCCTCGGCGCCGATCATCGCCGTGAAGCAGTCCTGGCCGTATTTGTCCTGGGCCTGTAGATATTCGTCCTCGGTGAGGAGCTGGCGGTCCTTGAGGTCGGTCAGCCCCTTGTCGATGACGATGTAGGACTCGAAATAGAGAATGCGCTCGAGGTCCTTCAGCGTCATGTCGAGCAGAAGGCCGATGCGCGAGGGCAGCGACTTCAGGAACCAGATGTGCGCGACGGGCGCGGCGAGCGAAATGTGGCCCATGCGGTCGCGCCGCACGCGCGCGAGCGTAACCTCGACGCCGCACTTCTCGCAGATGACGCCCTTGTATTTCATGCGCTTGTACTTGCCGCACAAGCATTCATAGTCCTTGATCGGCCCGAAGATGCGGGCGCAGAACAGCCCGTCGCGCTCCGGCTTGAAGGTGCGATAGTTGATCGTCTCGGGCTTCTTGATCTCGCCGTACGACCAGGACAGGATCTTTTCCGGGCTCGCGATCGAAATCTGAATCTGGTCGAAGGCCTGGGTGGCCGCGACCGGACTGAAGAGATTCATGACCTCTTGCTGATTCACGGGGCTTCTCCTTTGCGAGCGCGCGACGCGCGGGCGGCGCGCCGCTCCCGATTTTGTTTCGCTCAGAGCGAGTTCCGCAAAAGTTGATGGACTCTTGCGATGAGAACTCGCTCCAGCTCTTGGATCTGGCGCGATTCCTGTCGCTCGAACGATCCCGTTCGAGCGGAAAGCGCGCGAATGCGTTACTCAGCGGCTTCCGACGGCATCGTCTGGTCCTCCCCCTCCGGCGCCGTCGAGGTCAGCTCGACGTTGAGGGCAAGCGAGCGCATCTCCTTGATGAGCACGTTGAAGCTTTCCGGAATGCCGGATTCGATGTTGTCGTCGCCGCGCACGATCGACTCATAGACCTTGGTGCGGCCGGCGACGTCGTCCGACTTCACCGTCAGCATTTCTTGCAGCGTATAGGCCGCGCCATAGGCCTCGAGCGCCCAGACCTCCATCTCGCCGAAGCGCTGTCCGCCGAACTGCGCCTTGCCGCCGAGCGGTTGCTGCGTGACGAGCGAGTAAGGACCGATCGAGCGCGCATGGATCTTGTCGTCGACGAGGTGATGCAGCTTCAGCATGTAAATGTAGCCGACCGTGACCTTGCGGTCGAAGGCCTCGCCGGTGCGTCCGTCATAGAGCGTCACCTGACCCGAGGCTGCAAGGCCCGCGCGGCCGAGCATGTCGACGATGTCCTTCTCGCGCGCGCCGTCGAAGACCGGCGTCGCGATCGGCACGCCGCGGCGCAGATTCTCGCCGACCTCGCGCAGAAGCTTGTCGTCGAGCGAGGCGATCTCCTTGTCGCCGTCATAGACTTCCTCGAGCTTCTTGCGCAGCGGCCCCGCGTCTTTGTTGCGCATGTAGGCGTCGACCGCCGCGCCGACCTGCTTGCCGAGGCCCGCGCAGGCCCAGCCCAGATGCGTTTCGAGAATCTGACCGACGTTCATGCGGCTCGGCACGCCGAGCGGATTGAGCACGATGTCGACGGGCGTGCCGTCCTCGAGGAAGGGCATGTCCTCTTGCGGCACGATGCGCGAGACCACGCCCTTGTTGCCGTGACGTCCGGCCATTTTGTCGCCGGGCTGGATCTTGCGCTTCACCGCGACGAAGACCTTGACCATCTTCATCACGCCGGGCGGCAGCTCGTCGCCGCGCTGCAGCTTCTCGACCTTGTCCAGGAAGCGGTTCTCCAGGCCCTTTTTCGCCTCGTCGTACTGCTTGCGCACCGCCTCGATCGACGCCATCAGCGCGTCGTCCTCGAGGGCGAAGGTCCACCATTGCGAGCGCGGATATTCGTCGAGCAGCGTCTGCGTGAGCGTCTGATCCTTCTTGAAGGACTTCGGTCCGGCGACCGCCTTCTTGCCCATCAGCATTTCGGAAAGACGCGCATAGACGTTGCGGTCGAGGATCGCGAGCTCGTCGTCGCGGTCCTTGGCGAGGCGCTCGATCTCCTCGCGCTCGATCGCTTGGGCGCGCTCGTCCTTCTCGACGCCGTGGCGGTTGAACACGCGCACCTCGACGATCGTGCCTTGCACGCCCGGCGGCACGCGCAGGCTCGTGTCGCGCACGTCCGAGGCTTTCTCGCCGAAGATCGCGCGCAAGAGCTTCTCTTCCGGCGTCATCGGGCTCTCGCCCTTGGGCGTGATCTTGCCGACGAGAATGTCGCCGGCCTGAACCTCGGCGCCGATATAGACGATGCCCGCCTCGTCGAGATTCTTCAGCGTCTCTTCCGAGACATTCGGAATGTCGCGCGTGATCTCCTCGGGACCGAGCTTGGTGTCGCGCGCCATCACCTCGAACTCGTCGATATGGATCGAGGTGAACACGTCGTCCTTGACGATGCGCTCGTTCAAGAGGATCGAGTCTTCGAAGTTGTAGCCGTTCCATGGCATGAAGGCGACGAGCACGTTGCGGCCGAGCGCGAGATCGCCGAGGTCCGTCGACGGACCGTCGGCGATGATGTCGCCCTTGCGCACGATGTCGCCGACCCGCACCAGCGGCTTCTGGTTGATGCAGGTCGACTGGTTCGAGCGTTGGAACTTCATGAGGCGGTAAATGTCGACGCCGGGCCGGCCCGTATCGAGCTCCTCGGTCGCGCGGATGACGATGCGCGTCGCGTCGATCTGATCGACGACGCCGGTGCGGCGCGCCGCGATCGCTGCGCCCGAATCGGCGGCGACGACCCCTTCCATGCCCGTGCCGACGAGCGGCGCGTCCGCCTTGACGAGCGGCACGGCCTGGCGCTGCATGTTAGAGCCCATCAGCGCGCGGTTGGCGTCGTCGTTCTCGAGGAACGGGATCAGCGCGGCCGCGACCGAGACGAGCTGCTTCGGCGACACGTCCATCGCGTCGACGCGGTCGCGCGTCGTCAGCACCACGTCGCCGGCGTGACGGCAGAGCACGAGGTCCTCGGTCAAGACGCCGTCCTTGTCGACCGGCGCATTGGCTTGCGCGACGTGGAACTTCTGCTCCTCCATCGCCGAAAGATAGACGACCTCGCCCGTCACCTTGCCGTCGCGCACGCGACGATAGGGGGCTTCGATAAAGCCGTATTTATTGACGCGCGCAAAAGTCGCGAGCGAGTTGATGAGGCCGATGTTGGGGCCTTCCGGCGTCTCGATCGGGCAGATGCGGCCGTAATGCGTCGGGTGCACGTCGCGCACCTCGAAGCCGGCGCGCTCGCGGGTCAGACCGCCCGGCCCCAGCGCCGAGAGGCGACGCTTGTGGGTGATCTCGGAAAGCGGATTGGTCTGGTCCATGAACTGCGAGAGCTGCGACGAGCCGAAGAACTCGCGCACGGCCGCCGCCGCAGGCTTGGCGTTGATCAAGTCCTGCGGCATCACCGTGTCGATGTCGACCGAGGACATGCGCTCCTTGATCGCGCGCTCCATGCGCAGCAGGCCGAGGCGATACTGATTCTCCATCAGCTCGCCGACCGAGCGCACGCGGCGATTGCCGAGATGGTCGATGTCGTCGATCTCTCCGCGGCCGTCGCGCAGATCCACGAGCGCCTTCACGACCGCGACGATGTCCTCGCGACGCAGCACGCGCATCGTGTCCGGCGCGTCGAGGTCGAGACGCATGTTCATCTTGACGCGGCCGACCGCCGAGAGATCGTAGCGCTCGGGATCGAAGAACAGCGAATGGAGCATGGCCTCCGCCGTCTCGATCGTCGGCGGCTCGCCCGGGCGCATGACGCGGTAGATGTCGAACAGCGCGTCTTCCCGCGTGCTGTTCTTGTCGAGCGCCAGCGTGTTGCGGATGTAAGGGCCGATGTTGATGTGATCGATGTCGAGGATGGGGAGCTCGTCGAAGCCCTTGTCGATCAGGACCGGCAGGGTCTTGGCGGTGATCTCGTCGCCGGCCTCGGCGAAGATTTCGCCGGTCTTCATGTCGAAGAGGTCTTGCGCGAGATATTGGCCGTAGAGCTCCTCGGCGGCGACCTTGATCGCCTTCACGCCCTTTTCGGCGAGCTGGCGCGCCGCGCGCACGGCGAGCTTCTTGCCGGCCTCGAGGATCACCTCGCCCGTGTCGGCGTCGATGATGTCGGCCGTAGCCTTAACGCCCTTGAGGCGCTCGGCGTCGAAGGGCATACGCCAGCTCTCGCCGTCGAGCGTATAGGGGATCGTCTTGTAGAAGGTCGAGAGAATCTCCTCGCCGTCGAGCCCGAGCGCTAGCAGCAGCGAGGTCGCGGGAATCTTGCGGCGCCGGTCGATGCGCGCATAGACGATGTCCTTGGCGTCGAATTCGATGTCGAGCCAGGAGCCGCGATAGGGAATGATGCGCGCCGCGAACAGGAGCTTGCCGGAGGAGTGGCTCTTGCCCTTGTCGTGATCGAAGAAGACGCCCGGCGAGCGGTGCATCTGGGAGACGATGACGCGCTCCGTCCCGTTGACGATGAAGGTGCCGTTCGACGTCATGAACGGCATGTCGCCCATGTAGACGTCCTGCTCTTTGATGTCCTTGATGGACTTCGCCTGCGTCTCGGGATCGACATCGAAGACGATGAGGCGCAGCGTCACCTTGAGCGGCGCAGCGTAGGTCATGCCGCGCTGACGGCATTCGTCGACGTCATATTTCGGGGCCTCGAACTCGTAGCGCACGAATTCGAGCAGCGAGACCTGGGCGAAGTCGGAGATCGGGAAGACGGATTTGAAGACGCCCTGCAAACCTTCCTCGCGGCGCCCGCCCTCGGGCTCCTTGACCATCAGGAACTGGTCGTAGGAGGCCTTCTGGACCTCGATGAGATTGGGCATCTCTGCGGCTTCGCGGATATGGCCGAAATATTTGCGAACCCGCTTGCGGCTTGAGAATTTCTGCGCGCCCTGCTGAGCCATGTCGTCTCTCGAACCTTAGGGTTTGTCTGGACCGCTTCCCGATCCACGTGGGATCGGCAGCCGGTCCATATGACTGTTTTTTTAAGCGTTTTCTTCGCCGAATCGGCCTGCCCTTCGGCGGAAACGCTTCAAAGCGAATGGCGAGTTGCGAATAGCGAAGAGATGACCGCTCCATTCGCCATTCGCGACCCGCCCCGGCGCCGGTCGGCCGAACGCCCTCTCCCGCGCGACGCGGGAGAGGGCGAAAGCAAACTTACTTGAGCTCGACCTTCGCGCCGACCTTCTCGAGCTGGGCCTTGATCTTCTCGGCCTCTTCCTTGCCGACCCCTTCCTTGAGCGGCTTCGGCGCGCCCTCGACGAGATCCTTGGCTTCCTTGAGGCCGAGGCCCGTGATGGCGCGGACTTCCTTGATGACCTCGATCTTCTTGTCGCCGGCCGCGGCCAGGATCACGTTGAACTCGGTCTTCTCCTCGGCCGGAGCCGCGGCGGCGGCGGCGCCCCCGCCCGGAGCCGCCGCGACGGCGACCGCTGCGGCGGCGGAGACGCCCCACTTCTCTTCGAGAAGCTTGGCGAGCTCGGCGGCTTCGAGCACGGTCAGCGAGGAGAGGTCTTCGACGATCTTTTCGAGATTGGCCATTGTGATGCGTTCCTTCGGATTGGTTTGGATGTTTCGTTACAGTCGGCCTGGATCAGGCCGCGTCTCTGTTGGCGTAGGCCCCGAAGACGCGCGCGAGCTTGGCGGCGGGCGCGGTCTGGAGCTGCGCGATCTTGGTCGCCGGCGCCTGGATGAGGCCGATGAGCTTTGCGCGCAGTCCGTCCAGCGAAGGCATGGTCGCGAGCGACTTCACGCCATCGGGATTGAGGGCCGTCGCGCCGAGCGCTCCGCCGAGAATCACGAACTTGTCGTGGTCCTTGGCGAAAGCCGCCGCGACTTTCGGCGCCGCCACCGGATCGTCCGAATAGGCGATCAGTGTCGGTCCCTTGAGCAAGGGGCCGATAGAGGCGACGCTTGCGCCGTCGAGAGCGATCTTGACGAGCCGGTTCTTGGCGACCTGGACGGTGGCGCCAGCCGCGCGAGCCTGCTTGCGCAGCTTCTGCATCTGGGCGACCGTCAAGCCGGAGTAATGCGCGACGACGACGACGGTGGTCTTGGAGAAGACCTCCTTCAGCTCCGCCACGGCTTGCGTTTTCTCCGCTCTATCCACGGGTGCTCTCTCTGCAAGCGGGGCCGTAGCCCCGCCGGTTGCGACATGCCGACCTGCTCGCGAGGAGCCGGGCGGCCTCCGTAGATCCTGTCCCCGCACCGAAATCCGCCGCGGTTTTAGGGGGCGCCAAACCAAATCCGAAGGACCGCGCCCGCTTGCGGACCGGCCCCAAATTCGTGGTTTCCCCGTCTGTGCAGGCCGCCGGCCCGCCCTTGCGGGCGGCCCAGCCGATTAAGCCGCTCGAGGCGCGAAAGGCCCGTTGCGGACGCCGGCAGTCTTGGACAGGATATGGCCGGACGGGGCGCGAGGCTGAGGCCCCGGCCCTCCGGCCTATCCACCGTTTCCCCTTGCGCTTGCGCGAGGTTTCAACGGAAGCTCTAATTCCCATTGAGAGGGGCCGCCGCGCCTGGCGCGCCCCTAGGAAAATTCTATTTAGCGATCCCGCCGCCGCTTGCCAAGAGGAATTTTGAGGGATTTCCCCGAGCGGGGATTGACAGCCATATTTTCGCGCCATTGCGCCCTTAAGCGTCCCAGAAAGTCGCGTCGAATCGCCGAGTTGCGAGTGGCCGCTCCGCGGACGGCATGAATTCCGCCAATCGGGATCACGCGCATGGAGACCGGACTCGCCACCCCGCCGCAAGAATCCGCAACGCCCCTCTCCTCCGATGACGCCGGGCGCGTCGTCAGACCCCCGCAGAGCGCCTCCTTCGTCGAGAGCGAGGCGGAGGGCGAGACGGAGCTCCTTGCGGAAGGCTCCGGCAAACTCATCAACGAACCGGCGCATATCGTCACGCAGGGACGGCATCGCTTTTACTCTCTGACGCTCTCGAGCGACGTGCTGGCCGCCTGCTGCACCGCCGACACGCGCGTCGAGAACCCGGTCGACGGCTTCCAGCGCCTGCTCGACCGGCGCCGGGCGATCGAGATCGCCAAATACATCGACAAGGGCTTCGGCACGACGCCCTGCGCCGTCATCCTCTCGGCGCAGCCGCGCGCGCATCTGCGCTACGACCGCGAGAGCGGCCTGTTGCGCTTCCACAAGGATCAAGGCGCCTTTCTGATCATCGACGGGCAGCATCGCATCTTCGGCTTCCATCTGGCCAAGCGGCGGATCAAGGTGCCCGTCGTCGTCTACAACAAGCTGACGCGCGCCCAGGAATGTCAGCTGTTCATGGACATCAACACCAAGCAGCGGCCTGTGCCGCAAGAACTGCTGCTCGACATCCGCCGCCTCTCCGAGTCTGAGACCGCCGCGGAGGCGCTGCTGCACGACGTGTTCGACCTCTTCGCCAAGAAGGAGGACAGCGCGCTGAAGGGGCTGCTTTCCGCCGCCGAGCGGCGCAAGGGCGCGATTTCGCGCGTCACCTTCAACGCCGCCCTGAAGCCGATCGACCGCATCTTCAAAGACGCCTGCGCGGAAGACGTCTATGGCGCGCTCAATCGCTATCTGACGGTTTGCGTCGAAGGGCTGCGGCTGCAGCAGGCGCAGGAGAACATCGTCAATCCGGCGCTCTTCAAGGCGCTGCTGCTGCTCTTTCCGGACATCGCGGAGCGCGTTGCGGAACGCGGCGGCGGCGATCTGCGCGTCGAGAACTTCCAGCAAATCCTGCTGCCGATGTTCCGCCGCCTGAAGCGGAGCGAGCTGCCGAAGCCGGGCGCCGGACATCTCGCGATGCGCGAGCATTTCCGCAAGACGCTCAGCGCGGGCTTCTCGCTCAAGGACTGGCTGTTCAATTAGAGCGGCGCGTCCTCAATCCTGCGCGCGAGCCCGTGCTCGGTCTTGCGCCACAGGAAGGGCGCGCTCTTCAGCTCGAAGAGCGCGCGCCACGCCGCGGCGCTCAGCATCAGACTCCAGAGCGGCGCCGCGAGGAGCGCGGGCGCGAGCTTTTCGAGGCCGGCCCGGCGCATGCCGAGAAGCAGCGGAAAGATGGAGGCGACGAGCCCCCCGAGCGCCAGCGAGCACCAGAGCGTCGCGAGCGCGAGCTCGAACCCGTCCTGCGGATTGAGCAGGTCGCCGAAGAGCGCGCGCCAGAGAAAGGCCGCCGTCAGCGGCGGACCGACGAGCGGCGCGAGAAAGCCGCCCGCGAACATGCTGAGCGTCGCCAAGGCGCGCCGCGGCCCCAAATCCTCGAAAAGCGTCTGTGGATCGCGCCCATGCGCCAGCGCCGTCTGCATCCAGCCTTTGAGCCAGCGCGTGCGCTGATGAAACAGCGCGCCGAGGTCTTCCGCCGCCTCTTCGCGCGTGAAGGAGCGAAAGGTCCGCACCGTGAAACCGGCGCGCGCCAGACGCAGGCCGAGATCGGCGTCCTCGGTGACGTTGTAGGCGTCCCAGAAACCCACGGCTCTTAGCGCCTCGATCCGGAAATGGTTGGAGGTTCCCCCAAGGAAGATCGGCAGATCCAGCGTCGCGAGGCCCTTGTTGAAAACCTCGAACAGGCCCGCGTAGTCGAGCGCGAAAAAGGCGGCGAGCCAATTGACGGCACCATTGTCGATCGAAAGGCTCGCCTGCAGGCAGGCCAAATGTTTCGGCGCAAGCGCGAAGAGGGCGGCGGCGCGCCTGAGCTGCTTGGGCTCGGGAATGTCCTCGGCGTCGAAAACCGCGACGAGCGCGCCTTGCGCATAGGCCGCGGCGATGTTGAGAGCGCGCGGCTTGGTTTGCGGCTCGCCGCGCGGCGCGACCAGGATGCGATGCGGCGCGCGCGGGCCGAAGCGGCGCAGAATCCGCCGCGTCTCCGCGTCATTCTCCTCAACGACGAAGATCACTTCGAGCTTTGCGCGCGGATAGTCGAGCCGGTCGATGGCCCGCGCGATCTGCGGCGCGACGCACGCCTCGCGATAAAGCGCGATGACGACCGTGTAGAGCGGAAGGCGGTCGTCGGCGATCTCGGCGTCTTTTTCGTCGAGAGAGAGGCTCGCCCTGCAGGCGAAGATCCGGATCGTCACCGCTCCGGCGAACAGCGCAGCGAGCGGCAGGGCGGCGGCGAGCGCCAACGCGCCCTGCGCCCCGAAAAGCGTGGCGAAGGTCACGACGCCCGTCGCGACGGCGATCGGGAAGGCTCGGCCCTCCGTCGCGCGCCGCGCGCAGATCTTTGGAGAGACGCGCTCCGCCATGTCGGGAGCAAGGTTAGCGACCTCGCTCAGCGTGGCGCGGGTCGCCGCATCGAGAAATTTGGCGCGCGTCGCGACGGCGAGGCCCGGACGGGCGCTACGCGTGCGCGCCGCGTCGATGAGCCGGCCGACCGCCGCGCCTTGCGGGGCGCAAACCCACTTCATCTCCCCGTGATCTCTCGAAAGCCGCGCATGGCCCCGCCGCGCGCAGGCGAAAAAATCCGCGTCGGTCTCGATCTCGAACGCGCTCGCGAGAAAAGGAAGGCCGAGGCGTTCGGCGAGCGCGCGGTAAAACATCTCCTCCTCGACGAGGCCCTCCGCCAACAGCGCCGCGTCGGCGGAAACCCCGTGGCGGCGCGCCAGACGCAGGCTCTGTTGCAGGACGATCCTCGGAACGCCGAAGTCGAGCAGGAAGGCGACTTCACAAGGTAGCTCGGATGCGCCTGAAGAGAAGGGGAGAGCCAGGCTGCGCAGTCGCAGCCCCAAGGAAAGGGAGAGGCTCCCTTGACGCTGCCCCGTTCCGTCGGGACGGCGCGCCTGCGCAAAGCTCTCAACGCGATGATGATACATACATGACGCTCGCAATGCGCGAGGCGGCGTCAATTCTTGACGCGCCTTCGCCACCAGCGAGAATTCATTCCAATAACGACCTTTTCAAGTCCGAGCCGCGCGAAGGCGCGGAAACTCACGCCTCGCGATAGAACAGCAGCAGCAGGCCCGCGAGCACGAAGCAATTCGGCCAGACGAGCGCGGCGGCGCGTTGCGCGCGGCCCTCGTCCAATCGCAGCTCCAGCCAGCGCGACCAGCCGGCGGCGACGCCGACGAGCGCCAACGGCGTGTGCGTGATCTCGGTCAGCATCTCTTCCTTGGGATTGGCGAATCCGTGCGAATGCGTCAGCAGCACGGCCGCGGCGACGGCCGTCACGATCGGAAAGACGAAAGGCGCGGCGCCGTTCGTGAACTTGCCGAGGCGCACGCGCCAATCGAACAGGCCAAAGGCGACGATGAGCAGCATCGCGAGCTTGTGCTGCGCGATCTCGGGATCTCTCAAGCTGTCGAAGAAACCGATGCGGCCGAGCGGCCAGGCGCCTTCATCCGCTCTGAGAAAAATGAAAGCGGCGAGGCCCAGAAAGACGAGCGGCCAATGACGCGCCGCCGGCGCGAAGATCCTGCGCCGTTCGGCCAGCGCGAGCGCGCCCATCGCGAGCACGAAGAGACCGGCCCAATGGTGGTTATATTCGGACCAGGCGACGTCGGCGGCGTTACGTGGCGGGGCCGGCGGCTCGCCGATCGCGTAAGCCAGCGGCGCGCTCGGCCTCGTCTCCTGCGCCTGCGTGATCGAGAGGCTCGAAAGATCGGGGCTCTCCAGTCGCGGTGGCCAGCGCGGCGCGAGGCGCTCCACGACTTCCGCGCCGCTCGCCCAGTAGCTCGAAAGATCCTTGGCCGGCGGCAGCGAAGCTAGCGAGGCCGCGCAAAACACGACGGTGAGCCCGACGCCGATCTCGACCTCGGCGAAGCGCCGCATCGACAGAATGGGCGTTAAGGGCTCGGCGCGCCAGCGGCGCACGGTGAGGAAGTTCAGCCCGCCGAGCAGCAGCAGCGCCGCGAGCAGGATGATCTTGGTGCTGAGCATGACGCCGTAGGAGGCGCCATAAAGCGCGGCCGGCTGCCCGACGTAATCCCGGGCGAGATAAAACCCGCTGCCGATGAGCGTCGCGACGGCGGCGACGGACATCATCGAGAAGCGCGCGGCGGCGAGGCGGCGCGCCGGCCCCTCGACGCGCTTCAGCGTCATCAGGAAATAGGGAATGCCGCCGATCCATAAGCCGACCGCGAGCATATGCGCATATTCGGCGAGATAGAGCGCGAGCCCGTTGTCCGGACGGCTCGCCGCATGGGTGACGGCCACCTGCGCGGCGACGAGAAGCGCGCTGCAAATCAGCAGGAGCCGGGCGGAAGCGTCGGCCCTAACGAGAAAGGCGAGGAAAGCTGCGCTCGCCGCGCCCGCGGCGGCGGCGAGCACCGCATCCGCGCCGACGAGCTCCGTAAGCGGCAGATCCAGCGTGCCGTGCAAGAGAGCGACGAGTCCCGCGCCCGAAATCGCTTCGCCGATCGCCAAGGCCAACGCGCTCCAGAGGATCAGCCGACGCGCGCTTCGCTCAAAGGCGGAATCCGCGGCCGGCGCGGCGAAGACGAGGAAAGCCGCGCCGCCCAGCGTCAGCGTCTGCGCGGCGAGAATAAGCCCCCGCATCACGACGCTGAGATAGCCGTAGATTTCCAGGAAGAGCTGCATGGCGCTAGCGGTCCACTTCGAAGAGGATCTCGCCGTGCGTGACATGTCCGTCGACGCCGAGCGCCTGCCACAGCAACCGATGAGAGCCCTTCTGCAGTCCCTTCGCATCGGCTTCGAGACTCTCGCCGACGCCGGTCTCCTTGAGCCCCAGCGCCTCCGACGAGCCGTCGGGGCGCATGAGGACAAGCCGCGAGCGGGCGCGGTCGATGCGGCTGTTGAAGCGCAGCTCGATCTTGCACTCGCCCTGCGCGAGGCGCTGCCCCTGCGCCGGCGAGGAGGCGACGACGATCGCATGCGCCGCCGCCGGCGGGGGCCAGAACGCGATCAATGCGAAAAGGAGGAAAAGATGCGCGCGTAGGAGTTTCGTCGCCATCGATGCAATGGGGTCTGTGTCCGCCTTTCGGGGAGCGGCCTTCGCCCCGCAGCGTAAGCTGCGCAAAGGGTGCAAATTGGGGCGAATTTTCGGGCTTTCGGGGGCGCGCCGTCGCGGCGAGCGCTGGCGCCTCGCGCACGGCTCCGCTTGCGGCGGGCCTTGCGCTGGCCCCGTCCAGTCACTAGCCTTGCGCCAAAGCGCCAGGAGAGCGCGCCGCGACGAGGGGCGAACCCCCCGCGCAAGACTATTAAAGAGCTCAAAGGGGGAAGCTCGGGACCATGGCGAATAACAAGATTACGACCTTGGATCAGGCCATCGCGCTCATCAGGGACAATGACGTCGTCACCACGAGCGGCTTCGTGCAGAGCTGCATTCCGGAAGCGCTGCACATGGGGCTGGAGAAGCGCTTCGTCGAAACGGGCCATCCGAGGAATTTGACGCTGATCATGACGGCCGGCGCGGGCGACAGCAAAGGCCTCGGCACGGGCCGGCTGCATCATGAGGGGCTGCTCGGCCGCGTCATCGCCGGCAATTTCGGACGCATGCCCAAGGTCGCGCAGGCCGCGCAGGAAAATAAAATTCTCGGCTACAATTTGCCGCAGGGGGTCATCTCGCAGCTCTATCGCGCCTGCGCCGCCGGTCAGCCGGGCCTCTTCTCCAAGGTCGGTCTTTACACCTATGTCGATCCGCGTTTCGGCGGCGCCAAGGTCAATGACGTGACGACCGAGGACATCGTCAAATATCACAATATTCAGGGCGAGGAGTGGCTCTTCTACATCGCCACCAAGATCGACGTCGCCTTCATCCGCGGCACGAGCGCCGACCCTTCCGGCAACATCAGCATGGAGAAGGAAGCGCTGGTGCTCGACAATCTCGCGCAGGCGATGGCCGCCCGCAACAATGGCGGCATCGTCATCGCCCAAGTGGAGCGCGTCGTCGAGCAGGGCTCGATCCATCCCAAGGACGTCGAGGTTCCCGGCATTCTCGTCGACTGCGTCGTCGTCGCGCCGGAGCCCGAGTTGCACCGCATGAATTACGGCGTGATGTATAATCCCGCGCTCTCGGGCGAGATCCGCATGCCGGTGGAAGGCATGGCGAAAATGCCGCTCGACGAGCGCAAGGTCATCGCGCGCCGCGCCGCTTTCGAGCTGCCGCCGAACGGCGTCGTGAATTTGGGCGTCGGCGCGCCGGAAGGCATCTCCGCCGTCGCCAACGAAGAAAAATTCACGCCCTACATCACGCTGACGACGGAAGCCGGCGCGATCGGCGGCGTGCTCGCCTCGGGCTCCTCCTTCGGCGGCGCGACCAACGCCGACAGCATCATCCAGCAGAACCAGCAGTTCGATTTTTATGACGGCGGCGGGCTCGACATGACCTGCCTCGGCATGGCCGAATGCGACGTGCAGGGCAACGTCAACACCTCCAAGTTCGGCGGACGCCTCAACGGCTGCGGAGGCTTCATCAACATCAGCCAGAACGCGCGCTCGGTCGTCTTCGCCGGCACTTTCACCAATGGCGGGCTGAAGATCGCGATCGAGGACGGCCGGGTCAAGATTCTGCAGGAAGGCCGCAACAAGAAATTCTTAAACTTTGTGGAGCAGATCACCTTTTCCGGCAAATTTGCGCAAAAGCGCAAGCAGCCGGTGATCTACGTCACGGAGCGCTGCGTGTTCCGCCTGGGCCAGAACGGCATGGAGCTGATCGAGGTCGCCCCGGGGATCGACATCGAGCGGGACATCCTCCGCCACATGGACTTCAAGCCGATCGTCGAGGAGCCGGAGCTCATGGACAAGCGCCTCTTCCTCGACGAGCCGATGGGGCTCTTGGCGGAGCTCCTCAACCTCAACATGCACGAGCGCGTGCAATATGATCCGGAGCGCAATATTCTTTTCGTCAATCTCGAGGGCTGGCACGCCCGCACGAAGAAGGACGTCGACGAATTGCGCAAGACGCTGGTCGAGGCCTGCGAGAAGGTCGGCAAGCGCGTGGCCTCGGTCGTCAACCACGACGGTGCCAAGATTGCAGAGGCGCTCTACGACGACTATGCCGAAATGATCCAATATATGATGGAGCACTACTACTCGACGACGGCGCGCTATGCGACGAGCGCCTTCGCCCGCCTCAAGATGAAGGAGGCGCTGGCGAAACGCGGTCTGCAGCCGCATGTCTTCGAGCGCAAGGAGGCGGCGCACGCCTTCCTGGAGGTGGTTGGGGGGTGAGCTTCGCTCCCGATTATCCGGACGCACGCGTCCGCGCCTCGCCCAATCACGGGCCGCGCGCGCGCCGGGTCTCGCTCCTGATTCTCCATTACACCGGCCTGGCGACGACCCAGGCGGCGCTCGACGCGCTCACAGGCCCGGCGACCGAAGTGTCCGCGCATTACCTCGTCGACGAGGATGGCGGCGTCCTCCAGCTTGTGCCCGAGTCGCGCCGCGCCTGGCATGCGGGGCGCAGCTTCTGGCGTGGCGAGACGGATGTGAACTCGGCCTCCATCGGCGTTGAGATCTCCCATCCCGGTTATCTCGATCCCCGGCCCTATGGGGATGCGCAAATCGCTTCGGTGATCGCCCTTGCGCAGGACGTTTGCGCGCGCTGGGGCATTTGCGCCGAGGGCGTGCTCGCGCATTCCGACGTCGCCATCTCGCGCAAGGTCGATCCGGGCGAGTTTTTTCCTTGGGAGAAGCTGGCGCGAGCAGGCGTCGGACGCTGGGTCGAGCCTACGCCGATTAGCCCGGGCGACGGGCTGCGCCTCGGCGACGAGGGCGAGCCCGTGCGCGAGCTGCAGCGCAAGCTTTCGCGATACGGCTACGAGATCGAGGTCGACGGACGCTTCGGCGAGAGAACGGCCTATGCCGTTGCAGCCTTCCAGCGGCATTTCCGGCCGCAAAGAGTGGACGGCGAAGCGGATTTCTCGACGCTCGCGACGCTCGACGCGCTTCTTTCGACGCTGCGGGCCAAGAAGCGCGCGATCCCCGAACCGTCCTTTCCAAAAGCGCAAAAACGCCGGCGCGGGTCGTAAAAACTGCGCATGAGCATGCGAGCCGGAAGCTTGGGAGGCTACCATGTTCAGGAAATTTCTAGCTTTACTAGGGTCGCGGGCATGGCGCTGAACGAGCGCGCCGGGTTCGATCTCACCAAGGCGATCGTCGCCTGCATCAAAAAGGCGCGTCGCGTCAAAGACGAAATGGCCATCGCGATATGTGGATGTGGACTGCCAAAGCTTCGCACGCGACGGCGGGGGAACTTCCGTGACGCTGGCGCCACCCGACAAATGAAGGCGTGGCAACGGGCCGCTGCGGCCAGAAAAGTCCTTGAAACTTATGGCGAGATGATCGCGCCGGCGTCTTTGCGCTTGTCAAGGATCGCGCTTCGCGCGACCGGCGAAGCCGGCGCGTCCTTGACAAACGCAAAGCGCGGCGCACGCTGGCCGCCATAAGGTTCAAGGCAAAGTGCGTTTAAGGCGACGCGGGCCAAGCCCCTCACCCTGCCCGCTCCCGCGCGAGAGCGAGAGCGCTAGCCCGCCGTCTTCGCGAATACTTCAAGCAGAATTCGTATCATCCCGATTTTTAGCGGGACGAAAACGCGTTGGCGCAGATCGAGGAGCGCGATGGAGATCGATCCGCAAGAGGAGACGCTGCGCTTTCTCTCAGAGCTCGACGGCGCCGCCAAGACCGTCTCGACCCACATCTCGCGCGTCGTGCTCGGCCAAAGCCGCGCCTATAAGCTCAAGCGCGCGATCATCTTCCCCTATCTCGATTTTTCGACGCCGCAGAAGCGCCTGGCCTTCTGCGAGCGCGAAGCCGCGCTGAACGCGCGCCTCGCGCCAAGCCTTTATCTCGGCGCCAAGCGCGTGACGCACGAAGCGGACGGCCGCCTCGCGCTCGACGGCGAAGGCGCGCTCGTCGACGCCGTCGTCGAAATGCGCCGCTTTCCCGATGACGCGCTGCTCGAGACGCGCGCGCGTCAAGGATTGCTGCAGGAGGCCGAGATCGAGCGGCTCGCGCGCCGCCTCGCCCGCTTTCACGACGCGGCCGAGATCGCGCGGGGAAGCGGCGGGGCGGCCGCCATGCGCCGGGTGCTCTCGCTCGCCGCCGAGAGCCTGCGCGGCGCGCCGCCGGCGCCGAGCGAAAACATCGACGCGCATCTCGACCGTCTCTCCGCCCTCCTCGAGCGGCGCGCCGCTCTGCTCGACGCGCGCGACGCGCGGGGCTGCACGCGCCACGGACATGGCGATCTGACCCTGCGCAACATCTGCCTCTTCGAGGGCGAGCCGACGCCTTTCGACTGCATCGAATTCTCCGACGCGCTCGCAAAGATCGACACGCTCTATGATCTCGCGTTCCTGCTGATGGACCTTTGGCGGCTTGGGCTCGAAAATCTCGCCAATGTCGCGCTCAATCGCTATCTCGACGCGCGCGACGAGGCCGACGGCCTGCCGCTCCTGCCCTTCTTCATGTCGCTGCGCGCGACGATCCGCGCGCATGTCGCCGTCTCGCAGGAAAAAATGGAGGAGGCGCGCGAGGATTTCGCCCTGGCGCGAGAGCTCGCGCGCGAGGCGCCGCCGCTCGTCGTCGCCGTCGGAGGATTCAGCGGCTCGGGCAAATCGAGCGTCGCCGCGGCGCTCGCGCCGCTCATCGGCGCGCCGCCAGGCGCGCGCACCTTGAACAGCGACCGGCTGCGCAAGACGCTTTTCGGCGCGGAGCCGAACGAGCGTCTGCCGCAAGAGGCCTACGCCAGCGCGGTCTCCGTCAAAGTCTATGCGCAGATGATCGACGAGGCGCGGCGCGTCGCCGCCTCTCCCTGGCCGGTCGTCGTCGACGCGGTCTTCGACAAGGAGGAAGCGCGCCAAGAGATCGAAGCCGCGGCGAAGCGCGCCGGCGCGCCCTTCCTCGGCGTCTGGCTGGACGCGCCGCTCGAAGCCCGCCTGGAGCGCGTCGACGCGCGCAAGGGCGATCCGTCGGACGCGACGCGCGACGTGCTGCTGCGGCAGATGCGGGGCGAGACGGGCGCGATCGAATGGCTCCGCCTCGACGCCGCGCGCCCTGCTGCCGAGATCGCCGAAGAGATCGCTGCGCGAGCGAGCTACGAGGGTTGACGCGTCATGGGATTGGCGGCGATTTTTCTTCCCCTCGCGCCTGGTTATGATAATCTGGTCAGCATGACTAGAACGGTCAAAACACCCCCGCCCAAGCCGCCGCGCCCGCCGGGCCGCTGGCTGCTTCAGGACGCCAAGGCGCGCTTCAGCGAATTGGTGCGGCGCGTCCGCAGCGAAGGGCCGCAACATGTCACGGTGCATGGGCGCGATGAAGTCGTCGTCGTCGCCGCCGACGAATTCCGGCGCCTCAAGGGCGAGCCCACCGGCGAAGCCCTGATCGCCGCAATGCAGGCCTCGCCCTACCGCGACATTGAAATCGAGCCGAAGCGCGAGCGGATGCCCGTGCGCGACGTCCTACTGTGACGGGGTGGCTCCTCGACACGAACGTTCTCTCGGAACTGCGCCGCGCCAAGCCCGAAGCAAAGGTCGTCGCCTTCGTCGCTGCGCAACCGCTCGAGCGACTCTACCTCAGCACAGTCACTCTGGCGGAAATCCGCTTCGGCATTGAACTCGTCGAAGACGCCACGCGGCGCGCCGAGCTCGGCGACTGGCTCGCGCACAAGGTGCGCCCGATGTTCGAGCAACGCGTTCTGCCTCTGAGCGAAGACGTGATCCTGAAATGGCGGCTGCTCGTCGAGGAGGGCCGCAAGGCTGGGCATACTTTCTCACAACCCGACCTCTTCATCGCCGCGACCGCCCTGCATCATGGCCTGACGGTCGTAACGCGTGACGCCGCGGAATTCGAGCGGGCGCGCGCGCCAGTGCTCAACCCGTGGCGATGACGCCAGCTCTAAATCCCCTTCGCCAAACATATCCGCGTCGCGCCTGGCGGAAAATTCTCGATCCGCCCGCAGCGCGCAAATCCGAAACGCTCGTAAAGGCGCGCCGCGCTTTCGTCGAAAGTGTCGAGATAGATTCCGGCGCATTCCTTTTCGCGCGCGAGGCGCTCGACCTCGGCCATCAGCGCGCGCCCCACACCCTGCGTGCGCCTCGCGGGCGCGACCCAAAAATGCCGCACGTAAAGCCAGCGCCAATGGATGAGGCCGTTCATGCCGCAGATCGGCGCGCCGCTTTCGTCGCGCGCCTCGATAAAGAGCGGCGTCTCGTCGCGCCGCCCGTGGCGCGGCGCGATCTCCTGCGCGAGGAGCTCAGCGATCTGCGCGGACTCCCTGCCCTCATATCGCTGAAAGAAAGGCTTTTCATCGCCGCCAGGCGCCGTCATGATCTTGCTCCATGAGTAGAAGACTCTACCTCGCTTTTTGCGCGGCTTTTCTCGTCGGGGCGGCGACGACGCGGCCGGCCGCGGGCCAGGAGAGCGCTTGCGACAGACCCGTCTCCCTGCTCGGCGCCGAGATCGACAACCATGAGCCGGTCTTCGCGCGCTGCGTGAACGAAGCCGGCGTCTCGCTTCTCGCGACGCGGCGCTGGCTCGTCGGCGACGAGGCCTTTCTGCTTCTCGTCGATCCCGAGACTCTCAAGACGCAGATCGCGCGCGCCGCCTGCTGGCGCTGCGCCGAGACGAGAGACGGAGAAGAGGCCGAAACGCGTTTTTTGCGCGCGATCGAAGGCCCCGGCAAAGAGCCCGACACGCCCAAAGCGCTCGTCAATATGGGCCTCATTCATGGGCAGGGCTCTGGCTCTTATCTCACCGGCGATCTTTGCCCGAGCAGCCGTCCGCTCGATCGCAGCTTCCTCGAGCTCGTCGCCAAGGAGGGCGCGGCGACGCCGATCGCGCTGTCGATCTCGGGGGGCTGGATTCTCCATCACGCGGAGGATCTCGACTGGCTGCGCAACAAGATCGAGAGCGGCGCGCTCGCCGTCTCCTGGGTCAACCACTCCTATAGCCACCCCTTCGCCAAGGACAGGCCGAAAGAGGAGACCTTTCTTCGCACCGCAGGCGTCGACCTCGACGCGGAGATTTTGGAGACCGAGCGGCTCATGCTTCAGCACGGATTGACGCCCTCTGTGTTCTTCCGCTTCCCCGGCCTCATCTCCGACGCGAGCCTGATGCAGAAGCTGCGCGAGCGCCATCTCGTCGCGCTCGGCGCGGACAGCTGGATCGCGCTCGGGCCGCCGCCTCGGCCCGGCTCGATCATGCTCGTGCATCCCAACGGCAACGAGCCCGCGGGCTTGAAGATTTTCGCGCGCCTGCTGCAGGAGAAAAAAGTGCCGAAGCCGCTGCGGCCGATCGAGAACGCGCCGAGGTGAGCGGCGCCCTCGCGCTCTCCCAGACCTCCCACGCCGCCAATCTCGTCTCTTTGCGAGGGGCATGGATGCGCCGCGCATTGTCATTGCGACGTCGCCGAATTCCCGCAGATGATTTTCCTTCTTGATCATCTCAGCCTGAGAGAGCGCGCCAATCGTGAACGACAAAATTGAGCCCGAGCTCGAACTCTCGCGTCGTCTTCTGATCCAGGCCGCTGCCTTAACGCCCGGCGCGCTCGCGCTGTTCGTCTCTTCCGCCCGGACTGAGGCTCTTTCCAACGCAACAGGAAAGTCGAGCGTCGCCGCCCAAGCGGCCGAGGCCGTCTGTGGACTGCATCTGCAATTCGGCGCCGACGCGTCCACCGAAATGGTGGTTTCCTGGCACAGCCTTACGCCCGTCCGCAATCCGCGCGTCCTGCTCGGCGCGGCCGACGGCAAGCTCGAGCGGGTGACGCCTGCCGAGCAACGCGACTACACCGACGGCAAGTCGAACGGAAAAGTCTTCGTCTATCACGCGCGGCTGCGCGCCCTGCGCCCGGACACGGCCTATCTTTACGCCGCGCTGCACGACGGCGCGCAGCCTGAATTCGCAACCCTCCGAACCGCGCCGAGCGGCCGTAGCGCTTTCACCTTCACCAGCTTTGGCGACCAGGGGACCCCCAGCCTCGGCAAGGAGCTCACGCTGGCGGACAGCGCCACGCCTGCGCGCAAGATTTTCGTCAACGACAATCTCGGTTCGCCCGCCGGCGCCGACACCACCCTTGGGGTCGAGCGCGTGCAGCCGCTGTTCCATCTGCTCAATGGCGATCTCTGCTACGCCAACATCGCCGACGATCGGGTGCGGAGCTGGTGGGATTTCTGGGAGAACAATTCGCGCAGCGCCCGAAACCGCCCCTGGATGCCCTGCGCCGGCAACCATGAGAACGAACTCGGCAACGGACCGATCGGCTACCAGGCCTATCAGACCTATTTCTCGCTGCCCGACGCGGCCGGCCACACCGATCTGACGCGGGGTCTGTGGTATGCCTTCACGGCGGGCTCGGTGCGCGTGATCAGCCTCGCCAACGACGACATCGCCTATCAGGACGGCGGAAATTCCTATGTGCGCGGCTATTCCGCAGGCGCGCAGAAAGCGTGGCTCGAGAGAGAGCTCGCCGAGACGCGCGCCAACCGCGACATCGACTGGATCGTCGTCTGCATGCACCAGGTGGCGATTTCCACCGCCGACAAGTTCAATGGCGCGGACCTCGGCGTTCGCGAGGAATGGCTGCCGCTGTTCGACAGATACAATGTCGATCTGGTGGTCTGCAGCCACGAACACCATTATGAGCGCTCGCATCCCCTCTGCGGCCATGAGGAAAACCGCACGCTCACGCCGAAGCCCGTCAGCCTCGCGACCGATGTGGTCGACACCAGCAAGGGCGCGGTCCACATGGTGATGGGCGGCGGCGGGACATCGTCGCCGTCCAACAAGCTGCTGTTCGATCCTCCAGCCTGCCGGGTGATCGTCGCGGTCGGCGCGCCGGACGGCGCGACCGGAAAGCGGCCGCCGGTTTATGTGATGGAAGGCGCGCCTTGGTCAGCCGTGCGCAACGCGGGGCACGCCTATGGATTTGCGGCCTTCACCGTTGACCCCGGCGCCGAACCCGGCGGCCTGACGCGCATGAGCGTCGTCTATTACGACGTGGCGGGACCCGGCGGGATGATC
>Ga0335078_10004269_pt1 | contig 21207 bp, 17 predicted proteins | sample Lox_Sample_32_FD_206711 | JGI IMG/M metagenome (GOLD analysis project Ga0335078, IMG submission 206711) | Soil microbial communities from Loxahatchee National Wildlife Refuge, Florida, United States - Lox_Sample_3.2 | ecosystem: Environmental > Terrestrial > Soil > Wetlands | place: USA...
CAGCTCCCGCAGCACCTGCTCGTCGGCCGCCGAGAGCTGCGCCTCGTCCTGGTTCCGGCCGCTCGTCACGTCTGTCACTGGTGTCTCCCTACTTGTCAGGAGTTACACCGTTGAAACTACAGTCCCGACCCGGAAGGCTGGGTCAGCTGCGGGCCCCAGCGACACTGATTCACCACACCGTGAGTCCGCCTGGGTGATCACGCAAGGTCACGGCGGCCAACTTGAGGGTCGCCCCGGATCGCCGAGTCGGCGCGCTGGGGCCGACGTTTCAATGACTGCTCTGAGCGTGCGCAGATTATCCGATTCTGTGTGCGCGGCGCCGAGCTGGCCAAGACGTTCACCGTGGCGGCAGCGCAGGCGGCGTGGATGGTCGGCGCCGTCTGCGGCGCGCCGTGGCGGCGAGGCGATGCTTAGCGGGCCGCGTCGGCGTGGGACTCGGCGGTGGGTGTGGTGGCGCACCAGGTGGCGAGCAGCTTGAGAGCGTCGTCTGAGGGCGAGTTGGGTTCGGCGGTGTAGACGAGGATCCGCTGGCCGGTGTCGGCGGGTAGTTCCAGCGCCTCGTAGGCGAGGGTGAGGTCGCCGACAACTGGGTGATGCAGCTGCTTGGCGCCTGTGCGGTGGAACTTGACGTTGTGGGCGGCCCAGCGGATCCGGAAGTCTTCGCTGCGGGTGGAGAGCTCGCCGATGAGGTCGGACAGGCGGCGGTCGTAGGGGTCCCGGCCTGCCTCCGCCCGGAGGATCGCCACGGCGTCGCTGGCGATCCCCTCCCAGCCGGCGAAGAACTCTGTGGCCTGGGGGTTGAGGAAGATGAACCGGGCCATGTTCGGTGTCTCGGGCTGGCTGGAGAAGACCGGAGAGTACAGGGCTGCTCCGAGCCGGTTGGCGGCCAGAATGTCGAGGCGGCCGTTGCGCACGTAGGCCGGGACGGTGGTCATGCCATCCAAGACACGCTGGACGGTCGGGCGGACGCGCTCCTGGCTTGAGCGACGGCGGGTGGGGCGGCTGGTAGCTGCCGTGCGAAACAGGTCGAAGAGATGGGCGCGCTCGGCTTCGTCGAGCTGGAGCGTGCGGGCGATGGCGTCGAGCACGTCGTCTGACACCCCGTTGGCGTTGCCTCGTTCGAGGCGGGTGTAGTACTCGGCGCTGATGCCGGCGAGCATCGCCACTTCCTCGCGGCGGAGGCCCTGGACCCGGCGCTTGGTGCCGTAGCCGAAAGCCGGGAGGCCCGCCTGCTCGGGGCTGATCCGCGCGCGCCGTGAGATCAGGAAGTCGCGGATGTCGCTTCTGGTGTCCATCGTCTCCACGGTACGGGCTTCCGGCTAGGCAAGGGAGGCTCTGCTGGTGCCCCTCTTACACCGGGCTCGGTCTCCGCGCCTGGTTCTCCCAGGACACGGCTCCCACAAGGGCAGATGCGATCGCGGCAACCATGGCGATGGCGGCGTAGGCGGGCAGGGCAACGGAGACCCATCCGCCGAGCACGAGCGCCACCAGCCCGGCGGGCCGTACAAGAGTGCGGTTGTGCGTCACCAGCCACAGGTAGGCGGTCTGGACGAGCAGGTAGAGGAAAGGTCCTCCGAAGAGCAGCAGGCTCAGGCTCGCGGGAGTATCACCCCGAGGATGCATGATCACCAGCTGGCTGCCGACAGCCAGCGCGATAAGCCCGGCGACCACCAGGCTTTCGCTAGTGAGGGTGAGCCGCCCGGCGAGAATCGGGTCGGTGGTGTGCTCTACGTGGCGGTTGACGAGGTGGTCGGAACCGGCGAAGTACAGGGCCCACAGCGCCAGCATGATAAGGAGGGCGCAGCTACCAGTCAGCCAGGTCATTGGCTGACTGGTCTGGTGGGCGATGGCCGTGCCGGTGGTGACCACCACTTCCCCCAGCGCGATGATGAGGAAGAGCCGGCATCGCTCAATGAGGTGGGCGGCGTCGAACTCGATGTTCTCCGAGCGCAGGATGCGGCCGGGAACCGGGTGTGCCAGCCAGGTGCCGATCATGTCGAGGCTGGCCGCGATGGCCCACCACAGCAGGCGCCAGGTGCTGCCGGTCGCCGCCCCCACGATCCACAGCGGTGCCGAGACGGTAAGCCAGCCGAGCATGGCCACGTAGTGGGTGCGCAGTTCTTCTGGCGCGGTGGCGATGGTCCAGATCGGGCGGCCGAGCTGAATGGCAAGAAATGGCACGACGAATGCCCACGGGTCGGTCGTGAAGGCGCGGCTGATGGCAGCATTCATGAACAGGCCAACCCACATCACGGCAAGGAGCACCCATTGGGTGTGGCGGCGCCCCACCCGGATGAGGGTCGCCTCGAAGGTGGTGTAGGCCCAGACGCTGAAGACGGCAGCGAGCAGGACGGCCGTCTCGCCGGCCCCCCGCCAGTTCAGCTCCTGGCGCAGATGCTGGGAAAGCTGAGAGACCGCGAACACGAAGACCAGGTCGAAGATCAGCTCGACGGGGGAGATTTCGGCGCCTTCCCTGTGGCCCGCGGCAGGCCGGGGGCCGGGGCCGGATGGCGCTGGGCTGCTCATGGCCGACATTCCGGAATCCTACGTAGCCCGGCCGGCGGCCAGGGAGGTCCTGCCAGTACCCCCTATCAAGGGGCTCTCCCTCACCGAAGGCGGAGATGGTTTGGTGGACATGGGATCGGTCAGTATCCCGCGACCAGAAGCGTTCAGACATCGCGCGAGAGGCCAACTAGCTGTGCGAGCTGCCATTTTCCGCGGACCGCGGGACATCGAGGTCGGCGAGCGGCCAGATCCGGTGATCAGTGAGCCGACCGACGCCATCGTCCGGGTCGTGCTGGCCTGCGTCTGCGGGTCCGACCTGTGGTACTACCGAGGCGAGAGCCCCCACGCCGTCGGGTCCATCGGCCATGAGTTCATCGGAGTGGTCGAGGAAACCGGGGCTGAGGTGTCGGCCGTCTCCCGGGGAGACCTGGTGGTGGCCCCCTTCATCTACAGCGACATGACATGCCCGCACTGCCAGCGGGGATCGACGATCTCCTGCGTGCGGGGTGGCAACTTCGGCGACGGCACGATCGACGGCGGCCAGGGTGAGGCGGTGCGGGTTCCGCTGGCGGAAAGCACCCTGGTGCCGGTCCCTGGCTCTGGCCATTCGGATCAGATGCTGCGATCGCTGCTCACGCTTTCCGACGTCATGGCCACCGGTCACCACGCGGCCGTTAGCGCAGGTGTGCGGCGCGGCGATGTCGTGGCGGTCGTCGGCGACGGAGCGGTCGGCCTGTCCGCTGTCCTGGCGGCCCGCAGGCTGGGTGCAGGCCGCATCATTGCCCTGAGCCGCCATCCTGACCGGCAGGCGATCGCCAAGGAGTTCGGCGCCACCGACATCGTCGAGGCCAGGGGCGACGTCGCGACCGAGGCCGTCATGGAACTGACGCGCGGGATCGGCGCCGATGCCTCGCTCGAATGCGTGGGAACGGCCCAGGCCATTGCCACCGCGTTCGTCATTGCCCGCCCGGGCTCGACGGTGGGGATGGTCGGGGTACCCCACGGGGAAGTGCCCGTAGCCCAGGCTTTCTTCCGCAACGTCGGCTGGCAAGGCGGCCCGGCACCAGCCCGCATCTACATTCCCGAGCTGCTGGATGAGGTCCTGAACGGCACGATCAACCCGGGTCTGGTCCTTGACTACGAGACCGACCTGGACCACGTCGCGGACGCCTACGCCGCCATGGACGAGCGCCGGGCTATCAAATCCCTCATCCGAATCGGATCGCTGTAGGAGGAGATGACCGCTGTGGCTGCGTGGACGCCGCAAGAACTGGACCGCGTGGGCCAGGCACAGGAGCTGCAGCTAGCCAGCCAGCAGCGCCAAGGCGGGCTCAGCCAGTACGTGACCATGTGGGTGGTGCGGGTCGGCGACAACCTCTACGTCCGCTCCGCGGGTGGACCGAATCGACCGTGGTACCGGCGCGCCCACGCGGCGGGAGCAGGCAGGGTCCGGGCCGGCGGCATAGAGCGCGACGTCACCTTCGGCCCCGCCGACGCCGCCGTTCAGGACGACATCGACGCCGCCTACCACGCCAAATACGACCGCTACGGCGCAACCATCGTCGGTCACGTCACCGGAGCGGATGCGCACGCCGTCACCGTCTGCTTGACCAAAGCCGGTCAGCAAGAAATGAGGCAATCATGAGCGACGTCACTGTTGTCATTGGCGCCGGGCAGATCGGCCAGGCGATTGCCCGCCGGGTCAGCGCAGGCAAGCATGTCCTGCTTGCCGACCTCCACAAGGCCAACGCCGACGCGGCGGCCGAAGTACTCGCCAACGCTGGCTTTGACGTGAGCACCGCAACCGTCGACGTGTCCTCGCGCGAGTCGGTGCATGCACTCGCCGAAACCGCCGCGGCTCTCGGGAACGTCACCGGTGTTATCCACACGGCGGGGGTCTCACCCAGCCAGGCCATGCCCGAGGTCATTCTGTCCGTCGACCTGTACGGAACCGCGCTGGTTCTCGAAGAGTTCGGGAACATCATCGCGGCCGGCGGCTCCGGCGTCGTCATCGCATCGCAATCCGGTCACCGCCTCGGCGTCCTGACCCCCGAGCAGGACGCCGCCCTGGCCACAACACCAGCCGACGACCTGCTGTCGCTGCCAATGCTTCAGCCAGACCAGGTCACCGATTCCCTCCACGCCTACCAGCTCGCCAAGCGCGCGAACTCACTTCGCGTCATGGCCGAAGCGGTCCGCTGGGGCAGGCGCGGCGCCCGGGTGAACACCATTAGCCCCGGCATCATCATCACCCCGCTCGCCCGCGATGAGCTGACCGGTCCCCGCGGCGAAGGCTACCGGCAGATGATCGACCTATCCCCAGCCAGGCGCGCCGGGACGCCAGACGAGGTCGGCACCGTCGGCGCGCTCCTCATGGGCCCCGATGGAGCCTTCATCACCGGAAGCGACTTCCTCATGGACGGCGGCGTCACAGCCTCCTGGTTCTTCGGCGAACTCGCCCCCCACTGACCGGTCCCGTACCCATGTCAGCGACATCAGTCGCCGGCCACACATAGGAGATGCGTGCATGGAGATTTCCCGCAACGCAGCCACGGTGAAGGGACCTGCCGAAACCTTCACCGGTGACGTGTGGGTCGACCCCATCACCCGGGGCCTGCCACCCTCCCAGCTGAACGTCGCCGCGGTCCGCTTCACACCCGGAGCACATAGCGCCTGGCACTCCCATGACGGCGGGCAAACCCTGTACGTCACCGACGGCCACGGCCTAGTGCAGGCGCGCGGACAGCAAATCGCCGAACTTCATCCCGGTGATGTCGTCTACGCACCCGACGGCGAAGAACACTGGCACGGAGCCACCCCCGATCACTTCATGACGCACCTGTCCATCACCGAGGGCGCTCCCCATTGGGGGCCGCACGTGACCGACGCCGAGTACCAAGGCCAGCAAGGACCAGAAGAGTGACGGCGTTGCAACCAGTTCGGTAGCTGCCGTGACCGGCTTCGCACCAGGTGGATTGGCACCGGCTTTCGAGAACCAGGACGGATAACACATGCACGTGAGAGCACTGGGCAACAGCGGCCTTAAGGTCTCGGCGATCGGGCTCGGCTGCATGGGTCTGAGCGCCAACTATGGCGAGCCTGTCGATGAGGCCGCGGGCGTCGCCTTGATCCGGGCCGCCGTTGATCTAGGCATGACTTTCTTCGACACTGCCGAGGGGTATGGGCCCTTCACCAACGAATCGCTCGTCGGCAAGGCGCTGGCCCCGGTGCGCGAGCAGGTGGTGATCGCCACCAAGTTCGCCTTCGACTACGACGAGGCGGGCAGCCGGCGGGGCCTGGACAGCAGCCCCGCCCACATCCGGCAGGCGGTGGAGGGGTCGCTCCGGCGGCTGCAGACCGAGCGGATCGACCTGCTCTACCAGCACCGCGCCGACCCGAACGTGCCCATCGAAGACGTCGCCGCAACGGTGCGGGACCTGATCGAACAGGGGAAGGTCGCCCACTTCGGCCTGTCAGAAGTCGGCGCCCAGACCATCCGCCGGGCCCACGCCGTCCAGCCGCTCGCCACCGTGCAGAACGAGTACTCGCTCTGGACCCGCGACCCCGAGGCCGAAGTGCTGCCCGCGTGCAACGAGCTGGGCATCGGGCTCGTCCCCTGGAGCCCGCTCGGCCAGGGCTTCCTCACCGGCACGGTGAACCAATCCCAGCAGTTCCCCGCCTCCGACGTGCGCAGCTGGTTCCCCCGCTTCAGCCCCGAGGCACGAGCGGCGAACCAGCCGATCGTGGACACCGTCCGCGAGGTCGCCGCCGCGCACAACGCCACCCCCGCACAAATCGCACTCGCGTGGCTGCTCGCCCAGCGACCATGGATCGTGCCCATCCCCGGCACCCGACGGCTGGAGCGACTGCAGGAGAACATCGGGGCGGATTCCATCGAGCTGACCGGCGAGGAACTGGAAAAGCTCGACGCTACGACTGCCGTCGTCCATGGGGCGCGCGGCACCGGCCGAGAGACCTACGGGTGACCGGCATCAGCTACCCATGGCCACGCCACCACCAAGACCCGTCGCGGCTCATAGAGAGTCAGCGGCCGGTCCGCGTGTCCGTCGCGTGCCCGAGCTGTGACAGCGAGGAGGCGAATATCACCTGCCCAGACGCGCCGCGGTCAGCCTCCCTTGGCTCGGCTAGGCCGTCAGCCGGACGCGAACCTGAGCTCCACTGCTGCCAAGCGCAGGCCATTTTGCCGACTCAGGGCGACACAGCTGGAATATCGGCCCAGGGGACGGCCACTGCTGGACAGCCCTGGACGGCCCATTCCTACGGAGCAGATCCAAATATGCGCGAGCCAAGTTCTGACCGGGATAGATGACAATATCGGCGCCGAACGGCGGGAGTGTGCGCGGGCTGCCGTCGGCAAGCCGATTACGCTCCGTTATCCGAGTCAGTGCCAACGGGCAGCCTCGGCGACATTGGTGAGCGTCCTCGAAGTTGTGCCCGACCGGCGCGTGAAGTCTGCGCGCGTGATCGCTCGCGTGGCGAGCCTCGTCGGCGGTCAGATGTCGGTCCGGGAAAGACGGCTGGATTGCGCTAGCGCTGACTCATGCCAGTTCTGCCTACTGTTGATGGCTAATGCGGCAATGGCCAGCAACCTGACCGTCTGGCCGGTGCCTGACCATCTGCAACTGAAGCCGTCGCTGGCCTCGCCGGCCTCGGCGCCCGTTCTACCAACGGCACCGCCAGCCACCCCGCCGTCTCCTGCTACAGGCACGACTAGCTGATATCTGCGTCAGGGCCGACAGCGAGCGCCTCAAAGACCGGGAGCAGAAGAGCAGGAACTGCACGGTGGGCAGTTGCCGGGCCAGGCTTCATCCGCAATCGGATTGCGGAGTTGTTCACCAGCGACGGAGACGTTCGGATTGTCGTTGCTCAGGCTGCCGCAGGCCCAGGATGATCAGGCCGGGCTGCGGTGATCCTGGCGACGGCATCGACCAGATGGCCGTCAGCGCCGACGGAACCGCGGGCGCGTCCGGTGCCGGGATCCTGGGGTAAGAAGCTCTCCATGAGCATGCTCCTTCGGGCAGATAGCCCGCCAGCCGGGTGGCTGGCAGGCCCGGGGATAAGAAAAGCGAAGGGCCGCCAGCTGTTGATGCTGGCGGCCCTTCGCTGTCTGGGTCAGGCGGCGGCCTGTCTAGCGGCATTGGCGTCCTGTCCAGCGGCATTGGCGTCCTGCGGCCCGGCGCCAGGGCCGGGCGGATCGCCGTCGCTGCTCTCCTCCGCGTCACCGGGGTCCTGCTCACCTCGAGCGGGCTGGCTGACCGGGTCCGCGTCGTTGTGGTCATCGCCAAGCAGGCTCTCGGGCGGGGTCTCGCCGGTGTAGGGCCCTTCGTCGGCGACCGCCTGTTCGATGGCGGACAGTTCGTAGCCGAGGCTGGCCAGGAACGCCAGGTAGCGGCCGGCCTCCGCGCGCGGGCAGGGGCTGTAGCGGCCGGTGCGCCAGGTGTTGCGGCCCTCGCCTTCGGTCATCGCGTGCTCGTAGGCGGTGACGATGGGGGCGAGGATTAGCAGCGGCAGACGCCCCAGCCGTGCCGGTGTCGCAGCTGTTGAGCATCGCTTCGATGGTCTGGCCGGTGAGCTGGCGGAACGACTCCCGCCGCGGGGCGTCGGCCAGGCCCGAGCGCAGCGGCTCGGTCATGGTCAGCAGCTGGCGGGCGGTGAACTGGGCGGCCTCGCGCGGTGCGGTGCGGCGGGTGAACAAGCTGGCGGCCAGCCAGCGGCGGCGGACCTCGGCCGAGGCTTTCCAGGCCCGGTTGCCCTCGATCACCAGCCGCCGGGCCGGGTCCGGCTGGCCCTCTCCCGGGTCGCCGGTGCCCAACGTCCCGGCAGGCGGGGGCCGGGCGGGTGACGTGGGCTGGCCGTAGCGGGAGGCGTGGCCGTGGGCGGCCGGGTCGGCGCAGTAATGCTGGGGGGTGAGCGGGTCCCAGCCGTTGAAGAACACGCCCCGCCCGGGACAATCGCCGTGTGTCTCGCCGGTCAGTTCCGCGCCGTCGTGCAGCAGCATGGTCAGCCGCTGCCCGCCGGGTGGCAGGATCTCGGTGACGGCGTACCCGGCCGCGGCGAACCCGGCGCGCAGCCGGTCGTGCTCGGCCTGGTCGGCGCGGTGCTGGCGGAGTTGCTCGGCGGCGTGGTCGAAGCCGTGGCCGTTCCACGCCGCGGCGGCGAGACGGGCCACGGCCTCGGGGTCGTCCTGGAACTCGGCGATGACCGCGAGCTGGTCCAGGTCCAGCGGGTAGTCGGCCTGCTCCAGCGACTGGCGGGTCTCCGGCGTGATCCGCGCCGCGGCCAGCGCGGCTTTGACTTCGGCGGTTTTCAGGCCGGTGGCTTTGCGGATCTGGGTCCGGCTGGCCCCGGCTTGCTCGGCGCTGAACAGGGCGTCGGCTTCCTCGAATCCGGACAGCGGGTCGCGCTGGCGGTGGGTGGTGAACATGTCCAGGAACTGGCCGGCCTCATCGCCGGCGCGTTCGGCGGCGACGTCGACGGGCACCTCGGCCAGCCCGGCCCGCAGCGCGGCGGCCAGCCGCCGGTGGCCGTCGATGACCCGGTAGCCGCCGCCGAAAGCCGGGGTGACCCGCAGCGGGACCAGGACGCCGGCGGCCGCGACCGAGGCCACGAACTCCGGTGTCAGGTGCAGGTCCCGGCGGACGTTGCCGGGGTGGGCGGCCAGCAGCTCGACCGGGGCCAGCGGACGCGGCGGCCGGCTGTCCGCCCCAGGCTGCCCGGCCCCGGCGGACTGGGCGGATGGCGCGTCGGTGTCCTCGTCCCAGGGGACGTCCGCTGCGGTGGTGCCGGTGGTGGATGACATGAGTGGTGTTCCTTCCGTTCGGGAAACTGGGTGTGAGCGGGGTGCGGCGGTCAGGCGGCCTGGCCGCCGGGCGGTGCGGGGTGCAGGGCATGGCCGTCGAGGGTGACGGTCAGGCCGTCGCGCTCGGTGCCGGTCCTGGCGCGGATCTCGACCAGCAGGCCCGGCCCGCCGGGGGCCTGGCGGATGACCACCGAGGTGTCACCGGACTGGGCGCAGGCCGCCGGCCAGCCCAGCGGTGTCTCGGTCATGGTGATCTCGATGTCGCGGGCGGCGACCAGTGGCCGGCCGGTGCGGGCCAGCAGTTGCGCGACGTCGGCCAGGGTGGCGCCGCCGGGGCTGGTGGTGGTCAGCAGCGCGTGGATGTCGTTCAGCGCGTCGGTGTCGGTGTAGCCGCTGGCGGCGCGGGGCCGCAGCGGGGTCACGGCGGACATGGAAACCTCCTCGTCAGGGGATAAGGAACGGCTCCCCCCGGGCGGGTGTGCGCGAGGGGAGCCGGCCCGGGCGGGCGGGTTACAGGGCGGCGGCGATCTCCAGGGCGCGCAGGCCCGCGGCCTCCATCTCATGGGCGGCGTCGGCGTCGGGCTGGACCTGGGCGACGCTGGTAACCGCGTGCAGCATCCCGCCGGCGGTGATGTCGCCGCCGCGGATGAAGTGGGCCAGGATGTCAGCCTGCTGGGCGTCGGTGAACCGCAGCCGCGCGCTGACCGTCCGCACCGCCTCGGGCGGGTCGGCCAGCTCGTGCCCGGCCTCGCGCTCGATCCGCGCCACGGCGGCCTGGACGTAGCCGGGGTCCAGGAACGCGGCGACCGCGTCGGTGGTCTTGGCCGTGATCAGCGCCAGGGTCTTATCCTGGGTGTTGCCCGACCAGGTGATCACGCCCTCGCCCAGCCGCTCGCCCAGGTGGACCGCGCGGATCGCGTCCCGGGTGATGGTCATCCCGTTCCGGCACACCTGCACGACCAGCCGCGGGGTGAGGGTGAACGCGCCGCACCCGGTCTCGCTGTTAGTGATCACGAACCCGGCGAACACCACCGGGCACTCCGCGCCGCGGGCGCCGGTGAACGGGCTGCGGTAATCCCCCAGCAGCGCCGGGGCCAGCGCCTGTACCGCCTGGCAGACCACGCGGACGTACATCCGCCGGCCGGTCAGGTCGCACCCGTCGACCTCGGCCGGCATGCCGGACTGGCGGACCCCGTCGAGGGCGGCCATCAGCACGTCGAGGTTGTCGATGAACTTGTACCCGTCCGACAGGAACGCCCGCGCCGCCCCGCCGCCATCATCGGCCCGCAGGCAGCGGATCAGGAACCGGCGGTCGTCGCGTCCCAGCCAGCCGTTGACGTTCGCGTCGTACAGGCCGGGAGCCTGCTCGCGCAGCCGCCGCAGGTAGGCGGCCGGGATGGCGAGCTTGTCGGCGATCCCCTGGTCGCACACCTCGGTGGGCAGGTAGCTCCCCGCGGTCATCGTCACCCCGTCCGGGCCGAGTTCCGGGGCGCTGTCGTCGACGACCAGCCGCCCGCCGCTGGCGCGGATCGCGGAAGCGGGGGCGACGATGTCGGCCTTGCGGGCCTGCTGATCGCGCAGCAGCCCGGCCAGGTCGGCCAGGGTCGCGTTGCGCGCACCCGGCTGTGATGCATCTACGGTCATGAGGGTGTCCCTTCTGGGTGGGCCTGGGTGAGCCCGTCCGGGCTGGCATCTGGCCTCCCGGCAGGCCGGGCAGCCGCGCCGCCGATCGGCGGGACTCGCACCACCGGCCGACCCCGCAGCGGGCAAGATGTTTTCCTGCGGGCCCCGGGCGGCGCAGCGCCGGCGCAGCCGGCCCCGGGAAAGGGCCCGCGGCCCGGAAAAGATCTCTGCCCGCCAGGGCGAGCGCAGCGAGAGGCCGGTTGCGGGACCCGACGCGGTGGCGCAAGCTGACCAGCCGGGAGGCCACGCCCAGACGAGGCTTCCCCTCAATCGCGAGGACGCGCATAGAGCAGTCGGAGTTATCTCGGTGACGAGGCTTGCGCTTGCCGACCACGAGAACGCCAGCCGCTGGCCAAGGCACCTGCGCGGCCAATGGCGTCGGTGGTGCTTTCTCCCAGCGGCGGCTGTTCGGCACGGCCGTCGAGAAGGCTGCGCCAGCCAGATTCTGTGCGGTCTGCAGGGTACCGTATTCGCCGCCAGCCCCAGAAGAACCCGCATTGCTAGCATGAAAGCGAATAACGTATACAGGGAGACAATCGATCTGGGACCAGACGCTTTCTTCCGCTAGAATGTTCTCGGTACTGGGGAGGCGGATCATGACAGGTGCTGGTCGCGAGCCGTCAATACTTAGCCAGCTTCAGCCTTTCGCCTGGTCGAGTGCGGACTCGGCCGCCTATGAGGCTGCTCTCGAAGCCATCAACGGCGCCGTCGGGGCGTACACAGCGCTGATCGCGGAGCAGGAGGCTAGCGAGCAGCCTGATCAGGGCGTAATCGCGGCTGCCAGATCGGGCCGTGTTGAGTGCGCCCGATGGCGCGAGCAGCTTGATCCCTCCGACCGGGCCGCGGTCGAGCAGACCCGACGTCGCTTCTCTCATCTGGCGGAAGAAGTGCGCAGAGGCCGTGACGCCTGAGCCTGACCCTGCTGCCCGGAGAATCTATGATCGCAGGATGCCTGTCAGCGATCCGGCCGCCGCCGAGTACCTGCTGCCGGCGGAAGAGGGCAGGCGAATATTCCGGGAAGATATTGTCCCTGAATTGATGACCGGGCCCGAGCCGCAGGAAGAACCCACTGTGGTCTTCGTGGTAGGTCAGCATGGTGCCGGGAAAAGCCGGGTGGGCGCGATGGTGGCCGATGCGCTGAACAAGCGGGGCGGGTTCGCCGACCTGGACAGCGACCTGTACAAGCCTTACCACCACCGGTACGAGGAACTGATGCGCCGCGACGACACGCTAATGGCCGCCTACCTCGGGCCGGATAGCTGGGCATGGATGGCGCAGGCACATGAGTACGCCCGGGCACAGAAGATCAACGTGCTCAAGCACGAGACCGGGCAGGACAGCCGGACTGCCGCGGCCCATATGCGGGCCTACCGGGATGCTGGCTTCCGTGTCGAGGTGATGGTCATAGCGGTCCCGGCGGCCATGAGCAACCAGGGCATTCTCAATCGCTACTACGAGCAGGTCATCGACCGCGGGCACGGGCGGCTGACCGTGCAGGCCAACGCCGACCGGGCTTACACCGGAATCCTTGACCTTGCCGACGCCATAGACCGCGAGCGGCTGGCTGATGAGGTCGGGGTGTTCCGCCGCGGTTCAGCAGTGCCCCGGTACGGCAACGCCCTGGACGCAGTTGGTCAGTGGCAGGAACCTCCGTCATTACGCGCAGCGATCGAAAGTGAGCGCACCCGGCAGTGGACAGCAGAGGAGACCGCGGACTTCCTGCGCACTGACGCCAAACTGCGCGATGGCCTGGGAGATCAGTGGGCGCAACGGCTCGATGAGATCCTCGGGCAGGCCGAGCCGCTGATGAATCAGGTGCAGCACGGGCCAAGCGCTCCGACGGTCACCGGCCGAAACCTAGAAAGCGGCGCCCAATCTGGCCCCAGCGCTGATGTGCAACGAGCCACCGTAGCGGCCCGCGCGGCTGCTGCAGCCATCCAGGCCCGGCGGGTGCTTGAGCGCCGCCGGGCCGAAGCCGAAGCTGACGATGCGGACCGGCGCCAGGCCGCTGCCTGGCATGCCCTGGCTGACCAAGCGCGTGAGCACGACCAGCAGCTCAGCCGGGCCGAGGAAGCCGACGCTGACAGTGAGCCAGAGGCAGGCCTGTGACCCTGCGGGACTAATCAGGATGCGTGAATTTTGTGTAACTGTACTATAGAATCAACATGTGAATGACACACGAACGACGATCGTCATCCCACAGACCTTGCACGACCGCGTCAAGCGCTTGGCTGAGCGCGACCGGCGGTCCGTGCACCAGGAACTGCTCTGGCTCATCGAACAGGCGGCTAAGGATCAGGAGGCGAGTTCGTGACGCTGGTAACCAAGGCGATCCGTATCGAGCCCATCAACCGGGCCCGGCACGCCCGCGGCCGGGACGAACGATGAGATACAGCATCCACGAACGGTGCCAGCACGGGCAGGAATGCCCGCAGCTGCACCGCAAGGACGGCAGCTGGAACAGCCGGCATGGGTCGGCCGGATGGGCCGCCCGCATTCCCACGAGTGCAGGTACCCGGCTGGTCAAGAGGTTCGGGTACACCTCGAAGAAGGCGGCAGAGGCTGCCGCCGGTCACGCGGGCAAGCTGCTCGACCTGGCCACCGACGACGTTACCCGTGCCAAGATCGGTGACTTGATCGCGGGTACCAGGCGCGGACAGGCTCTGCCTACCGTGGCCGACGTCGCCCGCAGGCTCGGGCTGGGCCAGGACCCGGGCTCGCCGGGTGTCACGTTCGCGGACGGGTGGGCGGGCTGGCTGGCGGGCAAGCGCAAGCTGCGGCCGTCGGCACGGGCACGCCTTGAGCAGATCGGCGAGCACTGGCTACTGCCGGTCTTGGCGGACGTGCCGGTCGAGCGGCTCAGTGGCGCGCACATCGCCGAGGTGTTCGCCCGCATCGAGAAGATCAACGCTGAGATCATCGCGCAGAGCGGGGGCAGCCGGGCGTGGGTCCATGTCGAGGGTGATGTCCGCACGCGGCCACGGCCGGTCGGGACCGCCAGCCAGCACCGCGTGTACGCGGCTCTGCGGGAGTACCTGAACCATGAGGTACGCCGTGCCCGGCGGCTGTCTTACAACCCGGTGTGGACAGTGGAGCTGGCGCCCGAGATCACACCGGAGGCGCAGCGGTGGAGCGCCGCGCAGGCCAGGCAGTTCCTGGCCGCTTGCGCCAACGACCCGCTGGGCCTGCTGTTCCGGATCGTTATCCTGCGTGGGGCGCGGCGCAGCGAGGCGGTCGGACTGCGGTGGTCCGGTGCCGACCTGGACGCGGGTTACCTGCGGGTTGAGCGGCCGGTGCTGCTGGTCGGTGCCGACGTGATCGAGGGCCGCCCGAAGTCAAGCGCCGGAGAGCGCCTGATCTGGCTTGACGCGGAGACCGTCCGGCTGCTGCGCGAGCACCGAAAGGCCCAGCTACGGCAGGGGCGACGCGTGGCAGGACAACGACCTGGTCTTCTGCCGCGAGGACGGCACGCCCTGGAAGCCGGACGCTGTCAGCCGACAGTTCAAGAAGATCGCCAGCGACGCGGGCCTGCCGGTGATCAAGCTGCACGAGGGCAGGCACTCGGCTGCCAGCCTCGCCCGGGATGCCGAGGTCGACCCGGAGATCTGGCGCCGCACCCTCGGTCACGCCGACGCGGCCATGACGTCGCACTATACCCACATCGAGGCCGCCGCCCACCGGGCTGCCGCCGAGGCCGTCGCAGCGCTGGTAGAGGGGGGATCATGAACGAGTGTTCCCCGGATGTTCCCCGCAGCCTCATTTGGGGCGTCCGCAGCGACTGCTTTGCGCCGCCATGCGGCCAGACGGAGCAGCCTTTGCCCAGGCCGGCGGAGGCGGACGGGAATCGAACCCGCCGACGGCGCCGCGCGCCGTCCACCGGTTTTGAAGACCGGGGGGGCCACCAGGCACCCTGACGCCTCCGCGCACGCCCGACCCTACCGGGGCAGTCACCGAGCATGGCGCTCAGGCAGGGTAGAGGCCGTCGATGACGTCGGCGTACTTGGCGTGCACCACCCGCCGCTTCAGCTTCAGCGTGGGCGTCAGTTCCTCGCTCTCCGCCGACCACTCCACGGGCAGCAGCCGCCACTGCTTGACCTGCTGAACGCGGGCCAGCCGCTGATTCGCCGCGGTCACTGCCGCACCCACCGCCGCAAGGACGGCCGGTTCGGCGGCCAGCTGCGCCAGCGAGGACGCCTCGATCCCGCGGGCCCTGGCCCAGGCCGGCGCGACCTCGCCGTCCAGGGTCAGCAGCGCCACCACGTACGGCCGGCCGTCGCCGTAGCTGAGCGCCTGGCCGATCAGTGGGTGAGTGACCAGCAGGTTCTCAATCTCGGCCGGAGAGATGTTCTCGCCGCCCGAGGTGATGATGAGCTCCTTCTTCCGGTCCACCACGGACAGGAACCCGTCCGGGTCCAGCGACCCGATATCGCCGGTGTGCAGCCAGCCCTCGGCGTCGATCAGCTCAGCCGTCCGCTCGGGCAGGTTGACGTACCCGGGGGTGTTCAGCGGGCCACGGGTCAGGATCTCCCCGTCCCCGGCGATCCTGATTTCCACGCCGGGCAACGGCCGGCCGACGGTCCCCAGCCGGAACGCGTCCGGGGTGTTGGTCGTGAACGCACCGGCGGTCTCGGTCATCCCGTACACGTCGAGGATCTTCATGCCGAGCCCGGCGAAGAACTCGGCCACGTCGGGCGGCAGCGGCGCCGCCGCGCTGGACACCATGGCCGCCTCGCCCAGCCCGAGCAGGGACCGGATCGGCCGCAGCAGCTCCTCGTCGGCCCGGCGGAATTCCTCCGCCAGGCCGACGGGGGTGGAGTTGCCGAACTCGCAGCTCTTCACGTACAGGCGGCCGGTGGCCATCGCCGCGTCGACCGCGGCGCGCTTGGCCGGGTCCGGCTCGGCCGCCAGCAGCGCCTGGATGCCCGACTGGATCTTCTCCCAGACCCTGGGCACGCCGAAAAAAGCGGTCGGCTGTACCGCGCCGAGGGTGGCGACCAGCTCAGCGGCGGCGTTGTGGCAGAAGTGGACATGCCAGGCGTACTGCATGGGCAGGTAGATGCTGAACATGCGCTCGGCGATGTGCGCTAGCGGCAGGTAGGACACCCACCGGACGTGCGGGGCGATGTAGCCGGTGGCACTGCCCGTGGCGATCTCGTAGAGCACGCTGTGGTGAGTGATCACGACGCCCTTCGGGTTCCCGGTGGTGCCCGAGGTGTACAGCACGGTGGCGGGATCACTGGGCTCGATCGCCGCCACCCGGTCGGCGACTTCGCCGGGCGCGGCGGCCAGCCGCTCGCGTCCCAGCGCGGAGAAGTCCGCCCAGGTGAGGTACTGATCACCAGGCGGGCAGGCGGCCGGATCGCGAATGATGATCTTCTTCAGGCCGGTGAGCTCGGCCAGCACCGGCTGCCAGCGCGCCAGCTCCGGCCCGCCGTCGAGCACCGCGATCCGGGCATCGCAGTCAGCGGCAACGTAGCCGACCTGGTCGGCGGCCAGGGTCGTGTAGAAGGTGACGGGCACTCCACCGGCGTGCACCGCGCCGAAGTCCGCCAGCACGTGCTCGATCCGGTTCGGCAGCATCAGCGCGACCCGCTCGCCCCGCCGCAGGCCGAGTGCGACCAGGCCAGCGGCAAGCTCGAGCGCCTGCTGCCGTGCCTGCTCCCAGGTGATCGTCTGCCATGGACCGCCGTCCTCGCGGTCTGAGTACGCGGGCTCGCCGCCCCAGCGCTCGACGGTGTCGGCCAGCAGGCCGCAGAGGGTCCGGCCCTCCTCGGTTCCGGCCAGGTGCTCGATGTCCGCCCGCTGCCGCAGGACCTCGGCCGTCACAGCCCACCTCCTCGCCGCGGGTTCTCCCCGCGCAAATGCCTGCTGGTATCGCATGCCACCATGCCCGCGCCCGCACGGCAAGGCCGCCGCCAGCCATGCGTACAGTTCAGGCATGACGAGCCAGGGCCCGGGCATCCGGCTGACACAGTATGCGCGCGGCGGCGGATGCGCCTGCAAGATCCCCCCCGGCGAGCTCGAGGAGGCGGTCGCAGCGCTGATCTCCGATGCTCCGGCCGCTGGGTTGCTGATCGGGCTCGAGCATGGCGACGACGCCGCGGTGGTCGAGATCAGCCCGTCCCAGGCACTCGTGGCCACCACCGATTTCTTCACCCCGGTCGTCGACGACGCCTACACCTTCGGCAGGATCGCCGCAGCCAACGCGCTGTCCGACGTGTACGCCGTGGGCGGCCAGCCGCTGGTCGCGCTGAACCTTCTCGGCTGGCCGCGCGACCGGCTGCCCGCCGAGCTCGCCGCCGAGGTACTGCGCGGCGGCCTGGACACCGCCCGCGCGGCAGCCTGCCACGTGGCCGGGGGGCACAGCATCGACGACCCCGAACCGAAGTACGGCATGGCGGTCACCGGCCTGGCCGACCCGGCCGCGCTGCTGCGCATCGACGCGGGAACCGCGGGCCTGCCGCTGACCCTGACCAAGCCGCTGGGCACCGGCGTGCTGAACGCCAGGCACAAGGCGACCGGCGAGGTCAGCGACGAGGCGGTCGCCGTGATGACGGCGCTGAACGCCGACGCCAGCAGGCTCGCCCTGGCCCGCGGCATCCGCTGTGCCACGGACGTGACCGGCTTCGGCCTGCTCGGCCACGCCTTCAAGCTGGTCAGGGCCAGCGGCGTGGCGGCGGTCATCGACCGCTCAGCGGTGCCGCTGATCAGCGGGGCCGCCGAGGCCCTGCGCGCCGGGTACGTTCCGGGCGGCAGCAGGCGGAACCTGGAGTGGGTCCGCCCGCACGCCGACACCGGCCGGGTGCCCGAGGAGGACCTGCTGCTGCTCGCCGACGCGCAGACCTCAGGAGGCCTGCTGGTGGCTGGCGAGATCCCGGGTGCCCCGGTGATCGGCGAGCTGGTGCCCGGCGGCGGCCCGGCACTGACGATCCGGTGACCAGCCGCCGGCACACCCCTGACCGGGTTTTGACTCCCGGCTGGGAGAAGGCTGGGGGAACCGCCGGTAGGGTAACCCCGGCGGGGATCAGGACAGGCACCTGGAGGGATGCCCGATGGTACTGGCCGGCCCCGAGCTTGCCCGGGTCAGCGGGGCTGGAGCGCCGTCCCGGCGGCACCGCTGGGCCCGGCCGGCGGCCGCCGCGGCGTGCGCCCTCTCCTTCGCCCTCTTGCTGGCAGGCCTGGCCATGCGCCGGCCGGGCGTGCTGCTGGACTGGTATGACCTCCACGTCTACGAGCACGCCGGCCTGATAGCCCGCACCTTCCCGGCGCGGCTGTATTCCTGGCAGCTGCGGCCCGGGATCAAGTTCACCTACACGCCGTTCGCGGCGCTGCTGTTCGCCGTCAGCTCGCTGCTGCCCTGGGCGGGGCTGAAATGGCTGATGACCGGGGCCAGCCTGGCGGCGCTGCCCGCCACGGTGTGGTTCACGCTGGGCGCACTAGGCTGGCGCGCGCAGTCCCGGGTGACCGCCTGGCTGGCGCTGACCGCGGGCACGCTGTGGATCGAGCCGGTGCAGCGCGCGCTGCACCTGGGGCAGGTCGAGCTGCTGCTGATGGCGCTGATCGTCTGGGATCTGTGCCAGCCGGACGGCCGGAAGTGGAAGGGCGCGGGCGTCGGCCTGGCGGCCGGGATCAAGCTGGTTCCGCTGATCTTCATCCCGTACCTGGTGCTGGCCGGCAAGCTCCGGCAGGCCGCGGTCGCCCTGGCGGTCTTCATCGCCAGCGCGCTGGTCGGATTCGCCTTCCTGCCCCGGGCGTCGGTCAAGTGGTGGCTGACCGGGTACTTTCTGCACCCGGGCAACGTGGGCGATGTCGGGTCGCTGCTGAACCAGTCGCTGTTCGCGATGCTTGCCCGGGGGTCCGGGAGCATGGACGCCGCGACCCCGGCGTGGCTGGGCCTCGCCGCCGTGACCGCGGCGCTCGGCTTGGCCTCTGCCGCGGTGCTGCACCGCCGCGGACACGCGGTGGCAGGGTGGCTGACCTGCGCGGTGACCGGGCTGCTTGTCTCGCCGATCAGCTGGGATCATCACTGGGTCTGGATGGTGGTGGCGCTGGTGCTGTTCACGGGCACGGCGCTGCGCTCCCGGGGAGTCCTCCGCTGGGCAGGCTGGGCATTGGCGGCCGTGGTCGCCGGCGCGTTCGGCGACTGGCCGGAGCACTGGGCCGGCCCCCTGGCGTTCGATCCCCAGGGCCTGCTCGGCTTCTTCATCGGGCCGCACGCCGAACTAGAGAAATACCACCTGCACGGGCTGCAGGAGATCGCCTGGAACTTGTACGTGCTGGCCGGCCTGGCACTGCTCGCCGCCGCGGCCGCCGCGGCGGCTGCGGCGGCACGCGGGCAAACAGCCCGGGGACAGCGGGAACGTCCGGCGCCGAGCTAGCTAAATCCTCTATCCTGTGTGGCGCTGGTATGCCCGTGCGGGTCGCACGCGGCCAGGCAGTCCGCCGATGGCGGCGCACCTATCCCCGGGAAGGGATGCCGATGGCATGGGCACGGCCGGGCCCGGCCACCGTGGTCGAAGCACGGCCCGCGAGCGGCGGCCGGGGCCGGGGAGCGCTTGCCTGCACCTGCGCGGCGTTCGCGGTCGCGCTCGCGGCCTACGTCGCCGACGTGGCCACTCATCCGCTCAGCCTGACGCTGGGCTGGTTCGATCTGCGCATCTATAACGATGCCGGCCTGATCACCCGTCATGCCCCGGACACGCTTTACACCTGGCACTTCCTGCCAGGCGTCCGGTACCTCTACACGCCGTTCGCGGCGCTCGGGTTCGCGGCCGGGTCGCTGCTGCCCTGGACGCTGCTGAAGTGGCTGATGACGGCGGCCAGCGTGAGCGCCATGGCAGCGACCGTCTGGGTGACATTCAGCCAGCTCGGCTGGAGCGGCCGCAGCCGGGCCGCGGCGGTGCTCGGATGGTCGGCCGTCGCCCTGTGGACCGAGCCGGTGCTGCGCTCGCTGCAGGTGGGCCAGATCGAGCTGCTGCTGATGGCGCTCATCGCCTGGGATCTGTGCCAGCCGGACGGCCGGAAATGGAAGGGCGCGGGCGTCGGCCTGGCGGCGGGGATCAAGCTGGTTCCGCTGATCTTCATCCCCTACCTGGTGCTGGCCGGCAAGCTGCGGCAGGCGGCGGTCGCCGCCGCCGTGTTCGCCGGCACCGTGGTGATCGGCTTCGCCGCGCTGCCGCACGATTCAGTGAAGTGGTGGCTGACGGGCTACTTCCTGCACGCGGGCAACTTCTCGAATACCAGCCTGGGGTCCCTGCTGAACCAGTCGCTGCTGGCCCTGATCACCCGGACGCCCGCGGGCGCGGGCTCGGTGACCGGCCTGTGGCTGCTGCTGGCCCTGATCGCCGGGTGCCTCGGGCTGGCTGCGGCCGCCGTGCTGGCACGGGCCGGCCGGCCGACGGCGGGCTGGGTGACCTGCGCGGTGACCGGGGTGCTGATCTCCCCGATCAGCTGGGACAACCACTGGGTGTGGATCGTGCCCGCCGGTGCGCTGCTGGTCGACGCCGCGGTACGCGCCAGCGGGGCGGCGCGGCTCGGCTACCTCGCCCTGGCAGCGGCGCTCGCCGCGGTGTTCGCGGACTGGCCGGCTCACTGGACCGGCCCGATGGCGTTCATCCCGCACGGGCTGGTGGGTTTCTACGTCGGCCGGCATCCGATGAGCGAGATCTTTCACCTGAACGGCGCGCAGCTCATCGGCTGGAATCTCTACGTGTTCGGCGGCCTGGCGCTGTTCGCGGGCCTGCTGGCCTGCGCCGCGCTCACCTGGCGCCGCGAACACCGGCTCGAAGGAAGTGCACGGCGTCCCCGGTCGCCAGCGGCGTCTGGCCGTCCGCGGTGATGCGGCCGCCGTTCAGTTCCACCGTCACGCGCCCGTCCAGGACCAGCCCGGCGGCGGCGGCGGCGCCCGCCAGCGTCGCGGCGCGCACCGGCAGCGGACCGCGGCAGCCGCCGGCCAGCGCGCCGGGCCGCTGAATCGTGACCTCCGGTGCCGGGCGGGCCCGCGCTGCCCGGTAGTCGGCAGGCTCGTTGACGTTCACGACAGAGCTGAGGCCGGGATCCAGCGCCGCCAGGACGGGGTCGCTGAGCAGCGCGGCCTCGTCCAGCCGGGCGACGTTGCACTCCTGGAGCAGGAAGGCCGGGCGCAACCGCCGCTGCTGCACCAGCCGCTGCGCTGCCGGCGCCAGCGTGACCCGGTAGGC
>Ga0335078_10004270_pt1 | contig 21206 bp, 17 predicted proteins | sample Lox_Sample_32_FD_206711 | JGI IMG/M metagenome (GOLD analysis project Ga0335078, IMG submission 206711) | Soil microbial communities from Loxahatchee National Wildlife Refuge, Florida, United States - Lox_Sample_3.2 | ecosystem: Environmental > Terrestrial > Soil > Wetlands | place: USA...
ACCAGCGGGTCGCTGTCATTCATGGCCATAGCCGCGGTCCCGTTCCTGCTGCCGCTGCTGTTCGAGACGGCCCTCGGCTGGTCCCCGGTGAAAGCGGGGGCAATCGTGCTGTTCGTCTTCACGGGCAACATCACGATCAAGCCGGCGATCGCTTCCCTGCTGAGGCGGCTCGGGTTCCGGACAGTGCTGCTCGCCGCCGCCCTTGCGCTTGCCGCCTCCATCGCCGCCGCCGGGTTCATCACCGGCAAGACCCCGCTCGCGCTGATCATCGCAATCGCGGTGATCAGCGGGATGGCCCGCTCCGTCTGCGGTACCTCCTACAACACCCTCAGCTTCTGCGACGTCCCTGAGGCGCAGATGCCGCACGCCAACAGCCTGTCCGCGACCACCCAGCAGCTCTCGGCGGGCCTGGGCATCGCCGCCGCGACGATCGCGCTGCGTGCCGGTGCCTGGGCCGGCCATCTGGTTCCCGGTGAGTCAGGAGCCAGGACCGCCTACATGCTCGGTTTCCTGCTGATGTCGCTGCTGCCGCTGGCCTCGGTGCCCGCCATCGCGCGATTGCACCGCGATGCCGGGGACGTTGCGCGGGCTGCCCGTGCCGCGCCGCGGGCCGCCGCCGGGTAGCTGCAAGGCATCAAGTGATGAGCGTGGAGTCGCTGGGGACACAACCGCTGAGCCTGCTCACGCCTGAGATACCCGCCCGTCGCTGCCCACGATGGTGTTGCGCAGCACGCCGAGCCGGTCCACCTCAACCTCGACCACATCACCGGGCTGCAGCAGCCACGGGGGCGTGCGCGCGTACCCGACGCCGGACGGCGTGCCCGTTGCCAGCAGGTCGCCCGGGCGCAGCGTGAACGTGTGCGAGAGCAGGCTGAGGGTTTCCCCCACCGGATAGATCATCTCGTCGGTCCGCGCGTCCTGCACCGTCGTGCCGTTCACCCGGGTCCGCACCCGCAGCCCGTCGCGCAGGTCGCCGACCTCCGCCGCGGGGACCATCGGCCCGAGCGGCCCGGAGCGGTCCCCGTTCTTGCCGAGGGTCCACTGGCTGGTGAGCTTCTGCGCCTTCCTGCAGGTGAGGTCGTTGAAGGTGGAGTAGCCGACGACCGCCGACAGCGCGTCCTGCGGCGTGGCGTCGGCAAGCGGCGCGCCCACCCAGGCGACCACCTCGCCTTCCCAGTCCAGCCCCTGCTCGCTGGCCGGAACGGGGATCTCCGCGCCGTCCACGGTCAGCGACTGCGTCCAGCGGCCGAAGATCGTGGGGTACGGTGGCAGCTCATGGTCGCGGAAACTGCCCTCCGCGACGTGCTTGAGGTAGTTCAGCCCGGTGCACAGCACCCGGGCGCCGGGGAGCACCGGGGGCACGAACGTCACCGACCGTGACGCGACCGTTTCCCCTCCGGACCCAGGCGATCCGCCGGACCCCGGAGAGGTGTAGCCGAACGGCGCGGCCCAGAACTCCTCGAGCGATGCGAGCACCGTGACTTCCGAGCCGTCGTCCGACAACCGTGCTACTTCCACGCCGTTACCCCGGCGGATACCGACAACCCGCAACTCTGCGCCTCCTCGGCATTCCGGCGATCTGCCGCCGCGGCCCGGCCCGCCGATACCGTCGCGCCGCGAGCTGGGGGAGAGTCCGCTGACCGCCGCCTCAGTCCGACGCTGGCCGTAGCCGCCGGAAGCTAGTATCGTGCACTCCATACGTACTGCCAAGGTGGACATGCGTCCAGTGTGATGGACGATACTGTGCGGTAGGTGATCGCTTTGACAACCGATAAGTTCCACCTCGTGGCGCGGAACGTGCGTAGGCTCCGCCGTGAGCGGGGACATTCCCAAGCCGAGCTGGCCAGGCGGGCCGCGCTCGCCAAGCAGACCCTGTCCAGCATCGAGGCCGGCGAGGCCAACCCGACCGTGCTGACCCTGACAGCGATCGCCGATGCCCTGGCCGTCCCGGTGGCGCACCTGCTCACCGAGTACGGCTCGCCGATACTGGTCAGGCGGGGCGAGGACGCGGTCTGGTCGCCGGGGCCTGGCGGTGAGTCCCGCGAGCTTGACCAGATATACGGCTTCGGGTACGTCCGTACCTCGCTCATTCGGTACACCCGGACGGGCGACACTCCCGTCGCCCACCCGCGGCACCGGCCGGGGACGCTGCACCACGTCTACGTGATGAGCGGGAAGGTGAGCATCGGGCCGGCCGGCGAGGAGATCACCGCCTCGCGCGGCGATTTCGTCCGCTTCCCCGGCGACGTGCCGCACGCGACGTCCGTCTGGTCCGAGTCGGCCGTCCTGCACATGGTGACCACCATCCCGCAGGTGTCCCAGATCGGGACCTCCGCGCACTGAGCCGCCGCCGGTCCCGCTCCCGGCGCCCGCGGAGGTCAGCGGCCTGCCTTCGCGGCCTCCTCGCGCAGCACGGGCATCACGTGCTCGGCGAAAAGCCGCATGGTGCGGTGCACGTCGTCGGTGCGCATGCCGGGCAGCCGCACCTCGAGGCCGAGGTGGGTGATCAGGCCGCGCTCGCCGCGGACGACCGGCAGGAACTTCTCGATGATCTGGTCCACGCTGCCCGGCCCGGGGACGGCGAAGACGAGCGGCTCCCCGGTTTCTGCCGCCCGTCGCACCGTCTGCGTCGTGACGCGGGCCGACTCGGGCGGCTGTACCCCGTCCAGGCCCTTGCGCAGCGCGTACTGGTTGCTTACCCAGACCGCGGGCTCGGCCATGGCCTGGAAGGCTTCCTCCCAGGTGTCGGCGATGCTGACCGGGTTGTTGAAGCCGATGAGGTAGTCCTCGGGCCGCCGTCCGTGCTCCCGCGTGACCCGCTCGTAGGTGCCGGTGACGTCGGGAGCGATCAGGTGGTAACCGCGCTCGGCGGCCCGGCGGACTCCCTGCGGCCCGAACCCGCCCCATAGGACCGGGATGCGCCGCTGCACTGGCTGCATGATCCAGTGGACGTCAGGGAAGTCGTAGTACCTGCCCTTGATGTCGAAGCGCTCGTCGCCGCCGTACAGGCAGCGCTCGATGATGTCGAGGATCTCCCAGGTGCGCCCGAACCGCTCCTTCGGGTCGATGCCGAACGTGTTGAATTCCTCCCACTGCGATCCCACGCCGATGCCGAGGTCGAACCGTCCGTTTGACGCGATGTCGACCGCGGCGATGTCCTCCGCGAGCCGCAGCGGGTGGTGGAACGGTGCGCAGATGACCGAGGTCCCGATGCGGATCCGCGAGGTCTTCGCCGCGATGCTCATGGCCAGCGTCAGCGGGGAGGAGTTGCCTGAGGCGAAGCAGAAATGGTGCTCGCCGAAGTACACGGCGTCGTAGCCGAGCTCCTCGGCGAGGACCGCGTCGCCGTGGTAGTCCCACCAGGCGTCGGCGGCGGACTGGCCGAGATCAGGGCGCTGGCGAGGCCCCGCGATGATGGAGAACCGCATGACTTACCCCTTTGCAGTCTGCGGGCCGCAACGGCGGCCGCCAGGCCGGCGAGAACACTGACTTCTGACACTTCAACGAGTAAGGTCTGATATATCAGGCATCCTAAGCCTGCGGTCGGCGTTGGGCAACCATCCGGCGTCCCCGGGTGCCTGCGCCGTCCGCCGCCGCCTGGCGGCGGCCCGGAGCCGGTGCCGCGTCCGGCATATTCGACGCCTGGAGGGTTGTGCCGCGGTCCGAGAAAGAACTACAAAGAGATGTCGAATCTCGATGAGATTGTTGAATAAGACAAGCTAGAGCCGAAGGGTCGTCATGAAGTTCGGAGTGTTCTACAACCCGATGGTGCCCAGGGCCCCGGGACAGCAGGACTGGGACCCGGGCCAGGAACGCAGGGCGTTCACTGAGATGCTCGAGCAGATCCGGTTCGCGGACAGCCTCGGGTTCGACTACGCGTTCCTCGGCGAGCACCACTTCATGCCCGAGTACGCGCACAACTCGGCGACCGAGGTACTACTCGGGGCGCTGGCCGCGACCACCAGGAACATCCGCCTCGGTACCGGGATCGTGCACGCCTCGCACAACGACCCAGTCCGGGTCGCTGAGCGCATCGCCACAATCGACCAGGTCTCCGGCGGCCGCGCCGAGTTCGGGTTCGGCCCGGGCACCCCGCTGGAAATCGCCCCGTTCCTCAAGGATGACGCCGCCGCCAGGAATGAGCGCTCCGCGGCGGCCGCGCAGATCGCCGTGGACATCTTGAGCACCCGGGGAGTCTGGCCAGGCACGTCCGGTGAGTTCTTCAGCTACCCGCCGGTCAACGTGGTCCCCAAGTCGTTCCAGGACCCGCACCCGCCGCTGTGGACCTCCACGTCCCGGCCGGGGATGGCGCCGGGGGTCGCCTCGCGAGGCCTAGGGCAGCTCATGCTGACCCTGGCGGGACCGGAATCCGTGGCTGCGGAGGTTGCCGCGTACTGGCACACGCTGCGTACGGGCGACGTGCGCCCGGTCGGCAAGGGCATCAACCCCGCGGTGTTCACGTTCACCATCGGCCTGGTCGCGCCCACCGATGAGCTCGCCGACCAGCGCGCGCGGGAGGGCGTCGAGTTCTTCGGCTTCGGTTTGACCGGAGGTGCCCCGGCCGGAGTCAGCGATCCCAATCATCACCTGTGGGACGCGTTCACCGACTTCAAGGCCGGCCGCGGTGACATCCGTACCCGGGCAGGCGTACCGGACATGATGCTGCAGATGGGCGCCCGGTTCGCCGACCTGCCGGGGACCATGATGTGCGGGCCGGAGAAGGCCAGGCAGTTCACCGCGGCCATCGAGCAGACACACGCCGACGGCCTGCTGCTGAACCAGCAGTTCGGGCGCGCGTTGCACGAGTACCTGATGGAGTCGCTGGAGATCTGGGGCACCCAGATCATCCCGGAGTTCCGCGAACGCGAAGCCGAGCACCAGGCCTGGCGCAAGCAGCAGCTCGACGGCCTGAATCTCCCCATAGTCACCTCGGTCTGACCAGGAGCCAACGATGGCTGGCAACACCGGCGTGCCCCTGCCCCTGTTCGCGCCGCCGCGCATCACAGCAGAACAACCAGGCGACGGCCTGGTACTGCGCTCGGCCGAGCCGCTCGGCGCTCACCCCGTCACCGTGATCCACAGCATGCGCGAGCACGCCCGAACGGACCCGGATCACCTCCTGGTCGCCGAACGCCATGCCGATCCCGCCGCAGGCTGGCGCGGCTGCAGTTACGGCGCGGCGGCCAAGGCCGCCGACTCCATCGGCCAGGCACTCCTTGACCGGGGCCTCGGCCCGGACCGGCCGCTGCTCATCCTGTCCGCGAATAGCGTGGACCACCTGCTGATCACGCTTGGCGCGATGACCGCGGGCATCCCCGTCGCGCCGGCCAGCGCCGCGTACTCGCTGCAGAGCCACGACCATGCCCGGCTGCGGGCGATCACGGAGCTGATCCGCCCGGGCGCGGTATTCGCCGACGACGCCGGCCGCTTCGGCCCGGCGCTTGACGCGCTCGGCACCGTCCCGGCGATCGTGTCCAGCGGGCACAGGCCGGGAGCCGAGCCGCTGGCCGACCTGCTCGCCACCGAGCCGGGCGCCGAAGTCAAGGCGGCGTTCGCCGTACTCGGGCCGGACGCGGTCGCGAAGATCTTGTTCACGTCCGGGTCGACCGGCACGCCCAAGGGCGTGCTGAACACTCACCGGATGCTGGCGGCGAACCAGCAGATGATCAGGCAGGCGTGGCCCTTCCTCGCGCAGGAGCGTCCGGTCATCGCGGACTGGCTGCCGTGGAGCCACACCTTCGGCGGCAACCACAACGTGAACATGATGCTCACCAACGGCGGCACCCTCTACGTCGACGGCGGCCGCCCCGCCCCCGGCATGTTCGGCCAGACGATCGCCAACCTGGCGGACGTGCGGCCGACGATCTACTTCAACGTCCCGGCCGGCTACGCGCAGCTGGTCCCGGCGCTGGAAGGCGACCCGGACTTCGCGATGAGGTTCTTCTCCCGGCTGCGGCTGATGTTCAACGCCGCGGCGGCGCTCCCCGAGGCGCTGCGGAACCGGCTTGGCGCCGTCGCCGAGCGGACCACCGGGCGCCACATCCCGGTCACCGGCTCGTGGGGGGCGACGGAGACGGCGCCCGCCGTGACGTCGGCGCACTTCGAGTTCGCCGACGCCCGCTGCATCGGGGTGCCGCTGCCGGGCGCCGAGGTCAAGCTCGCCGCGGTCGAGGACGCGTACGAGATCCGGGTCAAGGGGCCGATGGTGACCCCCGGCTACTTCGCCAGGCCCGACCTCACCGCGGACGCGTTCGACGAGGACGGCTACTACCGCACCGGCGACGCGGTCGTGCTCGCCGACCCCGCGGATCTGAACGCGGGACTGCTGTTCGCCGGCCGGGTCGCGGAGGACTTCAAGCTGGAGACCGGCACGTTCGTCCGGGTCGGCTCGGTGCGGACCGCGCTGCTTTCCGCCATCCCCGTGCTTTCCGATGCCGTGCTGGTCGGCGAGAACCGTGACTACGTGTCCGCCCTGGCCTGGCTGAACGTTGCCGAGGCGGCCAAGCTCCTCGGCGAGGACCTGACCCAGGCCACTGACCTGATCAGAAGTGAGCCGCTGCACCGGCACCTCGCGCAGGCACTCGCCAAGCACAACGACGAGGCCGGCTCGTCCGCCCGCATCGAGCGGCTGGTGCTGCTGGTTCAGCCGGCCAGCCTCGATGAGGGGGAAATCACCGACAAGGGGTACGTCAACCAGCGGAGGGTCCTCGCCCGCCGCGCGGGGCTCGTGGAATTGCTTTACGCCGATCCGGCTCCGGACGGCGTCATCATCGCAGGAAAGTCGTCATAAGCATGCGCTTTAACAACGCCGCCATCCCGGCCGGGATGGCCTGGAGCTCGCCCTTCGTCAAGTGGCAGGGCTCGCTGTCCGAGGTGCCGAGCATCGACCTGGCCGCCGACGTGACCGGCCGTGCGCTCGCCGCGCGGCGGGTCGATCCGGCCCAGCTGGACGGCCTCGTCCTTGGCTGGACCACGCCGCAGCAGGACATCTTCTACGGTGCGCCGACCCTGGCCGCCCGCCTTGGCGCGGGAGCGCTGAGCGGCCCCATGATCAGCCAGGCGTGCGCCACCTCGGTCGCCTGCCTGGCGGCGGCGTCCGCCGCCGTCGAGACAGGCGCGGGGCTGCAGCTGGTGGTGGCGACCGACCGGATCAGCAACGGGCCGCAGATCCTGTACCCGTCGCCATCGGCCATGGGCGGCTCCCCGGTCGCCACGAACTGGGTGCTTGAAAGCTTCGCCCGCGACCCCGCGGCAGGAACGTCCATGCTGGCCGCGGGGGAGCTGGTAGCCGCCGAGTCCGGCATTTCCCGCGCCGAGCTCGATGAGCTGACGGCGCTGCGGTCCGACCAGTACGGCAAGGCGCTGGCCGATGACCGTGCCTTCCAGCGCCGCTACATGGTCGAGGTGCAGATCCCGCAGCGCCGCAAGGCGCCCAAGGTCATCGACGCCGACGAGGGTGTCCGTCCCGCGGTGCTCGACGAGATCGCCGGGCTGCCGCCGGCGTCGAAGGACGGGCTGCACACCTTCGCCAGCCAGACCCACCCGGCCGACGGCACGGCCGGAGCCCTGGTCACCACCGTCGAGCAGGCCCGCGAGATGGCCGGCGGCGAGGGCGTGGCCCAGATCCTGGCCGCCGGTTTCTCCCGGGTAGCGCCGAGCCACATGCCGCAGGCGCCGGTCCCCGCCGCCGCGGCGGCCCTGGCGGCCGCGGGCCTGGACATCGGCCAGCTCGACGCGGTGACCACCCACAACCCGTTCGCGGTGAACGACATCTACTTCTCCAGGCAGACCGGGTTCCCGCTGGAGCGGATGAACTCCTACGGCTGCAGCCTGATCTTCGGCCACCCGCAGGGACCGACCGGGCTGCGCTCGGTCACCGAGCTGATCGAGGAGCTGCGGCTGCGCGGCGGCGGCACCGGCCTGTTCACCGGCTGCGCCGCCGGCGACACCGGGGCGGCCGTCGTCGTCCGCGTGACCGACTGAAACCCGCGCCACCGTTCGGCTAGACGAACGACGCCAACCGACCGACGTCGGGTGTCGGCTGCTGCCTAGAACCCGGGCCATCGCGGCCCGCCGGCCCCGGCGTCGTCCATTATAAATATGCTACAAAGACTTGACGATCATCGTAAAAAACGTAGAGCATTTTCTGGACAGCGTGACAGTTTGGAAGGAATGCCAGTGACGATCCAGGCCAGTGACACTCGCCCCGTTACCGAGGCCAACGGCCGCCCGGCGGAGACACGGCCGGCCGCCGCGCCGCCGCACGTGGAGTTCAGGACCGACCCCGGCCGCTACCGGCACTGGCGGCTGGCCATGAACGGCCCGGTCGCCACGCTGACCATGGACGTCGACGAGCAGGGCGGACTGGTGCCCGGCTACGAGCTCAAGCTGAACTCCTACGACCTCGGCGTCGACATCGAACTGTACGACGCGGTGCAGCGGCTGCGCTTCGAGCACCCCGAGGTCAAGGCGGTCGTCGTCACCAGCGGCAACGAGAAGGTCTTCTGCGCGGGCGCGAACATCCGGATGCTCGCCGGATCGACCCACACGTGGAAGGTGAACTTCTGCAAGTTCACCAACGAGACCCGGTGTGGCATCGAGGACGCAAGCGCGAACTCGGGCCAGGTCTACGTCGCGGCGCTGAACGGCAGCGCCGCCGGCGGCGGCTACGAGCTCGCCCTGGCCTGTGAGCAGATCCTGCTCGTCGACGACCGCTCGTCGGTTGTCTCGCTGCCCGAACTGCCGCTGCTCGGCGTGCTCCCGGGCACCGGCGGCCTGACCCGCGTGACGGACAAGCGGCACGTCCGCCGCGACCTGGCCGACTACTTCGCCACCAGGTCCGAGGGGATCGGCGGGCAGAAGGCGGTCGCCTGGCGGCTGGTGGATGAGGCCGTGCCGCGGGTGCGATGGGACGAAGTGGTAGCCGAACGGGTGCGTGCCGTCGCCTCGTCCTCATCACGTCTCGCCGGCGGCGGGGCGGTCGAACTGACGATGCTCGGCAAGGCGCGGACGGAAGACTCCATCAGGTACTCGCACGTCAGCGCGAAGCTCGACCGCGAGCGGGCGGTCGCCGAGATCACCGTGGCCGGCCCGTCGGCCGACGCTCCCGCCTCGATGGACGGCGCGTACGCGCAGGGCGCGGCGTTCTGGCCGCTGGCCGTGGCCCGCGAGCTCGACGACCTCATCCTCGACCTGCGCACCAACGAGACCGAGATCGGCACCTGGGTACTCAAGACCGCCGGCGACCCGGCCCAGGTGCTGGCGCACGACCAGCTGCTGCTCGCGAACTACGACCGTGACTGGCTGGCACGGGAGATCGTGCTGTACTGGAAGCGGACGCTCAAGCGCCTGGACGTCACGTCGCGTTCGCTGATCGCGCTGGTCGAGCCGGGCTCGTGCTTCGCCGGGTCGCTGCTCGAGCTGGCCCTGGCCGCGGACCGCTCGTTCATGCTGTTCGGCGTCTTCGAGGACGTGGACCCGGACGCGACCCCCGCGGCTGTCACGGTCGGCCCGGCGAACCTGGGACCGCTGCCGATGGGCAACGGACTGACCCGGCTGGCCACCCGGTTCCTCGGCGACCCGGACGCCCTGGCCGCTGTGGAACAGCTGAGCGGGAGGACGCTGCTGGCCCAGGGAGCGGAACGGCTCGGCCTGGTGACCTTCACTCCTGATGACATCGACTGGGCGGAAGAGGTGCGGATCGCGGTGGAGGAACGGGCCTCGTTCTCTCCCGACGCTCTCACCGGCCTGGAGGCGAACTACCGGTTCGTCGGCCCGGAGACGATGGAGACGAAGATCTTCGGGCGGCTGACCGCCTGGCAGAACTGGATTTTCTACCGGCCCAACGCCTCGGGCCCCGAGGGCGCCCTGCGCGCCTACGGCACCGGCAAGCGGGCCGACTTCGACCGGAAGCGAGTGTGAGCCGCCATGACCATCCCCGACTACGCCGAGAAGATCCCGAACAACGTCGGCCTGCGCGAGGACCGGCGGCTGCAGCGGGCACTCGAATCGTGGCAGCCCAACTTCCTGTCCTGGTGGGAATCGATGGGCCCGACGCTGCCGACCCGGGACGTGTACCTGCGCACCGCGATCGACGTGCGCGGCGAGGGCTGGGCCCAGTTCGGGCACGTGCCGATGATCGACTACCGCTGGGGCATCTTCCTGGCGGACAGGAACCCGGACCGGCGGGTCGCGTTCGGGCAGCACAAGGGGGAGGCGGCCTGGCAGCAGGTGCCGGGGGAGTACCGGGCGGAGCTGCAGCGGCTGATCGTGATCCAGGGCGACACCGAGCCCGCCAGCGTGGAGCAGCAGCGGAACCTTGGCGCGACCGCGCCGAGCCTGTATGACCTGCGCAACCTGTTCCAGGTGAACGTGGAGGAGGGCCGTCACCTGTGGGCGATGGTGTACCTGCTGCACGCCTACTTCGGCCGCGAGGGCCGCGAGGAGGCCGAGGAACTGCTGCACCGCAACTCCGGCAGCGCCGACTCCCCACGGATCCTGGGCGCGTTCAACGAGGAGACCCCGGACTGGCTCAGCTTCTTCATGTTCACTTACTTCACCGACCGGGACGGCAAGTACCAGCTCGGCACGCTGAAGGAGTCCGCGTTCGACCCGCTCAGCCGCACGTGCGAGTTCATGCTGAAGGAAGAGGCCCACCACATGATGGTCGGCACCACCGGCGTCGACCGGGTAGTGGAGCGCACCGCGCAGGTGATGGTCGGCAGCGACACCGACGACGTGGCCGGCTACGGGGTCATACCGCTGCCGGTCATCCAGAAGTACCTGAACTTCCACTACTCGGTGTCGCTTGACCTGTTCGGCGGGGAGACCAGCACGAACGTGGCGAATTACTACACCGCCGGGCTGAAGGGCCGCTGGCTGGAAGAGCGCCGCAAGGACGACCACCAGCTGAGAGACGACTCGATCATGGTGGACGCCCTCGTCGACGGGGACATCTCCCAGACCGAGGTGGCGGCGCTGACCGGCCTCAACACCGACCTGCGCCGCGAGTACATCGCCGACTGCACGGGCGGCGTGAACCGGTGGAACCGCATCCTGCAAGAGGCGGGCCTGCCGCAGCGCCTCTACTTGCCGCACGTCGCGTTCAACCGCAAGGTCGGCGCGTTCGCCGGCATCGAGGCGTCCCCCACCGGGGAGAAGCTGCCCGCGGACGAGTGGGAGCGGCGCAAGGGGCAGTGGCTGCCCACCGACACCGACAAGACGTTCGTCCGTTCCCTGATGCAGCCGGTGCACGAGCGCGGCAAGATCGCTGCCTGGGTGGCGCCCCCGCGCAACGGGATCAACGGCCAGCCGTTCGACTACGACTACGTGCACCTTGCTTGACCGGAACTGGGCCTGACCCGTGACCGAATGCGACCTGCTCATCATCGGCGCCGGGCCGGCCGGCCTGTACGCCGCCTACTACGCGGGGTTCCGCGGCCTGCGGACCGCCCTCGTGGACTCTCTGCCGCAAGCCGGCGGTCAGATCACCGCCATGTACCCGGAGAAGCCGATCTATGACATCGCCGGCTTTCCCGCCGTGCGCGGCCGGGACCTCGTGGCCCGGCTGGTAGAACAGGCGAGCCAGTTCAGCCCGGTCTACCATCTCGGTGACCCCGCGGTAAGCCTGGCAAGGAACCCAGACGGCCGCATCGAGGTCGTCACCCGCTCCGGCGCGGTCATCGTCTCCGGTGCCGTGCTGATCAGCGGCGGGATCGGCACCTTCACGCCGCGCCCGCTCGCGGCGGCCACGGAGTGGCTCGGCCGCGGCGCGGCGTACTTCGTGCCCGCGCTCGGCGCGCACGCCGGTCAGGACGTCGTGGTCGTGGGCGGCGGTGACAGCGCCTGCGACTGGGCGCTGTCCCTTGAGCCCATCGCGCGGTCGGTGACACTGGTGCACCGCCGCGCGGCGCTCCGTGCCCACGAGCACACCGTGTCCCAGCTGATGGCCTCGACGGTCGAGGTGATCACGGACGCGGAGGTCACCGGGGTGTCCGGCGCCGACCGGGTGGACGGCGTGGAGATCACCGCCAAGGGACAGGGCGTCCACACCCGCCCGGCTCAGGCGGTGATCGCGGCGCTCGGGTTCACCGCCAACCTGGGGCCGCTCCGTGACTGGGGCATCGACATCGTCGCCAACCGCTACATCGCGGTCGACACCGCCATGGCGACCAGCGTGCCAGGCGTGTTCGCCGCCGGCGACATCACCGACTATCGGGGCAAGGTCCGACTGATCTCGGTCGGTTTCGGTGAGGCGGCGACGGCGGTGAACAACGCGGCGGTGCTCATCCACCCGGACCAGCAGCTCTTTCCCGGCCATTCATCCGACGCCGCGCCACTTCCCGCGCGCGCGGCGGCATAGGAGACCACATTGCCGTACGTCATCGCGGCCGCGTGCATCGACGTGACCGACAAGTCCTGCATCGAGGAATGCCCGGTCGACTGCATCTACGAGGGTGACCGCAAGCTCTACATCAACCCAGGCGAGTGCATCGACTGCGGCGCCTGCCAGCCGGTGTGCCCGGTGGACGCGATCAGCCAGGACCGCGGCGTGCCCGCCGGCCAGGAGGACTTCGTCGCGGACAACGCCCGCTTCTTCGGCGAGCCGCTGCCCGGGCGGGACGAGCCGCTCGGGAACGCGGGCGGCTCGGCGGTGACCGGGCGGGTCGGCGTCGACACCGAACTCGTCGCGCACTGGGACGAGGCCGCTGCGCGACACGTAACGACAGCGACCGCGAGCCGGAGGCCCTGATGACGCGAGCACTGCAGAGCTACAGCCAGGATCGCTGGCACGGCGGTTCTGGCGAGCGCGTCTCGCTGGCCGACGCGGCGACCGGCGAGCCGGTCGCCGCGATCCACCGCACGGGGCCGGACGCCGCGGCGATGCTCCGCTACGCCAGGACCAGAGGCGGCCCCGCGCTGCGCGCGCTGACTTTCACCGAGCGCGCCGCCATACTCAAGGCGCTGGCCAGGTACCTGTCCGGGCACGTGGCGGAGTTCGCCGTGCTGTCCGCCCTCACCGGCGCGACCCGCCGCGACACCGCCGTCGACGTCGACGGCGGGATCGCGACCCTCGCCGTCTACGCCAGCAAGGCCGGCCGGGAGCTGCCCGACGCCGGCGTGCTGCCCGACGGCCCCGCCGAGCCGCTCGGCAAGAGCGGGACGTTCGCGGGACGGCACGTCCGCACGCCGCGACTCGGCGCCGCGGTCCAGGTCAACGCGTTCAACTTCCCGGTCTGGGGCATGCTGGAGAAGTTCGCGCCCGCGTTCCTCGCCGGAATGCCCTCGGTGGTCAAGCCGGCCAGCCAGACCGCCTACCTCACCGAGCTCGTCGTGCGGCGCATTATCGAGTCTGGAATACTGCCCGAGGGCAGCCTGTCGCTGCTGTGCGCGGGCCCAGGCGGCCTGCTCGACAGCCTGGTCAGCCAGGACACTCTCTCCTTCACCGGCTCGGCGGTCACCGCCCTGGCGCTGCGCACTCACCCGGCCGTCGCCGGCCAGGCGGTCGCGTTCAACGCCGAGGCCGATTCGCTGAACTGCTCCGTCCTCGGCCCCGACGTCACCGCCGGGGATCTTGAGTTCAACCTGTACGTGGACCAGCTCGTCACCGAGATGACCGTCAAGGCCGGGCAGAAGTGCACGGCGATCCGCCGCGCCCTCGTCCCCGCCGCCCTCGCCGACGCGGTCACCAGCGCGGTATCCGCCGCCTTGGCCGCCGTCGTGGTCGGCCATCCTGCCAGCCTGGACACCACGATGGGACCGCTTGCCAGCCTGGCGCAGCGCGAAGAGGTCCGCGCCGCCGTCGCCAAGCTGGCCGCCGCCGGCCGCATCGCCCACGGCCACCCCGACGCCGTGCAGGTCCACGGTGCCGACGCGCGCCGGGGCGCGTTTCTGTCCCCGATCCTGCTGCGCTGCGACGACAACTCCGCCCCGGCACCGCATGAGGTGGAGGCCTTCGGGCCGGTCGCCACGGTCATCGGCTACGACGGCATCGACGAGGCGGTCGCCCTGGCCGGGCGCGGCGACGGCAGCCTGGCCGGCTCGATCATCACCCGCGACCCAGACGTCGCGTCCAGGCTTGTCGCCGGACTCGCCCCCTGGCACGGCCGCCTGCTCGTACTCAACCGCGACGACGCCGCGGAATCCACCGGGCACGGCACCGCCATGCCCCAGCTGCTGCACGGCGGCCCCGGCCGGGCCGGCGGCGGCGCCGAACTCGGCGGCCTGCGCGCCCTCGACCACTACCTGCAGCGCACCGCCATCCAGGGCCACCCAGACCTGCTCGCCGCCCTCACGTAGCAGCCAGGAACACGGTCCAGGCCACCGAAGCGGAGCGGCTAAGCCGCTTAGCAGCGGCTGGCGAGGAAGTCCTCCCGCGAGTACCCGGCCGCCCGATTGATGATGTCCCGGTAGAACAGCGCGGCGCGCTGCAGCCCGTGCGGTGAGACCGCCGACGGCTCGTCGGCCGACGTGTGGAACCAGGGGCTGGTCTCCACCCCCTGCACGCCGATCACCCCGAGCGCGGCCAGTTGGGCGGGTTCACCGATCACCGCGTGGGAGACCAGCGCCGGCGCCGTGTACTGGTGCGTGACCGCCGCGGCGGCGACGATCTCCTTGAGCAGCGGGAGGTCGTGCGTGACCGTGATCTCCCGGCCGGGAGAGTCCCAGCCGGTCGGCACCCAGTCGGCCGTCAGCCTCCCGTAGCCGTTGTCGGTGCGGTGCACGTAGCTGCGGTAGACCCCTGCCTGGGCGATGTGCTCGATGTTGACGGCGAGCGTCACCCCGGCGGGCAGGCCCGGGAACTCCGAGGCCAGGGCACCCATCCCGCCGGTGCCGTGGTGATGCCCCGGGCTCAGGTAGAAGCAGAGGTCACGACGCGGCGGCCGGCGGGCGTAGTACCGGGCGAGCCCGATCAGGGCCGCGACCCCGGTCGCGTTGTCGTTCGCGCCGGCGAAGAACGCGTCGGAGTGCGCGCTCACGATGATGGCCTCGCCGGGTTCGCTCCCGGGAATCCGGCCGACAAGTCCCTGCGCGGTGAGCTCGCGCGGCGGCTCGAACTCCACGCTCAGCTCGACCCGCACGGAGTCGAGGCAGCCCTGCGCCGCCGCCTTCTCGATCACCGCGAGCAGGAACGCACCGTCGCGGCCGCCAAGGTGGAAGCAGGGCACTCCCGGCGGCCCGAGCCCTCCGACGTGCTCCAGGTTCCCCGGCAGGTCGTAGATGGCAATCACGCCCGTCGCACCCGCGGCGAGCAGCGCCGCCACCTTCTCGTGCGGCGGCTCGTAAAAGGCCGCGGGGATCGGCCGCACGACCATCGTACTCGCGGAGCAGGCTGCCGGACAGTTCGGCCGCGTCACCCACCTCGGGCGCGGGTATCGACGGCAGGTCCCCGGCGGCGAAGTCGATGACCTGGCCAGTGACCGGCCCAGGCGTCGGCAGCCCGTACCAGTGGCTGGTGATCGATGACACGTAACCTCCCGGATGACAATGCATTGCATCTCTTTGACGTTCGTCATCTAATATGTGTCTAGTATATCGATTTGGAGCTGCTCATGACGACCCCATCGACGCCGCCGCTGCGGGTAACCGCCGCGATCAGCCCGGTGCGCCATCACCAGCCGCTGCTCAACGGCGACGTCACGATCCCGGGAGTCGAGCTGAGCCCGGTCCCCCCGGGGCCTGACTACGCCGACCGGTTCAAGCGCATGTGCCGGGACCTGGCGTTCGACGTGTGCGAGCTCAGCGTGATGTCGTACTTCGCGGCGCGGGAGTACGACCTGCCGATCTCGGCGATCCCCGTGGTGCCGATCCACATGTTCCACCACCGCGACTTCCTCAAGAACGTGCACGCCGGCATCGAGTCGCCCAAGGACCTTGAGGGCAAGCGGGTCGGCACCAGGACTTACACCGTCACTCCGGGCGTACTTGACCGCGGGATCCTCAGCGGCGAGTTCGGCGTCGACCTGGACACGATCACCTGGGTCCTGGCTGAGCCCGAGCATGTCGCCCAGGTTGAGGACCACTACCCGGCCAACGTCGTGCCGGGGAAGGGCGAGGACCTCTTCCCGCGGCTGGCCTCCGGTGACCTCGACGCCGGGATCGCCGGAAGCAACCTGCGCGGCGAACGGTCAGCCGACGTCGCTCCGCTGTTCCCCGACGCCGCCGGACTGGACCGGCGGCAGTACGAGCGCTCCGGCATCGTGCCCGCGTTCACCGTGATCACCGTCAGGACCGCGCTGCTCGAGAAGCGGCCGTGGCTCGCCGAGGCGCTTTTTGAGGCCTTCGCCGCCGCCCGGAGGCACGGGGTCGAGCCCGGCGCGGGCGTGACCGAGGCCGTGGGCGGTGACGACCCGTCGCCCTTTGGGCTGTCCGCCAACCGGGCGAGCTTCGCGGAACTGCTCGCGCTCGGCCGTGAGCAGAAGATCCTCGCCAGGCCGACGACGGTGGACGACCTGTTTACCGCACTTGGCTGACCGGGCCCGGCTACGCGAGGCCCGGCATGTCAAGGCAAACGGCCGTCCATTGAACTGGATGCGAGCGGCGCCATGAGCGGTGAGTCTTCGGCCAGCGACAAGTTCGACCTCGTCGCGCGCAACGTCCGGCGCCTGCGGCGAGACCGCGGCTACTCGCTGAGCGAGCTGGCGCGCAGGGCCGGGCTGGCGAAGCAGACGTTGTCCGCTATCGAGGGCGGGCAGGCGAATCCCACCGTGCTTACCCTGACCACGATCGCCGCCGCCCTGGGGATTCCCGTCGCGCACCTGCTCACCGAGTACGGCTCGCCGGTGCTGGTCAGGAGAGCCAGCGACGCCGTATGGGAGGAAAGCCCGGACGGGATCGTCAGGGACCTCGACCAGGTATACGGGTCCGGCTTCGTGCGCACCTCGATCATCCGGCACGACAGGGCGAGCGATACCCCGATCATGCACCGCAGTCACCGACCCGGCACGCTGCACCACGTCCTAGTCTTGGCCGGGCTGGTCTGCCTTGGGCCGGTCGGTGAGGTGGTCTGCGCCGCGCGGGGCGACTTCTTGAGCTTTCCCGGCGATGTCCCGCATCAGACGCATCTCAGGTCAGCGACCGCCATCCTGCACATGGTGACCACGATCCCGCATGACGCGCAGCTCAGAGTTCCGCGATGACCGAGGACCTGATGAGGTCCCAGTCGATCCCGATGCCGAGCCCGGGCCGCTCGGGGGCATGGACGAAGCCGGCGGCGTCGATGCTGATCGGCTCGGCGAGCCCGTAGGACAGGTGCCCGAGGTCGTAGCTGCCCGGCTCGTGGATGGCGAGGACCTCGTACATGGAGCACGCGGGCATCGCCATGACCAGGTGAACGGTGGCCAGGTTGCCGATCGCGTTGTAGGCGTCGTGCACCTCGCACGGGAGATGGTGCGCCTGCGCGAGCGCGCCGATCTTCATCATGCCGGTCAGCCCGCCCTTGATGACGACGTCGCCGCGAAGAGCGTCGGTGGCCCGCGCCGCGATCCAGCGCGGCAGTGCGTGCAGGCCGCCGGCCGTGATCTCCGTCGCCACGACGGGAATCCACAGGTGCTGCTTGAGCCGGACGTAGCCGTCGATGTCCTCGGCGCCCAGTGGGTCCTCGTACCAGTGAAAGCCGAGATCCTGAATGGCGAAGCCCACGTCGAGCGCCTCCTTGTAGGAGTACGCCCAGGCGGAGTCGAGCATCAGGAGGTAATCGGCGCCCACGGCGGCCCGAACCTGGCCGCAGACCTCGATGTCCGTCGTGGCCGGGACCGGGCCGCCGTCGCCTACGGGCATGCGGCGCCGCTGTGTCGGCGGGTGGAGCTTGTAGCCCGCGAGGCCGGCCTCGGCGTAGGCGACCGCCTCCTCGGCGTAGACGGCGTCGTCCGCGTGCACCCACGAGGACGCGTAGCACGGCACGCGGGTACGGCAACTCCCGAGCAGGCGGTGCACCGGCAGGCCGGCCGCCTTCCCCGCGATGTCCCAGAGCGCTACGTCGACGTACCCCTGCACGGTGGGGTCGAGCAGCCGGGACAGCGCGGCGAGGTCGTGCCAGACGGCGCCGAGGTCGAGCGGATTGCGCCCGAGCAGCATCGGCTTTACGGTCGACACGAGCTGCCGGGTGACGTCCGGCCCGGGGGCGGCGACGAACACGTGGCCCTCTACGCCCTCGTCGGTCGCGATCGTCATGACAGCGAGCGGCATCGTGGGCCGCCCGGTGCCGGCCGGCATCGTCCGCTCGTGGACGATGATCCGCAAGTCAGTGATCTTCACGGTTTCTGCCCTCCAAGACCCGCGCCCGCCGAGGCCGGCCCGTCGGCGACCACTCTATGATAGTCGACACATTTTTACAGATACGTCAAGAAACTGGATAACATTAGTGCGACATACGGATGATCGGGATCTGGGAGTGCTCATGGCGGCGCAGGGCAGGCTGAACGGCAAGGTGGCAATCGTGACCGGGAGCGGCCGGGGGCTCGGCCTGGCATACGCCGAGCGGCTCGCCGCGGAAGGCGCCGCGGTGGTGGTGAACGACATCGACGCGGGCACGGCCGAGGCGGCGGTCAAGTCGATCACCGCGGCCGGCGGTTCCGCGGTGGCCGAGGTCGGCGCGGTGGGGAGCACGCAGACCGCCGAGGCGCTGGTCGGCCGCGCGGTCGCCAGCTTCGGCCGCCTCGACATCCTGGTCACCAACGCCGGGTTCCTCCGCGACACGGTCCTGTGGAAGATGACCGACGAGGATTTCGACTCGGTCGTCAACGTCCACCTGCGCGGCACGGTTGCCCGCGGCGAGGCGCTGCCGCCGTTCGCGCGGCGCGAGCTCGGGTTCGGTGCGCCAGGCGACGTCGCGGGACTCGTCGCCTTCCTTGCCTCCGGCGAGGCGGCCGGGGTCACCGGGCAGGCGGTCGGCATCGGCGGCGACAGGCTGACGCTGTGGTCGCATCCGGCGGAGGCGGTGGTCAGGTTCGCCGACGGGGACGGGTGGAGTCCCGACGCGATCGCGGCGCAGTGGCAGCAGGCCTTCGCTCCCTTCCTGCAGCCGGTGGGACAGCACTTTCCAGAAGCGCCCTAGCTGGTTAGCTGAACGCGAAGGCGAGCTGGCGGAGAATACTGAGGCGCGGATCGCCGGCCCGCGTGATGCGCCCGTGCAGGAGCAGTCCCGCGTCCGGATCCCGCAGGTCGGCGAGGCTGGCCGCCGCCCCGGAGCAGAAGTAGCCCCCGTCGTCGAACGCCGCCGCGGTCAGGTCAGGCCGCTTGAAATAGCCCGGCGTGACCATCGGGCCCTTGACCCGGATCTCATAGGCGTGCTCAGCAGGGACGAGCTTCACCTCGGCGCCGGGCAGCGGCGCCCCGATGCACCGGTAGTCCGTGTGGTCGAAGGTCCCCGTGGTGACCGCGGATCCGGTCTCTGTTATCCCCCAGGAGCCGACGACGGGGACCGCCCGCCCGGTGGTGCGGACCGCCACCTCGCGGAAACGGGCTCGCAGTCCGTCCGGCAGCGGGCCGGCCGCGTTGAACGCCAGCTGCAGCCGGGAGAAGAACCGGCTTGCGAACGCGGCGTCTGCCTCAAGCGCGGGCACCAGCCGGGCGTAGGCCGCGGGGACATTGAAGTAGATCGATGGTCGCACGTCGGACAGGTTGGCGATCGTCCGGCCGAACTCATCTCGGGTGGCCTGCCCGTCATCGATGTGCAGGGTGCCGCCGTTGGTCAGCACCATGTTCACGTTGTGATTGCCGCAGAATCCGGTGCTCCACGGCAGCCCGTCGACGACCAGGGGCCGCTCTTCGCGCAGGAACTCCCACCCCTGGCGCATCATCTGCTGGTTCGCCGTCAGCATCCGGTGCGTGATCAGCACGCCCTTCTGCCCGCCGTCCGGCCCGGACTCGAAGAGGATCTTGGCGAGCGAGTCGGGGCTCAGCGAGGCGAACGCCTCGCGAATCCCGCCGCCGGGGCGCGTCGCGAGCAGGGACCGTAGCCGGGCGGCGCCAGCGCGCCGGCCGCATCCGATGATCGCGGGTATTCCGTCAAGGGCGCCGAGTGCGGCCGCGTAGCCGCCCGCATCCTCGGCGTAGACGGCCCCCGGTTCGACGAGCGCAGCGATGGTCCGCAGTCGCGCGTGAGCACGGCCGCGCAGCGAGGATGCGACGCTGACCGGCGCGACCGGAATGCCCGCGGTCATCGCGCCCAGCGTCATCAGCAGGTGATTGACGGTGTTGCCGGACAGGATCAGCAGCGGCCTCGTCGGCCCAAGGCCCATGCCGAGCAGCGCCTCCCCGATCGCGTCCGCCAGGTACGTGACGGTGCCATAGCTGGACGTGCACCACTCGCCGTGCGCATCGCGCTCGGCGACAAGCGGCTGGTACGGCTGCTTAAGCGCCCACAGCCGCAGGCTGTGAATGACGGTGGCGGGGCAGCTTTCCTGCCGCTGCATCGAGCGCAGCAGCAGGCTGCCGTCGGCGCACTCTCGCAACACTGTTCTCGGCTGCGTCAGCAGCGCGCTTGCTCCGGCCATGGGCTGCTTCCTCTCCTGCCCGCCGACGCTGGCGGTGCGTGGATCAGGTCTGCTTGCGGGACCCAGCCTGGTGCCGCAGAGCCAGGTCCCCTCGCTTGGCTCTAGTAACGTGCGCGAAACCTGTGGCTGTCAAGAGTGACGATCGTCTGTTCTACTGGACGGCCTGACGGCCACAGGGGGGTGCGCTCAGTGCAGGAACCACGCCACGGGGGGAACCACCTCGGCCTGCACCACCGACGGCCACGACGTGAGGATGGCGAGCACGCCGCGGTGCGCGGTGTCGATGAACTGCTCGGTATGCGCACGGATCTTCGCCGGGTCGTCGGCCAGGAACCATTCGTCACTGTCGCTCAGTGCGTTCAGCGCGCCCCCGGCGGCGGGATCCTGGTAGATGAGCGTGAACACCCGGCGGAGCTCGTCGACAAGCCGGACGTACATCGAGACCAGCCTGCGGTTACCCGTGGCCTCGGCGAGCCTCGTCCACAGCTCCGTCGCACCCTGGATGACCGAGGAAACGTCACCGTCGCTCCGCGCCGGGTCGAGGCTCGCTCGGAACCGCTCCATGGCCTGAGCGCGATTGTCCGCGGTCATGTTCCGTCCGGCGAGTTCCGCGATCGCGGGCCCGAGGATCCGCCAGACCTGGAACAGGTCGTTGACCGACTCGATGGTGAGCGGAGTGATCTGGTAGCCGCGCCGCGGCAGGGTCCGCAC
>Ga0335078_10004274_pt1 | contig 21196 bp, 15 predicted proteins | sample Lox_Sample_32_FD_206711 | JGI IMG/M metagenome (GOLD analysis project Ga0335078, IMG submission 206711) | Soil microbial communities from Loxahatchee National Wildlife Refuge, Florida, United States - Lox_Sample_3.2 | ecosystem: Environmental > Terrestrial > Soil > Wetlands | place: USA...
GATCCCGGACCCGGAAATCGCCCAGACATCCTTCCCATTCTTCTGAAGCACGCTGCCGAGAATTCCGGGAATCAAGACAACTACATCGGGAATAGGATCGAAATTCATAGGTCTATTAAGATACCACTTGTCAGTAGTGCGACCTGGATCATTCGGGTAAGTTCTTACAGTTCCATGTATATTCAATCCTGGTGCCCACGTGACAAAGAGACGTCCGCCCGATCCTCAACTGCTCGCATTCCTGGAGTCCTATGACCGGCACATCGCTGAACTTGCACTGGCGCTTCGCGAGATGATTCTTGAGGAAGCGCCGGATGCCTCTGAGTCGATTTACCAAGTCTATACGGTAGCAGTCTGGTTCGGCTTCAGCGGAAAGATGAAGGACATGTTCTGCTACATCGCGACCAATGCCGAACACGTGAACCTCGGTTTCCCCCGCGGAGCTTCGCTGCCCGATCCGAATGGCGTTCTTGAAGGCGACGGTAAGACCATGCGCCACATTAAATTCAGGAACCATCGCGATGTGCAGCGTCCTTTCGTACCGCGCTACATCCAGGCGGCGATTGAGCAAGCGGCTCCAGCGGGAACGCGGGGAACCGGAAAGACCGTCGTCAAAAGTACCGTCAAGAAGCCAGTGAAACGGGGCCGTCGGGCAATTAAATGACCTCATTCGACACAGTGATCGGCCGCTGGGCTTTTAGGCACGCGACGGACCGGCTTCGCTCCGGGCACGCCTAGCGAAGCGCGACGATCTTCGCCTCCTCGCACGCCTTCAAATAGTCCACGACAACATCAATTGGGACCGGCCCGTATTCGGCGGCGACCGCATCTCTTATTTCGCCGATCGACCTCTTCCCATCGACGAAGTTGACAATCTCATAGGCGTACAGGGCGCCCCGGTCCTGCACGCGGAACAGACGGTCCGATTCGCGATTCAGCAGCTTGATCTTTGCCATGCGCTCGCTTCCCAGACGATCCAGAAGCACGTCATCGTTCTGGAATGTGAGCGGCCCAAACTCGGCCATGCGGACTGGAACGCGAGACGACTCCGGCTCAGCGTGCCACGGCGGTAACTGAGGAAAAGCTCGAGCGCCGCGCGCCGCTGCGATGCGATTAATCCAACCGTTCAGCGTCGCAGCCTGGGGTTCCAGGTCTTGGACAAACGCCGCGGCTTGTTCGGCATCGCCGCGCGTGTACCGCGCGAAGGACCGCAGCTCCGCCTGCTCGCGACGCAGCATTTGAGTTATCAAGTTGCGAGCCTCGTACCACGCCTCCGGCGGCGGCATCGCGCTGTCGTTCACCAGGCTCTGCGCCCGCACGAAACCCTGGGCCAACCGTCGTTGGGCGCGCGCGGCAAAGAACGGAAGCAGCGAACTCGTCATCTTCCCGTCGACGGCGGCATATGCGTATCCCGAAGCCGCGCCCAGCAGCGCCACGCGACGCAGTTTGGTGGGGTCTATCTGCTCCAGCGAGTCGTGATCGGTGTGAATATATATGTCAGGCCAGTCCCGCAGATACAGCGACGGCACCCCTATCGTCGAAGAATCGTAGTCGTCGTGGTCGCTGCCCTCGGAATAGGGCGTGCGATCGGAAAGAAACTCATTGCGAGTGCCGGACGCGCCATTCCGATCCTCCAACACCGCGGCCTCCGGATGGGAACCGTCCTCGGCATACACCGCGGCTCCATCCCGGATCATCTCCGCGAACAATTCGCCCACATCCGTCAAGAAGCTCGGCAGCGACCACGGAGTTTCGGTTACGTGCAGGATGGACTTGTTTTTGTACGGATCGCCGCCCACCATATCCATATGCACGTCGGCTCGAAGGGAGCGCCGGATATCTGGATGCGTGCTTAGGAACGCCATCGTACCCTCAACCTCGGGTCCCCAGATAAATCGCAAGGTGCGTGCAGGTCGCAGCAGCATGCCACCTTCGATCAGCCTGTTGAGCATTCGCGCCGACTCGAGAATTGTCACGCATCCGCTCCCGTTGTCGTTGGCGCCCGGTCGCTGATGGTCGAGATGGCAACTATAAACCACCTCTCCCGCCTGAGCATCACTACCCGGTATCGTTGCCGTCACCACCGTCCAATGGCCCGGCCCGACCTCCGCCTTCACATGCGCACTGAGTGTCACAGGATGACCGTGGCTGAGCTGCGCCCGCAGTGCCGCCGCAGTGCCGCGGGACACCATAAATGCGAACCCAGTAGGCACCTGCGCATCCAGATGGCCCCAACGCACGATGGTGGCATCCAAGCCCGACCAGGCCGTGGTCTGGTTCGGCATGTCGCTCACGATCCCCGCCGCGCCGTGCTCCATAACGGCCATGCGCTGCACTGCCGCGAGTGACCCATCGGCGAGCACAAGCTTACCGCGGATCTGCTTGTCGGTATAGTCCGCTTCGCTCGTTCCCACGCCGACGTCGACTAGCGTGGCTTCCACGTCCGCGCCGTGGCTGTAGTCCGCCAACCGGATTGGGTCCGTAGCCCAATCGCCCAGGAGTGCGTGCTCCGGCTGAATTTCCCAGAGGCTCGCCGACTCGACGTGCCAAGCCAGATGCGAGCGCATCAGTCCATAGTGAACCTTGCCGTCGATCGTAAATTGCTCCGCATGCGCATCGCGCAGTCCGTATTCCTTCGCGCGCAAGAGGATCAAATCCGCCGCTTGGTCGAACTCCGATGTCGCCGGAACCCGGTGCAGACGGGTCAGGGCGCGCAGGTTTTCATATGGTGCCGAGCCGCTCGATTCCTCGCGCATGGCAGTCCACTGAGATTCGGTAAGAAACGGTTGTTGCGCGCAAAGAACGGCGACATGCAGAACCGCCGCTGGAATCATGCCGATTCGAAAACGTCGAGTTCTGACGGAAGGCCGCATGGTTTGGTGATTGTAGCGCGGCTGCCGAAGACTGCGAAAATAGTTCGGCGCGGGAGCCGCCCGGCAAGACCCTGCCTACATTCTCGATCTTACGCGGACGCCGAACAATAGCGAATCGATGTGCCGTATTGATAAGATGGCTCTAAAGCTCTACCATGTGGAACGGCGACTACGGGTTCTTGCTCAGCAATCTGATCAAGAAAGACTTCAAAGTTCGGTATCGCAACATGTCTCTCGGGGTCTTGTGGTCCCTGTTGAACCCCTTGGTAACGATGAGCGTTCTGACCTTCGTCTTCACCGTCATCTTCCCTAGCCAGCAGGCGCATTACCCGCTGTTCTTTCTGTGCGGGTTGGTCCCATACAATTTTTTCGCGTTGGCCTGGGGAACCGGGACCAGTTCGCTGGTAGACAGCGGCCATCTGATCAAGCGCGTGCCGATCCCACGCGCCATGGTGCCGATCGCGACGGTGCTCGGCAACTGCTTGCATCTCCTGATTCAGATCGCGATCCTGTTCGGCTTTGCCTTTGCATTCGGCCTCTCTGTCAACAAGTACTGGGGCTGGCTGCCATTCCTCTGGATCATGGAGATCGTGTTCGTATCCGGATTGGCCTTGATGTTTTCCGCGGTGAACGTTTACGTGCGCGACACTCGCTATATCGTGGAATCCGCCAACGCCATGCTGTTCTGGCTTGTACCGATCGTCTACCCGTTCTCGGCAATTCCGCATCGGTTCGCGGAGATCTATCAACTGAACCCGTTGGCGGCGCTGGTCCTGGCGATGCGAAACGTTTTGCTCGACGGCATCCCTCCGCCCAGCGGGTTATTAATCAAGTTCTCCGCCATCTCTGTACTTACATTGGCCGCAGGCACCGTTATATTTTGGCGTCTGAAACGGAATTTTTATGACTGTTTATAGCGTATGGTGCACATAGAATTCGATCACGTCACCAAGACTTTTCCGCACAACCGCGGGTCCAAACTGCTGCGAGCGCACATTCTGGATCGCTTTCGCCCCAAAGAGGATTTCCGGGCGTTAAGCGACGTGTCGTTCCAGGTTTCGCAAGGCGAAAGCTTTGCGGTGATCGGCCGGAATGGCGCAGGTAAGAGCACGTTATTGAGCCTGGTTGCCGGACTCTGCGCTCCAACCCAAGGGACGGTGCGGGTGAACGGCCGAGTGGCCGCGCTCCTCGAAATCGGTTCCGGCTTCCATCCGGACCTCACCGGCCGGGAAAACATTTATATGAATGCCGCGATCCTCGGCTTCAGCAGGAAGCGAACAAATGAGCGCTTTAAAGATATCGTCGAGTTCTCCGGGTTAGGCGATTTCATCCAAGAACCGGTTCGGACGTATTCGACGGGCATGATGCTGCGCCTCGCATTTTCGGTCGCGATTCATGTCGACCCCGATATTCTGATCATCGACGAAGTGCTCGCGGTGGGCGATCAGGAGTTTCAAGGCAAGTGTCTGGCCCGCATCTATGAGCTCCGGCGCATGGGCAAGACTTTCCTGTTTGTGTCCCATGGCGCACAATTAGTGCGTGACCTCTGCGACCGCGCTCTGTGGCTAGATCACGGAGCGGGCGTTTTGCAGGGGACGGCGGAGGAGGTTCTCCAAGCGTATTCCGGTGGTGAACTCAGCACCGTCCACGCAACGCTCTGATCCAAGCCAACCGATACACATGCCTTTTGCCACCGCGTCCACTTGGATGCCTAGTGGCCGCTGCCGGAAAGCTTTCGGTAATACTCGGCGACAGATTCCTGATATCCCGCGGGGATTTTGGACGGATCGGTGTTGCGAATTGTTCCACCGCGGTTCTCATCGGACGCCCGGCGAAGCTGCAGTTCCAGCAGGTCCACCTCGCTGAGGAGTTGCTGGTGCATTTGTTCGACCAGCGCGGGATTACCGGGAAAACGGCTGGGGTCGAGATTGCGCATTTCTTCGATCATCAACTGCAACTCGCGCTGGGCTTCCGGATTGTCCTGCACGGCTGCGCGAACCTGGTTGAGGAGATTCAAGCCCTGGTCAATCTCGCGCTGCGTGTCGGCGGGATTAGGACCCAGTCGCGGCGTCGCGGCGCTGCCGGAGATGCGAGTGTTGCCGGTGTCCCATGCGCCAAAAACCTGACCATCGCGATTGGATGCGCCACCGCCTGGATTGCCGACTGGTCCCGCGAGGCGGTCGCCTGCTCCGCCCGCCTGATTTTGCCCCGGTTGGTTTCCGCCGCGTTGACCACTTCGACCCGCCTGAGTTCCCTGCCCGGGCTGCTGGCCTGATTGTCCTGATTGTCCCTGCTGGCCGCCAGGCTGACCGGCACGCCCGGCCTGAGCTTGGCCCGGTTGCGAGCCGGGGCGTCCGCTGAGCGAGGAAAGTTGATCGCGCAGGCGCGAGAGATCGTCCATCGCTCGGCTGAGAGCTGCGTCCTTCGAGGAGCGATTGCCGGTGCCCAACGCCCGGGCTGCGTCGCGAACCTGTTGGCCAAGCTTTTGTAAATCGCTGGTCAGTGAAGTCTCGAGCGGATCGGAGAAGTTGCCGCTGCGCAACCAGTCCGAGCTGCGCTGCATGCGGGTGCCGAGATCGTTCTCGTCCATGGCCTGGAGGGCGTCGCGCAATTTGCCGGACGCGCCGGGTTGAGTAGGTGCCAGCTCGCGCGACGCGTCGCGCATTTGCTGAGTGAGATGCGTAAGGTCATCGGACACTTTTTGTCGATCATCGACCATTTTGTCGACGTCCTCGCGCGATGGGTAAGCGGGCTGCTTGCCGGAGGCGCGAGCGGAGTTGAGCTGGGACATCAGATCGCGCACGTGGTCGGCTTGCTTCTTCTGCTGCGCGGCCAACTGATCGGCGGTCTGAGCCATGGAGTTGAGCCGGCCGGCGGCGTCTTGCTGTTCCAGGCCGCCCAGAAGGTCGGTGGCTTCGCGGAGGCGGTCCGCGGCGCGGCGGGAATCGGCGGCGCTGGCACTTTGCGACGCTGCGCGACGCATGTCCTCGTTGGCTTGGCGCAAGCGGTCGAGCGCACGTTGAGCGGCCTGTTGCCGGCTGGCGGCAGCTTGATCGCCGGATTGCTCGGAGTTCGAGTTGCCGCTGTCCTGTCCGGACGATTGGGCGCCGGCACTGGTGGATGATGAGCTGCCCGCCTTTCCGCCGGTTTGCGCTTGTTGACCCGGCTGGCCGCGCTGTCCGTTTTGAGAGAGTTGCTGCTCCATCTCGCGCTGCAGCTGCTCGGCCTCGCGCTGCAACATTTCCTGCTGCCATCGTTGCTCGGCGGTCTGAGGGCTATTGCGTTGCTGCTGGGACAAACCTTCTTCGCGCTTGGCGAGCTCATCGAGCTTTTTCAACGCGTCTTCGATTTGCTTCTCCCGTTGCTCGGCGCTGGTGGGCGCAGTCTTCTGGGTCTCATACTGATTCTTTTCCGTATCCAGCTCGAGATCGGACAGCGCAGCCAGATCGCGCGCTGCGCCGCCGCCACCTCCACCGCCGCCTTGGGCGCCAAACGCAACTTGGATTTCCCGGAAGGTAGCTTCGGCGCGCAGCAGGAATTGCAGGGCTTTTTGCTCGTTGGGAATCGCATCCTTCCAATTCTGCTCGTGCAACTGCTGAGAGGCCGGCGACATGGCTGTTGCGGCTGCCATCATGTCTTTTTGGAAATCGCTAATGGCCTTCACTTCATCGGTCAGCTCGCGAGCCTGGAGGCGGCCGGACAGAGTGATGGCCTGATCGCGCAACGTCTTTTGGGACTCTGAGAGCAGCTTCGCAATGTCGGCGGCTTGCTGTTTGGTCGAGTTTTTGTCGGCGTGTTGTTTGAAGGTAGCGGAAATAATCTCCTTCTCGCGTTGCGAGATCTGGGGGGCTTGTTGGCCCCCGCCACCGCCGCCGCCTCCACCACCAGCAACTTGCGATTGCGAAAAGTTACGCTCAAACGGGTCGGCCTCAACGAAGATCATGTCGGTCTGAGCTTCGGCGTTGGCGTCCTTGGCGGTGGCGTAGACGCTTACGACATCGCCCGGAACCAGCTTGAAATTCTCCAGCGAGATGGTGGTTGACCCGTCGGCTTGTTTTTCGTTCTTCTTGTTGAGGAGATCCACCGAGGTTTCGGGACCACCGTTGACCGAATAATGCAGCTCGACGTTTTTGAGTCCATAGTCATCGATGGCCTTGGCAGCGATGGTGACCTCTTCGATGGGGTTGACGTGGAAATCGCCACGGGGGCGCACTAACGAAATCTGCGGCGGATTTGGCTTGCGGGCCTCGATAAAAAAATCCTCGCTGACGCGGACAGTCTGGCCTTGATCCACACCAGCGACGTGGTAGACGCCGTCGCGGTTCATCTTGACAGTGCCGTGATAGAGATTGTTCTGGCCTCCGGTGAGCTGGATGCGCTGTCCGTCGTCGAGTTGAAGCTGACCGGCCTCGAGTGGGCGATCGGTGGTGACGTCGAGGGCTGCTTCTGTGCCCATCACCGCGCGCAGGTCGCCGCCGCGTTCCTCGATCTCGGAAGGCATTCCGGTCCAGGTCGGGTAATGATACGTGACGCGAATTTGCTTTACCGCGGGCAGGTCGGTGACGTGAATGCTGTAACGCTTGGACGTCATCGCGCCCGCGGTAACGTAGTATTCGACGTTCTCCAGCAAACCGGCGAAAAGAAACTGATAGCCGCCCGCGAAACTTCCGGCGGCCTGGGGCTGCATGGCAATCTCTTCCCATTTCGAGGAGCTCTGAAAGTGCGCATGCAACTTGACGCTGGGCGACTTGAGGCCCGTTGGGATCGCGGAAACAATTTGGTCGGCGTGGCGGCGTACGACGGCATCGCCAGGAACCACGCGCAGATCGTAAAGCGCAGGCTTGTCGCGGTGCGGACCGGTCCATAGCAGCGACGCGCCGTAGCCGAGGAAGCCGGGGCCGGCCGTGATCATCCAAATCAATATCGCGAGCGAGGCGAAAGTGGTTCCGAGCGAGATCCAGAGGCGGCGGTCGGTTATCAGTTGTTTTGGCTCGGCGAATTGCGCGACATCGAGCGTGTCTTGGGCCAGAAGTTCGATGAACGGATCCTGGCCGTCGCGCTCAGTAAAGGTAGTGAGGCGCTGTTGGAATTGTGGGAACGCGGTTTCGGCGGTTTGGACGGCACGGCGGCGCGTGAGGCGTCGCAGCGGCAGCGCCAATCCGGCGGCAGCGGCGATCGCGAGAATCGAGATGAGTCCGAAGCGCGCGGCGGTCACGCTTCCGCTGGAAAAGGCGCGCGCGTTGGCGATGGTGACAAGAACGAGCGTCGCCACTAACGCGCCGCCGGTGAGGATTGCCAGACCGCGCAGCAGTGTGCTCCAGCGCAGACGTTTTTCCAGTTGCGCAATGTATGCGTGAAGCTGATCGCGGAGACTCACGGAACCTCCAACGGTGCGGCCGATATCGACATTTAAAGCATATCGCAGCGATGGGCGATCGCGGGCCAGTTTCGGCACGTTCCCTTTCGGAACCGGATTTGCTAACAGCTATTTCATTCTCACCGCGTACGTCACCCGAAGTTCCCTCGTGCGTACCCTAGTCATTGCCTCGAGGCAGGCCAAATACGCTGGACCTGCTGCCGTGCCGCCATCATACAGCTCCTGCTCAGCCAGGCAGTTCCCATCGCGATACTGAATCCACAAGCGTTGAACCTTGCGTAGGTGTTCGCGTTCAGGGGCACCAAGTCGCGCTAGGACATTCCTGTACACCGAGTTGAGGTTGGCATCCGCCACGTTTTTCGCCTTTGCAAGGCACTCTGTCAGGTCTGATGTTATAGTAATTCCCGCACACGGAGAGTCCTGTTCATTCATGTGCTGTGCACGTACAGAACTTAATGAACCGATCAGTAGGACGGTAACTCGTAAGCGCAACAGTGGTCCTCGCCTCATCACCCCGGATTATAGCCTTCAGGAAACCGCATCGAAAAAGCCAAACCACTCGGCTCACAATTTTGGTAATCACTCCTCGCGCTGGGTGCCCAAGTAGCGGCTGGCGAGGGCGGACTCGGCAAGCGCGGCAGCGAATACTAACAGCATCACGTACCACCAAAGGCTCTGCGGAATCTTCCGTTCTGCGGGGGCGCCGGTCGCTGATGCCTCTTGTGAGGATTGGTCGCGCTTACCTTGCCATAACGCGAGCACATCATCGGGAATCACGTCGAGGTTCGATTCCTTCGGATCGGGGTTCACCGCGACTTCGTCCTGGCGGCCGTTTGCGAGGCGAAACTGGTAGTAGCCGGCCTCGGTCAATTGCAACAACTGGGCGGACTTCGCTTCGCTCAGGCTGAGCGGACGTTTTCCCTCGGGGTCGGTGACCTCGACCGGTTGAGCCTGATCCTTGGCATTGCGGAGTTCGAAGTATGCGTCAACCGGGCGCGCGCCACCCTGACGCTGGCTGCCTGCGAGATAGTGCGCAGTCTGCTCGATGAAGGGGACGAAGGCAGGCTCCAAGGGGAAGTCGTTGGTGAGGCTGTCGAACCCGGACGTGAACAGGACCACACGGCCCTCGCCGATGCGCTTCTCCATTAATAGCGGAGTCTGGTCGCCCAAACGAACAATCACTCGGGCGTCGCCAGGATCGACGTTCACCGCGTAATAGAATTTCACGCCTTGCCAGCCGGCGGCTTTTCCGACGGCGGGATACGAGGAGTCGCTCGATCCGACGGTCATGAATCGATCCGGGACGCGGCTGTAGTCACGCGTATCTACGATGTGTGCACCGAAAATTGGGATCTGGGAGCGTGCGCCCGCTGAAGTTCCGGCGGCGATCAGGAGGCTGCCTCCCGCGCGGACGTACTGGGTCAGCGAATTTTCCAGAATCGTAGGAAGCGAATTGAGGTCGGACAGAACGATGAAAGCGTAATTGGAAGGCTTGCGGTCGGCCGCCTCGCTGACGTTGATTGATTCGAGGATAAAGGCCGACTCCGCGGCCGCCGAGAGCGCCGCGCGCAAGTAGAGCGGCGACCGATTGTCCAGGTTGTTGTGGATCAGCAGAGCTTTTTGCGGATCGGATCGTTCGACAGCAAAGCGGCGCTGATCGTCGGCGGCGAAAGCGTCTGCCGAGTCGATCTTGGCTTCGCAGCGGCTGAATCCGTACGGCACTTCGAGCGCGGGGAAATCGATGCTAGCGCGTCCGTTGGCGGGGACATCTACGCTCTTCGTAGCGGTGGTCTTGCCATTCACCACTAGCGACACAGTGCGCCTTGCGGCCGGAGTGCTGTAACCCGCGATCACTGCTTGCACGTGAACTGGCTTCGCATCCTTGCCCCAGATTTGTCCCGGAGCTTCCACAGACTCGACCGTCCAGTTGGGTTCCGGTTTTCTAGTCACGGGATGCGCCACGAGTTCTACGTTAGTGGGCAGCGACATGTCGGAGAAGGTGGGCGCCAATTCGCCGCGCTGCATATCGCTGAACAGATGAAGCTCGATAGGAACGTGGACGGACTCAGCCATCGCACGCACGGCCCGCGCCAATTCGGCGAAGTTGCCATGACCATCGCCGGGCTGGATGGCCTGCACCGCGGCGCGCAACGCCGCTTGGTCTTCGACGGGTTGCGGGGTCATGAGCTGCAACTCGGAACCGAACGCGGCAACTTGAGCCCGCGCAGCGCCTTTCGCCGAGAGCGCCCGGATGGCCGCAGCCTTCGCGTCGGCTAATCGAGTGCCTGCGCGCATGCTGAAAGAATTGTCGACAACCAGCAGCACCAGCCTGTTGCTGGCGAAGGCGGCCGCGCTGCGGTTGATGAAGGGACCGGCGAATGCGAGAATCAGCAGCAACAGAAATGCCAACCGCAAAGACAGCAGCAGGAAATAGCGAAGCCGGCGATGATGTGTCGAGCTGATGGTGCGCGACTCATAGAACATCAACGAGGGTACCGGCTTGGGCGTGGTCTTCAGTTTCTTCAGCAAGTGCAGGTACAGCGGAAGGGCGACACCCGCGAGACCGGCGAGAAACCATGGCGCGTACAGGCCCACTTAAACGATCCCCCACTTCCGCCGTAGCCACCATTCGGAAAAGCGCAGCAACAGCAGCACCAGGAAGACCAGTGGCAAATCCCATAGCTCCTTTGTATCGCGCATGGTTACGCCGGCCTCGGAAAAAGGAATGGCGGCGGCGAGTTTGCCGAGTTCGGCGGGCTTCCAATATTGCCCACCGGTTTGCGTGGCCAGCCGTTCCAGCAAATCGCGATTTTGCTCGGTGTGAAAATTCTCCGCGACGCCATCCATGCGCTGGAAGGTTAATACGTCGCGTCCCAATTCTTTTAAGGCGCGCGTGCTGGTATCCACGCGCTGCGCCGTGATCTCGGTTAGGTACGCGCCAGTCTTCGGAGCGGACCAGGTTGCTTGGAATTGGCCGGGATTGTCGGGCACTGGCGACATCTCCACCAAAGCGCTCACGCCGCTCGGGCCCAGAATGTGCGCTTCCACTTTGGCGTCGCGAGCGGGATTGTACTGTTGATCGCGAACCTCAGCATTCATGGTTATGGCGCCGTTGTCGAGCAGCATTTGAGAGGAGACTGCCGCGCTCACATGGCCAGGCGTATCGGAAACCAGCCAGCGCAACAGCTGCTGCCAGAACAAATCGTGGGCGGTATCGCCTAGGGGTAAACTCATCTGCCAGCGCCAACTGCCTCCGGTCGCCATAATTGCGGTACGGCCGCGTCCGAAGCTTTCGGTAATCAGCAGCGGTAACTTGCGGCCCTCGGGCGTTATCATGTTCGCCAGAACGGACGCTCCTGGCTTGGGGCTGCCGGGATCTTCGTAGTCCATCAAATAGGGAAGCGTCTTCCACTTAGCGGCGTTTCCAGCGGGATCGTCCACCAGGCGCGTGATGATGCTGTTCGATCCGGCGGGCGCCAGTTCGGCGATGGTGTGAGTGGTTCCGTTTCTTGGATCTGCCTCGCGATGAAAAGTGCCGGCCTCAGTTGGTAGCGTGGTCGGCAGGAGATCGGTGAGGTTGGATGCGTTCCAGCCGCCGTCCGCCAGCGCGAACTGTCCGCCGAGCAGGAGCAGGCCACCGCCACGTCGATCCACGAACTCACGGATTAGTTCCTGCTGGCCGGGTGTAAAATAACCAGCTTCAACCGACCCGATGATCAATCCCTGATAGGCGAACATGTCTTCCGCGCGCGATGGAAAACCATCGGCCAGTTCCTTGGGATCCGCGATTCCCTGGCGGTACAACTTGTTTTGGCTGGTGCGAACCATGGATGCGATCTGCACCATCCGGTCGTCTTCTTCGGCCTGCCGGATGAACTTGTACTCCCAGCGCGGTTCGCCTTCGATGTAAAGGATGCGGCGCGGTTCGGAACCGACATTCACTACGCGAGCAAGAGTATTGTTGGCCGTGTTCTCCTCGCCTGCGAGCGGAGCCGCGGCAATTTGTAGAGTTTTGGCGCCCGCACCACCGATATCGAACATCAAGGTCTCGGTCTGGAGATTGTCGTCCGGCCCCAGGGTGACGGCGCGAGAGCTAAGGACCTTCGCGGTGGAAGTGCTGACATCGCGCACGGTGAGATTGATCTTGGCGCCGGCGTATCCGCGTTGATGCCAGGTGATCTTAGCGGCGAGCCGCGAGTCGGCTAGCGCGCGCGGAGCGACAACAACATCATCCAACTCCAGGTCGTGCTGCGCATGCTCGCGTCCAAAACCCACGGTGTGAACGGGGATGTGGCGAGCCCGGAGCGCGTTGATTGCGTCTGCGCCGATGCCGCCCGCATTGTCGCTGCCGTCACTGAGCAGCACCACGGCCCCGATAGGAAGGTCGGAAGTTTCCGCGGTTAGTTGCTTGAGGCTGTCGCCGATGCGCGTGGAGGGCGAATTCGGTGCGAGGCTTTTCAGGCTATCGATGCGAGCAGCCGCGTCGTCCACGCGGTACAAGCGTGTTTGGAACGAGCGATTGAGACTCGCCAAGACACCGTTATCGAGAGTCTTGACGGCTTGAGCCTCGCGCGTGACACCGTCCTCCGACACGCCCATGCTGCGGGAGTCATCCACTAGGACGGCGATCATGTTTTGCTGCGGCTTCAACTCGGAGATTGTGATCGCCGGTTGCCAAAGCAGCACCAGCACCAGCGCGGCGAGGATCGACTGCAAGCCCCAGATGACCCACACTCGCCAACTACGCATGACCGGAGCGGCTTCCGACAGACGGCCGCGGATCAACCACGCGAGTCCCACCGCCGCGACGACGATGAGCAGCACGAGCACCCACGTCGGCCACGCCGCCAAGAAAGCGAAATGGCCGCGTGCATAAACCGAACGCGGGTATTTAAAAAAGAACTCGAACATTGGCACTGCTCGTGGAGCGTGGAAAGAGACGCGCCTTCTTCATTCCTAATGCGTCATGGAGTACGTAATGTAGTTCAGCACGATGCGAAAAGCAAGTCCGGAAAACTTCTCCGGGTACTCCGGGCTGTCAGCCCACTCCCAGGCGTCGCCGAGATGCATGTTGGCGCAGATCGCCACCATGATGCGTCCGTGACTGTTGCGGATGGCTCGCCATTTGGGCACGTAGCCGTCTTTCTCGTAGGTTCGGCCAGTTTGGACGTAGACCTCGCTCGGGATCTGAAATTTCTCTTTGATGTCATACAGGACGTGGTAGATCTCGTCTTCATCCTTGAGGTCTTCCACGACCGCATCGGGCAGGACCATGCGCATGCCGGCCATGAAGTGCTGCCAGTCGTCGGTGCCGTGGAAGTCGTCCACCATGAGAAACCCGCCTTTGAAAAGATAGTCGTGCAGGCGTTTGGCTTCCTCGTTGCTGAAGGTCCAGGTGTTCACGTCGACGGCGTAGATCCAAGGGTAGTCGAAGAGATGGTCGCTATCGAGATCGGCGACGTTCAGAGGCGACGGAGAGTTGATGCGCGTCAAACGCCGCAGAGCGATCAGGCAATCGTTGTCGGCCTTGGGGTAGTCGCGAGACCAACCGCCGCCAAAAAAGCGAAACCCGTAGCGGCTGTCGCCGCCATAACCGGAAGTGTATTGGAGACGAGTCCAATAAAACTCCGACGGGACATTCGGGCCTCCCTCATAATATCGATAGCGTCGTCCCCCTCCGAATTGAAATGCGAACAGGCCGACGGTGAGTGAGAGCAGCAGCGGAAGGGCAAAGAGGGGCCGCGCCAAGCTCATAGGATAATTATGCCTCTTGAAGCGTAGCAGAAGCGCGACTGCGGCCTACGGGTGGTGTTCTGCTGCCGTTACACGCTCAAGTGCTCGCGCACCACTTGGTCCGTTAGCTCCCCAATCGAACCCGCGGCGACGCTACGGCCCTTGTCGAGAATACAAAACTCGCTCGCCACGCGGCGGGCGAACGGAAGCTTCTGCTCCACCAGCAACACCGTGAGCCCTTGTTCCTGGTTCAGCTTCAAAACGATGTCGCCAATTTCGTGAACGATATTAGGTTGAATCCCTTCGGTCGGCTCGTCCAGAATGAGCAGTTTCGGTTCGAGCACCAGGGCGCGGCCGATGGCGAGCTGCTGCTGCTGGCCGCCCGAAAGATCGCCGCCGCGCCGGTTCAGCATCTTCTTCAGCACTGGAAATAGTTCGAAGATGCGCTCTGGAATGGTGTGCGGGCTATTCTTGCGCACTCCTAAACCCACTCGCAGATTCTCTTCCACGGTCAGTTGCGAAAAAATTTCGCGCCCCTGCGGCACGTAGCCGATGCCCAACCGAGCCCGCTGTTCGGTCGGACACTTGAGCAGATCCACTCCGTCGAAGGCGATGGTCCCCGAACGTACCGGCTCGAGGCCCATGACGCACTTGAGCAGCGTGGTTTTCCCCATGCCATTGCGGCCCATCAGGCAAATGCGCGCGCCCAACGATACGTCTAGATCGACATCCCATAGCGTGTGGCTGCCTTCGTAGAAGTGGTTGAGCGCTTTGATCGCCAGCATCGTCAGACTCCCAGATAGACCTCGATGACGCGCGGGTTCTTCTGCACTTTTTCCATGTCTCCCTCAGCGATAACGCGTCCTTCGTGCAAAACCACGACGCGGCGAGCGATGGACCGAACAAAGGCCATGTCATGCTCTACTACCACCACCGAGTGCTCGCCCGCCAGCGACAGCAGCAGTTCTGCCGTGCGGTCGATCTCGCTGGGCGTCATACCCGCCACGGGTTCGTCAACCAGCAGTAATTCCGGATTCTGCATCAACAGCATTCCGATTTCGAGCCATTGTTTCTGTCCATGCGAGAGTATCTTCCCTGCGGCCCAGCGCTGCGCCGACAGGCCGATAATTTCGAGCACTTCATCGATTCTCTTCTGCTGCGCGGTCGAGATCCGGGCACACAACGTTCTTAGAAACGACCGATCGCCAGCTAGCGAGAGTTCCAGGTTTTCAAACACGGTCAACTGTTCGAACACGGTGGGTTTCTGAAATTTTCGCCCCACTCCGGCACGCACGATTTCGGGCTCGGACAACTGGAGCAAATCCACGTTGCTGCCAAACCAGGCGGTTCCCGAATCCGGCCGGGTTTTTCCGGTGATGACGTCCATCATCGTGGTTTTGCCGGCGCCATTCGGCCCGATGATGCACAGCAACTCGCCCGGCTCGACGTAGAGGGTGAGCTCATTGAGCGCCTTAAATCCGTCGAAGCTGACGGTCAGGTCCTCAAGATAGAGTCTCTTTTCGAACCTTTTCACCGGCTACACCCGATCTCGCCGGAATTGGGGCAACTCATTTTTTTTCCAGTGTAGGAAGCAGGCCAATAATTCCGCGCGGCAGAAACACCGTCACCAGGACGAACAACGCGCCCAGCGCGTACAGCCACACTTCCGGAAACGCGCCGGTGAGATACGTTTTCGCGTAATTCACCAACACAGCCCCGGCGATTGCGCCATAGAGCGTCCCGCGGCCTCCCACAGCGACCCAGATGACAGCTTCGATGGAATTGATGGGCGCAAACTCGCTCGGATTGATAATGCCGACTTGTGGCACATAGAGCGCGCCGGCGATGCCCGCGATGATGCCTGAAAAGACGAAGAGCCACAGCTTAAAGGATTCCACGGGATACCCAAGGAAACGGGTCCGGCTCTCCGCATCGCGGATGGCGCGGATCACACGGCCAGCGCGCGATTCGACAATCGTGCGGCAAGCCATGTAGCTGGCAGCGAGCGCAACGACGGTGCACACCAGCAGTACGACGTGCGTACCGTCGGAATGCAGATCGAAGCCCATGATGTCCTTGAAATCGGTGAACCCGTTGTTACCTCCGAACCCCATGTCGTTGCGAAAGAACGCGAGCATCAAGGCGTAGGTCAAAGCTTGCGTAATGATCGAAAAATACACGCCGGTTACGCGCGATCGAAACGCAAACCAACCGAACACGAGGGCCAGCAGACCCGGTGCCAGCACCATCATGAGCAGCGCGAAGGAAAAGTGGTTGAACCCGTACCAGAACCAGGGTAGGGACTTGTAGTTCAGAAACACCATGAAATCAGGCAGGATCGGATTGCCGTACACGCCCCGAGGGCCAATCTGTCGCATCAGATACATTCCGATCGCGTAGCCTCCGAGCGAAAAAAATGCGGCATGTCCCAGGCTTAAGATGCCGCAATATCCCCAGATCAGATCGACAGAGAGGGCGAGCATTCCGTAGCACAGGTACTTGCCGATAAGCGTAATCCCGAAGGCAGAAAGGTGAAACGCGGAAGAGGACGGCACGGCCTGGTTCAGGATGGGAACGGCAACAGCCACAACGAAGAGCACGGCCAAAAACCACGCGCCTCCCCGATCGCCGCCCGGGCGCGTCTTCCAAAGTGGAAACGTCACTTGTCCTCCGCGGCGCGGCCCTTTTGCGGGAACAATCCGCGGGGCCGGATTTGGATAAAAAGAATCAGCGCAACCAGGATGAGTATCTTCGACAGCACTGCTCCAGCGTAGGGCTCCAGCAACTCGTTCACGGTTCCCATCGACATGCCTCCGATCAATGAGCCCCAGAGATTTCCCACGCCGCCAAAAACCACCACCATGAACGAATCGATGATGTAGGATTGGCCCAGATTCGGCCCGACGTTGGTCAATTGACTAAGCGCCACGCCGGCGACACCGGCGATCCCCGACCCCAGCCCGAACGTCATCGCATCTACCCACTCGGTTCGGATGCCCATTGCCTTGGCCATGGACCGGTTTTGCGAAACGGCCCGGATGTCGAGGCCGATCCGCGTGCGCTTCAACACTAACAAAATCAGAAAAAAGACGATCAGGGTAAAAATTACGATGTAGAGCCGGTTGTAAGTGATGGCGAGTGCGTCGTTAAGCCGCAGCGATCCACTCATCCATTCTGGTGTTAGCACGGATCGATTGTTTGCCGAAAAAATCGAGCGAACGGTTTGCTGCAGGATCAGGCTCACGCCGAACGTCGCGAGCAGCGTCTCGAGCGGTCTCCCATATAGAAACTGGATGATCGTACGCTCCATTAGGACGCCGGTCAGCCCCGAGACGATAAACGCCGCTGGGATCGCAAGCAGGATCGAGGTCCCGATGTGTCCGGGCATGGCCAACTGGACGGCATAGGTGGTATACGCGCCGAGCATCATCAACTCGCCGTGGGCCATGTTGATTACGCCCATGACGCCGAATGTGATAGCCAGCCCGATGGCGATCAGAACGAGCACGGACCCCAGGCTCAGGCCGAAAAACAATGTCTGGATATCCGAATAGAAGCTCCGCCATCCATCGATGGATTGAACGGCGCTGGCAGCGGCACGTCGCACCGCCTCGTCGCTTTCAACAAAAGCGCCGCCGGGAGATTTGTCGACCAAAAGCGCCAGCCGGTTCCGCACATCCTGGCTGAGGCTTTGGCGAAGTGTGGCGATGGCCTCCAAGCGCGCTTTAGAATCGGAGCCGTCGAGCGCGGCAAGGGCCAAGGCGGACGCGATTTCTTTCTTCACTCCGGAGTTGGTTTCCACTGCGGCGCGCTCGCGCAGCAGTGTCACGGTTGGATCGTCCAGTGACTTCAGCATTTCGCGCACCGCGTCCAGCCGCACCACCGCGTCGGGGCTGGACAACGCGAAGCGCGCCACGGTAGTTCTCAACAAACGCCTCAAACCGTTGTTCGTGCCGATTTGTGTCAAGCTGTCCGCTGCCGCGGATCCGGCCGGCTTCAGCGACACCGGATCGATCAAATTGAACGGATCCACATCGGCTGACTTGACGATAAAAATCTTCTGATCGCTGTTCCGGGAATACAGGCGGCCATCCAGAAGAGCCGTCAGCACTGGGCGCACGCTCGAATGACCGCTTCGGCTCAAGCGTTCGACAATTGCGCCCTTGTCGTCGTAGCTTGCTTCCCGTAACTCGCCGAGCGTCGAGAGGAATGCTGCGTCGTTCGAGGATTGCGCGTGAAGAGGAGTTATAAGGCGTAGGGAGAGCAATAGCGTGAAGCACCATCGCCCCCCCAACTGGACACGTCTATTTACTTGTAGTTCTGCCCGGAACACTTTTTGGTGACCTTATTATAATTCCCGCACTTCAGCGTCACCCAGTCTGCTTCGATGTCCTTGCTGCCCGGCAGGTAGTCTGACCAGGCATCGCCCGGCACTGTGCCTGCAGATTTCCAAACCACATTGAACTGTCCATCGGCTTTCACTTCGCCGATGTATACCGGTTTGGTGATGTGATGATTCGGCAATACCTTTGCGATACCGCCCGTGAGGTTCGGCGTCTCCAGGCCAGGGAGCGCGGCAATCACTTTCTCCACGTCGGTCGATTTGGCCTTCTCCACTGCCTTCACCCACAAGTTGAAGCCGATGTAGTGCGCTTCCATGGGGTCGTTCGTGGTGCGCTTTGGGTTCTTGATGAAAGCGTGCCACTGATTGATGAACGCCTTGTTCGCCGGCGTGTTGATGCTTTCAAAGTAGTTCCAGGCGGCGAGATGGCCAACCAGCGGCTTGGTGTCAACGCCAGATAATTCCTCTTCGCCTACCGAGAACGCCACAACGGGAATATCCTCGGCGGAGATCTTCTGGTTGCCGAGCTCCTTGTAGAAAGGAACATTGGCATCGCCGTTGATAGTAGACACCACCGCGGTCTTCTTGCCAGCCGAGCCGAACTTCTTGATGGCAGCCACGCGGGATTGCCAATCAGAATAACCGAAGGGTGTGTAATTGATCGAGATGTCGGCCGACTTCACGCCTTTCGCCAACAAGTACGCCTCCAGAATCTTGTTGGTAGTGCGCGGGTACACGTAGTCGGTCCCCTCCAGCACCCACCGTTTGACACCCACTTCCTTCATCAGGTAGTCCACCGCGGGGATGGCCTGCTGGTTCGGGGCGGCGCCTGTGTAGATCACGTTCTTAGACGACTCCTCGCCCTCGTACTGCACGGGATAAAAGAGCAAGCCATCGTCTTTTTCGAAAACCGGCAGAACCGATTTTCTGGAAACCGAAGTCCAGCATCCGAACACCACGGCGACTTTGTCCTTTTCGAGCAATTGCGCCGCTTTCTCGGCGAACAGCGGCCAGTTGGAAGCCGGATCGACAACCACAGCCTGCAGCTTCTTGCCAAGCAGACCGCCCTTCTTGTTCTGGGCGTCGATCATCATCAGGATGGTGTCTTTCAGCGTTGTTTCGCTGATTGCCATCGTTCCTGAAAGTGAATGCAGCACACCCACTTTGATTGTTTCCTGGGCCGCGGCCACCTGAGAGTACACGAACACGGAGGCGAGCAGCCAACCGGTAGCGAACATTGACTTGTTTTTCACAAATAACTCCTTACATTCGGAAATTTGAGGGACAGGGTCCTATATCTGGATCTGGAGGCCGACTCCCGCTTGCCAAGTCTCAGGCTTTCCTCGGTCGAATCTCGTGTTCTCGTAAAACGACATCACTCGCGCGTTGAACTGCTTGATGATGTAGCTGAGGTTCACTTCCGTGGTTTTCTGATCGTAGTTCGCAGCGGCGCCGTGTGTAAAGTCCGCCTGGGCGTACTTCCCCAGCAGCTCGAATTTGCCTTTCAACTTACCAAACGTAACTACTTTGGGGAAGAGATAGCTAAGAGTCCCATAAGCTCCCTGGCTCTTGGCATAGAGCGGGTCGTAGCCCCCCAGCCGGTTGTAGTTGGTGTACTCGCTTTCAACCGATATGACACCACCGTTGGGTAGTTTCTTTTCCAGCAGGAAATCGATACTGGACGCAGTTCGACCGTCTTGGTATTGTGTCGCACCGCCGATGGCGAGCAGATTCTTGTCGCCGTAGTAGGTTCCGTTCAGGTAGTAGCCGTCTTCCTTGTCCCAAAAATCGAACTGAACGCGAGCGGCCCCCAGGACCTCTCCCTTCCCAGTCGCGGACTTGCCGTCGAAGGCGCCTACCGAGACTTTCATTGTCTGCTTAAAAAAGTCACCCCAGTACATGACCCCGTTGTCGCGCCCTTGATAGATGGATGTGTATCCGTCCTGGACGCCATCGGTGAACGTCAACCACTCGTGCGAGTAGAACGGGCCATAGAGATTAGCGCGGTCGCTAGGCTCGAGGAAGCGCCCAGCCCAGATATGGAACTCGGGAGCGAAATCAAACTGCGCCACAGCGTCCAACACGCCGATCTTGTTGGTGACGCTGTCATAGTCAGTATTGAACATGAACTTGATCGTGTCCGTGACGGATCCGTTGACATAGATGCGGGCATGACCAAGAGCGAACTGGTCGTCCGTTCCACCACCGCCGGTCGTGTCGATATGGTCGTAGCTGGTCTGCAAGCCCGCGCCCACCGTAACCGGGCCAAGATTGAGCTGCGCCCATGACCTTGGGGCGATTGCCAGAAGCCCGCACAGCGCGAGCAATCCGATGGCATATCGCCGCGCAATAAATGCAGCTACACCGCGGACGTTTGGTTGTTGCATAGGTAAGTCCTCTCTTCTGGGCACACTAAGCGCCTTGCGTTTTGTTTTGCGCTCAAACTAGAACTTAAACACCGACACACCTGCGGCGCGCCAGTTTATTTTCGTTCCGAATTTCGACCCGGCACAGGTCTGTGCCAGCAGGCCCAAATCGATGTCGACCGTCGTGCTTGCCGTGAGCTGAATAGACGCACGACAGCCTTCCAGATAAGGAACTCGACAGCTTCCTGGTTGATTACAAAATGAACGAATCGCACCAACTGCGTATTTTGTCCTGACGTGGGACAACCTGCGCGCGGCGAACGGTGCCGCTTGTTACAGATTGATGACGAGAAAGCAGCGTATCATCAGAGGCGCGGCTTGTCAACAGAGATTTGATTTTTTGTCGTTAGCACGTTAGTTGTCCGGTGGAATTAGCATGTTAGTTGTCCGGTCCAAGCCGGGCGGCCGAAGCTGGCGAGGTGGAGACACAGAGCCGAGCGGTGCC
>Ga0335078_10004275_pt1 | contig 21194 bp, 15 predicted proteins | sample Lox_Sample_32_FD_206711 | JGI IMG/M metagenome (GOLD analysis project Ga0335078, IMG submission 206711) | Soil microbial communities from Loxahatchee National Wildlife Refuge, Florida, United States - Lox_Sample_3.2 | ecosystem: Environmental > Terrestrial > Soil > Wetlands | place: USA...
GGCGAATGTCCTGATGCAGTTGTCCGTGCTGTACATCTGGAATACCGCGGGGCAGGTGGTCACGCTGCAAGGTACCTCCCAAAGCGACAGCGGGCTTTCGGCCATTTGCATGGCGGGGCTCAATTTATGGCTGTGCCTGGCGGTCTTGCGAAGCTTTCCCTCCGGCGCGCCGCTGCGGCCGGCCTGGCTGCTGATGGCCGCCGCGGCCGCCGCCGAGACCATATCGGGAATGGCGGCACAGATTCTGGGATCCGATTGGCTGCTCAATCCCCTGACATGGACAGCCCATCCGCACTCCGGGGTGATCGAGCAGATCCGTCTCTCGGCCCTGATCGCGGGCGGACCGCTGCGCCTGGCGCTGCTGGCCGCGGCGATGGGGCCGCTGCTGCGGACGTTTCGAAAACTCGGGTTCCGTGCGCGGCCGGGCGCGATCGATTGGACGCTGCCCGGGCTCTTCTGCCTGTTCACCATCGGCCGGGTGATTGAAGCCGCTTTCGCCAGGAGCCACGCGATCGGGTTTGAGGATGGGGTTTCGCTGGCGGGGCTTCCGGTTCTCTGTTGGCTGTTCTTCGAGGCGATGCTGCTCCGCAAGTCGATTGGCCGGATGGGGAACGGTCTGATCGGCAAAGCCTGGACCGTGCTGGTATACGCCATCGTGTTGAACGGCGCGGGCGAAGTGGCGCTGTGGGTGATTCCGCATTACTCGCCGTCGCCGGCGGTATTTGCGGCCCTGGTCCGGTTGCCGATGGGCGCTATGTTCGCCCTGGTCCCGGCATGCGTGCTCGCGGCCCAGCACCGCGCAACCAAAGGAACCGAGCGGGCGGGCGACCTGGCCACGGGCGCGCCCGCGCTGGCGCCGTAGCCCGGGCTTATCCGCAGCAATTCCCGAGGTTACCGGTTCCGTACTGGACCAAACGTACTAGAACAAATCCCGTGTTTCGTCGGTACGGACTCTCCCCGCATTCATAGTCCGCGGATCTACAATTTCAGATAAAAGGCTATGAAACCCTTATCCGCCCTCGTGCTTTTGGCCGCCGCGGCGGCGGCACTTCATGGCAATACGGTCACGCTCTCCATCGACCATCTTCCCGCCACATTCGAAAACGGAAACTACGGCCAACCCGGGGCCACTTATAACGGCTTTGCGTCGGCCACGATTGATGGCATCTCCAACCAGATGCTCTTGTGCAGTGACGCCGCTGACAGCACACCCGTGCCATCGGGGGACATGGTCTACGACGTTTCCACGCTTGGCGGTTTCAACCCGTTGCAGTATGTTCACTTCACCGGTCCCAACATGGTGGCGAATTACGATGAAGCGGCTGTTCTGCTGTGGCAGCTATGGAACTATGTGACGGCGAACGGGTCAGCCGCGTCGGGCGACACCATCACCGATTATCAATACGCCATCTGGAATATCTTCGATCCATATGACGCCACGACCAATCCGAACGGCATCGCGGTGAACGGCACGCAGGCGGCTTTGCAAAACACCGCGGTCGGCATGGTGGATAACGACGGCGTCATGCTGAGCAGCGATGTATACCCCTATGTCACGATCTATACTCCCGATCCGAATGGCGGAAGCGTCGGCAACCAGGAGTTCCTGGAGTTCAGCACGCCGGAACCGGGCTCGATGTTTCTGATGATCGGCGGAGGCTTGATTGGCGCGGCGGCGATCGCGCGCAAAAAACTGCGGAAACGCCCGGAATGATTCGGCCGGTCCTTCGGATTCGGCAAGTCATTTAGTTTTGCAGGTTCTTACAGCGCTTCACCGGCACCGTTCGTATCAGCGGACGCTTCTCCATCGAGCAGCCGGGCGGCTTTTTGGCGGTCGAATTCGCCTTCCCACTTGGCCACCACGACGGTGGCGACGCCGTTGCCGATGAGGTTGGTCAGCGTCCGCATCTCCGACATGAATCGATCGATGCCGAGCAGCAGCGTGAGTCCCGCAACCGGGATGGTTCCCACGGCGGTGAGGGTAGCGGCGAGCGTGATGAACCCGCCGCCGGTCACCGCCGCCGATCCTTTCGAACTCAGGATCAAGACGAGCAGCAGCACCAGTTGCTGGACGACGGTGAGGCGGGTGTTGGTCGCCTGCGCCACGAACAGGGCGGCGATGGTCAGATAGATCGAGGTTCCATCGAGGTTGAAGGAATAACCGGCCGGGATGACCAGGCCCACCACCGTCTTCGAACAGCCCAACCGTTCCAGCTTTTGCAGCATGCGCGGCAGGACCGATTCGGACGAGGAAGTGCTCAGGGCGATCAGCAATTCCTCCCGGATGTACTTGAGGAATTTCCAGAGGCTGAAACCGTGAAGCCGCGCAATCAGTCCCAGGACGACGAAGACAAACGACAGGGAAGTGATATACACGCAGAGCAGCACGTTGGCCAGCGGTTTCAGAGTGGCAATCCCGTACCTGCCGACGGTGAAGGCGATGGCTCCGAAAGCGCCCAAGGGCGCCAGTTGCATAATACTGCCGATGACGCGAAACAGGACCTGCGCGATCTTTTCGCAGGCCGCCACCAGCGAAGCCGCGTGAGGAACATGGGTCAATGCCAGGCCGAACAGGATCGCCAACAGCAGCACCTGCAGGATTTCGCCTTGGGCGAACGCCCCGACGGCCGTTTCGGGGATGATATTCAAGAGAAAATCCACCGCGTGGAGTTCCTTGCCTTGAGCGGCATACTGCCGGATCGCGCTCGCGTCGAGCGTGGCCGGGTTGGCATTGACGCCGCGGCCGGGCTGCACGACCGTGACGACCAGCAGTCCGATTCCCAAGGCCAGGGTGGTAACCACTTCGAAGTACAAGAGGGCTTTGATACCGACGCGCCCCAGCTTTTTCATGTCGCCGATGCCGGCGATTCCAATGATCACGGTGAAGAAGATGAGGGGCGCGATCATCATTCGAATCAGCTTGATGAAGCCGTCGCCAAGGGGTTTCATGGCGGCCCCGGCGGCGGGCCAGAACGCGCCCAAAGCGAGTCCGGCGGCCACACCCACGATCACGCGGAAATACAGGGAGTGATAGAACGGGGACGGTTTCCCGCCGTAGCGCCCGCGCGCGGATGTGTGGCTGGAAACCTCCTCGAAGGCCATCAGGCCATTGTAAGAAGATTGTGGGCGGAAATTGGTCTAGCAAGACCGGTTTGGTGAGGATAGTGACGGGAGACTCAGGCGGATGTCGAGCGCCCTCTGCCCAGGGGACGGTTAGAACCGTAACTGTCGGGGTCCGATATGGCGGTGCTTCGGCTCGGGGTGTTCAGGCGCCTGAATAGTGCCGCGCTCAGCATCACGACGGCAATGTCCAGAGCCGGTCGTCGGCGTTTCCGGCAACTGATGAAAAATCCAACCATGTATCGGACATCCGAGTATAATTATCTTGAAAGGCCACAGTCTCTATGAAGATCCGTCCTGAAGATGCGTTGGAATACCATGCCGTATCTCCCGCAGGGAAAATCGCGGTAAGTCCCACGAAACCCTGCCGCACGCAGCGAGATCTCAGTCTTGCATACACACCGGGTGTCGCCGTTCCTTGTCTGGAGATCGAGCGCGACCCCTCTCTTGCCTACAAGTACACCGCCAAAGGGAACCTCGTCGCGGTGGTGTCCAACGGGACTGCCGTCCTGGGCTTGGGAAACATCGGCGCGCTGGCCGGCAAGCCGGTGATGGAAGGCAAAGGCGTCCTGTTCAAGCGTTTCGCGGATATTGATGTTTTCGATATCGAACTGGCCACGGAGAAGGCGGACGAAGTGATCCGCGCCTGCCAACTGCTGGAGCCCACGTTCGGGGGCATCAATCTCGAAGACATCAAAGCTCCGGAATGTTTTTATATCGAAGAAGAGCTCAAGAAGACCATGAAAATCCCGGTCTTCCACGACGACCAGCACGGCACCGCCATCATTTCGGGCGCAGGCCTGCTGAACGCGCTGGAAATACTCGGCAAGAAGATCGAAGAGGTGAAGGTAGTCTTCAATGGAGCGGGAGCCAGCGCCATTTCCTGCGCCGCCCATTACGTCAATCTCGGCGTTCGCAGAGAGAACATCGTCATGTGCGACACCAAGGGCGTGATTTATGAAGGCCGGAAAGAGGGAATGAATGCGTACAAGGCGCGGTACGCGAGTTCCACCGCGGCACGCACGCTGGCGCAGGCGTTGAACGGCGCGGACGTGTTTTTCGGGCTCTCCAGCGCCGGGGCTGTTTCGCCGGAAATGATCAAGGAAATGGCGCCGAACCCGATTATTTTCGCTTTGGCGAATCCCGATCCGGAGATTCCATACGACGTGGCGGTGGCCACGCGGCCGGACGCCATCGTGGCCACGGGCCGGTCGGATTATCCGAACCAGATCAATAATGTGTTGGGTTTTCCGTTCATTTTCCGCGGCGCTCTGGATGTTCGCGCGACGACCATCAACGACGAAATGAAGCTGGCGGCCACGCGGGCCCTGGCTTCGCTGGCCAAGGAAGATGTCCCCGATTCGGTGCTCCGCGCCTATGGCGTGGATCATCTGGAATTCGGCCGCGAATACATCATCCCGAAGCCGTTTGATCCGCGGGTGCTGTTGTGGGAGGCTTCCGCGGTCGCCAAGGCCGCGATGGAAACCGGCGTCGCACAACTGCCGGTGGATATCCGGCAATACCGCGACGAACTGGAACGGCGTCTGGGCAAGGCGTTTGAAGTGACGCGCGGCATGATCAACAAGGCGCGGAAGCAGCCGAAACGGCTGGTATTCACCGAAGGGGAAGAATCCAAGATCCTGCGGGCGTGCCAAATCCTGCTGGATGAGGGAATCGCGCTACCGATCCTGCTGGGCCGCGCAGACGTGATCAAAGCCCGAGTCGCGGAACTGCGGCTGCACCTGAACGGCATTCAGATCGTCGATCCGGCGACTTCTCCGCGCCGCGATGTCTATACCGACGAGTTCTTCAGCCTTCGGCAGCGGAAGGGCGTCACACGGACGGAAGCGCAGCAACTGATTCTGAACCGGACCACGTTCGGCAGCATGATGGTGCGGCTGGGCGATGCCGACGGCCTGCTGGGAGGTTTGACCACGCACTATCCCGATACCATTCGTCCCGCGCTGGAAGTGATCGACCTGCGGCCGGGATTGCGCAGGGTCTCGGGCGTGTACGTGCTGATCACCGCCAAGGGGCAGATTTACTTCCTGGCCGATGCCACGGTGAACATCGAACCGACCGCCGAAGACCTGGCGGAGATCGCCATTCAGACGGCGGAGAAGGCCATCCGCTTCGATCAGGAGCCGCGCGTGGCCATGCTGTCGTTCTCCAATTTCGGCTCGACGCGCCATCCGCTTTCCGATAAAGTGCGGCGGGCGGCGGAACTGGTGCGGCAGCGCGCTCCCGGATTGATGGTGGATGGCGAAATGCAGGCGGACACGGCGGTGGTGCCGCAGATTATCGAAGACACCTATCCGTTCAGCACGCTGCGGGGCGGCGCCAACGTTCTGATATTCCCCAACCTGGAATCGGGGAACATCGCTTACAAACTGCTGCACCGCATCGGCGGGGCGGAACTGATCGGGCCGCTGCTGACGGGGCTCTCGAAGCCGGTGCATGTGCTGCACCGGGACGCGGAAGTCACGGAAATCGTCCATGTGGCGGCGGTGGCGGTAGTGGACGCGCAGGAAGTCGGACGGCCCTATCACACGCTGGAGCACACGGTCGGCGACTAGCGGCAAATATCACAGCTTGACGATAGTCGTTATAACGACTACAGTGGTCTTGTGAGCGGGAAACTGGCGAACGAGATCCGGCAGAGCAAGGCGTTCGATTCGATCGAGGAAGAAGCGGCGCTGAACCTGGCCCGCACGCACGAGTTTCTGCAGCAGCGGAGCGCCGAGTTTTTCAAACAGTTCCAGCTCACCGCGACGCAATACAACATTCTCCGCATCCTGCGCGGCGCGGGAAAAGACGGAATCAGCTGCTCGCAGGCGGCGGAGCGGATGGTGACGGCCGATCCCGATATCACGCGCCTGCTCGACCGGCTGGAATCGCGCCATCTGATTGTGCGGGAGCGCAGCCGCGACGACCGGCGGGTGGTCATCAGCCGCATCAGCGAAGAAGGACTGGGACTGCTGAAAGCGATCGACAAGCCCCTGGCGCAATTCATCAAGCGGACCATCGGCCATCTCGGGCGCCAAGGGCTGGAACAGTTGATCGAGACGCTGGAATCCATTCGCGAGTCGGGCGCATCGGCCGGACCGGGATAAGGGCCGCCTGACCGCCGCTACCGGCGGAGCAGCATCCGGCGCACGGCGCCGAAAACCCGCTCGACGGCCGCGCGGCGGTAGTCCCACCGCGGATCGGGCTCGGGAGGATTTACCACCATGGTGGCATTGGCCTCGAACAGCCGCACTTCGCCGGACGGGCTCAGACCAAAATCGATGCCGGCGTAATCGAGGCCGAGGGTGCGTTGCACGGCTTCGAGCGCTTTGACGGCCGGCGGTCCAACAACACCGGCCATGTTTTCCAGGAACTCGGCGTCCTCGGCGCGATGATCGGCGCGGTCGGCCATCTCGGCCGTGAAATAGTGGATCTTCCAGTGGCTGGAGATCGCCAGGTGGAGGGGAAAGAGCTCGCCATCGATCATCATCACGCGGTACTTCCGCACCTTCCCGTCGGCGCCGCGCGAATCGAGGTATTGAATGGCGGTCAGCTCGCGGCCGGGCAGCGTGGCGACCGCATCCGCCAGACCGTCGGCCCGGTCCACGAGCACAAAATGGCGGCCGGTATGAAATCCCGGGGTACGCAGCAACAGCGGGAACTCCAGGCCGTGGCGGGACAGGTGAGTAGCGGCATCGGGGGCACTCAAGAGCTCGCGCGCCAGCGTAACCATGGTGGGAGCCAGCAATCCCGGAATGCCGGCGAGCCGCTGCGCCGTGTCGGCCCGGCCGGTCGCCATCACGGCCGAAGGCGGGTTGATCACGCGGGCGCGGCTCATGGCCGCCACTGCCGCCGCAGCCGATAGCGGTCCGCGAGCCAGGTCGGCATCGCCGATGGTGTTGAGGACGACCTGGTGCTCGGGCAGCGGACGGGCGCGGTCGTAGTATTCGGGGAAGACGACGGTGGTTTCGAACACGCGATCGTCCAGAAAATGGCGGACGGGAATGTTGCCGCCCAGGGACGAAACCAGCATCAGCAGGGGCACCGGCGGTCCTTCACCGCGATAGGGCAGGGTGGTCAGGGCGCGCGATTCGAAGCCTTTCCGCCGATGGTACGCAGCGAGCTCGCTCTGGCCCAACTCCGCCAGCACGTAGGACAGGCCCTGGTGGGCCTCGGGTAAGTCGGGGGCGTGTTCGAGGGCGGCTTCAAATTGCTCGCGGGCGGGCTCGAACTCGCCGGCATCGTAGAGCACGTTGCCGAGGTTGACGCGGCTGACCGGATCGCCGGGATGACGAGCCACGGCCTGCGAATAGACGGTGTGCGCGGCGGTCTTGTAGCCGGTTCCGTGGAGGAGGGTTCCCAGGTTATTCAGCGCCTGCCGGTCCGAGGGCGCCCTGGCCAGAATGTCCAGGTAGGCGTAGCGGGCCGCGGTAGTGCGGCCCAATTCGGTGAGGACCTGCGCGCGCTCGAGCCGCAGCGGGAGGGAATCCGGTTCGGCGGCGATTCGCTCTTCGAGGCTCCGGAGCGCCGTTTCGCGGGCCGCGCGCGGGGGCCAATCGGCGGAATCGGCGGGCCTGCTGGCGCTCCTGGCGGCATGCTCCTGCAGAGTCTGGCCGATGGCTACCGTGCGCGCGATCAGCTTTTCCAGGTCGGCGACTCCGGTGCGGTGATTGACGATGGCGGCGCGGATAGCGAGCGTTCCGTTCAACATGGTGGTGGATGGGGCCGCGACGCCCGACTTCTGCAGCTCGACCGCGATTTGCGCGTTGACGCGGTGTGATTCTCCGGCGCGGTAGCGGAAGCACACGATATTCAGCTCGACCGGGGCCAGGAGCTCCAGTTCCGGCGTCTCCCGAATCCGCCGGGCGAGATAAGCGGCCAACTCGCAGGTGCGAGCGATGGAAGCGCCGATGGCTTCGACGCCATAGACCTTGAGCGTGAACCAGGTTTTCAGGGCGCGAAAACCGCGCGACAGATCGGGTCCGAAATCGCAGGGCCAGGGCGATCCGGCGGCCAGGCCCTCCGCCTCGCGGCGCAGATAAGGCGCGGAAGCGGCGAACGTCCGAAGCTGGAGCACGCTGTCGCGCACCAGGATGAAACCGGCGTCGTAGGGGACCTGTCCCCACTTATGGAAATCGAAAGCCAGAGAATCGGCCCGCTCGATTCCCTTGAGCCGGGGCGCCAGCGCGGGGGCCATCATCGCCAGCGCGCCGCAGGCCCCATCGATGTGGAACCAGAGCCGGTGCTCGCGGGCGAAATCGGCCAGCGCGTCCAGGTCATCGATGGCGCCGGTGTCGACGGAGCCGGCCGTGCCCACCAGGAGAAACGGCGTGAACCCGGATTGGCGGTCGCAATCGAGGGCGGCGCGCAGAGCGGCCATGTCGATGCGCCCCCGGCTGTCTGTCGAGATCTTTCGCAACGCGTCGCTGCCGATGCCGGCGACATCAAGCGCGCGGCCGATGCAGCCGTGCACGGCTTCGGAGGCGTAGGCCGCCAGGCGCTTTTCGCCGGCGCCCAGGCCCGCACAGCGGGTTTCGAATCCCAATTCGGCATCGCGCGCCACCAAAACACCTATCAGATTGGCCATGGAAGCGCCGGTGACGAAAAGACCGCCGGCGCTTTCCGGAAATCCGAACAACTGGCGCATCCAGGCGGCCACCTGCCGCTCGACTTCCACCGGAACATGATCGCGCCCCCCGACGTTGGCGTTGAGCCCGGCCGCGAGCATCTCGGCCAGCATACCGACGGGAGTCCCGGCGCCGTGCACCCAGCCCATGAAGCCGGGGTGGACATTGCCGGCGGTATACGGCAGGATGTGGCGCATGAATTCTTCGTGGACCGCTTCGAGATCGGCGGGGGCCGCGGGAAGCGGGGCGCGAAAGGCTTCGCGAACGCCATCGGGGATCGGCCGCCACACGGGGCGGCCGCGAATATCCTGCAGATAGTCCACGATATCGTCCAGCATGGCGTGGGCCTGGCGGCGAAAGCCGCTCCAATCGCGGGGATCGAGCGAGTCCGGCGCCGTTGCATCCGCGGGGGGTGGAGATTGCATGAACCAATGGTACTCACGATATGGAAGGCGCCGCTGTCATCGATCGGCAGGCGGATTACGGGCCTCGCCGAAAATCACGCCAGGATGTACAATCGCTCAATGGCCCAGGGATTGTACCGGGCAGCTCGAATTGCCTCGGTAATGCAGTTCTGCTTCGCCCTGTTCGCATTTCAGAGTTCCTCCAACGGCCCGCTCGAAATCACGCCGCGAATTTCACCGCGCACCGCGACCGGAGAGATCGTCACGCAGCCAGTGCTTCGGGTGGATTCATCGCTGGTGCTGATTCCAGTTCGCGTGACGACGCGCTCGGGATCCACGGTAACGAATCTGAACAAAGAGGATTTCATCCTGTCGGAAGACGGCGCGCAGCGCACGATCACCTACTTCGCCAAAGATGATGCCCCGGTATCGGTGGGCATGCTGCTGGACGTCAGCAACAGCATGAAGAACAAGATGCGGAAATCGTCGGACGCGGCCACCGAGTTTTTCCGGTACGCCTCACCCGACGATGAGTTCTTCCTGGTGGAGTTCAACGGAAGGCCGAGGCTGAAGGTGCCATTCACGCGCGAGTGGCAGGCGATTGCGGCGGAGATCGCGCGCGCCCGGGCGTCGGGCCTGACGGCGTTATTGGATGCGATTCACCTGGGAGTGGCGCAAATGACGCACGCCCGCAACAGCCGCAGAGCCCTGATCATTCTTTCCGATGGCGGCGATAATTTCAGCCGCCGGACGCTGCGCGAGTTGACGGGCACACTGATCGAATCGGACGTACAGGTCTATTCGATGGACGTGATCGACGAAAACTACGGCATCAAGCATTCGCGGGAAGAACGGGAGGGTCCGAAGCTGCTGAGCCAGGTAGCCATGGAAACCGGCGGGCTGGATTTTCCGCTCGTCCGCGTCGATGGACTGCCGGATATCGGCGAGCGTATGGCCCACGCGCTGCGCCAGGAGTATATCCTGGGGTTCACTCCGTCGGCCGAGGCAGCCGACGGCAAGTATCATAAGATCGGGCTGAAGCTGGCGTCACCCGATGCGGAACAGCAATACCGGGCATTTTATCGGCGCGGATATTTCGCCCCGGCGCAGTAGTCCTCGGCACTGCCGAGATGCGCGCACGTCAACCGCGGGAGGCGGCAATCCAGGCCGGCGGGTCGCTGGCGGGGAACGATTCCTCGGAAGCTTCATCGACGATATCGCGGAGGTCGACGCCGGCGCGGAGGATTTTCGCCGCAGCCTCGACGTCCATGGGCCGCACCCACAGCAGCGCGCCGAACCTTCCGGCTCCGGCGGAAACGGCCTGCACGGATGTCACGCGAATATGCTGAGCGGAGAGCCGCTTCAGGACTTCGGCGATCACCGCGGCGGGCCGGTCTTCACCGCGGATCAGGAATCCCGACCGCTTGTCGCTGAGCTTCAAGCCCATCCCCCGGGCCGCGTCTTCCAGCTCGCGGGTGTCGTCCGCGATGAGATCCAGTTGAACCTTGCCGGGCGCATGCGGAAACTCGGAAAGTCCCAAAAGGCCGATCCCCGATTGCCGGATCGAATTCAGGGCCGATGCCGCCGCGGCGGGCTCGTCATCGATGATGATGTAGCGATAGTCGAACCGCGAAATCTCAGTTGGCATGACCGAAGCAGATGCACGATCCTTGCCAGTCGATTGGAAGTGTATAGTTGCGCGCGGACCCCAACAGTTCTTTTCAAGGATAAGTTGGAGTCCGCGTCCACAGCGTGGTCTTTCCTGCCGCGAAGGCTCTAACGGCGGAAGCCGAAGGTGACGGGCACGAAGTCCATGTGATAGTTGCCGAGGAAGATACGATTCCAACGGGCTTCGGCAAAGAACTTACCACCCCACTTATGTCCGAAAGCGATGCCGACGCCGGCATCGATTCCCGGTTTGTTCACGGAATAAGAGCTCACGATCACGTTTCCGACGCCGGTATAGGGAAACACTCCGAAGAACGGATTGAATCCGACGCCGGTGAATACGGCGGGTTGCGTGAAGTTCTGATAATCGCGGTAATAGCCGCCGCCGCCGGTCACGTAGACGTCGGCCGGACCGTGAGGCGTCACATGAATGATGGGATTGAGAGTGACCGAGAACACGTCCACGTTTCCGCCGCCGTAACCCAAGCCTCTAAGGGTGGTGGAATTAATGCCCAGCGAGTCGAATCCGAAATCGAGATTCACTCCCAACTCGCGGGTGAAATACAAACCGCCGCTGGCGCGCACATTCCATCCGGTATCCAAAGAGCCGCTGCTCATCCCCACAGGTGTGGTAAATCCGGCACCGACGGAAAAGCCGATTTTGGGCATTTCCTGCGCTGCGAGCGATCCCACAAAACCTGCCAAAATTCCTACTGATAAAGCGAGTTTCCTCATAGCTTCTCCAAGTGTTAAGACTGACTCCTGCCTATCTGGCGATAGGAACGAAGCAATCGGCGAACCATACATAGTAAATTTGACGCGGTGGATGTAGAAACGCGCACGCGTGCGCAGTAACTTGCATACCAGCCGGCAAATAAGTTCAATTACTCACTGAACAATAGGGTGTTAAGTCAGTTCATGGTTGGCGTTTGGCGTTTGCCACGACGAGCTCCGTCCCTATGCCGGCGGCCGCCCTTAAATTTTTCGAGGCCGCAAGCTGCTAATTTATTCAAGAACACGTATGAAACTCGCGACAGGCTTGCTGGCGGCCGGCTTGCTGGCCGCGTGGCCGGGACACGCCGCGGATAGCAGGCGCGTCACCGAATCATTTGACGCCGGGTGGCGCTTTCTGAAAGCCGATGCGCCGGGAGCGGAAGCGGCGGATTTCGACGACGCAAAATGGCGTTGGCTGAGCCTGCCGCACGACTGGAGCATCGAAGGCCCGTTCGACAAAGGGAATCCGACCGGCGGCGCGGGCGGGTTCCTGCCCGGCGGAGTGGGCTGGTACCGCAAACATTTCACGATGAGCAACGCTTATTCCGGCCGCCGCGTCTTCCTGGAATTCGACGGGGTGATGGCGAACAGCGAGGTCTGGATCAACGGCGTTCCCCTGGGGAAACGGCCGTACGGTTACGTGAGCTTTCGCTATGAATTGACGGGCCACCTGAATGTCGGCGCAAAAGTTTCCAACGTGGTGGCCGTTCGCGTGGACGACGGCGGACAACCGGCCTCGCGATGGTACAGCGGAGCTGGAATCTACCGGCATGTCCGGCTGATCGCGATGGACGCGGTCCACCTGGACCAGTGGGCGACGTTCATAACCACACCGAAAGCGGCGCCCGAATCGGCCACGGTTCGCGTGCAGACCATGGTGGTGAATCAATCGGGCGGCGGGCGCAATGTCGCGGTGAGCATCGCCATTTGGGGGCCGGACGGGAAATCCGTTGTCGCGGGCGCGACGCCGGGGCAGGCTGTCGCGGCGGGTGGTGCAAAATCCTTTACCAGGGAAGTGGAGATTGCGGCGCCGCGGCTATGGGATCTCGACCACCCGGTGTTGTACCGCGCAACGGTGCAAGTCCGCGATGGGGATGCGGTGCTCGACGAGGAGACGGTATCGTTCGGAATCCGGGAATTCCATTTCGACTCCGACACCGGGTTCTGGCTGAACGGGCGGAATTTCAAAATCAAGGGCGTGTGTCTGCATCACGACGGCGGCGCGATGGGCGCGGCGGTGCCTTTGGGCGTCTGGGAGCGGCGGTTGGCGGCGCTGCGCGGCCTCGGAGTGAACGCCATTCGCACCGCGCATAATCCGGTGGCGCCGGAGTTTCTCGATCTCTGCGATCGCATGGGATTCCTGGTGATGGACGAGATGTTCGACTGCTGGACGATGGGCAAAAACCCGTTCGACTACCATTTGTATTTTGGCGATTGGTCCATCGCCGACACACGGGACACGGCGCGGCGCGACCGCAATCACCCGAGCATAGTCCTGTACAGCGCGGGCAACGAGATCCGCGATACTCCTCGCGCCGAGCTGGCCAAGGAGATTCTGGGCGGGCTGATCGAGACCTTTCATCGGGAAGATCCGACCCGGCCGGTGACGCAGGCCTTGTTCCGCCCGAACGTCAGCCACGATTACGACGACGGGCTGGCCGATATGCTGGACGTGGTGGGACAGAATTACCGCGAGAACGAGATTCTGGCGGCCCACGCCGCGAAGCCTTCCCGCAGAATCATCGGCACCGAGAACCAGCACGGAATCGAGGTCTGGCGCGCTCTGCGCGACAACCCGCCGTATGCCGGCCAGTTTCTGTGGAGCGGGATCGATTACCTGGGCGAATCGCGGCGGTGGCCGGTGACGACGGCGGCTTCCGGCCTCCTCGACCGGACGGGCGCGGTCAAACCGATGGCCTACCAGCGGCAGAGCTGGTGGTCGGATGTGCCGATGGTGCGGATGGTGCGGCGAGCCGCCGCGCAATCGCCGGCGCCGGTCGATCCGGGTTACGAGGCCGCGGCTCCCCGGCCGATGCGCACGCTGTACGCCGATTGGACCCCCGCGAATCCGGCGGCTCACGAGGAGACGATCGAGGTGTACAGCAATGCCGAAGATGTGGAGCTGTTTCTCAACGAAAAATCTCTAAGCGCGAAACCGCTCCCAGCGGATGCCTCGCCGCGCGTGTGGCGCGTGGCATTCGAACCGGGGATACTGCGGGCCACGGCTCGAAATCGCGGGAAAGAGGTCGCGCGAGACGAATTGCGTACGGCGGGTAAGGCGGAGCGGATTCTTCTCACCACCGACCACCGCACGCTCACGCCGTCCTGGGACGACGTGGCATTCGTAACCGCAGCCATCGTCGACGAGAAAGGTGTGGTCGTGCCCGGCGCCGGGGCGAAGATCTCGTTCTCGGTGACCGGACCGGGGGCGATCGCGGCGGTGGACAACGGCGATATCGCGAGCCTGGAGGCGTTTCAAGCATCGGAGCGTTCCGCATATGACGGCCGGTGCGTGGCGATTGTCCGGGCCTCTGCCCGGACCGGCAGGATTGTCGTGAAAGCGGCCTCGGCGGGCCTGGCCGCGGGTTCCATTCAACTTGATGCCGCAGGAGGAAAATGATGCGAGCGAGACGCTTGCTGCTGCTGAACGTGCTGGGCGCGGCCGCGCTGCTGGGCGCGGAGTTCCGGGCCAATGAATACGGGGCCAAGGGCGACGGAAGCACGCTGGATACGGCCGCAATTCAAAAGGCCATCGATGCCGCGGCCAAAGCTCATGGCACGGTGATCTTCGACCGCGGCGTGTACCTCACCGGCTCGCTGTTTCTCAAATCGGGGACCAATCTGCGGGTGGACGACGGGGTGGAAATTCACGGCTCGCAGGACTTGTCGGCTTACCCGGTGATGTTCACGCGCATCGCCGGCATCGAGATGAAGTGGCCGGCGGCGTTAATCAACGTCTATGAACAGGATGGAGTGACCATCTCCGGGAAAGGCGTCATCGACGGCGATGGCAAAGTCTTTTGGGACAGTTTTTGGAAGCTGGTCGCCGAATACAGTCGCAAAGGGCTGCGCTGGGCCGCCGATTACGATTGCCCACGCCCGCGCCTGATGCAGGTGTACAAGTCATCCAACGTGAAAATCGAAGGGCTCAACCTGAGGCGCGCCGGCTTTTGGACCGTGCATCTGTGCTATTCGCAGCACGTCACCGTGGACGGGCTGACGATACGTAATAATATCGGCGCGTTCGGTCCCAGCACCGACGGGATCGACGTGGATTCGTCGTCCGATGTGGAAGTATCTCACTGCGATATCTCCTGCAATGACGATGCCTTCTGCCTGAAGGCCGGCCGCGATTCCGACGGATTGCGGGTGAACCGGCCTTCGGAACGCATCGTGATCCACGACAACACGGTCCGGCACGGCGCCGCGGGCGTCACGTTCGGCAGCGAAACCTCGGGCGGGATGCGCGGCATAACGGCTTACAACATTCACGTGGCGCCGGACGCGCCGGGCGCGGTCCCGATCGGAATTCTCTTCAAGAGCGCCAATACGCGCGGGGGGACCATTCAGGACGTCACGATTCACGATGTCGATCTGGAATCGGTAGGGACGGCGATCAGCGTCAACTTCAACTGGAATCCGAGCTACAGCTATGCCAAGATGCCGGAAGGCATTCAGAATCCGCCGGATTACTGGACGATCTTGACGACGCCGGTGCCTCCGGAGAAAGGCCTGCCGCATTTGCGCCAGGTTCGGATTTTCAATGTGAAGGGGTCGGCCACGCGGCAGGCGTTTTCCGTCAATTCGTATAAGGATTCGCCGCTGGAGGACTTTTTTTTCAAGAACCTGACGATTACGGCGCACACCGCCGGGACCATTCAATACGCCAGCGATTGGCGATTCGAATCCCTCACGCTGCAGACCGAGGACCAGAGCAAGCTGACCTTCAAGGATTCGACGGGCATCAAGGGCATCGAATGAGCCGTCGGGCCTTCCTCCGTGCGGGTGATGGGCGCCGGGTGTGCCCGCCACGGAAGTCGCTTTTTTTGTCACAATTTGCCTGTGGGTGACGTTATTCCGGTTGTGCAGCCCGCCGAGGAGATCGCCTGGCCGGAGTCCGGGTATGCCGCCGGAGTGCGGTTTGAAGCGGCATTCCGCGAGCATTACCCGCGGATTGTCGCCATCCTGACGCGGCTCTGCGGCAACGGCGCGGAAGCCGAAGAAATCGCCTCGGACGTCCTCTGCAAGCTGGCGCGGCGGCCGCGGCTGGCGGATTCGGAGCACCTGCCGGCCTGGCTTTACCGGGTAGCCATCAACGCGGGATTAGACGCGGTCCGATCGAATGTCCGCAGGCGCCGCCGCGAGCAGCAAGCCGGATCGAAAGCCGGTTCCTCTAACGAACCCGGCGCATTGGAAGCGCTGCTGCGGGATGAGCGCTGCGCGCGAGTGCGCTCGGTGCTGGCGTCGCTGAAACCGAGGGATGCAGAACTTCTGCTGCTGCGGGCGGACGGCATGGCTTATCGCGAGGTGGCCGCGGTGATCGAGGTGCAGCCGGGTTCGGTGGGTTCGCTGCTGGCGCGCGCGGAAGCGGAATTCGAGCGAAGGTATCGCGTGCGTTACGGAGACGCTGTATGACGGGATGTTGGTCTGATGGAGATTTGCGGGCCTGGATCGACGAGGCGCTCTCAGAAGGGGATCGGGCCTCGATCGAGCAGCATTTGTCCGGCTGTCCTGCATGCGCGGAAAGAGCGCAAGCTCTGCGGGCACGCGCCGGCCGTGTGGCGATGTTGATGAATTCACTGGCGGTCACGGCGGTGCGGCCGGCAACTGCCTGGCCGGCCCGGCGCGCGTTGTGGCCATGGGGCGGAATACCGGCGGCAATCGCCGCGGGGCTGACGCTGGCTTTTATTCTGGCGCCGCGCGGTTCGCACGTGACCCCAGCCATCCCGAAGACGGCGCCGGTTTCGCCAGGCGGCCCCGCGGCTGCCCCGCCGGTGACGGCTCCGGCGCGAGCGGTTCCCCTGGCGCGGACGCGTCCCCGCCGGCCGGCAACATCCAAGGCGCGGGACCGGGAGAATGGCGAGTATTATCTGGCGCTGGACGACGAACCAATCGACACCGGCGTGGTGATGCGGGTCCAGATCGACGGCGGTATGGCAGACGTGATTTTCGATTCACAGGGCCGGCCTCGTGCGATCCGGCCCATCAAGCAAGGAGAACGACAATGAAACGCTGGGGCGGAATGGCGGCGATTCTCATGCTAAGCGCCTTCAACGCAGGGGCGCAGGACGATCTGGCACAACAGACCAAGGCCATGCTGCAGCAAATGCTGGCCGACCACAAAATCATGGGGCTGGAGGGCGGGGTAATGGGCCCGGCGGTGACGGGCGTGCCGTACTCCGCCGACGAGATTCGGGAGAATACACAGGTTTTGGCCGACGGCACACGCATTCACAGCGAGAACAAAGTGACGGTTTATCGCGATAGCGAGGGGCGGATCCGACGCGAAACTCCTTCGAGCATTGAGATCTGGGATCCCACCACCGGTGCGGGCTACGTGCTCGATCCGAAGAGCCTGACTTATCAAAAGATGCAGGTCCGCAGGATGGTCCGCAGCGTCGACGGGAACACGCAGGTTTCGACGTATGTTTTCTCCGGCGGCGCGCGGGCTGGTGCGATGGAGGGCTCGTCGCTGATGGTCGGTCCGCCGCCGCCCCCACCACCGGGCATGGTGACCAGGATGAGTACGGCTCAAGCAAAGAAGGAGCCGCTGGATGCGCGCGTCATCGAAGGACTGAACTGCGAGGGAGAACGAAGCACGAGCACGATCGAAACCGGCGCGATTGGAAACGATCGGCCGATTTCGACCGTAGTCGAACGGTGGTATTCACCGGATCTGCAGACCACCGTGATGACCACGAAGAGCGATCCGCGCATGGGGACCGAGCAGTTCAGACTTGTGAACGTGCGGCGGGGCGATCCGGATCCGAGCCTTTTCCAGTTGCCGGCGGGCTATCAGGCCGGGGGGCCTCTCAGGTTCTAGGTCCGTTATTCTCGAACAGTTTCGCCCGGTTCGGTGAGGTTGCGAACACTCCGAGCGGCGGCGCTGGAAACGGCCGGGAGTCCACTCGCCCCCCAATTCCCCCCATTCCAAACGTGATGTCGCCATTCGATGGATACCGACTTGTTTCAATCGGTTAAACGCGCCATCATACGTCTAAATTGGGAAGGATCTGTCTATGAGCACTCAGAGTGTCGAACCGAAGGCTACACCCGCAGCCGGACTGATACAGATCGGCTCCATCGAGGAAATCATTCAGCAGAGGCTCCGCGAAGAGCGGGAGCGGCTGGAAAAAGAAGCCGGGCTCTTAAAACACGAGCCGCACCATTTCAAGCGTCCCGTGGAGCGTCCATTCACGGCCGAGCAGCGCGGCTGGACGACACTCCTGTTTGGCGGGCTCACGTGGAAACACGAAAAGCTGGTACACGGAGCGCTCGAAGGTCTGGGCTACAGGGCCGAAGCGGTTCCCACGCCGAATGTGAAGGCTTTTCAGACCGGCAAGGAGTACGGGAACAACGGGCAGTGCAATCCGACGTATTTCACGGTCGGCAACCTCGTACAGTACCTGCAGAGCCTGGAAGAACAGGGGCTGACGAAGCAGGAAATCATCGACCGGTACGTGTTCTTCACGGCCGGCGCCTGCGGGCCCTGCCGATTCGGAATGTACGAAGCCGAATACCGGTTGGCGCTGCGTAACGCCGGGTTCGACGGATTTCGGGTGCTGCTGTTTCAGCAATCCGGCGGTTTGAGCCAATCGGATGCCGAAGCCGGGCTGGAGATGAACCTGGATTTCTTCCTCGGCATTCTCAACGCCCTGAATTGCGGCGACGTGATGAATGAAGTGGCTTATGCGTTGAGGCCGTACGAGGTCCAGGCGGGCGAGACGGACCGGATCCTCGATGAGACCATGGACTACCTCCACGAGGTGTTCCGCAAAAAGCAGCCGTGGAAACTGGAGAGCGGCCTGGCACGGTATTTAGGCGGATTCCGGGACACGGCGGAGTATATCGGCAAGTTCGTCAACCAGATCAAGGGCGACGAATATCTGCCGGCGCTGGAGCGCTGCCGCGACCGGTTCAACGAAATCGAGATCGACCGGCTGCGCGTGAAGCCGATCGTGAAGATCACCGGCGAGTTCTGGGCGCAGACCACCGAAGGCGACGGCAATTTCAATATGTTCAACTTCCTGCAGCGCGAGGGCGCGCAGGTGCTGGTCGAGCCGATCGGCACGTGGATCATGTACATGATCCACCAGGTGATTCAGAAGTACAAAGACCTGAAGGGGCTGGACGAGGGCGCGGTGCTGCCGCCGCTCTGGCAACTGGGCAAACGGACGAAGATCGAAGTCGGGTTCCGGCAGAAGGTGGCGAAACTGAAGATCGCCGAAGGGATTTTCAAAAACGAGTACCACAAAATCGTGGAGGCGCTGGGCGGCGTCGCGCATCACCTGGCCGACCAGTACGAGTTGCAGCGTCTGGGGCATCCGTTCTACAACTCGCGCGCGGGCGGCGGCGAGGGACACCTGGAGGTTGCCAAGAATATCTATTATTCGAACAAGGACCTGGCGCACATGGTGCTGTCGCTGAAGCCGTTCGGGTGCATGCCCTCGACGCAATCGGACGGGGCGCAATCGGCGGTGGTCTCGAATTACAAGGATATGATCTATCTGCCGATCGAGACCTCGGGCGAAGGCGAGATCAACGCGCACAGCCGCGTGCAGATGGCGCTGGGCGAAGCCAAGAACAAGGCCAAGAAGGAATTCGCGGAAGCGCTCGAAAAGAACGGGCTGACGCTGGAGCAGTGCCGCGCCTGGGTGGACGCGCATCCGGAATCGAAACGGCCGCTGTACAAGGTTCCGCACACCAAGGGCGTGGTCGGGCAGGCGGCGAATTTTGTGTACCACATTGCGGCGCAAATCAAGACAGCACAAACGTCGTAGAATCATCAGCCTCTAACGCCGGCATGAGTGCCCGCGCTGCACGCTGAAGCGTGCGCCACAAATCTGCCCAAGAACGGCGGTCTCACGCGTTGTTATAGTGAGAGCGCCGATTTGGGATGGATTACTTCTCGCGTAAAGCTGCTGCCCGGCCGGACGGTCTGCTCGGCCTGGCGGACGCAACGCCGGTTGTGAGCGCGGGCGAGCAACTCGAACGCCACTTCCAGGAACATTACGCGGCCCTGTACCGCTTTTTGCGATCGTGTGGGGCTTCCGATGCGGCGGCGGAGGATGCCGGCCAGGAAGCGTTCCTGCGCTTGCACCGGCACCTGGCGGATCATCGTCCGACCCCCAATATTCGCGCCTGGCTGTTCAAAGTCGCCTACCGCCTTTGGATCGACCGGCAGCGCGACGAGCAGCGCGAGGCGCCGGCCGCGGATTCCTGCTGGAACGACTGGAGCGACGCGCTGCCCGATCCCACCCCGGGCGCCGAAGCGGAAGTCATTGCCCGCGAGCGGCGCGAGTGGCTGCGATCAGCGGTGGCAAAGTTGTCGGATCTGGAGCGCGCTGCCCTCCATCTGCGAGCCGACGGACTGCAGTATCGCGAGATCGCGGAGATTTTGGGTATCGGCTATTGGCCGGTGGTGGAGGCGGTGCGGCGCGCGCTGGAATTCTTAGGAGAACAAGCTCATGGCCGATGAAGTCCGCTGGTCAGCCGGCAGTCACCCCACGCCAGGGGAACTGCTGCTGGCGGGCGAAGATCAGCTTCCGCGGGAGGAAGCGGAACCAATCCTGGCGCACGTGAACCAATGCTGGCAGTGCCGCACGCAGGTGGAGCGGTACAAGCGCGGGATCGACGCCTACGTGGAATATCGCAAATCGGAATTGGATCCGGTGCTGGCGCCGCGGGAGCAATCCTGGCTTCGCATGTCGGCGCGGTTGCGGGAAGCCGATCGGAAACCGCCGGAACAGCCGGCGGGCGGATGGCGGCATCGGAGGTGGTACGCCATGGCGGCGATGGCGGCCTCGGCCGCGATCGGTGCTTTGATCTTCTGGCCCAAACCGCTCACGGCGGAGATGGTGCTCGACCGCGCCATTCGCGCCGAGGCCGATTCGAAAGCAGCTTCCGCGCGGCACGTGGTGGTCCGCCGCGCCGGCCGGACGGTAGCGGCCGATCCGCATGCGCTCGCCGTGGCGCACATCGATCCGGCGCGTCCGCTGAGCGTGCGCTCGTTCCGCGAGTGGCACGACTCGCTGCATCAGAAGCGCGACCAGGTGACGGAAACGCGCGGCGAAATCGAGCTCGAGACTTCGACGGACGAAGGGGGTGTGTCGGCGGCCCGGCTGACCGTCGCCGAATCCGATTATGAGCCGCTGGCCAAGCATGTCGAGCTGCGGGACGGCACGATTATCGATGTCGACACGGCGGCGCCGGCCGAGGCGCAGGCATCGCCGGAAAACGCTCCCACCGCGCCGGAAAACGGAGTGCCGCCGAAACCGGAATTGACCGCCGGCGAGCGCGAGGCGATCGAGCTGGAAGTGCGCTGGGCGTTGCACCGCGCCGATGCCGACTTGGGAGAACCGCTCGCCATACGGCC
>Ga0335078_10004276_pt1 | contig 21194 bp, 21 predicted proteins | sample Lox_Sample_32_FD_206711 | JGI IMG/M metagenome (GOLD analysis project Ga0335078, IMG submission 206711) | Soil microbial communities from Loxahatchee National Wildlife Refuge, Florida, United States - Lox_Sample_3.2 | ecosystem: Environmental > Terrestrial > Soil > Wetlands | place: USA...
ATGGCCGCGATCTCATACTTCAAATGCATGAACCAGCCAATGATCAAAGCCGACTTGATCACCGAAAGCACCATCAGCGCCTCCAGCATCTGAACCGGCTGAAAGACCTGCCGATAGGCAAGCACCACTTCTACGGCGGTGAGCAACAGCAGCACGCCCCACACCCAGAAATACTGTGACTTGCCCTCGTCGTGTTCCGCAGCCACGCTGTGCATTCCGGAGTCTCCCTTTGATAGTCATCCCGAATCCCCGCGTACTCTCCAGCGGGGCGAGGGATCTAGCCCGTCACCCGCGTCGACATCAGGTACACCAGCGGGAAGATGAACATCCACACCAAATCCACGAAGTGCCAGTACAGGCCGGCGATCTCCACATCGTGCGCGTCATAGACCTTAGGCTTCAGCACCAGAATCACAGTCGCCACGACGACGCCGATCAGCAAAACATGTACCGCGTAATGAAAGAAGCTGTTCGCCGGAGTTATAAACCAAACCAGCCCCCAGATCGCCAGTAGAATCGGCAGAAACGCCTTGCGCAACGCAACCACGCCCAGATAGATGACGCCAATCGTCACGTGCAGCATGTGCATTCCGGTGAGCGTAAAGAACGTCCCGCCAAACTGCGGCACCGTGGCCGCCCACGGGTTTTTCCACGGCATCATGCCTTCGCCCATCAGCTTCGTCCACTCCATCCCGTGCAGCACGATGAACGCCGAGCCGAACAGCATGGTGAACAGAATCCAGTTGCGCGTCCAGCTGCGATCATTACGCCGCGCCGCCAGTACTGCCAGAACCATGGTCAGCGAACTGGAGAGCAGGCACCCCGTCATGATGGTGGCGTTGATGATGCTTTCTTTGTGGAATGGAGTCGGCCAATCCGGATTAGAAATCCGGTTGTAGCTGTAGGCAAACAGCAACGCTCCAAACGTCAGCGAGTCAGAAAGCAGAAACAGCCACATCCCTATCTTCTTCGAGTAGGTGCCGAACAGCGACGGCTCATAAACCTCCGCTACTCCGTGCTGCACCGCGATATCAGACATGCCTTCGGTCTCCTGAGATTGCCTTGTGGCGCGGACACTCCTGTCCGCGCTTTCTCCCTAACGCATAAACCACAACAAGGAAAAAATCCCCGCCCACAACAGAAACATGAAATGCCAGTACCAGGCCGTCACATCTACGACAATGCGGCGCGCCTCGACGGGCTTATGCAACAGCGAAACCATAACCGCATAAAGCATCACAATCACTCCGCCCGCCAGGTGCACTCCGTGAGCTGCGGTCAGCAGATACACGAAGGAACTGCTCGCACTGGTTGCCACCAGGAATCCGCGATCCGCCAGTTCCCGCCATGCCAGTAATTGGCCGGACAGGAAACCGGCACCCAGCAGAGCGGTCACTCCCAGCCAGGGGAATCCGCTCTCCCGTCCCAGGGAAACCCCCGGAATCGACCGCACCGGAGCCAACGCCGCCTGCCGCGTGATTTGCCGCCGCGCCAGTTCCGCGGTGATGCTGCTTGCCGCCAGCAACCCCGTATTTACCAAAAGGAGCGCCAGCGGCAACTCCACCGGAATCCAGTCCCGCACGTAAGTGTTAGTCCGGTCGTCAAATGTGGGCAGCCCTTGCCGCACGACGTAGGCGCTCACGATCGACACAAAAAACATGAAGATCGGCGCCAGCGCCACTGCCAATCCCAATCGCGCCCGCCGCAGGCGCTGTCCATAGTCCGGGTAGCCATCGCCTCGCCCGCTGTCACCACCACCCCCATAAACCGGCGGAGGCGAACCGCCACCCCCTCCCGCTTCAACCGGAACTGTAGGACTGAACGCTGCCATAACTGCACTTATGTGGGGCGGACACCCCTGTCCGCCCAAACTCTCCCTGTATTCTACTGCCGATCCACACCGCTCCCGGCGTTTGACGGGCAAGAGTGCCCGCCCCACACGGACTAGTGTGCCGCTACTCCCGCCGGGTCCGTCTGCATCACATAATCCTTCGCCGCTCCCGGCACGCTGTATTCGTACGGCCCGTGGTATACCACCGGCGTATGCCCGCCAAAATTGTCATGCGGAGGCGGAGTCGCCGTCGTCCACTCCAGCGTGGTCGACTCCCAGGGATTGTCGCTCGCCTTTGGTCCCTTGAACATGCTCCAGAACAGATTGATCAGGAAGATGAACTGGGCCGCAATCGTGATAATCGCCGCGTAAGTCATGAAACGGTTGAGCGGCAACAGATGCTGCAGATAGGCAAGCTCGGTGAACTGCGAATAGCGCCGTGGCTGTGCCGCCATCCCCAGGTAATGCATGGGCATGAAGATGGCATAGGTCCCGATCAGCGTAATCACAAAATGGATGCGCCCCAGCGTCTCATTCATCATCCGGCCAAACATCTTGGGGAACCAGTAATAAGTCCCGGCGAACATGCCGAAGATCGCGGCCACTCCCATGATCAGATGAAAATGCCCCACCACGAACGCCGTATCGTGCAGGGGAATATCCAGCACCGGCTGCGCCAGGAACGGACCGCTCAACCCGCCCGAAACAAATAATGAAACAAACCCGATGGCGTACAGCATCGGCGTCTGGAAGCGAATCTTCGCCTTGTACAACGTGCCCAGCCAATTAAATGTCTTGATCGCCGACGGCACGCCGATGGCCATGGTCATGATCGAAAAGGCAAAAGCCGAATACGGGCTCATGCCGCTCATGAACATGTGGTGTCCCCACACCACGAAACCGAGTATGCCAATGGCCATGATCGCGTAGACCATCGCCCGGTAACCGAAAATGGGCTTGCGCGCGAACGTCGACAACAGTTGCGACGCCACTCCCATGCCCGGCAGAATCGCGATGTACACCTCGGGATGTCCGAAGAACCAGAACAGATGCTGCCACAGCAGCGGCGAACCGCCCTTGTGGCCCATTACTTGTCCATTCACCACCACCAGGGGAACATAAAAGCTGGTCCCCAGATTGCGATCCAGCAGCAGCAAAATTCCCGCCGAAAGCAGCACCCCAAACGCCAGCAGGCCCAGAATCGCCGTAATGAACCACGCCCAGCAGGTCAGCGGCATGCGAAACATGGTCATGCCCTTGGCACGCAGGTCGAGCGTCGTGGTGATGAAATTCAAAGCCCCCATCAACGACGCCACACAGAAGATCGCAATACTCGTGATCCACAAGTCCGCGCCCAGCTGTTCGCCCGGTCCCGAATTCGTCAGCGCGCTCAACGGCGCGTAACCCGTCCAGCCGTGCAGCGGAGCGCCGCCGGTTACGAAGAACGCGCAAAGCAACACCACGAACGCTACGAAGGTCGTCCAGAACGACAACATGTTCAGCACCGGAAACGCCATATCCGGCGCGCCAATCTGGATGGGCAGAAAATAATTCCCAAACCCGCCCTGCGGCGCCGTGGTCAGCACGAAGAACACCATGATCGTGCCGTGCATAGTGAGGATGCTGAGGTAGGTCTCCGGTTTAATCTCGCCCACGATCGGCAAAATCGCCGTTGGCCAGATCATGTGGACCCGCATCAGCAGCGACAAAAACATTCCCACGAACACTGCCACCAGCGCCAGAAAGTAATACTGCAGTCCGATGACCTTGTGATCCAGGCTGAAAATGTATTTGCGGATAAAGCCCTGCGGAGCGGCGTGCGCGTGTACTGGTGCCGAAGTCGCCATTACTGTTTCTCTGCCTCCCGTGCGGCCAGCCATTTATCGAAGTCATCTTCACTAACCACGTGAACCATGCCGTGCATCTTGTAGTGTCCCAGTCCGCAGAGCTCGGCGCAGGCGATCTCATAGTCGCCGGTCTCGGTCGGCGTGAAATGCATGTGGATCGCGAGGCCAGGCACGGCATCCTGTTTGAAGCGAAACGAAGGAACAAAGAAGCTGTGGATCACGTCCACCGCACGCAGCGTCAAGTCGACTTGCCGGTTCACCGGCAAGTACATCGTTCCTGTCACGACATCATCTTTCGCCGCCGCGTCGGTCGTATCCAGGCCGAGCGCCGCTTCATTGCCGGCCGAGGGATCCATGAGCTTGGGATCGGTTCGCCCAAATTTCCCATCCGCGCCCGGATAGCGGAAGTACCAGGCAAACTGCATGCCCGTAACTTCCACCGGCACTGAGCCCGCCTGCGCCGGCTCGAAGCGTTCCCGCGCCCACACGCTGCTCCCCATCAGGTTCAACCCTATAAAGAGGATCGCGGTCAGCGTGGTCCAAAGCAGTTCCAGGGTGGTGTTCCCGTGCGAGTATTCCGCCGGCTTCGCGGACGCCCGGTCGCGATACTTCCACACCAGCCAGCCCAGAGCGCCCTGCGCCGCTACAAACACGATCCCCATGAGCACATAGGTCAGCGCAAACTGGTGGTCGATCCAGGGCGCGGCCGTCGAAACCCCATGCGGCAACCACCAGGTTTTTGCGGCGAAAAAGTAGGTGCTGAAGAAGGTGATCAACCAGATAATAACCAGCAGAGCCAGACCCATCTACCAGACCTCCCTGGGTTGTGCGGTGCGCATTTCCACCCCGTCGGAAAAAATAAAAGCTGTCGTTGGCCCCGAAGTCTATCACAGGAGGATGTGACGTAGGCAAGCACTCACTTGCTCCCCTTAGTATTTATTCAGAAGAGTCATCCCAAAGCCGCGCGTTCTCTCCAATATGGCGCGGGATCTTGCGTGAACCATTCAAAACAAAGTCTCTCTTGCACCCGTCCACTCAACAATTTCCTCCCGGCAGATAGAACCGATGCTCCAACCCCGGGGGAATTAATTTGCTGCTATCATTCTGAAATCAGCGCACGGGAGCCTCCGCGTTCGGAGCGGACTGAGCTCGCCCAGTGCAGAGATTTTTCCCCGCCCTTTGCTAACCGGTATTCGCTCCGGGACTCTAAACTCTGAACCGAGTTTGTGTGTCAATGCGGTCGGGTTTGCGAAGAAATGGTGAAACCTCAGGAATTTGACAGAATCTTTCCAGGCGACCGCCGAATCCAATCTGCTACCGTTTTTGCCGCTGGGGGTGAGTTTTCTAGGCTTCATTCGTAAGTTCCTGGTTGGACATGGTGATGTCCGTAACCGGCAGCCCGCGATTCGCACCTGTTGTACCGAAATTAGAGGAATGTATGGCCAAAAGGATGATCCTGGTGTTGGGCGTGACGATAGTGCTCCTCGGCACCCTCGCTTTTGTAAAATACCGGCAAATTGAATCGGGAGTGCAGGCTTCTGCATTTCAACCACCTCCCGAAGCCGTTACCAGCATCGTCGCCCAGCGCCAGGAGTGGCCGGCAACCATGAGCGTGATCGGCACCATGGAGGCTGTCCAGGGGGTTACGGTCAGCGCCGACTTGCCGGGTGCGGTCGCGCACATCAATTTCGATTCCGGCAAGGCTGTGCAAGCCGGAGAAGTTCTGGTGGAGCTCGATACTCGCGAGGAGCGGGCTCAATTGGCATCTCTCGAGGCGCAACGCGATCTCGCCCGCGTGAACTTCGGCCGCTATCAGGAGTTGGTGAATGCCGGGGTCATCTCCCGAATGGAATATGACCAGGCCGTCGCTCAACAAAAGCAGACTGAAGCCAACGTGCAGGAGACTCGCGCCACGATCGAGCGCAAAACCATCCGCGCCCCATTTTCCGGGATCCTGGGTATCCGCAAAGTAAACCTCGGACAATATCTCTCTGCCGGCAGTGCGGTGGTCTCGCTGCAATCGCTGAATCCGATTTATGTCAACCTCGGCGTGCCCCAGCAGGTGATCGGGGAAGTGAAGCTTGGCGGTAGGTTGCATCTTACCGCGGACGATGTCCCGGGCCGGGTTTTCACCGGCACCGTCACCGCTATCGATTCGGTGGTGGATGAATCCACGCGCAATATTCAGGTGCAGGCAACACTCTCTAATCCGGACGGGAAACTTCGCCCCGGCATGTTCGTCCAGGTCCAAGTTGGCACTGGCGCCAGCCGCTCGGTAATTCCACTGCCGGCGTCGGCCATCAGCTTCGCCCCTTACGGCGACTCCGTTTTCGTCATCACGGATCTGAAAGACCCGAAGGGTCAGACCTATCGTGGCGTACGCCAGCAGTTCGTCAAGGTGGACGGCTCGCGCGGCGACCAGGTGGCGGTGATCTCAGGAGTCAATCCGGGCGACGAAGTGGTCAGTTCCGGCGTATTCAAGCTGCGCAACGGTGCCGCCGTACAGGTCAACAATAAGGTCCAGCCCGAGAACAACCCCGCTCCCAAGCCCGAGGACACATAGAATGAAGTTCACTGACCTCTTTATCAAGCGGCCAGTCCTCGCGATCGTGGTCAACCTCGTGATCCTGATCGCCGGTCTGCAGTCGATCCGCTCCTTGAGCGTGCGCCAGTACCCGCGCAGCGATATTGCCATCGTCGTGGTCTCCACCACGTACGTCGGCGCCAACGCCGACCTGGTTCGCGGCTTCATCACTACGCCGCTGGAGCGCGTCATTGCCAGTGCCGACGGCATCGACTTCATGGAGTCTTCGAGTGCGCAGGGGCTGAGCACGATCACCGTGCACTTGAAGCTCAACTACGACACCAACGCGGCGCTCACGCAGATTCAGGCAAAAGTGGCGCAGGTGCGCAATATTCTGCCCCCGGAAGCTGAAGCGCCGATCATCGACCTGCAAACCGCGGACAACCAGTTCGCCGCCATGTATCTCGGATTCTCGTCGCCCGACCTCGACCAGAACCAGATTACCGACTACCTGACCCGCGTCGTGCAACCTAAACTTAGCGCCGTCAGCGGAGTGCAGCGTGCCGACATCCTGGGCGAGCGCACCTTCGCCATGCGAATCTGGCTGAAGCCCGACCGCATGGCCGCGCTGGGCATCACTCCTTCCGCAGTTCACGACGCCTTGGCCAAGAACAATTATCTTGCCGCCATCGGAGCCACCAAGGGATCGATGGTCTCGGTGAATCTGGTCTCCAACACCAATCTCACCACCACTGACGAGTTCCGTCAGCTGGTGGTGAAAAATGACAATGGAGTCGTAGTTCGGCTGGGCGAGATCGCGGACGTCGTGCTGGGGGCGGAGAACTACGATCAGGACGTTCGCTTTAACGGTGAGACGGCCACCTTCATGGGAATCTGGGTGCTTCCCACCGCCAATTCCCTGGAAGTCATCAAGAATGTCCGTGCGGAAGTCCCGGGCATTCAGGCTCAGCTTCCCGCGGGAATGAAAGTCGGCATCCCCTACGATTCCACCGCCTACATCCAGGATGCGATCAATGAAGTTCTCCGTACCCTTACCGAGACTCTGATCATCGTCATCATCGTCATTTTCCTGTTCCTGGGTTCGTTCCGCTCGGTGCTCATCCCGGTAGTCGCCATCCCGATTTCGCTGATCGGCGCGGTTTTCCTCATGCTGGTCGCCGGATTCACCATCAACCTGCTGACCCTGCTGGCCATTGTGCTCTCCGTCGGACTGGTGGTCGATGACGCCATCGTCATGGTGGAGAATGTGGAGCGTCACATTCAGTTGGGCGCGCCACCCATGCGTGCAGCCATTGAAGCCGCGCGCGAGCTGGTCGGCCCCATCATCTCCATGACCATCACGCTGGCGGCCGTATATGCGCCGATCGGCATTCAGGGCGGCCTGACGGGCGCGTTGTTCCGCGAGTTCGCCTTTACCCTCGCCGGGGCCGTCACCGTTTCTGGAATCGTCGCCCTGACCCTTTCTCCAATGATGGGATCGCGCTTGTTGCGTGCCGGCGCCACCGAACGCGGTTTCGCCGGCATGATCAATCGCCACTTCGAGCGGCTGCGGCAATTCTACATTCGAAACCTCACCGGGACGCTACGCTACCGGCCGGTCGTCTTCGCGCTCTGGGCGATTGTGGTTCTGTTGATGATTCCGTTCTACATGTTCTCGCAGCGCGAACTGGCGCCGGATGAGGATCAGGGCGTCGTCTTCGGAGTTCTCCAGGCCTCGCCCAATTCGACCATCGATCAGACGAACTTGTATTCCAGCGAAGTCTACGACGTCTATCATTCATTCCCCGAGAGCCAGAGTGTCTTTCAACTGACCTCGCCAACCGGCGGCTTCGGCGGCATGGTGACGAAGCCGTGGAGCGAACGCAAAAAGACCGCGCAACAGCTCCTGCTGGAATCGACCGGGCCGCTGTCCAAAATCGCCGGCATCCGCATCATCCCTCTGACTCCGCCCCCGCTGCCCGGCGGAGGGAACTTCCCGGTTGATTTCGTAGTCGCGACTGCCGGCGAACCGCAACAACTGGTTAGTTTCGCCCAGCAGCTGGTAGGGAAGGCTTTTGCCAGCGGCCTGTTCCTCTACGCCGACTCCGACCTGAAGTTCGACCAGCCGCAGGCCGAAGTAGTCTTCGACCGCGACAAGCTGCGCTCCCAGGGAGTCGATCTCAGCCAGGCCGGTCAGGATCTCTCCACCCTGCTCGGCGGAAATTACGTCAACCGCTTCAGCATTCAGGGACGGAGCTATAAGGTCATTCCACAGGTTAAACGCGCCGAGCGCCTGACTCCCGAACAACTTTCCCAGATTTACATCATGGGGTCGCAAAACAAGCTCGTTCCGCTCTCCACCTTCGCCAGCCTTCGCACCACGACGGAACCGCGCCAGCTGAATAAATTTCAGCAGCTCAATGCCGTGCGCATCCAGGGTGTCTTGCCGCCGGGAGTGCCCCTCGACAAAGGGCTGAGCGTACTTGAGGCCGAGGCCAAGGCCATCCTGCCGCAAGGTTTTACCGTAGATTACGCCGGCGAATCGCGCCAGTTGCGGGTTGAGGGCAGCAAGTTTCTCGGCACTTTCCTGCTCTCGGCAATTCTGATCTACCTCGTGCTCGCTGCCCAGTTTGAAAGCTTCCGCGATCCCTTCATCATCCTGGCGGGCTCCGTGCCGCTGGCCATTTCCGGCGCGCTGATGTTCTCCTTCCTGGGATTGACTACGCTCAACATTTACAGCCAGGTCGGTCTGATCACGCTGGTGGGTTTGATTTCAAAGAACGGCATTCTCATCGTGGAGTTTGCCAACCAGCTGCAAGAGAGAGGGCGAGAGAAACTGGCGGCCATCATCGAAGCTGCCGGCACCCGTCTGCGCCCGATTCTGATGACCACGGCCGCTACCGTGATCGGACACTTCCCGCTGGTGCTGGCCCGCGGTCCTGGAGCTGGCGCCCGCAACAGCATCGGCATCATGCTGGTCAGCGGAATGATCATTGGGACGGCGTTTACTCTATTCGTCGTGCCCTCGATCTACATGCTCGTAGCTCGAACCCATGCGCCAATTACGGAAGACGATTCCGAGCCGGAGAGCGTCCTCCCGGAGTCAGCCGAGGTTCCAGCCTGATCTGTGGGGCCCGGACACTTGTCCGCGCGCAGCCCTCACTCAGTACGCACAAATCAGGGGCAGCCTGGGTCTGTCGCCGACGGACGCCATCCACCTCGCTTCCGCCGCCCACGCGGGTACCGACCTCTTCTTGACCAATGATCGCCGGCTGGTTGGCAAGTTCGTTCCAGGCATTCAGTTCATCGCGTCGTTGGACACCCAATTTTTCTGATGCCTACTCTTGCGTCTCCACCTGATACTGCTCCAGCTTGCCATCCGGCATTTCATAGGTCCAGGCTCGCAACGTCTTGCCAGGAAACTTGATCCGATAAGCCCGCATGGTCATGCCGCCTCGCAGGTCTTGCGCCACCTGGATGAATTCCAATGGATTTCCTAAAGGGGCAAATCCGCTGGCAAAATCCTTCAACGCCTCCTCGCTGAAATAAAAGTTGGCGTCTTCGGTGAACAGGGAACGGTCGATCTTCCCAAGCTGTAATCCGGCAAAAATCTCCTTCGCCTGTTCCAGCCTGTTTTTTCCGTTGGGATCGTCGCTGATTAATAGCGCCTGCGCTACATCGCGAGCAATCTTTCCCGCCGCGCTGGCGGCATCCTGATTGGTAAGCGCCACCACCGCCATGCGGTCGTCGGGGAACACGATATTCTCCGCGGTGAAGCCCGATACCTCGCCGCTGTGCGACAACATACGATGCCCATTCATCTGGCCCACATCCACTCCCAGGCCATACCTGGTTCCGACTCCGTTCTTCAGCAGGACTTCGGTTTCAAACTCTCGATACGAAGCCGGCTTCAGCAGCGTCTGCCCGATAATCGAAATATCCCACCGCGCCAGATCCTCCGCCGGCATCGCCAGCTCTCCCGCGGCGAACATCCAGCCTTTCCCCTCAGCGGGCGCATTACGCAGCGGACCCAGCCCGTAGCGAATGTAGCCTGTGGCATCGGTCGCGCTGAGTTTATCCTGATCCGTGTCGGCGGCATTTCGGATTCCGGCCGGCGTCAGCACCTTTGCCCGCAGGAATTCGATGAACGGCATCCCGCTGGCCTTTTCGACGATGATCCCCGCGATCACAAAGTTGGTATTGCTGTACTGCCATTGCGTGCCGGGATCGAAGTCCAGCGGCTTGCGTGCCCACCGATCCATAACGCTCGCGGCAGTCGTCGGCTGAAGAATGAACGGCATCGCATAATCCTGCGGCCAATAATCCTGATAGCCCGAGGTATGAGAGAGCAACTGTCGAATCGTGACCTCGTTCGCGCGCGTCAGGTCAGGGACAAACCGGCTCACCCTATCATCCAGCGACAGCTTGTCCTGCTCCTGCAAGAGCAGAATTGCCGCCACAGTGAACTGCTTGCTGATCGACCCGATGCTGTACCTCATCTCCGGTTTGGCTGCCGTTCGCGGCTCGATGCAGGCGTCGCCATAGGCACGCAAGTAAGCGATCTGGCCGTCTTTCACGATCGCCACCGAAGCGCTGGGTACGCCGGTCTTCGCCAGCGCATCGTCTGCCAGCTGATCGATATTCTGACGCAGTTCGGCCGAAAGCGCGGCCGTTTGCGCCCGCGCCGGCAGAAGCACACAAAGCAAAACAGCAAAAATAGACAAACGACAAAGGCTTATTCGCAGCATGGAACCTCCACAAAAACGCGCCAGTGTAACACGCGCCACCTCACCTTTTTGCGTGTCACTTCTTTTTACAATCCACAGATGCTGAAGGTACCCACCCTTTCGGCAGGTAATCCCGTGATCCTCATCACACCCCGGAGTTCTCCCCGCATGGCACCCTGTTTCCAGTTCGGCCCTGATATCTGTCCAGGAGGAAGTTTAGTAATGAAGTCCAAGGTTACCGTCCACCCATCGATCCGGATCGCCGTCTTGAACAGCGATCCTCTCCGTCTGATCGGCCTGCGAGCCCTGCTGGATTCCCAGGCAGATTTCGAATTAATTCCGCTATCCGATGCAGAAATGGAAAATCACGGCGACATCAAAGTGGCCCTATTGGGCAACCACTCCAACGAGCCCCTCTTCGACGTGATGGACAGGTTGCGCGGTAAGCGGCCCGACCTCAACGTCCTCATCACCGGAACATCTTCGGATGACGAGATCATCATCATGGCTCTCGCTTCCGGAGCCAGGGCTTACGTGAGCGAATCGGCACCCGCGCAGGAGCTGGCGCAGGCAATTCGCATCGTTCACCAGGGTTTGGTGTGGGCTCCCAGGCGGGTGCTCTCGCTGCTGCTGGAGCGAGCCAGTAGTGCGGTGCGCCAGCAATTTCCTCCCGGACGCCAGGATTTGACCGGTCGCGAGCAGCAGGTGCTCCAGATGCTGGTTGCCGGCATGTCGAACAAAGAGATCGCTAACCCCCTCGGCATCGAAGAACGAACCGTCAAGGCCCACGTTGCCAGCTTGATGAGGAAATTAGGCGTGCCCAACCGGGTGGCGCTTTCGGTCCACGCGGTCACTCACAGTTTGGTGGTTGCAGGCTGAGGGGGCTTATCGCGTCTCAATGCTGGAACGGCGTGCCAAAATCGCTTCCTGGGCGCGTGGGGCAAGTCTTCCTCCAAATTCGCGTAGAACATAGCCCACCACGGCAGAAGCGATGGATCCCGCCAGGGTCACCAGCAGCGAGCCTCCGTACCGTACGATCCACGGGCTGCTTGTGTCAGGCGAGTCGGGCCCCGGCGTTGCCGCGCCCTGCCAGCCCATAGAAAGCTGGTCGTGACGAGCAGTAGCAGACAACGTCAGCTGATTCTCCTTCAGGAAACTTCCCCGAATCGCGTCTTCCTGCACCGTGCCGTCATCCGCGGCCATCCGCACCCGCACCTGATGCCCGCCGGAGGCAACAGGAAAGGTGTCGGAAAAACTGCCCTGCGCCTGCTCCCATACCACTCCCAGCTTTTTCTTCGTCGTCCCGTACAGCTTGCCGCTGTAGACTAAGTCCTCATCCACCCACACCGATAGCTGAGCGCTGCGAAAATTGTGCTGCAGCTTTACTCGCAGGCTGGAATCCTTGGCGACCATGGCCGTATGAACCGCCATCAATACAGCCGCCAGCAAGAACATGGCGAACACAATCCACGCCTTCGCCGGCACTCTTCGAACCACTCGAAGAACTCTGCTTTCGAGCGCCGCCAGCCAACTTTGCGGACCTGTCTTGGATTCGGGAGCCATGGGAACTCTCATTTTCCCCCGCGGGTAACCTCAGGCTCTAGTTACCAAGGTACGACGCGTCGGAGTGGCCCAGGCAAGCTGGTTTACCTGGTGGAGATTTCATCTATGGATGTTTTGCCGCCGAACAAAGAATTGTGACTTATCCATACTCGCCGGCACCGCCACATCGAAAAATCCCACCATCATCTCGTTGTAAGTCTGGTCCCCCCAGGTGACTGCGGCGTCAGGATCGGGATTATGCCGGTTATTCCGCGAATTGTCGTACCAGGCCACCGCCTGCAAATCGGTTCCTGCCTTCAGCAAGCGAGGCTCCGCCAGCCGGTAACTCAGCTGCCAGTAAAAGTCATAATTCACCCGCAACAGAGTCTCGACGCTCTTATCAGGATGAACGATGTTGTACTCAAACCGCTTTCCCCGCAGATGCATATGAGGGAAGAAACTCAGCAGCGAGCAATCGTTCGGTAACGTACCGTGAACCTCCACCCGGTAATTCTGCGCGCCCGGCGGGATCGGAATGGTGTCGTGATCGTTTGCCAGTTGCAAGGTTAGGACTCGCTGCCGCGGAGCTTGACGCGCGAAAACCAGCCCCAAGCTGCTTTGATCTTCCGCTGCATGGCCATTGGTGGTGTAGTGCATCTGAAAAACCAGATCAGAATGCGCTGGCACCATCTTCGCCATACCCTCTGGCCAGTCGTCCGGTGAACTTCCCGGCGCGTACACCAGCAGCATGTCGTTCTTGGTTTCGTGTGCCTGGTGACGCAAATGTTCATCGCCCAGGCTCGAAGCCGTGAAGGGAACTCCCACTGGCGCGCCTCGCAACCAATCTGAACCAGGCGGCCGCATGTAAACCACCGCATGATGCACATGCGCCCGGCTCGAGGGACGCAGCTCCGACGCCTGAACCCACTTGTCATCGGCGAAATCAGTCGGCACGATCTCGTAGGTGTACTCCACGTCGCCCGCCGCCGGAATTGCAACCGCCTTCGGCATCTTCATCACTTCGTCCGGTTCAGGAATATTCCAGTTTTCGGCGAAATGCGGCGGTGCTGGTGAATCACGCAGATTTCCGGCTGGCGTTCCGCCATCAGCCCAGGCCGCCAACGTGGAAATCTCTTGCGTCGTGAGCGACGGATCATCGGCAAAATGGCCGCAGCAGGGATCCGCAAACCACGGCGGCATGGACTTCGTTTTCACCGCATGGCGAATTTCTGCCGCCCATGTTCGGACCTCAGGGTAGGTCACAAACGGCATCGGCGCGATTTCGCCCGCGCGATGACAGCTCTGGCAGTGTTGTTGCAGAATCGGCAGCGCATCGCGATAGAAAGTTGGCGTCCGGGCTCGATCGGAAGCCCCAGCTCCCAAATACCCAAATAGAGTTACTGCGACCACAAACACTGGGATGGCTGGCTTCGGAAGGCTGAGCACAGAGTTCTATTCTAAGGCTTGCCCAATTACATGAGTCTGGTTTCCAGGTTCGCGTCCGTTCTTTGGGCGCTAACCTTGGTTGAGGAAGCTTGCCCATGACCAACGTAATTTGCCGGTCCACCTTGGACTCGATAGGGTCATAGCAAGTCTGAACGTCTATGGGCACACAACCGATCTCCGTACATCCCCGTTTTCCGCTCGCCACCACGGTAATGGTGCGGGAGGCGGCCACCGACGCCGCGGTTCTGGCCCAGTTAAAGAACATCAGCCTCAGCGGATGCTACCTCGAAACCCCGCGCCAGATTCCCGAGGGTGCCCGTGTCCGCGTGGTGCTGCAGACGGCCGGAATCCGCGCCGATGTTTGGGGTGTGGTGCGCCGTCGGGACGCCAACGGCGTAGGCTTGCAATTCACCAACGGTGCCAGCGTCGAAGACTGGAAGAGACTGGAATCCCTGATCAAGCAACTTCAGGCTACCATCGTCCCCACCAGCGTTGCCGCCCGCGGCTCCCGCTAAATGTAGGCGCGACGTCCTCGCTCGTGCTCAGGCCTATGAAACCTTTTGGCCCTGCCCCGCTCCGGCAATCTGCACCAGCTGTCGCGGCCCGTTAGCCCAACGGGGATGAGTCTCGCGCCGGCCGCGCAGCTTTGCCACGTACTTTCCTATGGCAGCCGCGCCCAGCGCGATCTGCTCCACTTTGACCAATCCCAGGCGAATGCTCTTTACCGAGTGCAAGCCGCTGCTGATGACGCATCCACACTGTGAGCAGTCGGGCTTGCCTCCGAAAACGCACGGCTCTACCCGCGTCACCAGATCGGCCGAGTAATTCGTGGACATGCGGGCAAACATGCAGGATTGCGGATCTGCCGGCGGTTTGCGGATCGCCTCCGCAAGGCCGGAATTCATCAGCAGCTTGGGATATGACTCCCGCGCCCTCAGCAAATCCGCGGCCACTTGCACCCGATCTTCCGGCGAGAGCACTTCCGCACTGCGCTCGCCCAACTGGGGCGTATAAAGGCTGGCCCATATCCGAACCACCTCCGGTCGCGCGTTCCAGAATGCTATGTATTCCTCGATGTAACCCGGACGCACCATCGGCCGCGTAATGGTGCCATGAATATTGACTTGGCGGCCTTCGATGTTCTTCAAAATCCGTTCGTAAGTTGCCGGCCTGCGCCGCACATCGTGATGTTCGGGCAGGCCATCGACCGAGACGGCTACCTTCACCCGCGGGATGTCCATCCATTCGCGTGGAATTGGAATCACCGCGCTCGTCACTACCATGGTGTGAACGTTCATACCGCTCAAAATCGGCAGGATGCGGCTCAATTCCCGGTGGCGAACCAGGGGCTCGCCTCCCACCAGCGACACATGCAGCGGGCGATGCTGCTTGACTAAAGCGATCACCCCATCCACCAGCGCATCCCCGCGATAGTCGCTTAGGCCGCGCAAAGTCACCCCTCCAGCGAGATGATCATCGCCGTAGGCATAACAACCCGGACAACTCAAAGGGCATTCCCGCGTCACCTCAATCGATAACATGGGAGTACTGCCGGTAAGAATCGATCCCCAGGCGCTCAGCAATTCCACTACTCGCAATCCAGGCTTGCCTTTACTCCCCTTCACAAACCCACCTCGTCTCTCCACCTTCATCCCGGTAGCAGTCCCGGCTATCCTTCCGCCGGGAGCGTTCCGCCGTAGCGCTTCAGGACTCTCTCCGCCACCTCTTTCATGTAAGACGGCGGCGTGCGTACTACCACCAGGACGGCGCCGTCTTCAAAGCGGGCGTTGTAATAATCCGTATGATCGGAAGGTATCCCCATATCGGCCAGAAAGCCGGACAGGTCGGGTGCGCGTCCGCTTATTACCCCGATCAGGTCGATATCCCGATCCTCAAATCCGCTGTCGTTCAAAGCTCGCACCGCATCTGCAGCGCTGAAGATTTCACAAAAGACGCCGGTAACCAACGCGGGCGGCGTTTCTCTCACATTTCTGAACATGTCAGCCTCTCCCTGTGCTCCATGGGTGTGCGGTCTCATAGCAATTTCCGGAGCTTGGATTCGGGAAAGCACTAACAAAGACGTGTGCAGGTGAACGTAAGCAGATCCGTGCCACTCACGATTCTCGCGGCAATGCTGTCGGGTTGCTGGACACCCGAGACAGTGCGAAACAGGTTGGGGGCAAAAACGAAGGGTAAAGTTATCGCATCATGGAAAATATGCGGAACGGTACCCGGCAGTTCATCAAAAGCCGGAGTAATTAATACCGTCAGCACGCAAACCGCTGCCAACACCGCAGCGATTTTTACCACCTGATTCACATCTTTCTCCTGATTAACCCTGCTCTAATGGATAGATGCCTGCCTTCTTGCATGGTTGCACGCTTTCTTGCGGCATTCTCTAGGCCGGCACGATAAGGGAGCGCTCCTTCGTACGGATTGCTATTACCTTCGACATCTTGTGACTCAGCCGGGGCAGCGCAAGTATCGGTTCATGGGGCCCCAGCAAGCTGATTCTGCAATGCCGTCCACGCCAGCCGCACGAATCCGGGAACATCTCCGCGTCCGCCCTTCGGTCGCCGGAGCGCTTCTGCTGACCATGCTGGTCATTCTTGGCAGTGCAGCCCGTGCGCAAAACACGCTGCCCTTTGAAGTCTCTAACCCGAAGAATAAGAAGTGGTCCCCGGCCGAGGCTGGCCGCATTTACAACTCCGCCTGTGCCTTGCTGGCGCGGACCGTCAGGCCGGAAAATCCCCCGCAATTACATCCCCGGCTTTTGCTGGTCCTCGGATCGGAGCAGGATGAATTCGTGCGCGATGATGGGATCAACAAGGTTCACCTGAAGTCGTGGAACCCGGAGAAATTTGCCGAAGCCGTAGTGCTCGGCGCTGTGCGCGAAGTGTTGCGCAACGATGACCTGCAGAGGGTTGCGCACCAGTCGGTCTCGCTCGCCGACGCCACCGTCCCCGCCAGCGAACTGAAGGGCCGATAACGGCTACTTCATCGCCGTCAGCGCCCGCGCCAGATCCGCCTTCAGGTCTTCCACATCCTCCAGACCAATATTCAATCGCACGATGCGGTGTCCATAATCCGGTCGGTTCGGAATCGAATGAAAATCGTAGGCCACCGCCAGGCTCGTCACCCCGCCCCAGCTGTACCCAATCTTGAACAGCTCCAGCCCGTCCACAAATCCGAGCACCCGCTGCTTGCTGAATTCCGGTTTGAATACGATCGAAAACACTCCCGCCGATCCACTGAAATCCCGTTTCCACAACTTATGCCCGGGGCACGATGGCAGCGCCGGATGCAGCACCAGCTCGATCTCTGGCCGCTCTTTCAGCCACTCCGCCAGCTCCAGCGCCGACTCCTGAATCGCCTTCAACCGCACCGCCAGCGTCTTCATGCCGCGCAGCGCCAGGCTGCAATCGTCCGGCGAAACCCCGCAGCCCACCAACTGCTGCGTGCTGCCCAGGCGTTCATAGAGTGCGAGGTCACGCACTGTGATTGAACCCAGCAGCAGGTCGCTGTGTCCCCCCACATACTTGGTCAGCGCCTGCATGGTGATGTCAACGCCATGTGCGAACGCATCGAAATAGACCCCCGCCGCCCAGGTGTTGTCCAGCGCTACGAGAGCTCCGGCGCTGTGTGCCGCCTCCACGATCGCCGGCACATCCTGCACTTCCATGGTGATCGACCCCGGACTCTCGCACCACACCAGCCGCGTATTCTCCCGCAACCAGGATTGCGTCGGGACAGCCGCTCCCGGCTGTCCAATCGTCGGCGGATAATACGTCACCTCCACTCCAAACCGGCGCAGCACATTGCCCGCAAACTTGCGGTTCGGGACATAAATGCTCTCCGGAATCAGGATGTGATCGCCCGCTTTGAGGAAGGAAAAACTGATCAGCGAAATGGCCGCTTGCCCGCCCGGCGCCAATATCGTTCGAGTCCCGTGCTCCAGCTCGCAGATGCGGCCCGCCAGCTCCAGCGCCGTCGGCGTGCCGTACAAACCGTAGGTATACCCAACTTCGTACTGATTCCAGTTGTCGTCGACCGCGGCCGCGTCGGGGAACAGAACCGTAGAGCCACGAAACACCGGCGCTGCCAGCGACTTGAATCCCTCCGGAATCCGCGCGTCAGAGTGGATCAGCTTGGTCTTCCAATTCTTTTGCATGACCAAGCATAACAAGCTGCGGCGTCGAAGGGACTGCCCTGCCGAGCCAGGTTCCGCAGCAGCGTTCTTATCGCGGCCAGAGCCAGCCAAACGTACCCGCCGTCAACAGCGCGTACACCAGTCCGTCAAAGGCTTCCATGATCGTCATCCCCCACGGCTGGCCTTTCCAGATCCCGTTGCTCAGATTCCCCAGCCCGTAGGCCAGGAACCCCGCCGTCCCCACCACCCGAAACACCACCGGATAACGCATCCCCCGCGCCACCGTATGGGCCGCGAGATACGCCACAAAGAATGAGATCAGCAGGCAATAGACGAACCACTGAATCATAAATTTCGCCATGACCGGCGGTCCGCTGGGAAGAATCGTCATCATCCCCACCGGCCCCTGCTTGTATTTCTCCACCATAGCCGGCGAGTTCATCTCCTTGTGCGTGCAGAAGGGGAACACATAGAGCCCGCGCTTAAGCCCGAGCGGCCGCAGCGCGGCTAGTACTTTATCTTCATCGGGCAGCGGGCGGTAGTTGGTGCGATGGTAGGGCAGCACCATGTGCATGATCGAGCTGGCGACGAAGACGATAACCGCCGACAACACAATCGGCATCCACAGCGCATAGACGAGAGCCATACGGCAAACCTCCTGGCGGCGCAAACCTGCGAATCTCGCAGCCGAGGGTACGCTTCTCCGCCACTGCGGTCAAGCCTTGGCAATCCCAGTCAAGTCAGGACTAAAGATTAAAGACTGTTGCGATAAAATCTAGCCATGTGCCGTAATATCAAAACCCTCTTCAACTTTGATCCACCCGTCACCGAGGACGAAATTCGCGCCGCCTCGCTGCAATTCGTCCGCAAGATTACCGGCTTCAACAAGCCCTCGAAAGCCAACGAGCCCGCCTTTCTCGCCGCCATCGACGAAGTCGCCGGCATCTGCAGCCGCCTTTTGCGTTCGCTTGAGACCGCCGCTCCGCCCAGGAATCGCGAAGAAGAAGCTGCCAAAGCCCGCGCCCGCGCCGCCGAACGCTTCGGCGCTTGAGTCCACCATAATCCTGAGGGTGCCCCATCCAGGCCGGTTTTGCTTGGGTGAGGAAGTGTTTTCGTCGGAATCTCCCCGTCGAACCTATGGCCATTTCCCGTGCCCTTTACAGCGCTGACCGTATCGACCATCTCAACTCCCTCCCTCATCCTTCTTGGGGAGGTTCTTTCGTGAAAGCTCTCTTCGTAGTTGGATTGGTGGTCCTGATCCTCGGCATTCTTTCGTTCTTCGTTCCGGTAGAGCACGCCGAGCACCACGGCGTCAGCGCCGGAGACGTCCATATCGGCGTCAAAACCGAGCACAGCGATCGCGTGCCTCCCGCCGTTAGCGTTGTGCTGCTGGTCGCAGGCGCCGGCATGATGATCGCCGGAAAAGGCAAAAGCGCCTGAACCGGGGTGCCCCACTCAAGCCGGTTTTGCTTGGGTGGGGAAGTTGTCTGGGAATCATTGTGTCTTTTGCAGCTTCTCAAGCTTAACCAGGCTTGTAAGCAGATCGCTTAGAGACGGTTTGGGGGCGCGGCCGTTGGCTTGAGTTGGCAGGGCAGGGAACTCCTTTCCGTTGGCTGTGACTTCTTGCGTGGCGCCCTCTTCTGCTTCTATTTCCTCCTGGGTGTCGTCGTCTTCTTCGTAATCGGAGGGATCCCATGCGTGCTCTCCGAGGCAGTTATCGGCGACGCGGCGGGGTTCGATGACTACGTCGCGCTGAATGGGTTCGAGGCGGGTGCGTTTGAGGTTAATAGAAGCGGTTTGCAAACCGTAGAGCAGGAGGCCGGCGGTTTTGGGGTCGAGTTGTCTGGCGAGGATGAGGCGTAATACCTGCATGAGCGCGACCTGCACGGAGTTGGCGTCCTCGAGTACGGGCAGGTCGATGGAAGTAATGTAGTGGGCCGGGGCGCCGGACTGGCAGAAATCAATGCGAGTTTCGCGCCAGCGATTGTGAAAGAAACAGAGGCGGCGCCCTTTTAGAGCCGGCGATCCGCACTGCGTGCCGTTGACCTTGATGTGCTGACATCGGGAGATACAACTCGGGTAAATAGACAGATGGAACACTCCACTCCCCGGCCCTGCAATCTTGTGGAATCAGAGGGCTGGCGGAAATTTCCGGGTAAATCTTTGGCGCAAGTCGGGTTAAAGGGAAAATATTGGAAAGAGGCGACTTAGAGGCCCGGAGAGACATCGTACTGTATAGCTATATATGTGTTATCTACTATAGCTATGAGGGATGTCAAGGAAATAACTAGGGAAATTGGGTTGGAACACCGAAACGGGAAGGATATGGCGTGCCGTGCAGCCTAACCGGCGATACGTCCCATCGTGCCTGAGCTTCGCCTTGTATTCGCCACCGGACTCAAGTAGTCTCGGGTTGACCTTCCATAAATCAAGAACTGGGCAAAAGCTGTGCAAGCAGTCAGAATTGGAGTCTGCTAACATTCACGCGAAAATGCAAACAACTCTCTTCGGTGCTTCCGCCGCGACCAACGGGTTTAGGGACTCCTCGTTCGCCAAGAACAAGAACCTCCCCTTGCATCGTTGGGTGCCGTGGGTTGCGGGATTCTCCGCCGATTTTGTCGAAGACGCCATCAGGAAGTACCTCCCGGCGGGAGATTCTCGGTGCTGGGTCCTAGACCCATTCGCCGGCGTCGGCACAACGCTAGTCGAATCGTACCTGGGTGGGTTGAATGTAATCGGCTTTGAGATCAATCCCTATGCTGCCCTAGCTACGAAGATAAAACTAAGTGCCATGAGGATATCCGTTCCCGACTTGACGCGCCGGATTTCTGCGTTTGAACGGTTCATGGAAAAAGCGGAGAGTGGAGCGCTAAAGCGAGAACCGCGTTCAACTGCTCCGGTGGGGTTTTCAGGCAGAACACAACTGTTTAGCCCCAAAGTAGAGCGGAAGGTTCTGTACGCCCTTGATTTCATTAATCCTGTCGAGGGTCAGCTCGCCAGCACTGCGTCTGCACTCGGGTCGTGAGGTAAAGCCGAAACATCGAGGTACATCATCTTCGTTTTGATGAGGGTGTACGGATGCTTGCGGTCGTCCGGGTACATGCTCTCCCAGAGTCTTCCGGACTCG
>Ga0335078_10004277_pt1 | contig 21191 bp, 22 predicted proteins | sample Lox_Sample_32_FD_206711 | JGI IMG/M metagenome (GOLD analysis project Ga0335078, IMG submission 206711) | Soil microbial communities from Loxahatchee National Wildlife Refuge, Florida, United States - Lox_Sample_3.2 | ecosystem: Environmental > Terrestrial > Soil > Wetlands | place: USA...
AACCTCTTGTGTTCGAGCTGTCATGCCAATGGCACCGCTCGGTAGCGAAGTTCGGTTGTGATAACCGCTGAATGCATATAAGCGGGAAGCACTCCTCAAGATGAGATCTCCCAACCCGTAAGGGATATGAAGGGCCCAGGAAGACTACCTGGTTGATAGGCGGGAAGTGGAAGTGCAGTAATGCACGCAGCTAACCCGTACTAATCGCCCGTTCGGCTTGACCATAAAATTTACTCGGTGCAGAAAAGCAGTGGTCAGTTCTCAGTTGCCAGTTCTCAGTTAGAACCTGAACTGGAATTAGCAAGTTGTTTGTTGGTCGTTAGAACCTGAATGACTGAGAGCAATAACTGATAACTGCTTGCGCCGAAGGCCTTGTAAGTGATCAGTGGCCAGTAGCCAGTGATCTGAAAAATCCAATCTATTCAGTTGTGAGAGATCGTCCTTGATCTTTCGACAATTTGCAGCGCCGAATTGCTGGAGGGATGTGCGCCAAGCGTGCACCAGCACGGCAAAAGCTAAAAGCCAAGAGCTAATAGCTAAAGGCTGCTCGCGAAGTCGGTGATCATACCGCGGGGGATCCACCCGTTCCCATCCCGAACACGGTAGTTAAGCCCCGCTGGGCCGATTGTACTGCACGCGAAAGTGTGTGGGAGAGTAGGTCGTTGCCGGCATAAATAAGAGCCAGATTGAGAAATCAATCTGGCTCTTTCCTTTTGCGCTGTCTCCGAAAAGCTTTGTGAACAAAGCACTGCTTCTTTCTTTTTGCGCTTCGAAAAACTTCTTGAAAGGGCACGGCTTTAGCCGTGCCGTCGATGCCTTACGCCTTAGTCTCTGAGAATTAACTAGCAGAAGCTCCTCGCTCCTACCCTTATGTTCCTTTTTGCCGGCATTCGCAGCCTCAGGAGTTCGGGGCTGCTTTCCGTTTTCGAGCCAGCGCGAGGACAGCCGCCATTCCGGGATCCAAGGCGACATCTGGAAAGTAGTATTCGACCAAACGCGGGCGTCGACTGGCCAACGCTATCAAGACCGCAGCAAAGTGCGACACCTTGTTGGGCATCAGCTGGCTATGATCGGCGAACACGCGGGTAAGCCTGCGACAGAGTTTTTCCCGCAAAATCTTACGCAGCGAATTGGCAGTTAGGACGCCGGCCGCCCGCAAAGCGACCACGCACATTGCATCGCTGTGGGTTCTGAACGGCTCGTTCAGTTCGGCGGCCCTCCTCCAGCCCATGCCATCGGGGTGGTCACATTCAAGAAGAGCGACCAGCCGTGCTGAATCCAGCCGCTTCGTTCCCTCATTTCTCCCAGAGTACGCTATGCGATGGCGATCAATAAGGTTGTTCCGCTGACCTCGCAAGGAGAGGAATTCGCTGTCCAAAATCTCGAGAGCGCCAGCCAGCGCCGCAAATTGCCTCGAGAAGTGCTTGGGATACGTTGTTCCTGATTTGTAGACAACCTCGTGTTCTATCTCCGCCCAGGCGTGTTCCAAGAGACTTCGAACCTGGATCTCGCACCACACGTCCCCAATTTCCAAGTACTCCAGAGGCAGTTTTCTTCGTTTCGGGCAGGCGAAAAGATGGACTGAACGGTATCCGAACTTCGAGAGTCCGAGGGCGGTTCGCTTGTCCACGGATTTTTTGCGGTGCACGTCGAAGTGATTCTGGATCACCTCGACGGCTTTGTCGACGTCGTCGCGATAGTAAGTGATGACTCTAATCCCGATCTTGTCGGTCAACTGACGCGATGGACGCTTATAAGCCTTCCTCTGAATCTTCTCGCGAACGGACTCTGCGGTCTTCGCCCTCGCCGCCACCAGATGAACCGTAAGATGATTACTTTCGAGAACCGCTTCAACGAAATCTTGTATTTTGTGGGCGAGCTGTTTAAAACGAGGATACCCGGCTTCGTACTTCTGGAGATACCCCGCCAGATCCAGGCTTTTCTTGGGCATTTCTCAACTACACTCGCGAGAGCAGAGAAGCCATAATCTCAATCCGAGCAGTCCGCGGTTTTATATTGTCGGTCTGACGGCTCGCCGCCACCACGTAGGCGGCAACGTCGCCACCAACATCCTTTTCTAAGGTCTGCCGTTCGAATACCCCCAGCCTCTCGCCGATAACTGTCCTGTCTAGAGCACGTATTCGCTTCCCGTGCCTCGAAACGATATCCAGAGCACCGACTAGACTATAAAGATCGGTCGGCTTCCTGAACCGACTTCTCTTGAAGTTCGGCACGGTGGCTGCGATCCAATCTAAGTACTCGGTAAGCAGCCTTTCGACTGAGTTACCGGCCTCGAATTTGTCACGGTATTCGCCGTAGTAGAGATCCAATACAGCCTTCTTGTCTTGAGGTCCCTCGATGAGGAGAACGACCAGTTCCGCGGCGAACTCCGTAGGCCTCATTCTCGCGACTTGCGAGTCGCTGAAAATCCCGTAGGTCGTCCACTGTTTCCACGCGCCTAGCCCACCTACGAAGTCTTTGAATCTCCCCTTGTACTTCGCATTCCGCATCTCCTGAGGCGAGAGCTTTACGACGTATTTGTTCATCCGCAGAAACATGTCGCGAATGTCCCTTTCGGAATACCCCGACAGCTCCTCTACCATCAGGTCATAGTTCAATATCTGTTGTTGCTGGTCCGGAGAGAGAGCTTCGAATTTTTTGTTCTTCCATGACGCGTCCGTGTCCGCCACAGCGAACCTGCCGTCTAAGTATTCGAAAATAGCGCGCAGACGTTGTTGCCCGTCAACCACCATGTACTGTGGACGGGTCGATTGGGCCGAGGTAATCCGCTGGAAAAAGAAGATCGGAACCGGTCTGTCATTGAGAATCGTATCGATGAGGTAGGCCTTTGCGGCCTTAGGCCAGACGCTATTCCGCTGGAACTCGGTCGTTAGGACAAGTTGATTTTCTTTAAAGAGTTGGAAGAGGAGACCGATGTCCTTCGTTGTGGGACTCCGCTTAGTCATTTCTGGGCATTCTACGTACAAAACGGGTGACCCGCAACGCAACGCGTTTAGCCTGCACAGCCCTTTCCACGCCACAGCAGGTTGCAGACTTTTCCACAGATTTATTTCTCCCAATGTTCACATGACCGTGACTGAGATTCTTATTCCTTCCATACTGCCAGCGTGATCCAACAAAACAGCATCAGCGGGCACGAGCTAAGTTCTACGCGCTCAAGATTTTGGGGGCTGGCCCAGCCTTTCATAAGTTTTCAAAACGAGGTTGGGGGCTGGCCCATCCTTTCATAAGCTCTAAAAAAGGGGTTGCCCCACCCTTGTCCCTGCGCTCTTTGCAGGGACAGGGTGGGGAAGTTGATGTGACGTACCAATAGCCCCGTCGAACATCAAAATCCACGCTGTAGCACAGAACGCGACCAGGGTGGGGCAACCTGCGCCAGGTCGTCCTCCACCGATGCGCGTAAGTGGCCAACCCTCGCCGTCCGCGCGGCCGCGGCCTCAGCCGCAGCCGTTTTGCTTTCTTAGGGTTAGCTGTCATGACGCTACCGTATGCCTAGTTTAGCCATGACATTATGTTCCTGCAGGAACATATTTCGAGATGAGGTTTGAGGATGCGAATTCCCCTGCGAGCGATATTTCCAGGAACTTTCTGCGGGGGATGGGCATGGCGCTCTCCTGGGAAATGTCGAGGATAGAGCGCGACTGGCGTGGTGACAGTGATATCAGTCACGCCAGCGGGATGGCTTATCCGACTTGGCCCTTAGTGCGACGAGGCGAGTTGCTGATGTGCGTGCTCGTCCAGGAATCTGGCGAGTTCGTCGCGGTCTTCGGGAAGGATGCGGACGAACTCGATGCCATTGCCGAATTGCGGGTCGCACGTCACAACTCTGGCCAGAATCAGGAGTGTATCGGCGAGTTGTAGTTTGAGCTCGAGGCACGTGGCGACTGGAAAGGGATACATGCTTTCGATGTAGCATCCGCCGAGGCTTAGGTCGGACGTGGCACAACGCAGCGGAGTGGTGTTGGCTTCGGTGTGAACTTCGACCGAAACGCTGATTTTGAATCTTGGATGTTTGCGACGTTCAGTCATGGCCCGACCTCACAGTCGAACCCCACATTGATGAGATGAGTGTAACGAGGGTGCGGAAGATGGAAAGATGCCCGTTGGGGCATTCGTCGGTAACCAAGGTGGTGTTACTTCTGGAGTCAAAAGTCAGGGCACCACTCTAAACGCCGCTAGCAGTACGGCGTTTAGAATGGGCCATCTGAATCTTGCTCGCTTCTTTGCCTAGGCCGAAGTGTGATTTGCCAGGTTCACCGTGACGACATCGGGCTTTGCCGCTGCCCCGGATGCACGCGGCACGGGGACGAAGTTGATGGTCATTTGGGTCGTGTTCGCCACAATTCGGAGGTAGCCATAGTTGTTTTGGTCGTGCCGGTTGAGCGTCAAGGTTGTGGCGCCGACAACTGAGTCGTTGTCCATGTAGGTGACGTCGATATTGTCTCCGGGGTCGGCTGGCTTCTGGCCAAATCGAGTTTGCACGAGCGGGTTGACGTTGTGACCGCTGTCTCCGCAGATGATGAACGGCACGGAGTACTTTCCCCCGCCGAAGGTGAGCTGGCGGGTGAAACGCTGATAGTTGTGTGCATGCCCGGAAATGAAGGCGTGCGGATAGACGCCGACCTGTTGGCAGATGGCGTCGATCTCGGCCAGCATAAGCGGGCTTCCATAATGCTTGGCGCCGCTGGAAGCGCTGCCTTCCACGCCGTAAGTGAACGGAGGATGGTGTACGGCGAGAATCACCGCGCCTTTGTAGTTGGTGTCCTTGATCTGCTGGAGTTGGGCGGTGAGGAATGCGAGTTGATAGTCGGGGACGCCCGGCCAGGTCTTGATCGCAGGATTCTTCTTTCCTCCCCCTGCGCCTCCTCCGCCTTTACCCTTCCCTTTTCCTTTCTTCGCCGCCACGGCTGCGGCCATCGTTTTTGCCATCGACGAGGGTTCTATCGTTTGGCTTGAGATCACGCCGGGATCTTCGAGGGCGTTGGAAAAGAGGCCAATGATGCGGACAAAGGGAGCGTCGAGCGCGAAATAGACGCCCGGCTGCATCATCGCCGTGCGATGAAGCGATGCGGCCTCGGTTGTGACGGTGAGCGTCTTGGAGCAGAAGTTACGGCCGAAGATGGTGAGTGGCTCGTCCCCTGCGGCAGTTCCGGGCAGAACAAATGAGTCGTGATTGCCAGGTATGGCAAAAATCGGCGCGGGATAGTCGCGATAGGGTTCGTAGAACTGGTCGTAGTAGTAAAGGGACTCTCCGAAGTTATAGACCAGGTCGCCGAGGTGATAGAGGAACGATGGGATGTTGTTTTTGTGGAATTCAGTGGTGACAGCATCGGAGACATGGATCATCCCACCGAAATTCTTGGTGTTGGAGGCGCCACTGTCTCCGACCATGTGGAAGGTAATCGATTTGGAATCTTCGATCGATTGAACGATGTCGGGTCCGTGGGTGCCCCAAGCCTTGGCGAGAGTATAGACATCGCTGGGCTGGCCACTGGCTTGGTCGAAGGAAACGACTTGGGTGGCGAGCAGAGCTTTGACTTGGGCGGTGTAGTCAGCGCTGTCCTTGGGAGTGACGTCGAATTGTGAAGGGTCGGCAGTGGGGACGCCTTCGGAGAAGGTCGGCTCCGCGAAGAGAGTTCGCGTAATTTTCACAGGCGGCTTCTTAGGCATAGGGTGAGTTTTCCTTTCGTGATGAGGTGGCAGTCTTTGGCCCGTCGGACTGATGGTCCCTTTAGCGAACTGATCGGGATCCGCCGCACTCGGAAAACCCGGATTGTTATCGAAATCACAGCGACTCGATTTGGGAGTCGCAGGAAGCGTCGTCAGCGTGGTCCGTTTTGGGGACGCTGGCGCGCGGGGAAAGGTTTCGCCACTTTACTGCGGTTGGGATGGATTGTGCAACGGGAAAATGGAGCGGGGAAAAACTCCCTTCTGCCTCGAAAATGTCCCTCGGCGGCTAAAGCCGCTACTGATGCGGCACTTACGGCGCGGCTAGAAGCCGCGCCCTTTCAAAAAGCCGTGCTCGCTAGAGTTCTTCGGCAGCCTGCCAGATGGCCTCTTATGCTCCGGGATGGATCAGGCGGATGATGGCGAAGGCCGCGGCTGATACTAACGCGGCGGCGGGGATGGTAAAGATCCAGGCCCAGACGATGCGGGTGGCGACGCCCCAGCGGACGGCGGAGAGGCGGTGCGTGGCGCCGACGCCGACGATCGCCCCGGTGATCGTGTGAGTCGTGCTGACGGGGATTCCCGCCATACCGGTGGCGAATAAGGTGATGGCGCCGGCGGTTTCGGCGCAGAATCCGCCGACGGGTTTGAGTTTGGTAATGCGCGATCCCATGGTGTGAACGATGCGCCATCCGCCGAAATAGGTCCCGAGAGCGATCGCGGTATGAGCCGCCAGGATGATGGGCCAGTGGTACGGGCCCCAGTGTCCTTTGAGCTGAGCAGCGGTAATAATGTTCGCGCTATAGAGAGCGCTGGCCACGATGCCCATGGTTTTTTGCGCGTCGTTGCCACCATGGCCGAGGCTGTAGGCGCCGGCGGACAGAAGTTGCAGGCGGCGAAACCAGGCATCGATACGGCGCGGCGGCTTGTTGCGCAGGATCCAGGAGACGGCCGTCATGAAGAGGAGCGCGAGGACTAGACCCATGACAGGTGCGACGACGATAAAGATGAGGGTCTTGTACCACCCGGCAGTGATGATCACCGAGAAAGATCCGGCGCGCGTGACGGCGGCTCCGGCCATCCCACCGATGAGCGCATGAGACGACGAGGTGGGCAGGCCCCACCACCAGGTGAGGAGATCCCAGACAATCGCGCCGAGCAGTCCTGCAATGACCAGATACTGGGTAACGATTTCGACATGGATCATGCCACTGCCAATGGTCTTGGCGACGGCGGTGCCGAAGACGAAGGCGGCGACGAAATTGAAGAACGCAGCCCAGACAACGGCGAGCTTCGGCGACAAGACGCGGGTAGAAACTACGGTCGCGATGCTGTTGGCGGCATCGTGGAATCCATTGAGGAAGTCGAAGGTCAAAGCGACCAGGACGGTGATGATCAGGAGGAGGAGATCGGGTTTCACGAGTTATGAATGTTTTCCGTTACGAATTCTTGAGGACTACGGTTTCGAGTACGTTGGCTACGTCTTCGGCCCTGTCGGTTGCGGATTCGAGAAACTCGATCAGTTCTTTGGTTTTAATGAGCGTGATGGGATCCTTTTCCTGATCGAAAAGCTGGCCGATGGCGGCGCGCGAGAGGACGTCGGCTTCATTCTCTAAGCGGTTGATCTCGACGCAGTGAGTCATGATGTCGCCATTCTTGCGCAGCAGCGGCAGGGCGCGGTGGAGTTCCTGGGTTTGCAGCAGGATCAGGCGCGAAAGGTCGAGCGCAACCGGCGGCGGATTGGTGATGCGGTACATGATGATACGGGCTCCGGCCGCGTTGAGGAAGTCGAGAACGTCGTCGAGCGAGGAGGCTAGCGCGTGAATGTCTTCGCGATCGAAGGGAGTGATAAAGGTCTGATTCAGCTTGGTAAGAACGGCGTGCGTCATCTCGTCGCCGGTGCGCTCGATGCGGCGAATCTCGGAAACCTTGGTTTCGACGTCTTTGTAGTCCGTGAAAAGATCGACCATGACGCGGGCGCCGGCGATCAGATTTTCGGACATCTGGGAGAACATGTCGAAGAAAGTATTATCCCTGGGGATGAGCGGGGTCATCGCTGAGAGGGGCTCCAAATAAGTTGTCCGTGCGTGGAACGTGGCACTATCTCACGCGGGCAGGAGGGGCGTCAAATGTGGCAAGGCTTGAACCAGGAAGAGCACAGAGGAGCGCGAAAGGAGATCGCAGTATCGCGCGGCGCCCGACCTTTAGCGATGTGTGCGCCGAATCACTGCAGCGGAGCGGCGCGGGATGCCGATGCCAATGAAGAAGATGATGACAAGAACTGAGGCGGCGCCGGCCGCGGCATGCGCGAAGAAGTCGATGAGAACGTGATCGAGGCCCATTGGCGCAAGTATGGATCGGATTCCGGTTGGAAGCGAGGTTACGAGCAGGCTTGAACTAAAGTTCGGGGCGAGGAATTGAGTGGCATGGGAGTCTGATAGAGCAGAGGACTATTTCTGGGTGGCGATTAGTTGGACCTGAACGCAGCCCCCCGGCTCGACCTGAAGGTGGTTCCGATCGGAATAACTGAGTTCGAAGGTGTCGAACTTGAGGCCCTTGCGAAATGCTTCGACCGAATAGGTCCCGACCGGAACCCTCATGTTGAACTCGCCGTTCTCATTAGTGGCCGCATTATAGGTCTCGCCATTTCCTTTAGCTGCAACGTGTACTCCTGGGAGTCGGGCGGACAGGGAACCGTGACTAACGGCCCCGTAAATTGATCCGTAGGCAGAATGTGTGTCGATCGCCGCGAGTTGGGACAGCACCTTCGTCGCAGCCGTCAGTGGTCCCGAGTTTCCGCAGCCATCGAGTTCCCAGAACTTTCCGCTCGGCGAGCGAAAAAGAAACAGCAGGTATTTCTCGCCACGTATCCAGTCGAAGGTCGCGCGTCCGCTATCGTTGGTTTCATAGACCGTGACAGTTTGAGTAAGCTCGCCGCGAAAGACCCTCTCGACGTGGAAGGTGTAAATGTCGGCGTTACGGGTAGTCGGTTCACGCTTGTCGTAAATGGGTGTGTGATGGTTCAGCACAGCCTCAACCACGAACGTGCTAGCGGAATATTCTGCGCAGACGAGTCGAGGTTGTGGTGCGGAGCACACAGCTTTCAACGATGGTGCCAGAGACGAGAGTATTAGCGCGCCCGACAGTGCGAGTCTCATTAGGTTCGCCACCTTACACTCTCCGATGTGTAACTCTTTAGAATCCCCAAAGTCAAAATCCCCGCTCTGAACGCCGCGAGCGGCGCAGCGTTCAGAGCGGGGTAGGCTCCCGTCAGCTTCCCCCTTACTGCGCGGGAGTTTCGGGGACGGCCGGGGTTGGTGCTTCAGCCGTCACTTCCGGGGCGACGACCGGATTGATCTTCACCGTGGAGAGAATCTGTTCCAGGCGGTTGAAGACTTTGTCGCGGTCGACATGCTTTACGATGCCTTCTTCCGAGGCGTTGGTGGTGACGTTCAGCGCGAACTCGTAGCACGCTCCATTCTGGTGGACATGGAAGTACTTGGAGTCGCTCTGGCGCGTGCCTTCACCGGAGACGGCCTCGGTGGAGCGAAGTTCCATATCGCCGAGCATCAGCTTGGAGTTATCGGCTGCGCTGGCGTTCGACTTCGCGCTATCGACGGCAGTAGAAGGCGAGTCTTGCTTCGCGACTTCAGTCGAGGACGCTGAAGGCGCTGGGTCCGACTTGCTTTCCGTCTTTTCCGCTGGCTTCTCTTCTACAATCTTCGGCTCTACAGTTTTGGCCTGCGGAACTGAGAACTGGCCGCATTGATCGGCAGTGACCGTCTTGTTGACGCTCACGTTGAAGAACGCGGATGAGAAGTCGGTGTTGACGTAGTTGGTCTCGGGCAGCTCGACTGCGGCGAGAGCGACTCCGCCGGGCTGGACGAAGTTCATCGCGATCGGATGCGACTGCAGAAGTTCGGCTGCGGCGTCTCCGGTCTCGATGGCGTAGCGGCGCGGATATTCGAACGTCACACCATAGGTTTTGTCGGTATAGTTCACGGTCGCGGGCTTCTTCGGCGCCTTCCTCTGCACCGGCTTGCTGGTGGGCTGAGAGATTGGTGCGGGCATCGGCGCGACCGCGGTTTGCACCGGCGCTTGCGTCACAGGAATCTGGTTGTTGGTACTGACTGGTTTCGGTTTGTCGCTGGAACAGCCGACGGTTACGGAGCAGACGATCAGGACTGCGGCGAAAAAGAGTACGCCAGCGTGCGCGGAAACGGTCTTGCCCCAGGTCATGGAATTCGTGTCTTTCATCGAGCTCAAAGCGTTGATGCGGGTCATAGTGGTTGCCTCCTGCCGACGAGCGGCAACTTAGGGAATGCATGAGGTGGACCGTTCCTGGAATCGTTGATTTCGCAGGAGTTAGAAGGGATCCGGTTACCGCTTGACGTGCGGCCCGCACCACGTTGTGGAATCGGGGACACGCTGCCTGAAAAACGCCACCACAGGGGACACAAGGGGGCACAGAAGGAAAACAAAGACGCGCTTTTGCTTTGATGGTGATCCAGATATCTTTGTCAGTTTGGAGAGGACAGATCTATGAAACGGTGTGTTTGGCTCGGCGCGCTGCTGCTGTTGCTGGGAGCGGTGACTGGCTGGGGGCAAGCAGTCAAGGAGAAGGTCATCATCGATACTGACATTGGCGACGACGTGGATGATGCGTTTGCGCTGGCGCTGGCGGTGAAGAGTCCCGAGTTGGAGATTCTGGGTGTGACTACTACCTTCGGCGACACCGAGGCTCGCGCCAGGATTGCCGACCGGTTTCTGGGAGAAGTTGGGCGCGCGGATATTCCGGTGATGGCCGGACGGCCGACGCTCACGAAGAATCCGATGTCGCAACGCAAGTATGGGGAGAGCGGGAAGTTTGGGAAGAGTCCGCACGGCGATGCGACTGAATTTATTCTGGACCAGATCAGAAAGTATCCGGGGCAGGTCACTCTGATTGCGATTGGTCCGCTGATGAATGTCGGTGCAGTGATCGATAAGGATGAGGCAACGTTTCGAAAGCTCAAGCGCGTGGTGCTGATGGGCGGGTCCGTGTTTCGTGGGTACGGCGATTTGGGTTACAACGCACCGGTTCCACCCATGCCAGAGTGGAATATTTTGAACGACGTGGCATCGGCTCAGAAGTTGTTCGACGCGGGAGTGCCTCTTTATGTAATGCCGCTCGATTCGACGCAGTTGAAATTGGATGAGGTGAAGCGGGCGTTTCTGTTTAGCCAAGGGACGACGGTGACGGACCAGTTGGCAGTGCTCTATCACTTGTGGGGGCAGGAGACGCCGACGTTGTTTGATCCGATGACGGTTGTGTTCGTGCTCAAACCCGAGTTGTGCCGCGTGACGGCATTGCATATTCGGATCGACGATAAGGGATTCACCCGGCAGGAGCAGGGAGAGGTGAATGCGCAGGTGTGTTTGGAATCGAATGCGGAAGACTTCTTCCGGTTCTATTTGAAGAGGGTGGCTCGATGAGACGGATCCGTCTGGTGTTGTTTTGCGTTTCACTTCTGCTGCCCGGTGTTGTCTTGTCTCAAACAAAGCCGGACGTCGATCTGATTGTCAGCGGCGGGATTGTTGTGACGATGGATGGGGCACGCACGATTTATCGGGATGGGAGTTTGGCTGTGCGCGGGGATTCCATTGTTGCGGTGGGTCCGCGTGCGGATGTTGAGGCGCGGTTCAAGGCCTCGCAGAGGATCGATGCTCACGGCGGGCTCGTGCTGCCGGGGTTCATCAACGGGCATACGCATGTCCCGATGACCTTGTTTCGAGGGCTGCACGATGACGTCACGTTGAATGACTGGCTTTATAAGTACATCTTCCCGGCTGAAGCGAAAAATGTGAATGAGGAACTCGTGCGCTGGGGGACGCGGCTGGCCGCGGCGGAGCAGATTCGCGCGGGTGTAACCACGTTTGCCGACATGTATTACTTTGAGGACGCAGTTGCGGAAGAAACCAAAGCCGCGGGGATGCGAGGCGTGCTGGGCGAGACATTTATCGATTTTCCCGCGCCGGACAACAAGTCCGAAGCGGAGATGCTGGCCTACACCGAGAAGTTCCTCAAGCGGTGGCAGGGAGATCCGCTGATTCATGCGGCCGCGGCTCCGCACTCGATCTACACGTGTTCGAAGAAGACCTTGCAGGATTCGGCAGCGCTGGCGCGCAAATATCATGCGCCGATTCTGATTCATGTTTCCGAGATGAAGAAAGAGTGGGAGGATTCAGAGAAGGCGAATGGAATGTCGCCGGTGGCGTATTTGAACGAGATCAAAGTGCTTGGGCCGGACGTCGTCGCGGCGCATTGCATTTTTGTTGATGAGGCAGATCGGAAACTGTTGGCAGAGCGCGGGACGGGATGCGTGCACAATCCGTCGAGCAACATGATGATTGCGAGCGGGGTTTCGCCCGTGCCGGAGATGCGGGCGGCTGGAGTTGCCGTGGGGCTGGGGACGGATGGCCCGGCGGGGAGTAACAACGATCTCGATCTCATGGAGGAGATTGATCTGGCCGCTAAGCTCGCGAAGATTTCGAAAATGGATCCGCTGGCACTGAATGCGAAGAGCGTGGTCGAAATGGCAACGATCGACGGCGCGCGAGCATTGCATATGGAGAAAGAAATTGGATCGCTCGAGCCCGGGAAGAAGGCAGACCTGATTCTGATCAGCTTGAATGAGCCGAATGCGGTGCCGATGTATGACATCTATGCCCAGATTGCTTATTCGCTGAAGGGCGGCGACGTGCAGACGGTGGTGATCGGCGGGAAAGTAGTCATGCGGGATCGCCGTTTGCTGACGATCGATGAGCCGAAGGTGTTGGAGAAGGCGCGGGAGTACGGGAGGTCGGTGAAGGCGTCGTTGGGAATGGAGTAGTTTCAGGACGACCGCGCGTCGTCGAATTCAACATATTTCAGAAATGTTCGCGTCAGTTCTTCGGCCAGCTGTTGATCGTCCTTTGGCATGAGCGGTGACCAGACGGGCGAGAGCACATCAAGAATCACCATCTCGCGCAAGGCGAGCCCCACCAGCATCAGAGCAAAAGAGACGGCGAGTTCGGGATCGGGGTGTCGAATCTCGGAACGCTTGAGGAGCAGGAAGTCGGCGACACGCCGGAAATTGCGGACTTCAATCTCATCAGCCTGTCTTCGGAAGGCTGCGCTCGGGTGCGAGCGCGCGAATTGCGTAAACGCGCGCAGCAACCCCGTGTGTTTGCGATAGCTCTGCAGCGTCGTCGTTATCACGGTCCTGACCATGTCGGGGAACGAGCCCTGGCGCGCGGAGTCGGAAGAGAATTTCTCTTCGGTGCGTTTGTCGGCCCCACGAAGAGTCTCGATCACAAGAGTGCGCATGAGGGCGTCTTTGTCGCGAAAACGGCGGTAGACCGCCCCTGGCGAGAGACTGGCTCGAGCGGCGATTTGCGGGATCGTAGCGCCCTCCAAACCCTTATCTTCGAGAATCTCAGCCGCGGCCTGCAGGAGGCGCTTCAGGGTTTCGCGGCTGCGCGTCTGCTTGGGAGCCAGCGTGGAGCGGTTGGGCATATAGAAGATCCAGAATATGCTTGACACCACGGCAAATGCAAATGTAAATTTGCATTTACATTTTGTGAGGTGGTGCTTCTTGAATGGAACGCTCCTGCTGCAGCATGTTCTTGTTTTCTGTCTTATCGTGGTTATGCCGCTTTGGGATCGCTATGAGATTCCGCGCCTGAAGGCCAGCCCCGCGCCGCGGAAGAAGATCCGTTTCTATCAGAAAATCATGGCGGCCTCATGGGCTTGCACTCTGGTCGCGTTGTTCACGATCGGCTGGGTTGCGGCGGGGACTATTCACCGTTCGGGGGGTGAGGCGGCGTGGCTCTCGCCATCAACGCGCAGTGGGATTTTCATCGGTGGCTTTATTGCCGGGTTGCTAATCGTGATCATGGTGCCGGCAGTGCTGGCTCTACGCAGCGAGAAGATTCGGGCCAAAGCGGGAAAAGCCGCGAAAAAACTGGCGTTTCTGGTGCCCTCGACAGGCGAGGAACGGCGGTGGTGGTGGCTGGTGTGCATCACGGCCGGAATTTGCGAGGAAGTCGTCTATCGCGGATTCCTGCTGCATTACCTCCACGCGGTTCCGTTTCATTTGAACCTAACCTGGGCGTTGGTCGTGTCGTCGCTGATTTTCGGGATCGGTCATCTTTATCAGGGAATCGTCGGCGCGGTGCAGACGGTTGTCGTTGGGTTCGTGTTGGGAGTGATATTCCTGATGACGGGGAATCTGTTGCTGCCGATAGTGCTGCATGCGCTGATCGATTTGCGAGTGCTGGTCATGCTGCGGGCAGGGTTTGAGACGGCTTCTGCGTAGGCTTCGGGCTCCGAGTATTCCCACGTCTCGCAAAATCGGCGGGACGTGGGCCCCCCCCATCTTCGTGACACTCAGGTGTAGGTTACAAAGTCAAAACTTCCCTTCTTTCGCGGGCTTGGACCAGCCGTCCCTTATAATCAGAGATTCTCTATGGCTGCGGGACTTGACCGGATTGTCGCGGCGACGCGAGTGCGCGTGGCGGAAGCCAAGCGGGGCGCGGATTTGCGCGAGCTCGAACGGAGAGCGGAATCGCATGTGCCTCGCGGGTTTCGGCGGGCGCTTCAGTCGAGGAGTCAAGATGGCATCGCAGTCATTGCCGAGTTGAAGAAGGCTTCGCCGTCGAAGGGATTGATTCGGGAGAATTTTGTTGTCAGCGACTTGGCGCGGGAACTGGAGGCGGCCGGGGCGGCGGCTTTGTCGGTGCTGACCGATGAGGAGTTCTTTCAGGGATCGCTGCAAAACCTGCAGAAGGCTGCGGCGGTGGTTGAGATTCCCTGTCTGCGGAAAGACTTCATTGTAGATGAGTTTCAGATCCTCGAGGCGCGGGCGAATTCGGCCGATGCGGTGTTGCTGATTGTGGCGGCGCTGAGCGATGAGGAGTTGAATGCGCTCGCGCGCGCGGCGCGATCTTTCGGGCTGGATGTACTGTGTGAGGTGCACGATTCCGAGGAGTTGCAGCGCGCGCTGGATACGGGATTTGAGTTGATTGGAGTGAATACCCGAGATTTGCGGACGTTTAAGGTTGATCTGAAGACTGCATTCGATTTGGCTTCGCGCTTTCCTGCCGGTGTAGTGCGGGTGGCGGAGAGCGGCATTCATTCGGGCGACGACGTGGAGCGGTTGCGGGCCGCTGGGTATCACGCATTCCTCGTGGGTGAGTCGTTGATGCGGGCTGCTTCTCCTGGGACGGCTTTGCGGGAGTTGATGCGAGTGCCGAGCGTGGACCGAGTGCCGAGTGCGCAATAGTTACGGCTGCTGTGGTAGAGAACTCCAGTTGATGCCAGTGGTCGTGTGGGCGAACACAAGGTCCTTCGACTGCGGTTGTGCTTTCGCATGCGCGAAGCACAATCCTCGCTCAGGATGACAGGGCATTGCAGATGGCAGAGTAAGCATGACTTGGGTGAAGATCTGCGGGATGACAAATCTGGAAGACGCGCTCGTAGCGGTCGACGCGGGGGCGGATGCGGTGGGATTTGTATTTTATGAGAAGAGTCCGCGGTGCGTGACGGTGGAGACGGCGCGGGAGATTTGCGAGAAGCTGCCCGAATCGGTGGAGAAGGTTGGGGTGTTTGTTAATGAATCGCCGAAACGGGTTTCAGAGATTGCCGATCGGACTCGATTGACTGCAGTGCAGTTTCACGGGGACGAATACAAGAATCCAGATCGCTACTATACGGACCGTAGACTTTTCTTTGCTCTACCGGCTGCGGAGTTCCTCAATGATCCGGAAGGGCCGATTGGCGAGTTCGTACTTCCGCGTTTTCCGGACTCATCTGGAATCCTCCTTGACTCTGGAGTACCGGAGAAACGTGGAGGTACTGGTAAGACATTCGCTTGGGGCGAAGCAAGATGGCTGGTTTCGGCATTGACCCGCCTATATTCGGTTGTGCTGGCGGGCGGCCTGACGCCGTCGAACGTGAAACGGGCTGCTGAGTTTCTTAAGCCTTGGGGGGTGGATGTGGTTTCTGGGGTGGAGGCTTCGCCGGGGAAAAAGGATGCGGAGAAGGTGCGGGCGTTTGTGCGTGCGGTGCGGGAATACGATCGGAAGGCAGGTTAGGGATGGCTACGGTTCCAAAGTTCAAAGTTCGGAGCGCCTCGCTACGCTTGGCGGGGCGGACGAATGCGTCCGCCCCTACACAATCGCGGGCGGGGGCGCTCGCGCCACAAGAACCGGGGCGGTTTGGAGTTTATGGCGGGCGGTATGTTCCTGAGACGTTGATGGCTGCGCTGGAGGAGCTTGAGCGCGAGTATGAAAGAGCGAAGCGCGATAAGAAATTTCAAGCGCGACTGGATTTGCTGCTGCGGACGTATGCGGGGCGGCCTACTCCTTTGTTCTTTGCGCGGCGACTTACGCAGAAACTCGGCGGCGCGAAGATTTATCTGAAGCGCGAAGACCTGCTGCACACTGGCGCGCACAAGATCAATAACTGCCTCGGACAAGCCTTGCTGGTCGAGCGGATGGGAAAGCATCGCGTGATCGCGGAGACCGGTGCGGGGCAGCATGGCGTCGCGACTGCGACCGTTTGTGCGCTGCTGGGATTTGAGTGCGTCGTCTACATGGGCACCGAGGACATGCGGCGGCAACAGTTGAACGTCTTCCGCATGCGGTTGCTCGGGGCCGAGGTGCGCGGTGTGGATTCGGGATCGCGCACGTTGAAGGATGCGATCAACGAGGCAATGCGCGACTGGGTCACGAATGTGCGGACCACTCATTATCTGTTGGGCAGTGTGCTGGGAGCGCATCCGTATCCGACGATGGTGCGGGATTTTCATCGCGTGATCGGCCGCGAGGCGCGGGCACAGGTTCTTAGGGCTGAGGGAAAGTTGCCTGCGGCTGTAATCGCTTGTGTGGGCGGTGGGTCGAATTCGATTGGAGTCTTCTACGACTTTCTCAAAGACAAGAAGGTCCGGTTGATCGGCGTCGAGGCCGGTGGGCATGGCGACCGCTTGGGCGAGCACGCGGCGCGGTTCTGGGGAGGATCTCCGGGAGTGTTGCAAGGTACGCGGTCATATGTTCTGCAGGATGACGCGGGGCAGATCGCGACGACACACTCGATCTCGGCGGGGCTGGATTATCCGTCGATCGGACCCGAGCACGCGTGGCTGCATGATACGAACCGAGCGGAGTATGTAGCAGCTTCAGACGCGGAGACGCTGGAGGCAACCACGCTGCTGGCGCGGACCGAGGGGATCATTCCGGCACTGGAGTCAGCTCATGCGGTCGCCGAAGCGATCAAGCGAGTGCCGAAGATGAAGAAGTCCGACGTGGTGATCGTCAATATTTCCGGGCGCGGCGACAAGGATATGGGCATCCTGGTTTCTGAACTGAAGCTGTGATTACCGAATACCTATGCGAAGACTGATTTGCTGTGCGATGGTTCTGGTGACGTGTGCACTTATGCAGGCGCAGTCTGCCGCGAAGTCAGGAGTGCCCGAGGCGGGAATCAAAGAAAAGCTGATCGGAGCGTGGCGTCTGGCTTGGCTTGAAGAGCAGGGCGCAGATGGAAAGATGAGCCGGATCGTCGATCGCAAGGGAACGCTTCTGTACTCGCGCGACGGACATATGTCGGTGCAGATCATGTTGCCGACTGCAGAGGATGTTCCGAAGGGCAATCCGGTGCAGTACGACCGCGGCGGTTATGAAGCGTATTACGGAACCTACGACGTCAATGAGCAGACGCATTCGGTGACTCATCATGTGGAAGGCGCGTTGGTGCGGGCGCTCGTCGGAAAAGATCTGACACGTGTGTACCACTTTGAGGGCGGGCAGTTGGTGCTGAAGTCGTCGCGCGCTGACGAACATTGGACCATTGCCTGGGAACGCTATTAAGCCATGCCCCTAACCTTTTATAAGAAGCCGGCGCTGGTGGCATATGTGACGTGCGGCGACCCCGACATTGCCACCACGCGTGACATCGTCTTGGCGGCCATCGAAGCTGGCGCGGCTGTGATCGAGTTGGGCGTCCCATTCAGTGACCCCGTGGCCGACGGGCCGGTGATCCAGAGGGCTAGCGAGCGGGCGCTGAAGCATGGGACGTCGCTGGCGCAGGTTCTGACGTTGGCGGCTGAGATTCGAGTGCAGGCGCAGTCGACGGGACTGATCGTGTTTTCATACTTGAATCCCATTCTGCGGATGGGGCTTGCAAAGTTCTGCAAAGTCGCGCGGGCCGCCGGCGTGGATGGAGCGTTGGTGACGGATTTGCCTGTTGAAGAGGCCGGGGAATATTTGTGCGCGATGGATGAGCACGATTTGTCTCCGGTATTTCTCGCGGCGCCAACGAGTCCAGATGAGCGCTTGCGCCGGATTGCAGCGGCCTCGCGCGGGTTTGTCTATGCGGTATCGCGGACTGGAGTGACGGGGCAGCGTCAACAATTAGCGGAGGACGCGCGAAAACTGGTGAAGAGACTGCGACGCGTGACGAAGCTTCCGGTGGCGCTTGGATTCGGGATTTCGACTTCGCAGCAGTTTGCGGAAGTTGGAGAGTTCGCAGATGCGGTTGTCGTAGGCAGCGCGATTGTCGAGACCATTGAGAAGAATCGCGGGCGCGAGGCAGCGGCTGTGGGCGAGTTTGTCCGGGGGCTGACGGCAGTCAGCGTAGAAGCCGCGACTCCGGTTCGGTGATCGGCGGAAGAGATTCCCCGTCTCGTATGGGATGGGCTCCCCGGACGAGGGCGTCCGGGGCTCCATGAGTGTTTATGGATATCGAAGACTGGCGTCGGAAAATTGATGAACTCGATCGCAAGCTGGTCGCGTTGCTGAGTGAGCGGGCGCATGCGGCGGTCGAGATCGGGAAACTGAAACGCAATACTTCGATGCCAATTTATGAACCGGATCGCGAGCGGGTTGTGTTTGAGAATGTGCAGCAGGCGAACGCGGGGCCGCTGCCTGGGCGGGATCTGGTGCGGATTTACGAGCGCATCATCGACGTGATGCGGAATATTCAGAAGGAAGAGATTGTGACTTCGCCGGAGGCGGTTGAAGCCGAGACGGAGTTGGAGTCGGACGTGAATGATTGACGAGTCGTGAGTCCGGAGTCGCGAGCCATTGCACGTTTTCTCGCGACTCAGGACTCGGGACTCGCAGCTAGAGGATTCCTATGATTGTTGCCATGCAGGAAGGCGCCGATGAGGCGCTCATACAACAGGTCATCGAACATCTCGTGAAGATGGGGTTTGAAGTGCACCGCTCCACCGGTGCGCGGATGACGGTGCTGGGAGCGGTTGGGGCGGGGATCGATTTTGATATCCGCAATCTCGAGTTGCTTCCCGGCGTACAGGAAGTGCATCGCATCAGTTCTCCCTACAAGCTTGCCGGCCGAAGTTTTCGGCCGGAGGGCACCGTTGTCAAGTTGCCGAACGGAGTCACCATCGGCGGCAACGAGGTGGTCGTGATGGCGGGCCCGTGCTCTGTAGAGTCACGCGAGCAGCTTTTCTCGACGGCGGAAGCGGTGGCGAAAGCGGGCGCGAAAGTGTTGCGGGGCGGGGCGTTCAAGCCGAGAAGTTCTCCGTACTCATTCCAGGGGCACGGAGAAGAAGCGCTCAAATTGCTTCGCGAAGCGGGAGAAAAATTCAAATTACTCGTCATCAGCGAGGTGATGGAGATTTCGCAGATCGCGATGATGCTGCCTTACGTCGACATCTTGCAAATCGGGGCGCGCAACATGCAGAATTTCAATCTGCTGCGCGAACTGGGGAAGGTGCGCAAGCCGGTGCTCTTGAAGCGCGGGATCGCGGCGACGTTCGAAGAATTGTTGTTGTCGGCGGAGTACATCATGTCGGGCGGAAACTACGACGTGATTTTGTGCGAGCGGGGTATTCGGACGTTTGAGAACTACACCCGCAACACGATGGACATTTCGGCGATTCCCATTATTCACAAGCTGTCGCATTTACCGATGACGGCGGATCCGTCGCACGGGACAGGGCGGCGAGACAAAGTTGCGCCCATGGCGCGGGCATCGGTAGCAGCAGGCGCGGATGCGCTCCTGATTGAAGTGCACTGCAATCCTGACAAAGCGCTGTCGGATGGCGCGCAGTCGCTGTTCCCGGACCAGTTCACGACCTTGATGGCGGAGTTGCGAATCATTGCGCCGGCGGTGGGAAGAAGAATCGGATAAATCCCCTTCACCACGGAGACACGGAGGCACGGAGATGACAAGTGGATTTTGTTGATTTGCGGCCTTGATTGAATGATTTACCTGCCTGCGTGCTGTATTCGATAATCGACAATCAAACGTTCTGAAGCAATGATCTTCCTCCGTGTCTCTGTGTCTCCGTGGTGAGTCTTTGTTCTATGGCTATTCGGCAAATCACGATTATCGGAACCGGCCTGATTGGCGGGTCGCTGGCGCTGGCGTTGCGTAAGAAAAAGTTTGCCGGAAGGATTGTCGGGTGCGATAGAGAGGGGACGCTCGAGCGCGCTCGGGCGCGCGGCGCGATCGATGACGGAACGGCCAATCCCGGAGATGCGGTGCGTGGTTCGCAGCTTGTCGTGCTAGCGACGCCCGTGCTGGCCATCGTCGACCTAATCGAACGCGTGGGGCCCGTGCTTCCTTCCAAGACTTTGCTCACCGACGTCGGAAGCACAAAGGCGCTGGTTGTTGAGCGCGCTCTAAAAGTGTTTGGAAAGGCCGCGGGAAAGCGGTTTCTGGCGGGGCATCCGATGGCGGGGAAGGAGTTGAGCGGCGTCGACTACGCGGATGCGGATTTGTTTCAGAATGCGGTGTGGTTTCTTTCTCCGTTGCCCGAGCAGAGCCTGAATGAAGGACTGTTCGCGGAGTTTGCCGGATGGATCGACGCGATTGGAGCACGTATCGCGATGTTGCCGGCTGAAGAACATGACCGCCTGTGTGGATGGATCAGCCACGTGCCGCAGATGATGTCGACGGCTCTGGCGGCTGCGCTGGTCGAGGAGTTCGGGGCGGAGGCACCGCTGCTGCCCGCAGGCGGGCGCGCGTTGCAGGAGATGACACGGATTTCGGCGAGTCCTTACTCGATGTGGCGGGATGTGGCGATCAGCAACAAGAAGAATCTGGAAGCGGCACTATGGAAGGTTGAGCAACGCCTGGCGCATATTCGAGAGAATCTGGGAACCCGAGAGTTGGCTGAGGAATTTGAGCGGGCACATGAGTTGAGGAAAGTACCGGCCAAGAAATAAATGTGGCGGGCCGTCAGCGGCCCAGGGTTTCCATTGCCTTTGCAAGCCGGCGCTTTCTCGTCTCTTCCTGCTTCGCCCCAGCGATGGCCGCTGCAATTTCCTTCTTGTTCGTGAACGATAGTTTCTCCCAGCGCTCGCGGGCCGTCTTATTTTTCTTGAGTTCCTTCGCCAGTTCGGCGGGTGCGTCGACGGTGCGTTCCTCTACATCACGCTCCATCACCACGTCGACAATGTCTCCGGGAGCCACGCCTGCGCCATCACACAGTTTCTTGTTGACCGGCATCATG
>Ga0335078_10004278_pt1 | contig 21188 bp, 21 predicted proteins | sample Lox_Sample_32_FD_206711 | JGI IMG/M metagenome (GOLD analysis project Ga0335078, IMG submission 206711) | Soil microbial communities from Loxahatchee National Wildlife Refuge, Florida, United States - Lox_Sample_3.2 | ecosystem: Environmental > Terrestrial > Soil > Wetlands | place: USA...
TATCCCGACCTGAGGATGGGCTATGTCATCAGGGTCCGGCCCGAGGGCGGCGCCTTCCGCATCATCGTCGACCTCGACGAGCCCCTGCCGGCGGCTTGGGTCGGCAGGGTCGGCTTTAACCTCGAGCTGTTCCCGGGCATCCTCTTCGGCAAGTCCTACGAGCTGGGCGGCCAGCGGGGCATCTTCCCGCGGCAGCCGAACGGCCCCGGCTCCGAGACGGACGGCGACTACGAGGTCGCCCCGCTCGGCCGCGGGACCCGCCTTCTGGTCGCGCCCGAGTCCGACCGCCAGCGCATGGCGATCGAGGCGGTGCGCGGCGGCGAGATCGAGCTCCTCGACGGCCGCGCGCAGCACTACAACGGCTGGTTCGTCGCGCGCGCGCTGGTGCCGGCGGGCGCGGCGAAGGGCGCGATCGAGTGGCTCGTCTCCCCCCACGTGATCCCGGGCTGGAGGTCGGAGCCGGTCATCCAGGTCTCCCAGGTCGGCTACCTCCCGGGCCAGAGCAAGGTCGCCGTCATCGAGCTCGACCGGCGCGAGACGCAGCCGAAGGCGGTCACGCTCTGGCGCGCCACGGACGAGGGCCTCGAGCGCGTCGAGGCGGGGCGAACGACGGACTGGGGCCGTTTCCTGCGCTGCCGCTACCTTCAGTTCGACTTCAGCGACGTGGTGCGGCCCGGCATGTACGCCGTCGGCTACGGCGACCATCGCTCGGGCGTCTTCGAGATCGGCGCGCACGTGTTCGCGCGCAACGTCTGGCAGCCGACGGTCGAGTACTTCCTGCCCGTGCAGATGGCCCACATGCGCGTGCACGACCACTACCGCCTCTGGCACGGGCTCTCCCACATCGACGACGCGCTCATGGCGCCCCTCAACCACAACCACTTCGACGGCTACGTCCAGGGCCCCTCGACCCTGACCAAGTACCAGCCCGGCGATCACGTGCCCGGCCTCGACCGGGGAGGCTGGTTCGACGCGGGCGACCACGACCTGCGCATCGAGTCCCAGGCCGACACCGTCCACGGCCTCGCGCTCGCGTGGGAGCTGTTTCATCCGGACCTCGACAGCACCACCGTCGACCAGGCCCGGCGCATCGTCGAGATCCACTGCCCCGACGGGAAGCCCGACGTCCTCCAGCAGATTGAGCACGGGGTGCTGACGATCGTCGGGGGCTACAACGCGCTCGGCCGGCTCTACCGCGGCATCCAGGACGCCTCGCTCCACCAGTACACGTTCCTCGGGGACGCCGCGGGCATGACCGACAACAAGGTGTTCCACGACACCCAGGGCGAGGCGATGAAGGTCCTCGCCAAGGCGGCGGTCGAGGGCTCGGAGGCCGAGCCCAAGATCGACAACCTGCCGCCGCTCGGCACCGACGGATCGGCCGACGACCGCTGGGTCTTCACCGAGGACAACGCCGAGCGCGAACTCGACGTGGCGGGAGGGCTGGCGGCCGCGTCGCGGGCGCTCAAGGGCTTCAACGACCCGCTCGCGGACGAATGCCTGCGCATAGCCCGGGAGCTCTGGGGGCGCGCAAAGGCGCCGGACTCGTCGATCTACCGCCTCGAGCCGGCGATTGAGCTCTACCAGGCGACCGGCGAGCGCGGATACGCCGCCGTCGTCCTGGGCCTGGGCGACCAGATTGCCGCGGGGATCGACGAGTACGGCTGGCTTGGCGCGCGCGCGCTCCCGCTCCTGAACGACGCGGCCTTCACCGCGAAGATCCGGGCCGCCCTGCGCCCCTACCGCGCCCGGATCGACGCCCTGGGGCGGCAGACGCCCTACGGCGTTCCCTACAATCCCTATGTCTGGGGCGCCGGCTGGAACATCCAGCGCTTCGGCGTCATGCAGTACTTCCTGCACGCCGGCGCGCCCGACATGTTCTCCACGGCGCCCATGCTGCGCGCGGTCGACTTCATCCTCGGCTGCCACCCAGGGTCGAACACGGCCTCGTTCATCTCGGGCGTCGGCGCCAAGTCGCTGATTCCTGCCTACGGCCTGAATCGCGCCGACTGGTCCTACATCCCGGGCGGCATCGCCTCCGGCACGGCGATCATCCGGCCCGATTTCCCGGAGCTTCTCGATTGGCCCTTCCTCTGGCAGCAGGGCGAGTACTGCCTGGGCTACCCGACATCGGACTACGTGTTCCTGATCCTCGCGGCCGACCACCTCCTCAACCCGTAGCGGCGCCGGCGGGCCGCCGATCCACTGGCGCCGGGCGGGAAACCGGGTATGTTCCGGCCCGCCGCCGATCCCCCCATGAAGACCCTCAGCACCCGCCAGATAACCCGTCAGATGAAGTCGGTCCCGCAATGGTCCAAGCGCGGGCGCACCATCCGGCGCCGGTACGTGTTCGCCGGCTTCCCCGGCGCCGTCGCCTTCGTGAACCGCGTCGCCCGCGGGGCCGAGAAGGCCAACCACCATCCGGATATCGACATCCGCTGGAACAAGGTGACGCTGGTCCTGACGACGCACTCCCGGGGCGGCCTGACGGGCAAGGACTTCTCCCTGGCGCGCCTGTGCGACCGGGCCTTCGGGCAGCCCCCCCCGCGGTGACCGGGCGGGCGGCGCGCAGCCGCGACGCGCCTCAGTCGGCCTTGGCCCAGGCCAGGCCGTCGTCCACAGGCCCCACCGCGATCAGCCGCTCGAGCCGCCAGCTGGGCACGTCGATGACGGCGACCTGCCCGCTCGCGTCGCACGAGACGTAGGCCGTCTGGCCGTCCGGGCGGATGAGCACCTCCTGCGGGGCCTTGGGCACGTTCAGGGTGCGCACCACGGTCATCGACGTCAGGTCGACCAGGCCCACCATCTCGATGGCGGGAAGCGCCACGACCAGCCAGCGGCCGTCCGGCGTGGCGGCCGTGCCGAACCCGAGGCCGGGAAGCGGGATGGATGTGCTCACGCTGTTGGTGTCCGTGTCGATGACGACGAGGCGGAGCTTGGTCTGGTCGGCCGTGAACGCCCAGCGGTCGTCGACCGAAAGCGAGATGCGCTGGATGAGGGGCGCGACGGGGATCGTCGTGACGAGCCTGCGCGCCTTGAGGTCGAGGACCGACACCGAGCCCGGGTTGACGTTCGCCGTGTAGCCGCGCAGGCCGTCGCTTGAGATGGCGAGCATGTGCGACTGGTGACTGCCGGTGCGGACCGAGCCGACGACCTTGAGGGACCTGGGGTCGATGATCGTGACGGAATCCGCGAGCTCGGTCGTAACGTAGAGCAGGCCGTCCGTCGGCCCAAAGACCGGCCGGTGCGGGCGCAGCCCCCTGCCGAGGTCGACCGTGCCCGTGATTCGCGACTTGCGCAGGTCGATGACGCGCACCAGCCGCCCGTCCGTGCCGGGCTGGCCGACTCCCCCGCTGCCGTAGATGGGGACAAAGACCCGCTTGCCGTCGGGCGCGACCGCCACCTCGTGGCCGGTGGTGGCGTCCTCGGGGATGACCGCGACCTGAATTCCCAAGTTGGGCTCGACCACGGAAAGCGTGCTGTTGCCCTTGTTGGCGACGAGGAGGAAACCCTTGGATTTCTGGGGGTTGTCGCCCCCCGCGGACGCGCAAGGCCCCGCCGGCCCACTCGCAAGGCTGACGCCAAGAGCCAGGAGGAGACTTGGGAGGCGGTTCACGGCAAGCTTTCGGCGCAGTATCTGGAAGCCGGGTCGACGAAAGTCAAACGCCCGCAAAATGGGGAGACTACGCATCGCGGGGCTGGCATCGGGACGCCTTGGCGACCCCGCGCGGCGTTTAAGTTGGCGGTGCCCGGGCTTACCCGCCAACGATACGGGAAATGGAAACGGGATTCTTCCTAAAGGGCGCGGCCATAGGCCTTTCAATCGCGGCGCCCGTGGGCCCGATCGGCGTCCTTTGCATCCGGCGATCGCTGGCCGACGGCGTCTGGAAGGGCTTCGTGGCCGGGTTGGGCGCGGCCACCGCGGACGCGGCCTACGGCTGCGTCGCGGGCTTCGGGCTCACCTCGATCTCGGACTTCCTGGTTCGCCATCAGACTGGCCTCGGCCTGGCCGGCGGCGCCTTCCTCGGCTACCTAGGCGTGCGCACCTTCTCGAGCGAGCCCGCGCGGGACGCTCCCGAGGCGGGCAGCCACCCCCTCGCCATCTACGGGTCCACGCTCCTCCTGACGCTCGCCAACCCCGCGACCATCCTGTCCTTTGCCGCGGTGTTCGCGGCCATCGGCCTCGGGATCTCGGCCGACTACGCGGGCGCCGGCCGCCTGGTTCTGGGCGTCTTCGCGGGCTCGGCGCTCTGGTGGCTCATCCTGAGCGGCGGCGTCGGCCTGCTGCGCTCGCGCGTGAGCCCGGCATGGCTGCGGGGCGTCAACCGGGCCAGCGGATGCGTCCTGCTCGGGTTCGGGATCTACGCCCTCGCCCGGCTGCTCCGTTAGCGGCGGGCGGGCCGGCGCCGGCCTCGGCGGTGTTATAATTGCGTGGCGCGGTTGACAGTGGGGGCGCGCCAAATAGGGTGACGCCGCAAAAAGCGGCGGACGCATGAGCAAGTTCACCCTCCGAGTCAATGGGCAGTCCCGCGTGGTGGACGTCGCCGCCGACACGCCGCTCCTCTGGGTCCTGCGCGACAGCCTCGGCCTCGTCGGCACCAAGTTCGGATGCGGCATCGGCCAGTGCGCGGCGTGTGTCGTGCACCTGTCGGGCGCCCCCATCCGCTCGTGCATGATGCCCGTGTCGGCGGCCGCCGGCGCCGCGATCACGACGATCGAGGGCCTCTCGCCCGACGGCTCCCATCCCCTGCAGCAGGCGTGGTGCGAGCTCGACGTCGCCCAGTGCGGCTACTGCCAGCCCGGGCAGATCATGTCGGCCGCGGCGCTGCTCGCCAACAATCCCCACCCGACGGACAGCGACATCGACGACGCGATGGCCGGCAACATCTGCCGCTGCGCGACCTACCACCGGATCCGGGCCGGCATCCATCGGGCCGCCGAGATCGCGGCGGCGGCCAAGGAGGCGCGGACATGAGCGCCGCGCTCCAGGCGCCGCTCGATCGGCGCTCGTTCCTCAAGATCGTCGCCATGGCCGGCGGAGGCCTCGTCCTCGGCCACTACGTGCGGCCGGCCGCCGGGGCGGGGCCGGCGGGGGCCGATTTGGGCAGGGAGGGCGGCCTGTTCATCCCGAACGCCTTCATCCGCATCGCCCCGGACGGGACCGTCACCGTCTTTTCCGCGCGGCCGGAGGTCGGCCAGGGGATCAAGACCTCGCTGCCGATGGTCGTCGCCGAGGAGCTCGGCGCCGACTGGCGCAGCGTGAAGGTGGTCTCGGCGCAGCTCGACCCGGTCTTCGGCCCGCAGTTTGCGGGCGGGAGCATGTCGACGCCGATGTCGTACACCCTCATGCGCAGGATGGGCGCGACCGCGCGCACCGTCCTCGTCGAGGCCGCGGCCCAGACCTGGGGCGTGCCCGCCAGCGAGTGCGAGGCGGCGGACGGCGCGGTCCGGCACGTTCCCTCCGGCCGGTCGGTCAAGTTTGGTGACCTGGTCGCGAAGGCGGCGACGCTGCCGGTGCCCGCGGCGGATTCCGTGAGGCTCAAGAACCCCAAGGACTTCACGCTCCTCGGCAAGCGGATCGGCGGCGTCGACAACCCGAAGGTGGTCACCGGGCAGCCGCTGTTCGGGATCGACCAGTCGCGCCCGGGCATGGTCTACGCCGTCTACGAGAAGAGCCCCGTCTGGGGGGCGCGCCCGCTCAGCGCCAACGTCGACCACGTCAAGTCCCTGCCCGGCGTGCGCGACGCGTTCATCGTCGACCGCACCGTGCCCGCGGGCGAGGTGACCGGCCTTGTCCCGGGCGTCGCGATCGTGGCCGACTCCACGTGGGCCGCGTTCAGCGCCCGCAGGCAGCTCAAGGTGCAGTGGGAGGCCGGCCGCTTCCCGTCCAGCAGCTGGGACGACTTCGCGCGCCGGGCCGGGGAGCTCGCGACCGCGTCCCCGGGTGCGCCCAAGGTGGCCGTGGTCAGGAGGGACGGCGACGTCGACAGGGCCTTCGCCGACGCCGCGCACGTGGTCGAGGCCTCGTACTCGTACCCCTTCATCTCCCACGCGAACCTCGAGCCCCAGAACTGCCTGGCGCACGTCCACGGGGGCGGCGCGGAGATCTGGGCCCCCACGCAGAACCCCGACGGCGCGCGCAAGCTGGCGGCGGAGGTCCTGGGCATCGCGCCCGAGAGGATCGAGGTTACGATCACGCGCATCGGCGGGGGCTTCGGGCGCAGGCTCGACTCCGACCCGGTGGCCGAGGCGGTGGCGATCTCCCAGAAGGTGGGCGCCCCGGTCAAGCTGACCTGGAGCCGCACCGACGACCTCCAGCACGACCACTACCGTCCGGGGGGCTTCCACTTCCTCAAGGGCGCCATCGACGCCCAGGGCGCGCTGAGCGGGTGGCGCACCCACCATGTCGCCTTCGGTTCCCCGATGGGCGCCGACGAGTTCCCCGCCCGCTTCGTCCCGAATTACCTGCAGCTGAGCTCCGACCTCGAGAACGGCATCCCCCAGGGGCCGTGGCGGGCCCCCGGGAGCAACACCTACGCCTGGGTCATCGGCTCGTTCCTTGACGAGCTCGCGCACGCCGCGGGCAGGGATCCCGTGGCGTTCAACCTCGCCGTGCTCGGCGACCGGGACATGGTGCCCGCCTCGGGCGAGCACGGCCGCCCCTACAACGCCGCCCGCATGCGCAACGTCGTGCGCCAGGTCGCCGAGAAGTCCGGCTGGGGCAAGCCGCTGGCGCGGGGCAAGGGGATGGGCCTGGGCTACTTCTTCAGCCACCAGGGCTACATTGCGGAGGTGGCGGAGGTGACGGTGTCGGCGAAGGGCGAGCTCAGGGTCGACCGCGTCGTGGCCGCCGTGGACGTTGGCTCGCAGATCGTCAACCTGAGCGGGGCGGAGAACCAGGTGCAGGGCTCGGTCATCGACGGGCTGAGCGCCGCCTGGCAGCAGGAGCTCGACATCCGGGACGGCCGGGTGGTCCAGGGCAATTTCGACGAGTACTCGATGCTGCGCATCCCCGACGCCCCGCGCGCGATCGACATCCACTTCATCAAGACGGACTATCCGCCGACCGGGCTGGGCGAGCCGGCCCTTCCGCCGCTCGCGCCCGCGGTCTGCAACGCGATCTTCGCCGCCACCGGCAAGCGCGTGCGGCAGTTCCCAATATCCCGGACGGACCTCTCGTGGTCCTGAGCGGGCCGAAGCTACCCGGGTTCGGCCCGCGATGAAGGAGCTGCAGGCGATCGTCGGCCACCTGAACCTCGCCGGCTCCGGGGGCGTCCTCGCGACGCTCGTGACGGTCGAGGGCTCGTCCTACCGCATGCCCGGCGCGAGGATGCTCTTCGCGGAGGGCGGCGTGCGCCTGGGCGCCATCAGCGGGGGATGTCTCGAGGAGGATCTCCTCGAGCGCTCCAAGCGGGTTTCGGCGAGCGGCCGGGCCGAGCTCGCCGTCTACGACACGACCACCGAGAACGACCTCATGTGGGGCGTCGGCCTCGGGTGCCACGGGGTCGTGCGCGTGCTCCTCGAGCCTCTCCCGGAGCGCCCGGGCTGGGCCGCGGCCGTCGCCGAGAACCTTCGCGCCGGGCGCGCGACCGACCTTGCCGTCGTCTGGGAGGGAGCCGGCGGGTCCGAGGGAACCCTGGTGAGGGACGCGCGGGCCGCGGCCCGCCTCGCCTCGGCCACGGGGGTGTTCTACGAGACGGTCGAGCCGACGACCCTGCTCTCGATATTCGGGGCGGGCGACGGCGCCCAGCCGGTGGCCCGGCTCGCGCGGGAGCTCGGGTGGCGGGTCGTCGTCGCGGATCCCCGGCCCTCGATGGCGACCGAGGCCCGGTTTCCCGGCGCGACCCGGCTCGTCACGGCCCCCGCCGAGGAGCTCGTGGCCCGGGCGGCGCCGGCCCCCGGGTCCCTGGCCGTCATCATGACGCACCACTACGTGCACGACCGCCCGCTCCTTCGCCAGCTCCTGCCGCTGCCGCTGGCCTACCTCGGCATGCTGGGGGCCCGGGGGCGGGCGAAGAAGCTGCTGGCCGAGTTGGAGGCCGAGGGCCTCGCCCTGACGCCCGAGAGGCTCGCGCGCCTGCACGCGCCCGTCGGCCTCGACCTAGGGGCCGACGGCCCCGAGGAGATCGCGCTGAGCATCGTGGCCGAGATGAAGGCCGTCCTTGCGGGGCGCGACGCCCGCCCGCTGCGCGACCGGGGCCTTCCGATCCATGGCTGATCCGCAGCCGGCGCCCTCCGGGGCCCCGTTCCGGCTCGGGGCCGTGGTCCTCGCCGCGGGCGGATCCTCGCGCATGGGCTCGCCGAAGCAGCTCCTCGAGGTGGGCGGCAGGGCCCTCATCGTGCGGTCCGTCGAGGCGGTGCTGGATTCGACGGCCCGGCCGGTGGTCGTGGTGGTCGGCGCGCAGGCCGAAAGCGTCCGGGCTCCCCTGGCGGGCCATCCCGTCTTGATCGTGCCCAATCCGGCGTGGCCCTCGGGTCTGGCCTCATCCCTGCGCGTTGGCGTCGCCGCCCTCCTCGCGGCGGAGCCCGACCTCGACGCCGTGCTCTTCGCGCTGTGCGATCAGCCCGCCCTGTCCGCCGGAGTCATCGGGCGGCTCGCTGCCCTCCACAGGGCGACCGGACGGATCGCCTGCGCCCGCTACGGCGGGAGGAACGGGGCGCCCGCCATCTTCGGCCGCGAGCATTTCGGGGCGCTCTCGGCCCTGGAGGGCGACGCGGGCGCCCGCCGTTTGCTCGCCCTGGGACCCGACTGCGTCGCCGCGGCGGACCTCCCCGAGATGGGCGTCGATCTCGACACGCCGGAGGACTGCAGGGCCTGGGCGGAGCGGCACCCCCAGCAGTGACGGCCGGGCACGGCCGGCTGCGGGCGAACCAATCATGTTGAAACCGGCCGCGGGCTCAAGATTCACCCCATCCCGGCCGAAACCCTAACGCGATTCAGGCGTCTTCATCCTCAGAATGATCGTCAGCATCCACGTGCCCAAGAGCGCCGGGACGAGCTTTCGGCGCCTGCTCACCGAGGTCTGCGGCGCCCGCATCTGGTACAACTACGGGACGATCTTTTCGCGCAGCCAGGCCCGGGCCGATCTCGTCCCGCCCGGGACCACGTTCATCCACGGCCACTTCCTCGCGGACGCGTTCGACGACCTGTTCCCCGGCCGCCGGCTCCTGACCTGGGTCCGGCACCCGGTCGAGAGGCTCGTCTCCAACTACCACCACTTCCTGCGGGCGCCCGACATGCGCGACGACTGCTGCCGGGCGTTGCACGAGCGCAGGCTGAGCCTGCGCCAGTTTGCCGACCTCGAGTGGATGAGCAACGAGACCAGCCGCTACCTGGCGAACAAGCCCGTCCGGGATTTCGAGTTTGTCGGAATTGCCGAGCGCTTCGACGAGAGCGCACGGCTCTTCTGCCGGACCTTCGGGTTCCGGGAGCCCGCCCGGACGCCCCACGAGAACCGGAACCCGTTCCGCGCAGGCGAGCGTTATGACGTGTCCCCGGGCGACTACGCCCACATCCTCGAGCGAAACGCGGCGGACCTCGCCTGGTACGACCAGGCGTCGGAGCGGCTCACGGCGTCGAGGTCGCCCACGCGGCGGGTGACCGCCTGAGCGGCGGGCGCCGCCCGCTCAGTCCTCGGAGTCGAGCACCTGCACGCGCACCCAGGACGCCTGGTTCGCCGTCACGAAGGCGAGGTGGATGGGGTCGACCTGGTAGGCGTCGTGCGCTGCGGCGTCCCGGAACAGGATCACCAGCGCCACGTCGAAGGTCCTGTCGGTCACGCTGCGCTCGGGGACCGCGGCCGGCGAGCCGACATGGATGCTCCCGATCGTCTTCACGGCGCCGAGCTTCCGGACCTCGTCCCGGAAATGGGCGCGCTCGGACGCGCTGAGGCCCGGCTTCAGCCAGAAATAGACGGCGTGGACAAGCATGGCGCCATCCGTATCAGACCAGGCTCACCGGGTCCACATCAAGAAGCTGGGTCATCCCGTCCGGCCACTCGAACTCGTCCCTGAGGCGCGCCAGGTCGCCGATGACCGCGGTCACGCTCTCGACGAAGTACCAGAGCTGCCAGCGATACTCGTCGCAGATCTTCTCGAAGGGCGCCGGCGCGGGACCGCGCAGCTCGGCGCGCCTGCCGAGGGCGGGGCGCACGCGCTTGGTCCACTGCTCCGAGGCGAACTTCAGCTTGTCGGGGTTCGTTCCCCGGAAGAGGTGCCGGATCAGGTGCCGGTGCGGCGGGTAGCCGAACTCGCGGCGCATGGCGAGCTCGGCCTGCGCGAAGCCCGCGAAGTCGGCCCGCCGCGCGAACTGGATCGCGTCGGACTGCGGGGTGAAGCTCTGGACGACGACCTCGCCGGCCCGCTCGCCCCGTCCCGCGCGGCCCGCGACCTGGACCAGGAGCTGGAACGTGCGCTCGTTCGCCCGGAAGTCCGGGATGTGCATCGAGAGGTCGGCGTCCACGAGCCCGACGAGCGTCACGTTCGGGAAGTCCAGGCCCTTGCCGATCATCTGGGTGCCGACGAGGACGTCGATCTTCCCGCGCCGGAAATCGCCCAGGAGCTCCCGGAAGCGGTTCTTGCGCGACATCGTGTCGGAGTCCATGCGCTCGACGCGCGCCCGGGGAAGCACGCGGCGGACCGCCTCCTCCACGCGCTGGGTGCCGAGTCCGCGCCAGCGGATGTCCGGGGCCCCGCACTGGGCGCAGCGCACGGGCGCCGGGCGCTCCTCGCCGCACAGGTGGCAGCGCAGGGTCTCGTCCGCGCGGTGGTAGGTCATCGAGACGCTGCAGTGGACGCACTCCTCGACGAACCCGCACTTGCGGCACTGCATCGACGAGGAGTAGCCGCGCCGGTTGATGAAGAGGATCGTCTGCTCGCCCAGCTCGAACCTCGCCCGCATCGCGTCCGCCAGGTCGCGCGAGAGCACCGTCGCGCCGCGCTGGCGGGCCACCTCGATGCGCATGTCGACCACGTTGAACGAGGGCATGCTGCGGGAGTCGACGCGCTGCGTGAGCCGCAGGAGCGCGTACTTGCCGGAGAGGGTGTTGGCGTAGCTCTCGAGGGAGGGCGTGGCGGAGCCGAGCAGGCACCGGGCGCCGCACAGCCTCGCCCGCATCACGGCGACGTCGCGGCCGTGGTAGCGGGGGCTCTCGTCCTGCTTGTAGGCGGGCTCGTGCTCCTCGTCGACGACGATGAGGCGCAGGTCGCGCACCGGCGCGAAGACCGCGGAGCGCGCGCCGACGGCGATGCGGATCTCGCCCGAGGCCAGTGCCAGCCATCCGTCGAGGCGCTCGCCCTCGCTCAGGTGGCTGTGCCAGACGACGCAGCGGTGCCCCGGGGCGATCGCCTCGAGCCTCGACCGCAGGCGCGCGACGGTCTGCGGGGTCAGGGCGACCTCGGGCACGAGGAGGATAACGCCGCCCCCTGATTCGAGGGTCGCCTGGATGGCGCGCAGGTAGACCTCGGTCTTGCCCGAGCCCGTGACCCCGTGGAGGAGCGCCACCGAGAAGCCCCCGGCCGCGATCGCGCCGGCGAGCTCCTTCACGGCGCCGGCCTGCTCGGCGTTGAGGGCGTGGGGCTGGGCCGCCACCAGCTCGCCGAGCGCCAGGGGGTCGGCGTAGCCCTCGCGCTCGACGCGCGCCACCGTTTCGCGCAGGAGCCCCCGGTCCACGAGGGCGCGCACGGACGCCGCCGACGCCCCCGTGCGCGCCAGGATGAGCCCCTTGGCCTGGGGCCGGATCTGCCCCTCGAGAAACGCGTAGAGCCGGGCCTGGGCGGGCGCCCGCCGCGCCAGCGCCTCGAGCTCCGGGCCGGCGATCCTCCGGGCGGCCGAGAGGAGCCGCTCCACCCGCGCGCGCGCCCCGCGGCGCACGGCCGCCGGGATCATGGCCTCGATGACCGAGTCGAGGGGCGCCGCGTAGTAGGCGGCCATCCACCGGGCGAGGCGCAGGAGGTCCGGCGTGAGCGCCGGGAAGGGATAGACGACCTGGGCCACCGGCTTCAGGCGCTCGACGGGGAAGTCCGCCGGCGGGCCGACGGCGCCGACGACGCCGAGGCGCACCGCGTGGCCCACCGGGACCCTCACCAGCGAGCCCACGGCCGCCGACGCCCGCAGGGATTCCGGCACCTTGTAGTGCAGGAGCTTGTCGAACCCGGCGAGGGGATGGACGCCGACGATCATGGGGCGTATGGGCGAGATTGAGCTCCCGGCCGGGGGCGCGCGCAATCCCCCTTTGCGCGCGCCCCAAGGGATCGCATTGACAGTGCCGCGGCGCGCGCGCGACACTCGCGGTCGTGAGCATCCCCTCGGCCCGGGAACGATTCAGGAAATTCCTTGCTCAGAAAGGCCTCCGGGTGACTAGCCAGCGGCTGGCCATATTCGATGCGGCGTTCGCCCGCAAGGAGCACTTCACCGCCGAGCAGCTCCTGAGCTACGCGCGCTCGATCGACGACTCGGTGTCGCGCGCGACGGTCTACCGGACGCTCCCCATCATGACCCGCAGCGCGCTCCTGCGCGAGATCGACGTCGGCAGCGGGGAGAAGTTCTACATGCCCAACGCCGAGCAGAACACCCAGATCGCCCAGGTGGTCTGCCTGGACTGCGACCGGATCTTCGAGATCAGCGCCCCGTTCATGGAGTGGTACGGGAGCACGGTCTCCTCCAAGCTCGGCCTGTCGCCCGTCTCGCAGCGCCTGCAGGTGAACGCCCGCTGCAACCTCCTGCGCGACACGGGCCACTGCCCCAAGAGGACCTGAGCCGAACGCAAGGCCCCCGATGCCCGACGACGCGCCGCGCGACACGAGCTTTGAGATCGGCTTCTTCGAGAGCGTCCTGCGCCACGATGCGCGGTGCGTCGAGGTGATCGAGATCCTAGGCGGGCTCTACACGAAGGTCGGCCGGATCGCGGACGGACTGCGGATGGACCGCCGGCTCGTGCGCCTGCAGCCCGCCAACCCCACGGCCCACTACAACCTCGCCTGCAGCCTCGCCCTGAGCAAGCGCAACGCGGACGCGCTGCGCTCCCTGCGCCACGCCGTGCGCCTCGGGTACCGCGACTTCGAGTGGATGCTGCACGACCCCGACCTCCAGGGCCTCAAGAGGGTGCCGGAGTTCGAGGCGATCATCGCCCAGCTTAAGCCGCAGAGCTGAGCCGTGTTCTGGCTCAAGAAGTCCGTCTCCTTCTGGCTGATGCCCCTGCCGCTCTGCCTGGCGCTCCTTTTCGCCGGGCTCCTCCTGTCGCGCTCGCCCCGGCGTTCGCGCCTGGGGCGCCGGCTCGTCTGCGGCGCCGCGCTGCTGCTGCTGCTCCTCTCCAACCGGGCCGTCAGCACCCGCCTCCTGCGCCCTCTCGAGGACCGCTTCCCCGCGGTCCCGGAGCTGGACGCGGGCGCCCCCGCACCGGCCTCCCTCGCGGGATGCCGGGCGGTCGTCGTCCTCGGCGGTGGACACACGGAGGCGGCCGGGATCCCGGCCACCGGGCAGCTCTCGAGCGCCGCCCTCGCCCGCGTCGTCGAGGCCGCCAGGCTTCTTCGGGCGCTTCCGGGCGCCCGGCTCGTCGTCAGCGGGCCCGGCGAGCCTGGCCACCCCACCCATGCGGCCGTGCTGGCGAAGGCTGCGGAATCGCTTGGCGTGGACCCGGCGCGCATCACCCGCATCGAGTCGGCGCTCGACACCGAGGATGAGTCGCTCGCCGTCGCCAGGCTCGCGGGCGGCGCGCGCGTCGCGCTGGTCACCTCCGCCTGGCACATGCCCCGGGCGGCGGCCCTCTTCCGCAGGGCCGGCGTCGCCTTCGCGCCCTGCCCCGCCGACTTCATGTCGCGCGCCGACGCGCGGCCGGGCTGGGGCGCGCTCGCCTGCGACAGCGAGTCGCTTGAGCGCAGCACGCTCGCCGTCCACGAGTGGATCGGCCTCGCCTGGCTTTGGCTGCGGGGCCGCGCCTAGGCGCACGCCGGCGACATTTTGCGTCGCCATCGGCAAGGCCCCCCCCTAAGCAGTTACCCTCGATGAACTTTCTCACGAGGCTGATCGGGAGGAGCGACGTGTTCTTCGACCTGCTCGAGCAGGGCGCCGACGAGGCCAAGGTGAGCGTCGACCTCTTCGCCCAGCTCCTGCGCCGGATCGACGAGGGGAAGCAGCCCGCGGACCTCGACGAGTTCATCCAGGCCCGCCGCAGGGAGAAGCGCATCCGCCACCTCATGACCGAGGCGCTGGGCCGCACCTTCGTCACGCCGATCGACCGCGAGGACATCGAGGCGCTGTCGGCCGCGCTGTACCGCATCCCCAAGCAGGTGGAGCGGATCGTCGAGCGCCTGTCGATCTACCCGGGCGCCATTCCCCACGAGATGTTCATTCGGCAGGCCGAGCTGATGGGCCAGGCGGCGGAGGCCCTCGTCTTCATGGTGAAGCAGCTGCGAGGCGGCACCACCATCGAGGCGATCCGCGAGGCCAACGACAGGCTGCAGTTCGCGGAGGGCGAGGCCGACAAGGTGATGCTGGAAAAGCTCAAGAAGCTCTACAATGGCCCGTGCCCGGCGAAGGACCTGGTCATCCTCCAGAAGATCTTCGAGATGGTCGAGCAGGCGGTCGACCGGTGCCGCAACGCCGGAACGATCGTCGTGCAGGTGGTGCTCAAGCATTCGTGACGGGAAGCGCATCATGACGCTTCTCGCCATTGTGCTGGTGGCCGCGCTGGTCTTTGAGTTCATCAACGGGTTTCACGACACGGCGAACGTGGTCGCGACGGTCATCTCGACCAAGGTGCTGACGCCCCGCCTCGCCGTGGCCTGGGCCTCGTTCTGGAACCTCGTGGGGGCCCTCTCCGGGACCGCGGTCGCCTCGACTGTTGGGAAGGGCCTTGTCGACACGAGCGCGGTCAATACGTCCGTCGTGCTCTGCGCGCTTCTCGCGGCGATCGCCTGGGGCATCTTCACCTGGTGGCTTGGCCTGCCGTCGAGCTCCTCCCATGCGCTCATCGGCGGGCTGTGCGGGGCGACGCTCGCCGGATCCGGAGGCAACTGGGGCGTCCTGCGGTGGTCGACCGGCCTCTGGCCCAAGGTCATCCTGCCGATGGTCGCGTCGCCCCTCTTGGGTTTCTTTGGCGGGGTCCTGCTCATGGGCGCGATCATGCTGTGCCTGGGCCGCATGCGCCCGCGGGTTGTCTCCATGTTCTTCGGCAAGGCCCAGCTAATCAGCTCGGGATTCATGGGCTTTAGCCACGGCTCGAACGACGCCCAGAAGACGATGGGGATCGTGACTCTCGCGCTGTTCGCGGCCACCGGCCAGGGGCTTTTCGCGCACATCCCTGAATGGGCCTCTTTCCTCCGGGTGCCCGTCTTCGGCGCCGTGCCGAGGTGGATCGTGGTGGCGTGCGCCCTGACGATGGCGGCTGGAACAGCCGGGGGCGGTATGCGCATCATCCGGACGATGGGCCAGCGGCTGGTCAAGCTGCAGCCCGTGCAGGGGTTCGCCGCGGAGACCACCGCGGCGATCGTGATCAGCGCGGCCTCATCGATTGCCGTGCCCGTCTCGACGACCCACGTGATCTCTACGTCGATCATGGGGGTGGGCGCGACCAAGCGCCTGAGCGCCGTCAAGTGGGGGATTGTCGAGCGGATCGTCTGGGCGTGGATACTGACGATTCCCGTGACGGGGCTCCTCGGCGCGGCCTTCGCGGGCCTCTCCCGGCTCTTCTGAGCCGGGCGCCGGCCCTCACCGCGGCGGCTCGGCCGGAGGGAGCCAGAAGATGAAGGCTGCCCCCGTCCCGGGTTCACTTTCCAGGCGGACCTCGCCCCCGTGCGCCTGGATCACGTGCTTGACGATGGACAGTCCGAGGCCCGTGCCTCCCTGCTCCCGGGAGCGCGCCTTGTCCACCCTGTAGAAGCGCTCGAAGACGCGCGGATGGGACTCCTTCGGGATTCCCGGCCCGTCGTCCACTACCGAGATCTCGATCCGCCCGTCGGGTAGCACGCGCCCCCCGATCACCGTCTTCCCGCCCACGCGGCCGTACTTGATCGCGTTGTCGAGAAGATTGACGATCACCTGGCGCATCCGCTCCTGGTCGGCCACGGCGACAATCGAACCCGGGATCGTGTTCTCAAGCGTCACGTTCCTTGCCTGCGCTCGCGGCTGGAGGTCCTCGATGGCATCCTGGACCGTGCCCCTGAACTGCAGCGGCTGCATGTCGAGCTTGAGCCCCCCCGAGTCCATCGTTGAAAGCAGCAGGAGGTCGTCGATCAGCAGCGCGAGGCGGCGGGCGTGCTTGTCGATGATGCTTAGGAAGCGGCCCAGGGCCGCGGGATCGTCCTTGCCCCCGTCGATGAGAGTCTCCGCCGCGCTCTCGATTAGCGACAGGGGCGTGCGCAGCTCATGGCTCACGTTGGCCACGAACTCCTGGCGGGCGCCCTCGAGCTGGCGCAGCCGCGTGAGGTCGTGAAAGACGAGTATCGCTCCGTCGGCGGCCCCGGATCTATGGCGCAGGGCGAGTGCGCTGACCTCGACGAAGCGGGGCGCCGTCACCGAGTCGATCCTCAGCTCGTGGTTGAGCACCTCCTGCTCGCGGCCTAGTCGGACCGCGACCGCCGCCACCTCGTGGTTCCTCGTGGCCTCTAGGATCGTCTTGCCCGCGGCGTGCGCCTCGAAGCCAAAGAGGCCCGCCGCGGCGCGGTTGGCGAGCCGGATCCGGCCGGAGGCGTCAATGATGATGAGCCCGTCGACCATGCGGTCGAACAGGGCGGCGGTCCTCTCCGATTGCTCCTTGAGCTCGGCCTCGCTCCGGTCCCTTTGCTCGGCCACCTCGCGCCTATGCCCGTCGGCGTCCCTGCGCCTCAAGCGGCGCTCCCTTGCCAAAGCAACAGCCAGGGCGACGCCGGCCGCGCCAAGCAGGATCAGGGCCGCTTCCATGCGCGCGGCTCACCCTTCGGCCGCAAACCGGTAGCCGACGCCCCTCACGGTCTCCAGCAGCTGGGCCGCGGCGCCGAGCTTCTCGCGCAGCCGGCGCATGTGGGTGTCGACCGTGCGGCTGTCGATGGGATTCTCATAGCCCCAGACGTCCTGTAGCAGGCGGTCGCGCGACTGCACGCGGCCCCGCCTGCGGGCGAGTATCTCGAGGAGCCGGAACTCCGTCGCCGTCAGTGTGATCCCCTTGGACCCCACCTGGACCGCGTGTCGGGGTACGTCGATCTGGATGTCGCCTATGCGCAGCGGGGTGTCCGGCTCCTCTTCCGCGCGAATCCGGGTAAGCAGCTTGCGGATCCGGATCACCAGCTCGCGCGGGCTGAATGGCTTCGTGACGTAATCGTCCGCCCCGAGCTCGAGACCCAGGACGCGGTCCATCTCCGCGGCCCGCGCAGTGAGCATGATGACCGGGATCGACGCGGTCGAAGGGTCGCGCCGGATGATCTTGCAGACCTCGAGCCCGTCGACCTCGGGCAGCATGAGGTCGAGGACGATCAGATCCGGGTGCTCCTCGCGGGCGATCGCAAGGGCGCGCGTGCCGTCTTTGGCCAGAATGGGGGTGAAGCCCGCCTCCCGAAGCTTGAAACTCAGGACCTCGAGTGCGTCCTGCTCGTCGTCAACTATCAGGATTTTTGACTTCATGGCTTCTCCGGATGGAGTGCCTTATGTCGATCGCCTCGTACAGGTAGACGACCTCCTCGGCCACGTTGGTCGCGTGGTCGGCGATGCGCTCGAGGCATTTCGAGATCGTCATCAGGTTCAGGCAGCGCGAGATCGTTGCCGGACGCTCGACCATGAAGCTCGCCAGCTCCCGGTGCAGCTGGCGGTTGATGTTGTCTACCTCGCGGTCCCGGGGGACGACCGCGCGCGCCTTCTCAGGTTCGCGGTTGATGAACGCCGTGATGGCGTCGCGGAGCATCTCGGTCGACATCGCCGCCATGCGCGGCACATCGACATAGGGCTTGAGCTGCGGCTCCGTGCCCAGCTCGATCGCGCGCCGAGCGATCGTGACCGCGGAATCACCGACGCGCTCGAGATTCAGGGAGATCTTCATCGCCACCGTGGTCAGGCGGAGATCCGTCGCGACGGGCGCCTTGGCGAGCAGGTGGATCGCGATGTCGTCGATATCCACTTCCAGCTGGTCGATGATGTTGTCGTCGTCGATCACGGCCTGGGCGAGCGAGTCGTCGCGCTCGATGAGGGCCCGCACGGCCCGCGTCACCGCCGACTCGGCGTGGCTCGCCATCGTGAGCAGACTTTCCTTCAGGCGGGCCATCTCTTCGTTGTAATGGGTCATGGTGGAGGGCCTCCGGATCCGCAGCCTCAGCCAAACCTGCCGGAGACGTAGGCCTCGGTCTGGGGGTTGGCTGGGCTCGTGAAGATGTTTCGCGTCTCCCCGAACTCGATCAGGCGGCCCATGTAGAAGAAGGCCGTCCTGTCGGAGCACCGCGCCGCCTGTTGCATGTTGTGGGTCACGATGACCACCGTGTACTGCTCGCGCAACGTCTGGATGAGCTCCTCGATCTTCGTGGTCGCGATCGGGTCGAGCGCCGAGCACGGCTCGTCCATGAGGAGCGTGTCGGGCTGGACCGCCAGCGAGCGGGCGATGCACAGTCGCTGCTGCTGGCCGCCCGAGAGGCTCGTGCCGGGGCGGTGGAGGATGTCCTTGACCTCGTCCCAGAGCGCCGCCATCCGCAGGCACTCCTCGAGGCGCGCCCGCAGGACGGACCGGTCGCGCACCCCGTTGAGCCGCAGGCCCACGAGCACGTTGTCGGCGATCGACATCGTCGGGAAGGGATTGGACTTCTGGAACACCATCCCGACCCGCCTGCGCACGGCCGTCGCATCGACGCCGGGGCCGTAGAGGTCCTCGCCGAAGTGCTTCACCGTCCCCTCGAGCCGCGTGCCCGGGGTCATGTCGTGCATGCGGTTGAGCGCCCGGATGAAGGTCGACTTGCCGCACCCGCTAGGCCCTATGATGGCCGTCACCTTCCGGGCGGCGATGCGCATCGTCACGTCGACGAGCGCCTGCCTCGTCCCGTACCACATGTTGAAGTTCCGGACGTCGAAGGCGATCTCCTCCTGCTCGGTGGGGACGCTGGCGGTGGCCGCGACGGCGGGCGCCGCGGAGACGCGGATGGGCTCGGCGGCCGCGGGCGGACGGACGGTCTCGGCGGTGGAGGGCATGGCGGTCAAGGGGCGCTTTGTCGGTCGCGCGAGAGTATGCGGACCGTGATATTGAGGGCGAGAATCATTCCCACGAGGACCAGCGCGCCGGCCCACGCCTGCCTGTGCCAGTCGTCGTAGGGCGAGATGGCGTAGGCGAAGATCTGGAGGGGCAGGGCCGAGATCGGCTCCTTCAGGCTGTGGCTCCAGAAGGTGTTGCCCAGGGCCGTGAAGAGGAGGGGCGCCGTCTCGCCGGCGATGCGCGCCAGGGCCACGATGACGCCGGTCGCGATTCCCTTGAGGGCGGTCCTCACGACGATGACCGCGATCACCTTCCAGCGCACGATCCCCAGGGCCAGGGCCGCCTCCCGGTAGCTCTGGGGGACGAGGACCAGCACCTCCTCGGTGGTGCGCATGACAAGCGGTACCATCATGAGCCCGAGGGCGACCCCGCCAGCGTACGCCGAGAACGTCTTGAACGGGACGACGAGGATCAGGTAGACCACCATGCCCCAGACGATCGACGGCACGCCGTTGAGCACGTCGGCCGCGAACCGGATCCAGTAGTTGGAGCGGTCGGAGCCGTACTCGGCGAGGTAGATCCCCCCGAACACCCCGAACGGCACGCCGACGGCCGCCGCCATCGCGAGGAGGGTCAGCGTCCCGACGATCGCGTTGGCCATGCCGCCGCCCACCTCCCCGGTGGGCTTGGGCAGCTGGGTGAAGAAGTTCCAGTCGATCGAGCTGGCGCCGTTCGCGAGGAGGAAATAGATGACGAGGAAGAGCGGGGCTATGACCGCCAGGGCGCACGCGACGAGGATCCCGGTGACGGCGCCGCTCTTCCACTTTCGCCACCGGGCGAACTTCGGGCTCGGAAGATAGGGGGACGCCTCCATGAGTTCAGGCAACCTTGACTGATCCGCCTCCCATAACGCTCTTCAGGAGGATCTGGGCGGCGACGTTGACGAGGATGGTGACGCCGAGGAGCACGACGCCGAGTTCGAAAAGGGAGCTCAGGTAAAGGTCTGTCGTCGCCTCCGTGAACTCGTTGGCTATCACGCTGGCGAGCGTGTAGCCGGGCGCGAAGAGCGACGCGCTGATCTGGGGCCGGTTGCCGATCACCATGGTGACGGCCATCGTCTCGCCCAGGGCGCGCCCTAGGCCGAGGATCGCCGCGCCGAACAGCCCCCGCCGCGCGTAGCTGAGGACCGCGATCCTCAGCACCTCCGACCTCGTGGCGCCGAGCGCATAGGCGGCCTCGCGCTGGAGGTCCGGGACAGAGCGCAGGATCTCGCGCGAAATCGACGTGATGATCGGCAGGATTCCCGCCGCCAGCATGCTGACGCCGTAGATCGGGCCCTGAAAGAGCGGCAGAAAGCCGAGTGAGTGCTTGAGCCAGATGAACACGTGGTCCCTGAGCCACGGGATCAGGAAGAAGATGCCCCACAGGCCGAAGATGACGCTCGGCACCGCCGCGAGCATCTCGATGGCGATGATGATCGGCTGGCGGATCTTGAAGGGCGCAAGCTCGGTGAGGAAAAGGGCGGTGGCGACGCCGAGCGGAACCGCGATCACGAGCGCCAGGAGCGACGAGACGAACGTCCCGAAGATGAACGGGAGCGCCCCGTATTTCTCCGCGACTGGATCCCATTGGGAGCTCCACAGGAATCCCGGCCCGAACTTGAACAGGGACTGCCGGGCGCCCGCGTAGAGCTCCAGGCCGACAAGCACGATCAGCACGACGACCATCACCGCGGCGGCCGCGGCCGCCCATTTGAAGGCGGCGTTCGGGAGCCCCGAACCCGGTGGGGGAAGGATCGATCTGGAGGACGGGGCGCTCATCAGCCGAGGGCGCGGGCCGAGAACGCGCCCGCCTTATGTGGGGTTCCGTCAGTACTTGATGCTCTGCACCTTTTCAAGGGCGCGCGTGATCACCGAGTCGGGTAGCGGAGCGTAATCGAGGCTCGGGGCCAGCTTCTCGCCGTCCGAATAGGCCCACTTGAGGAACTGGACGAGCTTCTCGCCCTTGGCGTGGTCCTTCTGCTCGGCGTACACGAGCAGCCACGTCGCG
>Ga0335078_10004279_pt1 | contig 21188 bp, 17 predicted proteins | sample Lox_Sample_32_FD_206711 | JGI IMG/M metagenome (GOLD analysis project Ga0335078, IMG submission 206711) | Soil microbial communities from Loxahatchee National Wildlife Refuge, Florida, United States - Lox_Sample_3.2 | ecosystem: Environmental > Terrestrial > Soil > Wetlands | place: USA...
GCAGGTTCGTCAGCGTTTCCAGCATGGCCCGGGTATCCGCCTGAATCTTTTCCGCGGAGGGCAGCTCGCGGGGGTCCGCGAAGAGGTCTCCGGGGGAGCGTTCCAGCCGCATTCCATCCGCCGCCTGGGTGCCGCCGGTTTCTGATATCGAGTAGCTGGTCTTGCCGCTGCGCAGCACCGTGCCTTCCGTGTTGACGAAATACAGATTGTTGGCGGAAAAGCGCACCGACGCCCCAACGTTTTGAATCTCCGGAAACTCCCGATACAGGCGCGTGGCGGATTCCAGCAGTTCCCGCCACTTGCGGGCATCGAAATCCAGGCTGACCGTGGGCAGCAGGGAATGCACGGCGGGCTCGCGGCTGAAGTCGTCCACGGTCTGCTCGATGGCAAATCGCTTGTAGAGCCCCTGCTTTGCGGTCAATGCTTCGCCGGCGGCTTTGTAGGCGCTGTCCGTGGCCAGCCACAGCGCATGGCGCAGGGCCGGCACGTCGTCGTCAATGGAGACACTCGCGGCCTCGCCGGTGCCGGACTCGAAGTAACTGTCCATGTTGTAGTCGCCCACGCGCACCACCACGTGGGCAAAGCGGAAGCGGCCGCGGCGCTCGAACTCCGTGGCCCCGAAGCCCGCCTGCAACTGGTAATCGTCCGTATCCAGCACCCGGTACTCGATGTAAAACGGCGCGGGAACGTTGGCCATCTTCAGCTCGGCCTTGGAGCGGTCCAGTTCCTCTTGCATGGCCTGCAGCACAGGATCCGGGGATGGATCGGAGCCAGACAAAGCCGGGGAAGCAGAGGAACGAAGCGACGTGGAGGACACCGCCAGCAGCGGGATGCAAAAGAACGCAATCAGCAGCGCGCGCCGGGGCCTCATCGCGCCGCCCCGTGCGGCTTTGCGCTCGGCTGTCCCGCCGGCGCCGGCCCGGACTCAAATCCGGGCGGCGGCAGCAGCGGAGGACGATCGCGGGAGTGTTCCCGCTTCTGCACCTCGATCTCCGAAAACAACATCGCCGGCGCGGAGGCGGAAACCGGAACGCTGCCCGATTCGGCGCCACAGATCCCGTTGAACACATGCATGGCGTCGCCGGTCACCACGATGCGGTTCAGCGCGGCCAGCGGCGTGCCCACGATATCCACGCCGCGAACCAGTTCGTCCGGGCGCCCATCCGTGTACACGCGCCAGACAATCACCGGAAGAACCTGGAAGGCCTGGGGCACGCCGCGCTGGGTGAGCGTAAATCCGCCCTGCACGTCCTCGAAGTACAGACCGTAGGGCTTGTTCTGGCGCTTGGCCTCGTCAATCAACCGCTGGCGCAGCTCGGATTCCTTGACCGTGTTGGTCGAGGTGACAATCAGGTTGCCCTGGCGGCCCGTGGGCATCAGGCCCGGCTCGGCCCGGCCATGGCCGTTGGATAGGCTGAAGCCCTTGATGGGCATGCGCGACATCAGGAAGTTCCGCAGCACGCCGGCCTGGATCAGCTCCACGCGCTCGGCAGGCTGCCCTTCGTCGTCGAACGTGTAGGAGCCGCTCAGCCCAATCCCCGCCACCTGGGTTGTGGTCGGGTCGTCCACAACGGAAAGAAACGGAGGCACCACCTGCTGCCCCACTTTCTTGGTAAACGTCTGGCCCTCCTGCTCGTCCCGCTGCCGATGGCCCTCCAGGCGGTGGCCCAGCACTTCGTGGAAAAACACGGCTGCCGCGCGTCCGGAAAGCAGCGCGGGGCCGGCAAACGGTTCCGCCACCGGAGCCGCTCGCAGGGCGCGCAGGTCCGCGGCCATTTGATCTACGGCGGCGTGCACGGCGGTTTCCGTGGGCAGCGCGGATGCCTGGGACGCTTGCCAGGTCTCCACGCGCAGCAGTTCCATGCCGTCGTCCGCCCGGGTCATGGCCTCGATCACCAAACGGAGCAGGCGGCTTGGCTGGGCCAGGCGGCTGCCTTCCGTGGAAACGAAGCGGAAGCCCGAGCTTTGCGCCTGCAGAACCACTTCTGAGTCGTACACCTCGGGATAGCGGCGAAACCAGCCGGACTCGCGCCGCAGCCGTGCCTCCCAATCATGCACTTCCAAACCGGTGGGCAAAACGCGCGAATCCACCTTCACCTGCGGCGGCTCGGCGGAGAAATCCGGAGACTTGTCTTCCTCTTCGGAGCGGATCGCGGTCTCCGACTTCACCTTCAAATAAGCGGGCGCCGCCATGCGATACCCGCGATTGGTCAACCACCACAGGGAGCGCGCCAGCGCCCCGGAATCATCCTCCCGCGGCAGCGGTCCCTGGGTGATCCCCGACCGGCGATTCTGCCCGTGGGTATTATCGAGCTGCGGTGAGCCCACGCGCACGATGATCGCCGAGCGGCGCGTCCGGCTTGCCAGGGATGTAAGCAGCCCGCCGTATGAGGCCGCGATGGTGATCGAGTCGTTGTCGTACCCGGAATAGCTGAGGAAATAGGCTGGCGGATCCGCTTTGGAAAGGCTGGCCGACGCCCGGCTCAGTTCGGCATGCATGGTATCCAGCAGCGGCTCCGAAGGCGCAACCTCTGCGCCGGAAACCCCGGAGCTGGCCCCGGGATAGACGCTGCCCAAAACAGCAGCCAGCGGAACGCAGATCAGAATCCATCGTCGGGAGTTTTTCATGCCGTTCGAAGTTCGGCGAGCCGAAACGCCGGACGTGCGAGTATGCGTGAAAGGTTCGTGGAGGGCAAATCATTTCGGGAAGATGAACATGCGAGGAGTTCTCCGTAGCAACGCCCCGCCTCTTTCCTGCCACGGTACAACCTGCGGGTGCCATCGGGAATCGAAAACTTGAAGCCGGTGGATCCTGGCGCCACCGGTGGGTCTCGCGCCATGGGGGATTGAGGGGGCTATGCAGCAAGGCTCAACACCCGGCGTCACCGCCGGGCACCTGCTACGGGCTTGGGGCAACATCCTGCGCGGCAGCGCGCCGCTGCTCTCTATCGAGATCACTCGGGAATGTCCTTTGCAATGTCCCGGCTGTTACGCCTACGGCGCAGACCACCTGGGAGGTGGAGTGACCCTGCGCGAGTTGAGCGATCTGCGCGGGGAGCAGTTGGTGCAGGGCGTGCTCGAACTGGTGCGGCGGCACCGGCCGCTGCACGTTTCGCTGGTGGGGGGCGAGCCGCTGGTGCGTCATCGCGAGCTCAGCCGCATTCTCCCCCAGCTCGCCGCCAGCGGCGTATTCACCATGGTGGTGACCAGCGCGGTGATTCCCATCCCCGGCGAATGGATGGGACTGCCGCGTCTCACCGTGGCCGTTTCCGTGGATGGGCTTCCCGAAGACCACGACGTGCGCCGCGCTCCGGCTACCTATGAGCGCATTTTGAAGAACATCCAGGGGCGCCGCGTGAACATCCACTGGACCATCACCCGCGCCGCCGCGCGCCGCCCGGACTACGCCGAGCGCTACATCCGTTTCTGGAACGAACGGCCAGAGGTGGATCGCATCTGGGTGAGCCTGTACACGCCGCAAGTGGGAGAATCCGCGCCGGAGATTTTGCTCCCGGAAGACCGCTTGGCGGTGGTGGAGCAACTCGCTCCCCTGCGCGCCAGGTATCCCAAGTTCCTTTTCAATCCCCTGATCGGGAGGGCCTTTCTTGAGCCCCCTGCCAATCCGGGCGGCTGCCTGTTCGCGAAATTCTCCATCAATTACTCCGCGGATTTCCGCACGCAAGTGGAACCATGCGTATTTGGCGGCCGGCCGGATTGCAACCAGTGCGGCTGTGCCATCAGCAGCGGCTTGCACGGATTGCGTGAAGTGCGTGTGGCCGGTCCCATCACCATCGGACACCTGGCTCGGGGGTCGGTGGCGATCGGCGGGTTGGTGAACCGGCTGCGGCCGGCGCGCGGGAAGCCCGCTCGTTGGGGGGACGGCGCGGAGTCAGGCCGCAACGCCGATTTGGTGCAAATCGAATCCTGACTTGGTCGCGGTACCGCAACCCTTCACCCGCTACGCGGACCCAGTACGTTTCCGCACCGCCTCTGCTTCGCAGCGCGCCGCCGGCTGCGCCCTTACTTGGGAGCGGAAATGGCGCCGAGCTTCGCCAGTTCGCGTTTGAACAGCGGATTCTCCGGAAACTCGGAAACCAGATTGGCCAGCAGCGCCTGGGCGCGTTGCGGACGCTTTTCCCGCAGACTGGTGAGCGCCAGCAGAAGTTGCGCGTAAGGCTGAAGATAATGCCCGGAGGCAACCGCAAGCTCGAGTTGATGCATGCCCACGGATTTGTCCCCGTGCACACCGCCCATGCGCAGGAAAAATCGCTTGTACGCGGGAAGACACGCCAGAATGTAGTTCGAGACCCCCAGGGCCACATAGGCGTCTCCAGCACCTGAATCCACGGCCAGCAGGCGGTGCGCAAAATCCTCCGATTGCCCGAGCAGGTGCAACGTCGCGAGCTGTTTCTTTTCAATCAGGCTGGCATAATCCGCCAGCATGCCGTTGGTCATGGTCAGGGCCAGCAAGCCCTGCACGTCGCGAGCATCGCGGGCCAACCGGTCCTGGCCAACCTTCTGCGCGCGGTCCACGGCGTTGTGAAACGCTGCGCCCAGCTCTTTGTCCGGCTCGCCCGCAATTCCTCCCAGCAGGCGCTTGTCATCCAGAAAAAATTCGGAAGTCAGAATGCCCTGCCGGTAAAACTCCTGGAAAAGATAGCTGGCCGCCTCTGAGGAATAGCCCAGCGGATCCTCGGGATTCTGCTTCTCCCAGGCGGTGAACTCCGCCCGAGCCTCCGAAAACCTGAGCTGATACATGAAACGGAATCCCGCATCCACCGGGGTGACCGGATTGGAAACCCAGAAGGTCTGGGCGCTGGCGCCGGCGGGGCCCGCAGCTCCATTTGACGCAGCGGGCGGCGCTGCCGTCTGCGCGGGTGCCGTCTGCGCGCCGGCGGTCCCGGGCGGAAGACTCCCGGCGGCCAGCAATGCCGGCACCAGCAGCGCTGCCAGAGGAAGTCGCGCGTGCTTCATTCCGGACCTCGAAAAGCCAGCACGGCGTTCAGACCACCGAAGGCAAACGAGTTCGACAGGGCATGCTCCACCCGCAGCGCACGCGCGCGGTTGGGAATCACGTCCAGATCGCATTCCGGATCCGGCGCCGTGTAGTTTGCCGTGGGCGGGAGCACTCCATCGCGCAGGGCCAAAACCGCGGCCACCGCTTCGATCGCCCCGGTCGCGCCCAGGGCATGTCCGTGCATGGATTTTGTGGAGCTGACCGCCAGCCGGTCCGCGTGCGCGCCAAAAGTCTGGCGGATGGCCCGGGTTTCCGTGGAGTCATTTCCCGGCGTCCCGGTGCCATGGGCGTTGATGTAACCCACCGCCTCCGGCGACAGCCCGGCGTCTCGCAGCGCGGCGGAGATGGCCAGGGCCGCCCCATCCGCGCTTGGCTGGGTGATGTGGTGCGCGTCGGAAGACATTCCGAATCCGATGATCTCTCCGTGCACTCGGGCACCTCGCGCGCGCGCGGCCTCCAGTGGCTCCAGAACCAGGATGGCCGCGCCCTCACCCAGCACCATGCCGCTGCGTCCCAGGGAAAAGGGCCGGCACGTGTCCGGAGAAATCACTCGCATCGCCTCCCAGGCTTTGAGCAGGCCCAGGCTGAACGGCGCCTCGCTGCCCCCGGCCAGAGCCAGTGGAGCGGCCCCGCTGCGCACCATCTGGAACGCCAGGCCGATGGCATGCGCGGAGGAAGAACAGGCCGAAGAAACCGTAAACGCCGGACCGCGGATTCCGAATTCCATGGAGAGCATGCTGGCCCCCGCATTGGCCATGGTGCGAGGAATGGTGAGCGGGTGGACGCGGTTTTTTCCTTGCCGGTACAGCGTCTCGAACTCCGCATCCTCGCTGGTTTGTCCTCCCAGACAGCAGCCGGTGACGATGGCCGTGGAGTCGCGCAGCGCTCCGCAGAAATCCGCTCCCGCGTCCTTCACCGCCTCGCGAGCCGCCACCACCGCGAACTGCGCAAACCGGTCCAGCAGACCCAGGCGGCCGGGGTCGAAGTGTGCGGCTGGATCGAAGCTGCGTACCTCCGCCGCCTGGGAGAATCGCAGCAGCGCGGGATCCACGGCTTCCAACCGGCTGATGCCCGGGCGGCCTTCCCTCATCTGCGGCCAGGCTTCGGAGACGTTCAGCCCTTGCGCGCACAGCAAGCCCAGGCCGGTGACGGCCACGCGGCAGTGCGATCTCGAGTGCGCGGGCAAGGCCAGAGGTCAGTCGGTCCCGCCGAGCGGGGCCGCGGCGGGTCCGGGAGCGGCCAGCGTGTTCTCAATGGCTTCCACTATCTGGCGGACGGTGCGCAGGGAGCGGACGACGTCGTCCGGCAAAGTCAGGTGAAAATGCTCCTCCAGTTCGAAGAGCAGGGTGATGGTATCCAAAGAATCCACCCGCAAGTCCGCGAGCGCGCTGTCCAGCGAGATGCTCTCGCGCGGTACGTGCTTCACCGCGGCCAGTGCCGAAAACACCTTGTCGGCCACCCTCTCGGACATGGCTTCCACCCCTCCCACCGAACTCCCGCCCGCCCGCGTCCGGCGCCAGGACGCCCCCGTTTCCCGGCTGGCGGCAAGGAAGGATAACCGGGTTCACCGCGAATGGGAAGATTGGACTCAGCGGCTCGGGCCACTTATGATAACGGCCACCAGCGAACTCTGGCGCATCGGCCGGGCAACCTACCCAGAAAGGATGCTCTCGGGAGCGGCGCAGATGCCCCGGACGGAGTAGAATTCAAGGTCGCTTGAGGAGTCGAGCCGCGTCCCGCCTGCCGGGCGCGGGCCATCGAGCCAGTGAAGACAGCCTCTCCATCTCCCAGACAACCGGAAGTGAATGGTAGCGGAGCCATCATCGCCGCCACCGCCACCGCGCTCCCCCCTCACGAACTGACGCGCGAAAGCGTGAAATATTATCTGGACAAGGTTTTCCCGTTGCAGGGCGTGCGCCTGGACGCCATGCAAGCCATCGTCGAGAATTCGCAGATTGACCGCAGGTTTTGCATTCATCCGGTGGAATACATTGTCGAGCCGCGCTCGCTCGAGGAATTGAGCCGCGACTACATCGAGCACTCCGTGGAGTTGGGGCAGCGCGTGGCCCAAGACTGCCTGGCCCGCGCCGGCCGCGGCCCCCGGGACGTGGACCTGCTGATCACCGTCTCCTGCACCGGGTTCATGATTCCCTCTCTGGACGCGCACCTGATCAACCGCATGGGTTTTCGCTGCGACGTGCGGCGCCTGCCGGTCACGGAATTGGGTTGCGCCGCGGGCGCAGCCGCGCTCGCGCGGTCTTGGGAGTTCCTGCAGGGATTTCCGGAGGCTACCGCCCTGATCATTTCCGTGGAGCTGCCCAGCCTCACCTTTCAACGCCGCGACGTTTCCCAGGCCAACCTGATTTCCAGCATTCTCTTCGGCGACGGCGCAGCCGCCGCGCTGGTCACCGGGAACGGAGCGGCGGGACCCCGGCTGGTGGACGCGCGGAGCTACACCTTCCCCGATTCACTGGGGGCCATGGGCTTCGACCTGAAAAACTCCGGCTTCCACATTGTCTTGTCCAAGGATATTCCAGACCTGATCCGCAGCAAGGTGAAGGACCTGGTCACTTCGTTTCTGGCCAAGCACGGACTGCGGCGGGAAGATATGGCCGCGTTTGTGCTGCACCCCGGCGGGCAAAAGCTGCTGCACTATGTGCAGGAGGAATTGGGCCTCGAGAAGCGCTTGACCCAGCCCTCCTGGGACGTGCTGCGGGAATTCGGAAATCTTTCCAGCGCTTCCGTGCTCTTCGTGCTCCACGAATGGCTGACCAAGCGTTCCTTCTCCCCCGGCGACCATGCCCTGCTGGCTGCGTTCGGTCCCGGCTTCACCGCAGAATTGCTGTTGGCGCAATGGAGCTAAGCCGCTTTGCCTACCTGATTCTGCTTGGCGCGGTGGCCGTGCTGCGCCTGTTGGAACTGGGCATCTCCAGGCGCAATCAGCGGCGGCTCGTGGCCCAGGGTGCGCGCAGAGCCGCAGACCCGCGCTTCCCGGCAATGGTGGCGCTGCACACGGCAGTGCTGGCGGGCGCGGCCGCGGAGGTGGTGCTGCTTCGCCGGCCGCTCATCCCCCTGCTCGCCGCGCCCATGACCGCCTTGTTCCTCGCCGCCAATGGCCTGCGCTGGTGGGTCATCCGCACCCTGGGGACTCATTGGAATGTCCAGGTGATGGATTCCGCAAGCCTGGGGGTGATTTCCAGCGGCCCTTACCGCTGGGTGCGCCACCCGAACTATTCCGCGGTCTTCGTCGAGATGTTTTCGCTGCCGCTGATCCATACCGCCTGGATTACGGCTGCCCTGGGCAGCGCGCTGCACGCATGGGTCTTGCGCGGGCGCATCGCCGCCGAAGAGCGCGTCCTGCTGGCGGAACCGGCCTATCGCGCGGCCATGGCCTCGAAACCCCGCTTCCTGCCTCATTTGTTCTGATCAAAGGACCGTCCGGCCACCCCCGCTGGCGAAGCACAGGTCTTCTCTCCCCCAATGGATATTGCCCGTGCCACGCGCAGGTGGCCGCGAACAGGGCAATCATCCGGTTGCGTCGCGCGAACGGTTACTCTTTGGCGTCTGGGACTTGCGGCCTATGTCGGAAGGACCGGTCAGCCGGGAGCATGACGCCAAAGGACCGCTGTGCCTCCGCTGATCGGAGCCAGACAGGTGACTGGCGCGGATAGCCGCGGGGCATTACGGAGGACGCTTCCATGCTGATTCCCATCGGGCATGAGAACCTGCGCGGGCGGCGCTGGCCGTATATCTCCGCGGCGATCATTGCACTGAACGTCCTGGCCTTCCTGGGGACCCACTGGACGCTGGAGGCGGAATCCCGGCGTGTGGGAGAAATTCGCAGCCACATTCTGATTCTGGCCGGAGCGCATCCGGACTTGAGGATGAGCGAGGAGGCGCAGTCGTTCGTCCAGAACTTCGAGCAGAACAATCCGCAGCTCGCCGAAAAGCTGCGCTCCCCCAGCCGGGAGATTGAGGACGCCTGGGATGCCCGCATGCGCATGGTGGAAGATCCCGGTGAGCTGCAGCTCGATATGGACACGCTGTGCCAGCAGTACGCCGATGAACAGAACTCTTCCATGCTTCGGAACTATGCCTATGTCCCCGCGGCGCCCCGCCCCATCTCCTATCTCACCAGCCTGTTTCTGCACGCTGGGTGGCTGCACCTGATCTTCAATATGTGGTTTCTCTGGCTGGCCGGAACCATTCTGGAGGACACCTGGGGCCGGGTCATCTACCCGGCGTTCTATCTGCTCTGCGGCCTGCTGGCCACCGTGGCCCACGGCATGGTCAACGCAGGCAGCCTGACTCCCGCGCTCGGGGCCTCTGGCGCCATCGCCGGCTTGATGGGCGCCTTCCTGGTGCGCTTTCCGAAAACGAAGATCCGCATGATGTGGATGTTCCTGCTCGGCTTCCGCATTTGGCGCTACAAATTCAGCGCCCCCGCGTTTGCGCTATTGCCCCTGTGGCTCGCCCAGGAGTTCCTCTCCGGCGTCTTCACCGCAGCCTCCGGCGGAGTGGCCCACTGGGCCCACATCGGTGGATTTGTTGCCGGGGCGCTTCTGGCCCTGGCCCTGCGCTACACCGGTCTCGAACAGAAAGCGGATCAAGCCATCGAAGCCAAAGTCACCTGGACGGCGGAAGAAAACCTGTTGGCGGCCACCGACGCCCTGGATCAGAACGATCTGGACGGCGCCTTGGACGCGTTGAAAATGCACCTGGCACAAAAACCCGACGACGCCGAAGCCCAAAACCTGTTGCTGAATGTCTATTGGAAGAAACAGGATATGACCGCGTATCGCGACCAACTGGCCACGGTGTGCCGCGCCTACGTGAATGCCCGGCAAATGGACCAGGCCTGGGAACGCTACCAGGATTACGTGAAGGCGGGCGGCCAAAGACTGCACAAGGCGGTGTGGATGGAATTGTGCCGCTATCTGGAAAACCGCCAGGACTGGGAGCGCGCGGCCAACGAATACCAACGAGTCGCTCGCGACTACCCCAATGACCGCGTCTCCGTGACCGCACTGGTGGCCGCCGCCGGAATCTGCGGTAAACACCTCGACCGGATGGACGAGGCGGTGCGGCTCTACCAGCAGGCCCAGGCCTCCTCCGCTCCCCACGCGGACCTCGATGCCACCATCCGCGCGGGACTCGCCGCGCTTCACGCGGCTGCGGCCGCGCATTAGGCTCCGCCAACCGGCCGGCTACTTTTCGCCCAGGAGACTCACGGCCTCGAAATCTATGCCCGGGCGGCCATCCCGCGGCTGGACGAGTTTCTGCATGCGGTCCCAACGGGTGCGGACCTCCGGCGGCGCATGGTCCGGAATCTCCGCGCTTTTCCAGGTGAACAATTCGATGTACCTCACCCCGCCTCCCGGGTCCGTGGCGCGGGCGAGCACGTAGGGGGATTCATCCACTAAGTCGAGCCGGCGAAGCGTGGCCCGCGTCTGGTGAATCACTTCGAGCAGCGCGGCCTCCTGGCCGGGCTGCGGGCGGAACGTGGCAATGACGGTTTCGGGCTCGTCGCTGGAGGCCGCCGCCGGCCGCCGAAGAGGCCACACCAGGGCCACGCAGGCGGCGCAAACTGCCCAGAGGACGGTCGGCCGAATGGGAATTCTCATGGGATCACCTCCGGCGGAAATCCTGCACCGCGCCTGGTTCGCGCGCTTCTCGAATCTTGCTATTTTTACGTTCCGGCTAGTGCACCACAGGGAACTCGATCGCGCTGGGGTGCGCGGCGTCGTGCACTACGGCGATGTGCGCGGTGCGCGCGTCCTTGGCGGTTTCCCGGGTCACGTCGCCGCCGGAATTGTAGTTTTTCTCAACATTCATGGAGTTGGGGCAGGAAATCACCAGGCGCAGGCGGCTGCCCTTGGCAATGCGGCGGGAAAACCAGGTGAAGTCGTCGAACACGTAGCCCACCGTCTCACCCACCGGCACCAGCTTGGCCGTGCGCAGCGACTCGCGGTACCGCGCGCGCATCACGCCGGAGGTCAGCCCGATGCTGGTGCCATCCGGCTGAATCTCATAAACATCCGCTTCCAGGTCCGTATCCGGCACGTCCATGGCCAGCCAGACGGTCAGTTTCACGTAGCCGCTCACTTCCGTGTCTTCCGCGAACGGCTCGGTGTGATAGACCGCGCCATTCCCGAATAAATTCAGTGCGCTGCGCTGGCTGAGCACCGGTTTCTCCTCCTCGGTGCGTTCCAGGGCCCCGTAGCGCGTGTCCAGCGGATCATAGACGTAATGGTCCGCGGCCGCGCCGGCCGGCTTCTCCGCGCTCAGCGTGCCGGAATGAAAGGCATCCGCGGCCGTTCCGCTCGAGCCGAGATACAGCACGCGCCGCTCGGAGGCAATCCCTTCGAGTGTGTCCGCGTATTTCCATGCTTCGGCGCCGGTCACGTAATAGGCCACGCGCTTTTTCAGGAACTCCGGCTTGGGCCCCGCCTTCATCGTCCAGTCGTACCACTGACGGTGCAGGTCATTCAGGTCCAGCACGCTGGCGGGCCCGAATTTCAGTCCGCCGACTTCTGCCTTGGGGGTTCGCGTGCCCGCGTGGTCCCACGGTCCGATGATCAGGTAATGATTCGCCACCGCTTCCGCAGCTCCGTAGCGCATGTGGCGCTGGTAATAAGTCATTGCGCCCGGCTGGTCGCCGTCGTAATCGCCGGTGATGGTCAGGATGGGAATGCGAAACTGGCGGTAGTTGGCTTCCGTCGGAACCATAGCGTCGTAGTACGCATCCGGCGTGGCATGGTCCAGCCATTTCTGGAAAATGGGAGAGGGATTGCCCACCAACTGGTCCAGCTCGCGGAACGGCAGATGGCGCGCGTAAAGCTCGTAGAATTTCTCCATCCAGAACGACGAGGCCGCGAAGAGCTGCGGATTCCCGGTGACGCCGCTGGTAAAGGAGAGCCACTGCATCAGGTACGGGCCGAGCAGGTTTGCGTTCATCGGGAAATCCACGCCGGGATGCGCGGCCGCGGCCGGCACGATGGTGGCCAGGTGCGGCGGAAATTCCTTTGCCGTGCTCCACTGGTCGAATCCGGCGTAAGACCCTCCCCACATGGCCACCTTTCCATTGCACCAGGGTTGTGTGGCCAGCCACTCCACCACGTCGTGGCCGTCACGGCCTTCGTTGGCAAACGGCTCAAAGGCCCCGCCGGAATTGCCTCGACCGCGCACATCCACCAGCGCGTAAACGTATCCATGTCGCGCAAAGTACAGCGCGCGGTCCGTATAGGAATCGCCGATGTACGGCGTCAGCGTGAAGATTACCGGGAGCGGATCCTTTTGCTCCTCGGGTCTAAAAACGGTGGCGTTCAATTTCACCCCGTCGCGCAGCGGAATCTTTACGCCCCACAGCATCTGGACGCCCGGGGCGGCGTCTTTTGCCTCCATGGGTTGCTGGGCAAAAACGGACCACGGCGCCAGCGCCAACGACAGGGCTGCGGCGGCCAGCCGCCTCCGGCAGAAAGAAAAGAAGTCCATGGATTTTGCCCCTCCTCGAACGCAGTGCATCAGGATAAGTCCGGCTCAGCCTGGCGGACCAGCGCCGCCGGACTCAGTTCGGCACAGGAACGATACCCGGAGAGTGCGAGGGTGAGGTCGAAATCCGCCAGAAAATTCTGCACCACTTCGCGCACTCCTTCCTCTCCCGCGATGGCCAGCCCATAGACATAGAGGCGGCCAAGCAGCACGGCGCGCGCCCCCAGGGCCAGCGCCTTGAAGGCGTCGGCGCCCTGGCGGATGCCGCTGTCGAACAACACCGGAATTTTCCCGCGCACCGCGTCCACCACCTTGGGCAGCGCCTCGAGTGCGCCGATGGCTCCGTCCACCTGGCGCCCGCCGTGATTGGAAACGATGATGCCGTCTACGCCGCACTCTACGGCTTTCGCGGCATCTTCCGCGTGCACGATTCCCTTGAGCAGGATCGGCAGTCGGGTGTGCCGGCGAAGGAACGGCAGATCCTTCCAGTTCAGGGCGCTATGGCCGAAAATCGTGCCCCACAGTCGAATCGCGGCCACCGGGTCCTGCTCCGGCGGAGCCACCAAACGGCTGCGAAACACAGGATCACTGAAGAAACAAGCTACGCCCTCGCCCTGGAAGAACGGCAGATAAGCGCGGTCCAGGTCGCGCGGGCGCCAGCCCAGGATGGTGGTATCCAGCGTGACCACCACGGCGGAATAACCGGCGCGTTCGGCCCGGCCCACCATGCTCGCCGCGATTTCTTGGTCGCGGCTCCAGTAAAGCTGGTACCAGCGCGGGGCCGGACCCATCGCCTGCGCCACCTGCTCGATGGTGCGCGAAGCGGCCGTGCTGTAAACAAACGGCACGCCCAGCGAGGCCGCGGCCCGGGCAGAGGCCAGCTCCGCTTCCGCATGCACAATACTCTGCACCCCCACCGGACCGAGCAGGACAGGCGCGGGAAGCCGCAGTCCCAACAACTCGATTCCCAAATCGCGCTGCGATACGTCACGCAACATGCGCGGCACAATTCGCCACTGGCGAAATGCATGGCGATTGGCGCGCATGGTGTCTTCAGAACCCGCGCCTCCGGCCACGTAGTCCCACGCCGCCGGCGGCAGCGCCAGCCGCGCGCGCTCCTCGAGATGCAAGAGGGAGATGGGAACCGCGGAGCGATGGCCCGTCAGCCCCCGGAGGTAGATCTGCGTCTGGTGCTGCATGCCATCGAAGCTGGGCTCAGGAAGTTGACTCACGGCTCGGACCTCGCTGCGGGTGTGGCCTTCGGCGCGGCAGGAATTCTACCCCGGAAATGGAACGCGGCAACCACAGCACGGGAATCCAGGAGAAAACTCGACGGTCGCTACATTTTGCGGGTTTCGGGAGTGTAGTGCGCGGTCAGGTAGTTGAGAATGACCGTCTGGTCCGCTTCGGGAATCTCGCTTCCGTAGGTTTTCACCATTTTGGTGACTTCCGCTGCCCACTGCTCGCGGGAAAGCGGCGGCTGCATGAGGATGTACCGCGGGCTGTGGCAGGCATTACAGTAGGAAGTGACCAGGCTCTTCCCTTCCCCTTCCGGAAACTCCGGCCAGTAGAGCGGGTAGCTGCCGATGGAATACTTCGCGTCGTCGGTCTGCGCCCGGCGCGCGGCAGGCTGGGCGAGCGCGCCCAAATTGCGCTGCGTGTAGTCTCCGCGCTCCGATTGGGCCAGGAGCAGCGTGGCCGCAGAAAAGATGAGCGCGGCGGTGGCCCAAGATTGGCCTGAGAATCGCTTCATTGTGCGGCCCCCACGGTGATTTTCTGCCGCTCGATGCGGTTCCACAAATACCCGCCCGGATTCCACACCCCGTCCTCCGGCTGCACGTTGCCCTTCTCGTCGGTGGCGCGCACGGCAAGCGTGTGCATTCCGCGGCGCCCGGGCGTCCAGGCAAATTCCCAGGTGCGAAAACTGTACGCGCCCAGATCCTCTCCCAGCCGCGCCGCCGCCCACGAGCGGCCGTCATCGGAGGAGACTTCCACCTTGCTGACCCGGCCGTAGCCGCTGAAAGCGATGCCCCGCAGGGTGTTGGGTAGCCCGGCAGGCACCTTTTCATCCGGCTCCGGAGTGATGATGAAAGAGCGCACCGGCATGCGGCCAATGGGAACGGTCTTCACGCTTCCGGCTTTCACCGCCTCCGGACTGGTCGTCCCGCGCGGCGTATCGGGAATTCGGTAGGCGGCCTTCATCCAGAAATTTTCGTCCGGCTTCTCCAGCACCCGGATGCTGGCGAGGCTCTTCACCCAATAGGTGGCGAAATATCCGGGAACCACCACGCGCAGCGGAAACCCGTTGAGCAGCGGCAGCGGTTCGCCGTTCATTTCCCAGGCCAGCAGGCACTCATCCAAAACCGGGTTGGAAAGGTCCAGCGATTTCAGGAAGGAGTGCGAGCCCAGGCCCTCCGCCCCGGGCCCCTGATCCAGCCCCTGGAATTGCACCTGTACGGAACCGGGCTTCACTCCCGCGGCCTGCAAGACCTCGGCCAGGCGCACTCCGGTCCACTGCGCATTGCCCATCGCTCCATTGCCCCACTGGCCGCCCGGCACGCGTGGCTGGAAATAGCTGCGGCTGTTGCCGGAGCACTGGTTGACCGCGGCGAAAGAGGTGTGATGGAAACGCGAAAGCAGCTCCGGCAGCGAGAACTTCAGCGGCGTTCGCACATTTCCGGAAACTTCCAGGCGCCACTCCGCCAGGTCCACCGTCGAGGGAATCCCCTCGAGATGCCACCGCACGTAAAACGCGCCGTTGGGCGTGAAGGGCGAGAGGAAAAAATGGCGTGGCGTCTCCAGTTGCACCGGGCGATCGGTGAGCAGAATCAGCGGGTACTTCTGCGGGTAGGTGACTACGGAGCCGACCGCTGACCAGTAGGGATTTGCGCCCGGGCCGGTAAACGCCGGAACATGTTCCACCGCGCCCTTGGCAGTTTGCGACGCGGCCCGCGCCAGGCGGAGCGGACCAGCCAGGCGCGCAAGCGCAAACGCACCTGCGCCGCTGGAGAGGGCTTTCAGTAAGCGCCGGCGAGGAATGGTCGGCATTCTGCTCTCCCCGTGTGTTGAAAGGCTGCGGTCCGCCGCCCACCCCTCGGCGCCACGGCTGAACTCTCTGCCCGCCAGGTCCGGCGCCGCTGCCGCGGGCTGCTATTTAGCGATATTTTCCGCGATATCGCCGACCACCGGAAGCTTGAAGCGCTCGTGCTGGAATGCCTTGACCATGCACAGAATCCACACGACCAGGCCAATCAGATTCACAGCGGCCAGGATCATCCCAAACAGCGACCAGGCGCCAAAGAAGCCGCCCGCAAACAAGCTTCCACCGATCACAAATCCCAAAACAATGTGGATCACATGCAGACCGCCGAAGGTCACCAGGGACTGGGCGGCGTGGAAGCGCACGAACGGCCGTTTGTCGATGAGCATAAAGACCAGGCCGGTAATCCACCCCAGCACGTAACAGAGCAGGCCGGCCACGTTTTCTTCCATTCCCGTTCCTCCCGCGGCGGGCGCCGCTCCGGGACTGGCTCCAGATTGGGGCGCGCCGCAAGCAGGACAGAACGCGGTTCCCGCCGCGACTTGTGCGCCACACTTTCCGCAAAACGCCATGGGCAACCACCTCCCGGGTCAACGTACCACCACCAACTGATGGCGGGAGCCTACCAGAAGGACGCAATGCGGACAATAGCCGTGGAACGGGACGAGTCCCACGCCATCACACGCCCGGCACGCAATCTGCCCAGGCACGTCCCTGCGCGGGCTACTGCGGAGGACGGCCGGTCGTCGGTTTGTCTTTCGGCTGCTTCTCTTTTTCCTGGGGCTTTTCCTGTGATTTTGCCCCCGGCTGGGCAGAGGATTTTTGCTGCTGTTGCTGGCGCTGCTGCTGCCATTGATCGAACTTTCGCTGCTCTTCCTGCGACTCCTGCTGGGTCTGTTGCCGAACCGGCGGAGCTATCTGCACGTTGGGATGAGGCTCCGGGGTGCGCGCCGGAGGTGGATTGGTCTGCGCTTCGGGCGTGCCCACGCGCTCGATCGGCGCGGGACGCGCAACCGGTGCGGCATTCGCCGGTGCCGGCGCCGCAGCCTGCCCCGCGGCTCCGCCGCGAGCAACCGGAGCGGGTTCGCCGCGTGCCGCAGGCGGAGAGAGCGGCTCCGCAGCGGCCCCGGGCCCACGGGAGACTGGGGCAGCCTCGCTGCGCGGCGCTGGCTGGCCCGGGTTCACATGGAGCGCAGGCTCACGCTGTGAGAAGGAGGGCGGCGGAGGCGGCGGCATGCGGTTGCTCACCACCCTGCGCCCGCGCGCGGCCGCAGGTGGTTGTGCTGCCGCTGGCACCGGTCGGCCGGCTGCCAGGCTGCCACGCTCCGGGGCCAGCGAGGCCATGTGGGAGACCGGAGCGCGAGCCACTTCTTCCCGGTTGAATTCCACCGTGTTTCTCGCTACCGGTCGCGCGTTCACAAACGTCTCGCGGGATACCGCTGTCACCGCACCCGGCACCTGCTGATTGACGTACGTCAGCCGGGTGGCCCCGGCCGGGCTTTGCGTCGTGTAATGCCGGTAAACGTTGTTCACGCGCTCCACGTCCACGTGCGTGTTGGTCACGTTGACGTTCCTCACATAGACGGGACTCACGCGATACGCCGGCACAAACACTTCTCCGGGACCCAGCGGAAACCATCCCACTCCCGGAGAGCCACCCACGAACACGACCAGCGCCGGAGCGTAAACCGGACGAACCACCACCGGCCCGGGAATCCAGACCCATCCCGTGCCTGCGAAGGCCCAGCGGCCATAGTGGAACGGAGCGAATCCCCACGGCTGTTCATCCACCCAGGTCCAACCCCAGGGTTCAATCCAAACCCAGCGGCCAAAACGATAGGGCGCCCAGCCCGCGGGCACACCCACCGGCTCCCAAACCATTCCGTAAGACGCCACGTACCGCCAGCGCCCGCTGTCGTCCAGATCCTCATAGCCGGTCAATTCGCGGGAAACGTAATTGGAGGTATCCGCCTGGTCTTCCCGGCGGTCCCGTTCGCTGGACCAGCCTCCAAAACCATCTGCGGGAGGGACCGGCGAGATTTCGTATCCCAGCTCCTCCGTTCCGGTGAAGCGGGCCTGCTGTCCGGCAATCACGGAATAGGTGCGGCCGCCACCGGTCGCTTGCCCCTGCCCTTTCCACACCGAGGCTGCGGTGCTTCCGCCATCGTCCGAGACGTCCAGGCGGTACTCGCCGGGCCGCAGCAGAGAAAAGGCAAGATTAGGCGTGTCCGTTTCGAACAGGTCATCGTCGTCCAGATGGCGGAGACTAACGATGATCGAGCCCTGGCTCAAACTGAGCTGCAGGGTGTGGTCGCTCAGGTCCAAAATGGTCAGGCTGGTGCGTTCCGCCAGGCGGATGGCCGTAGAGCCGACGTGCAACTCCGCGCGTCCGCCGGAGTCCACCCACAGGCTGTCTCCCGAAGTGAGCGGACGGTTGGCAACCGCCTCCACCCACTCCTGCTCGCCCGCTGGCTGGAAAGAAACCGAGCCGCGGAGAAAGCTAAGGCGGGCGACGCGCGAAGGCGGATCGTCGTCTGCAGCGGCGGGCCGGGCTGCAGCCCCGAACATGCAGGCCACCAGGATCGCCACGAGCCACGGTCGAATGCGAATCGGATTCATCTCCACTCTCCTGTCGATGGGGCGCCGCCGGCTGGGCGTGCCGGCAACTGCTTATTTGGATGCGTGCGCGGTGAAATGCGCCGTCTCCCTGCCGCCATGTTACCAGCAAAAGAAACCGGCCGGGCGCGCCGCTCGTCGCCCGGCCGGAAAGAGGAGTTCCCAGAGCGCGCAAAAGAACTAGGGCTTGCGCGTCGCTTCGTTGTGCTTCTTGTTGTAGATGCTCTTGGAAGCTTTGTTCTGTTCCTTATTGATCTGCTGCTTTTCGCCCGGCGTCAGCTTCCCGCCATTCGCGGCACGATCGGCGGCCACCTGGTGGTTGATGTTGCGCTCCTGGTGCTCCGCGCGGGCCGCTTCACCGGCGGTCATCTGGCCGCTCTTCACTCCCTGGGCGATGCGGTCCTGCTGGTTTTCGCGCCGCTGGCCCACTTCGTTGTTCCCGTAATGCGCGGTATTGGCGTTGTGCTTGTCCTGGTAAATCTGCCGGGAAGTCGCGTTCTGTTGGCGATTCAGCTTGGCGCGGTCCGCCGCGGTCAGGTGCCCGTCATCCTGCGAACGCATCTGCTGCGCTTCCTTGGTGATGCCCGCCTCGCGGTTCTCCAGGTGCTGCGTTTCCCCGGCGGTCAATTGCCCGCCCTGAATGCCATTGCCGATGCGCTGTTGCTGATCGTTGCGCCGCTGGTTGAACGTTCCCGGCGGCGGGGCTGGCTTGGTGTTGGAAGATGTGGTGCTTGTGCCGGACGCGGCGCTGGAACCGCTGCCGGTGGCTCCGCTGGAAGTCGTGCTGCTGGACTGCGCCGTGGCCGTCAACGCAAGCAGGCAACTTGCGCCCGCCACGGCAAGAATCCCAAGGCCCTTGGTTCGAATCATGGCTGCTCCTCTCTTTGCTCCAGACCCACCCAATGGAACCGTGCCCTGCCGCCCGGCGGATGCCGGCGCGGTTCCCCGGCTCAGTTCGCCCCAGAGTCTCTCTGATTTCCCTCTTGCTGTCTCCCCATCAGGTTATCGTACAGTTCACAAACCCGGCGGTTCAGAAAAAGTTGTGGGGTGGGTGCCGCACCCAGCACCTCTGGAGTCCGGGAAGTCAATCCATTCCAGCCACTTAGAAGACTGCGGAGCGCAGTTGGAGGACGGGTTGCCGCCTGCTCCGCAGCTTCGGCCATGCCCCGCAAAACGGCACCGGGGAACTCCCGCTCGGAAGTTCCCCGGTACCCAGGCCTTTGGTTCGATTCCGAAAAGACGGGTCAGTCCGCCGGGGCCCGCGTCCCGGACACTTCCTTCCAGATGATCGTGCCGTGAGTCTCCGGGAGGAAGATGCTCCCCACAATAAAGGTCATGCCGGCGATGATCATCGGGTAATACACGCCGGCGATGATATTCCCGGTAGCCGCGCACACCGAGAGTCCAATCAGCGGCAACAACCCTCCAAATATGCCGTTTCCGATGTGATACGGCAGCGAGAGGGACGTATACCTGATTTTGGCCGGGAATGCTTCCACCAGGTAAGCGGCAATCGGTCCGTACACCATGCACACATAGATCATCTGGAGGAACACCAGCCCGATCAACATGGGCATGTTCGGATTGGACGCCTCTTTGGCCGGAATCAGTTGGCCGGTCGCCGGGTCCGTGGTCATGGGCGTGAGCGCGATGGCCCCGGTCACCTTGTTGCGCGTGGACTGCACCGTCACCACATGGTTTCCGGCTGCGGCCTCCATCGCTTTGTAGATGGGGATGTAGGTGACCACGGCAAGCAGGCAGCCGATCATCATGAGCTTCTTGCGGCCGATTTTGTCCGAGAGCGATGCGAACACGGTGAAGAACGGCATGCCGAGCAGCACCGCGACGGCAATGATGATGCTCGCCGTCTTGTTGTTGACCTTCAGGATGGCTTGCATGAAGAACAGGGCATAGAACTGCCCGGTGTACCACACCACGCCCTGGCCCGCGGTGGCCCCGAACAACGAAACCAACACCCGTTTCAGGTTATCCCAGTGCGTAAAGGCGTCCTTCAGCGGCGTGGCCGAGGTCATCTTCGTGCTCTTCAGGTGCGCGAAGATCGGAGACTCCTTCATCCGCAGCCGGATATACAGGGAGATGGCCACCAGGAAGATGGAGATCAGGAAGGGAACGCGCCAGCCCCAGGCCGCGAAGTCTTCCTTGCTCAGAATCTCCTGCGTCCCCAGGATGACCAGCAGGGAAACAAACAGACCCAGCGTGGCCGTGATCTGGATGAAGCTGGTGTAGAAACCGCGTTTGTCGTCGGGTACGTGTTCTGCCACGTACACGGTCGCGCCGCCATATTCACCGCCCAGCGCCAGGCCCTGTAACACGCGAATCAGGATCAGAATAATCGGCGCGGCCCAGCCCGCCGTTGCGTAGGTGGGCATGAAGCCGATCAGGGCGGTGGCCCCGCCCATCACCGTCAGCGTCACCAGGAACGCGTATTTGCGCCCGATCAAGTCGCCAATGCGCCCAAAAAATAGCGCCCCGAACGGCCGCACCACAAATCCCACCGCGAAAGTTGCCAGGTAGGCGATATATGCAAACGTCTGGTTGCCGGGCGGATAGAACTTGCTCGAGAGCACGGCGGCCAGACTGCCGAAGATATAAAAGTCGTACCACTCAATCATGGTGCCGACTGTGGATGCGGCGATCACTCCAGGAATGCTGTATCCCTGTCCTGGGGTGGGCATCGCGGAAGACTGAGCAGCCATGTTCCCTCCTGATTGTCGTTTCGAACCCTGTTAGATCGAAAGCAGAGCAGCACGTCGGGAGTTGAAAGAGCGCAAGATCATGCGCCCCGTCAGTACTGGTACCCCTTCCCGACCCAGCCACTGCCCGGAAATTGGCTGCTTCTTACACGGGCCGGCGAACAAAGTCAAGCCCGCAGATGGAAGCCCGCAGATGGAAGCTGGGCGGGATAACTGGCCACGGCGGGGAGGGATTACAGGCCCAGATAGGCCGCGCGGATCCGCTCGTTGGCCAGCAAGTCGCGCGAAGCCCCGCTCAGCACCACGGCGC
>Ga0335078_10004280_pt1 | contig 21185 bp, 19 predicted proteins | sample Lox_Sample_32_FD_206711 | JGI IMG/M metagenome (GOLD analysis project Ga0335078, IMG submission 206711) | Soil microbial communities from Loxahatchee National Wildlife Refuge, Florida, United States - Lox_Sample_3.2 | ecosystem: Environmental > Terrestrial > Soil > Wetlands | place: USA...
GAGATGCGGCATGGTCGAGCGGCCGGAGTGGCCCACCGCGCCAAGCGGCTCGCCCGCCGCGACCGCGTCTCCCGGCTGCACGCGCAGGGAGCCGCACCGCAGGTGCGCGTACATCGTCACGCCTTCGGCGCCCTCGACGAGCACGTGATTGCCCGCGAGCGGGCGCCAGTCGGTGACGGCCATGCGGATGGGGTGGAAGCGCTCGAAGACGCGCAGCCGCGCGAGGTCCCACGGCGCGTTGCACCAGCGGCGGTCGGGCCAGTCGTCCGCCGCGACCGCCACGCGCCCGCCGTGGGCGGCGACGACCGGCGCGTCCCACGCGGCGAACGCCGCCGCGGGCACGGCGCCGAACGCGTGCGCCGTCGCCCAGGGGCCGAACGGCGCCCACCGGCGGCCCGTGGGCCGGACGAAGTCGTACGCGTGGCGCTGCCCGAGGAAGTCGGTGCCGTGGCTCGTGCGCAGCGCGGTCCACTCCCCCCGCAGGGGGAACCGAAGCACGGCCACGCCGGAGCCGGTCGCCGCGGCGGCGGCGCCACCCCCCGACGCGCCTCCGGCGCCGGTCACCTCAGTTCACGCGCAGCACCGCGCGCTGCGCCCGCAGGTAGGCGGCGAGCGCCTGCGCGTAGTCCTGCCGCACCGCCGGGGTCAGCGGGACCGGCCGGTCGTGCGCGTCGGTCGCCCGGTCGAGCGCGACGGCCGCCAGCTCCGGACCCGTCAGGTGGAGCCAGTACTTGTGCGCGGGCGTCACCAGCGCGAAGTCCGACGCCTCGATCGGGAACCCGACCCCCGCGATGGACACGACCCGGTTCCGGGGCGGCCCCAGCAGCGAGCGCCCCGTCAGCCGCGTCGAGTCCCACCCCGCGGCGCCCATCCAGTCGAACAGCGTCGGCAGCACGTCCGCGTGCGAGGAGAGCGTCGCCTCCATGGCGCGCGCCCCTCGGAAGCACATCACCAGGGGCACCCGCGTCTCCTCGTCGTAGAACAGATCCGCGGCGTGGCCCATGACGCCGTGCTCGTCGAACGCCTCGCCGTGGTCGCCCGTCACGACCAGCGCGGCGGTGCCGTCGGCGAGCCGCGGCGCGAGGACGGAGTCGAGCTGGGCGACCAGGGCGTCCACGTAGCCGGCCGCGTTCCGGTAGCGGTTCCACAGCGCCTCGCGGGCGCCCAGCGCGAGGCCCTCCGTGGGGTACCGTGCGAACGAGGGCGGGTAGTTGTAGCCGCCGTGCGTCGAGTACAGGAACCCGAACACGAACCGCGGCGCCGCGGCCGGCCCCCGCAGCGTCGCGACCATGTCGCGGATCACCGTCGAGTCCTGCTCCAGCGGCGACTCGTAGCGGTCGAACTGCGACCCGAGGACCGGCGGCGTGCTGTAGTACAGCAGCCCCGACGCGTCGTACCCCTCGAGCCGGTAGCCGGCCCGCCGGAGCGCGGTCAGCGGGTCCGACGGCCGGCCCTCCTTCATGAACGGCTGGAAGGCGTAGCCCGCGAGACCGTACAGCAACGGGAAGGAGCCGTACTGCGTGAGGTGGCCTCCCGCGTAGTCGCGCGGCGAGGCGCAGCCCGGGCTCGCCGCCAGCCTCGAGAGGAACGGCATCACCTCCGGCGTCATGATGTCCCAGCGCAGGGACTCGACGAGCAGCAGCACCAGGTCGGGCCGGCGTGCGAAGGTCGCGGGCGGCGGCTCGGAGCCCAGGGGATACGCGGGCCGCGCGTCCGGGAAGTGGCTCGCCGCCGCCAGCCACAGGCCGTAGAGCGGCAGGCCCGCCCGGGGCACCACGCGCTCCTCGTCCGGGCGGTCCAGCGCGACGAACGTGGCGAGGCCGACCGCGAAGTACAGCGGGATGCGCCACGTGAGCCGCGCTTCGAGGCGTGCCCACCGCGGCCCGGTCCCGAGGCGGGCGGTCAGCCGCCAGAGCACGGCCGCCAGCAGCACCGCCGCCGTCACCACGCCCGCCGCCGCGAGCCACGACCACCGCGGCAGGTGCCGGCTGACGTCCGCGGCGCTCACGGCCGACCACACCGCGCGGCTGAACGGGTGCACGCCCAGCACCGAGAAGGACAGGACGTCCGCGGCCAGCGCGAGGCTGAAGAGCGCGCCGAGCCCCACGGCCGCGGCCCGCTCCGCCGCGGGCCCCAGCAGCCGGCGCAGCAGGGCGCCGCACCCCAGCGTGACGCTGGCCATGCCGAGCACCAGCACCAGCGCGTAGATGTCGTAGAACAGGTACTCGGTCCACGTGCCGCCGTCGGCGCGGATGGGCCGGATCATCAGCCGCGCCGTCGCCGCGAGGGCGGCGAGCTGGAGCACGGCGACGAGGGCGGCGAACCGGACGCGCCGCCCCGGCTGGTCGGGAGTCATGCCGGAAGACTACACGGCCCCGGGGCCGCGGCGCACCTCCACCGCGCCGGCGCGCCAGCACAGCGCCAGCAGCAGCACGCTCGCCGCCCCGACCGCGAGCTTGAGCGGGGGCGGCGCGTCGCTGGCCGAGAGGAAGCCCTCGATCGTGCCGGCCAGGAGCAGCAGGCCGATCGCCGCGGCGACCAGGCGGATCGCCGTGCGCCCGCGCACCACGAGCGCGTCGCGGCGCGTCAGGTCGCCGGGGGCGATGAGCGCGCGCGCGACCAGGAGGCCGGCGCCGCCCGCGAGGAAGATCGCCGTCAGCTCCAGCTCGCCGTGGCCGGCGACGAACGTCAGCAGCCATCCCGCCAGGCCGTAATTCGCGAACAGGCCCACCACGGCGCCGAACGAGAGACCGTTGAAGAGCAGCACCAGCACCGTGCCGACGCCCGCGGTGATGCCGAACGCGAACGCCCCGAAGGCGACCTGCACGTTGTTGGCGACGATGCCCGAGGCCGCCAGCGGCAGGAACAGCGAGGGCATCTGCGCGTACCCCTCGCCCGAGGCGCGATCGGCCACGCCCTGCTCGGCGCGCTCGAGCACCACGGCCGGCAGCACCTGCGCGGCGACCGCGGGCCGCTCGCGCACCAGCAGGTAGCCGGCGGCGCCCGGCAGCGCGAACATCGCGGCCGCCGCCAGCACGTAGGCCCGCGCGCCGACCACCGCCGCGGGCAGCTCGCGCAGCAGCAGGCGCCGCAGCGGGTGCGCGCGCACGCCCCGCATCCCGTACAGGGCGTTATGGCCCGCGCTCACGATGCGCACCAGGTACTCCTCGACGCGCGGGTCCACCCGGTAGGTGCGGGCGCGCGCGAGGTCGGCCGCGACCTCGCGGTAGTCCGCCGCGAACGCCACCACGGCGTCGCCGCCCAGGCGCGCGAGTCCGCCCTGCTCGGCGCGCACCGCCGCCTCCCGGAACCGCTCCCACGCGGCCCGCTTCTGCGCGACGAAGCGCTCCGCCGGCCGCCCCGAGGCCGGCCGCCGGCGCCGCCGCGTCTCCTCCGCGTGCAGCCACCCGAGGAACGGCTCGGCGCCGGCCGGCCGGCGCGGGTAGCGTGCCGCGAATCGCAGCGCCAGCTCGCCGGCCAGAGCGGCGCGCCGGTCGGGCTCGAGCTGCTCGCGGCGCTCCAGGAACCGCTCGAGCAGGCGGTACTCCTCGTCGGCGAGCGCGGGCTCCGGCACGGCGAGCGCGCCGTCGTCCGCGGCCGGAACGTCACCCAGGCGCTGCTCGAGGGGCCGGTCGCGCACCACCACCGTGCCGGCCACCAGGTCGCCGAGCCGGCGGTGCTGCGGATGGAAGAGGGCGAACAACGCGCCCACACCGTACGTGAGGCCCGGCTGGGCGTCCACCAGCCGCACGAGGTTGCGGACGGCGGACGCCGCCAGGGTGATGGGGTGCCCGGTGTCCATCACCACCCGGATCCCCATCTCGCGCTTGCCGAAGGTCCGCCCGAACCCCAGCCACTCGCTCACGACGTAGTAGCCCCACAGCAGCGCCACGCCGCCCAGCAGCATCGCGGCGCCGATCCACGGGCCGATGGCGCCGCCCAGCGCGCCGAAGGCGGCGGCGACGATCAGCATGACGAGGAAGAGCCCCACGACCACGATCGCGTCGTAGATCGCCGCGGCCGCCCGCGAGCCGATGCCTGCCAGCTCGAAGGCGAGCAGCACGTGCTCCGGCGTCTCGACCACCATCCGGCCGTCCGCCGGACCTTGCGGCCCGCCCCGCGCCTGTGCCATATGATCCGATCCTAAGCCGCGGGAGTCCGGATGGCCAGCTACGATCTGCGACCGCTGAGCGTGGGGGAGATTCTCGATCGCGGCATCGGCCTGTTCCGCTCGCACTTCGTCATCCTCGTGGGCGTGGCGGCCGTGTGCCAGGGGCCGGCCACGGTCCTGAGCCTGTACGTCGCGCTGGCCGGCGGCGTCGTGCAGCACGCCGGCCTCTGGCTGCTCAGCGCCGTGGTCTCCTTCCTCGGCTACCTCCTCGCGGCCGGCGCCACCCTCCGCGTGGTCTCCGAGGCCTATCTCGGCCACCAGCCCGATCTCGGCGGCGCGCTGCGCTTCGCCGGCCGGAAGATGTGGCCCCTGTTCGTGGCGGGCGGGACGAGCGGCCTCCTCTCCACCCTGGCGGCGTTGATGCTGCTGGTGCCCGGCATCATCGTGGCGTGCGGCTACGCCGTGGTGTCCCAGGTGGTCGTGCTCGAGCGACTCGACCGCGCCACCGACGCCCTGCGCCGCTCCTGGGGCCTGACCAGGGGTGCCAAGGGCAAGGCGTTCGTCCTGTTCTTCGTCTCGTCCGTTCTCGTGTTCGTGCCGGGGATGGCGGCGAACCTCCTGGCGCTGCTGGTGCTGCGCACGTCGCCCGAGCTCGGGCAGGTGCTCGCGCAGGTGCTGTACCTCGTGATCCGGCCCATCGTGGCCTGCGTGTTCACGCTGTTCTACTACGACCTCCGCGTGCGCAAGGAGGCCTTCGACCTCGAGCTGCTCTCGCAGCAGATCGGGCTGGGGGCGGGCGCCGCCTGAGCGCGCCCGCCCAGGCCGGCGCGTCGTGGGCGGTGCCGCCCGCGGATTCCCTGCGCATGGTGCTGCGCCGGGTGTTCGCGGCGCCGGAGTTCCGGTGGCGCGAGACCCGCAGCCCCTGGCAGTGGGCCGGCGACGAGCTGCGGCGCGCCGTGGACGCTCTCGGCGCGCTGTACCGCAGCCACCCCGGCGCGTACGTCGTCGTGATGGCCCTGCTGGTCGCCGTGCTGGTCACCATCCTGGTGCACGGCACCTACACCGTCGTCGAGGCCTTCCGGCGCCGGGCCACCGCCGAGCGGCCCGCGGCGGCGATCGCGCCGCCGCGCGACGCGGCCTGGCACGAGCACACGGCGCGGCACCTGAGCGCCGAGGGCCGTTATGCGGAGGCCGTCGGCCACCGCTACGCGGCGCTGGTGCTGCGCCTCGCGGCACGCCGCGCGCTCGTTTTCCATCCGTCCAAGACGCCCGCCGAGTACGCGGCCGAGGCGAAGCTCGGCGCCGACGACCGGAGCGCGCTCGCGGCGCTGACCGGCGCCCTGTACGGCTACCTGTTCGGCGGCGCGCCCTGCGACGCCGCGGCCTGGACGCAGTTCGACCGGAGCGCCGGCGCGCTCGGGGGCCATGGCGCGACGGCCTGAGTGGCTCATCTTCGTGGCGCTCGCCGGGGCGCTGGCCGCCGCCGCGCTGCTCGGGCGGGCCGCCGCGCCCAACCCCGCGCTGCTGGACTCCCGCCGCTCGATCCTCCTGGCCGGCCCCGACGGGGCCAAGGGCCTCGCGGAAGCGCTGCGCCGGCTCGGCACGCCGGTGGAGGCGCTGCGCGAGCCCCTCGAGACCCTGGACTCGGCACCGCCGTCACGCCTGCTCGTGCTGCTCGAGCTCCCGGAGCGGCTGTCGGCGCCCGACGTCCGCTTCCTGCGCCGGTACGTGGAACGCGGCGGACGGCTGCTCGTGGCCGGGTGGGTGCCCGCGGAGGCATGCTTCGGCGCGGCCCTGGCCTCGACCGGGCGGGATTCGCTGCTGGTCACCGCGACGGACCGCTCGTGGCAGCTGCCGCCTACGCACGCCTTCGTCGTGCCGGTACGCCGGGCGGGCGCCTGCGCCGCGCTCGTCCCCGCCGGCGCCGATACGCTGCTCCGGCTGCCGGGCGGCCTGCCCGTCGCGGAGCGCCTCCGGTTCGCGGGCGGCGGCCGGATCACGATCGTCGCCGACGCGCGCTACGTCGCGAACCGCGCGCTGCGCGAGAGCGACGCCGGGCTCATGGTCATTCCCTGGTTCCTGGCGGGGCGGCCGTCCGGCGTCGTGTTCGACGAGTACCACCAGGGCTTCGGCGAGCACGGCTCGCTCCTGGGCGCCGCCGCGCGCTGGGCCGCGGGCGCGCCCGCGGGCTGGGCGATGCTGCAGCTGGCGGCGGCGTGCCTGGTGCTGCTCGCGCTGGCGGCGGTGCGCTTCGGCCCGACGGTGCCCGGCGTGGAGCGCCGGCGCCGCTCCGGCATGGAGCATGTCGAGGCGCTGGCCGAGGGCCTGGAGCGCGGGCGCGCCGCTGACACGGCGGTGGCGCTGCTCGCCACGGGGCTGCGGCGGCGGCTGGGCAAGACGGCGCCGGGTGCGACGCGGCCCGAGCAGGCCGCCCGCTGGCTCGACACGCTGGCCGCCGCAGCGCCCGAAGCCGGGGCTCGCGCGGCCGCCGGCCGCCTGGCGGCGCTCGCGCGCGGCGCGGGAGGCGAGGACCGGGTGCTGGCGGCCGGCAACGCAGTGGAGGACGCATGGACGGTACTGGGACAGAGACCGGCGCGGGCGCGCTCCTAGCGGCGCTGCGCCGCGTCGTGCTCGGCCAGGACGCCGCGACGCGCGAAGTGCTCGTCGCCGTGCTGGCGCGCGGCCACGTGCTGCTCGAAGGCGTCCCCGGCACGGCCAAGACGCTGCTGGTCCGCGCGCTCGCCCGGGCGCTCGACGTCCGGTACGCGCGGATCCAGTTCACGCCCGACCTGATGCCGTCCGACGTCACGGGCGTGTCGGTACTCGGCGCCGGCCAGGACTTCGTGTTCCGGCCGGGGCCCGTGTTCGCGGACCTGCTCCTCGCCGACGAGATCAACCGCGCGCCGGCCAAGACGCAGGCCGCGCTGCTGGAAGCGATGCAGGAGCGCACGGTCACCGTGGACGGGCGCTCCCACCCGCTCCCGCCGGTGTTCACGGTGTTCGCGACCCAGAACCCGATCGAGTTCGAGGGCACGTACCCGCTGCCCGAGGCGGAGCTGGACCGCTTCATGCTCAAGATCGCCCTCGGCTACCCCTCCGAGGAGACCGAGCGCGGCATCCTGGCGCGCCACCTCGAGGGCTTCGAGGCCGACGCGCCGGACACTTACGGCATCGCGCCGGTGCTGGACGCCCGCGGCCTCGAGGCGCTGCGCCGCGCCGTGGAGGCCGTGCGCGTCGAGCCGAGGCTCCTGGCCTACATCACCGCGATCGTGCGGGCAACGCGCCAGGCGGCGGCGCTGACGCTGGGAGCGAGCCCCCGCGCCGCCGTGGCCCTGCTCAAGGCGGCGCGCGCCGCGGCGCTGCTGGCCGGCCGCGACTTCGCCGTGCCCGACGACGTGAAGGAGCTGGCGGCGCCCGTGCTCCGCCACCGCATCTCGGTGGCCCCGGAGCTGGAGCTCGAGGGCGTCACGCCCGACGCCGCCCTCGCGGCCATCCTCGCGCAGGTCGAGGTCCCGACGACGTGACCCTCCCGACCCGGCGCGCCGCGCTCCTGCTCGCGGCCGTCGCGCCGGTGGGGCTGCTGGGCTACCTGAGCCCCGCCGCGCTCGACGCCGTCCTGCTGCTCGACGCCCTCCTGGCGCTGCTGGTGCTGGTGGACGCACGGATGGCAGCGGACCCGCACGTCCTCGTGGTGGCACGCGAGGCCCCGGCCGCGTTCTCGCGTGCCCGGCCCGCCGAGGTTGGCTACCGCTGGCGCAACCCTGCCGGCCGGCCCGCGCGGCTGGTGGTGCGCGAGGCGCGGCCCGCGATCCTGGGCGCGCCCCCTGCGCCCCGCGCGCTGGCCGTGCCGGCGCGCGGCGCCACCGCGGAGCGCTTCCGCCTCACGCCACCGCAGCGCGGAGCCGGCACCGGCGGCTGGCTCGCCGTCCGCAGCGTCGGCCCGCTCGGCCTCGGCCAGCGCCAGGCGCGGCTGGACCTTCCGTGGGACGTCATGGTCTTCCCCACCTTGCCGGAGACCCGCCTGAAGGCCTCCGTCGCCGCCGCCGTGCGCCGCCGCGAAGCCGGCTTCAGCGCCCAGCGGCAGCGCGGGGAGGGACGCGTCTTCGAGAGCCTGCGCGAGTGGGTCCCCGGCGACGACACACGGATCATCGATTGGAAGGCGACCGCGCGGCGCCGCAAGCTCATCGCCCGCGCCTACGAGGTCGAGCGGCGCCAGCACGTGCTGCTGCTCCTCGACGCCGGCCGGCTGCTCACCGCGGAGGTGGCCGGCACGCCGCGGCTCGAGTACGCCGTGGACGCCGCCGTCAGTCTCGCGCTCGCGGCGGTGCATCACGACGACGACGTCGGCATCCTCGTGTTCGCCGACACCGTCCTCCACTACGTCGCCCCCCAGCGCGGCCGCTTTCCGGTTCCTGAGCGTCCACAACCGCCGCCGCGCCCTCGCGGTCCTGTTCACCGACGTCATCGACCGCGCAGCGTCCGGCGCCCTCGTGGCCAACGTCGTCACGCTGCGGCCCCGCCACCTGCCGCTCGCCGTCACGCTGCGCGATCCCGAGCTCGACGCCGCCGCCCTCGCCCGCCCCCGCGACGCACCGCAGGCGTACCGCAAGGCGGCGGCCGAGGAGCTGCTGCGCGCCCGTGACGACGCGCTCACCGTGATGCGCCGCTCGGGCGTCGTCGTGCTGGACGTCCCGCCCGGCCGCGCCGGCCCGGCCGTCGTGGATCGCTACCTCGAGCTGAAGCGGCGGGGGCGGCTGTGACCCGTCCCGGTCGAGATTGACCGTGCTGGCGAAAAGGGGACGGGTGCTGTAGGATTTCCTCCGCTTTCAACCTCCTACTCCCGTTCCACAATCTGCGCCCGGACACCGCGCGCCCGGCGCTGGAGGGCACATGCCTCGTTCGCCGCTGGTCCGCCAGGTCCCCATGCTCGCCGTGGTGCTGGCCGCCGCGGCCTGCGCCAGGAAACAGCCGCCTGCCCCGCAGGCGCAGGCCGGCCCCAACCACATTTTCGTCACCGCCCAGGACTACGCGTTCACGGCCCCCGACAGCATCCCGGCGGGGCTCGAGATGTTCCATCTGGTGAACAAGGGTCCGTCGCTCCACCACCTGCAGGTCGTGGCGCTGGATTCCGGGAAGACGGTGAGCGACCTGATGGCGGCGATGAAGAACCCCGGCCCGCCGCCGGCGTGGGCGCGCTTCGTCGGCGGGCCGAACGCGGCGGCTCCGACCGGAGTGGACACGACCGTGGCGTACGTGACGCTCGCGGCGGGGAACTATGCGATCCTGTGCTTCATTCCCGACACCGCCGGCGTGCCGCACTTCATGCACGGCATGATCCGGGCGCTGACGGTGACGCCGACCGGGGAGACGCCGGCGTCGCCGCCGCAGGCCGACGTCGTGGTCCATCTCACCGACTACGCGTTCAACATCACGGGCGCGGTCACGGCGGGGCCGCACGTCATCCGCATCGTGGACGATGGGCCCGACGTGCACGAGATGCTCATCGCGCGGATGGCGCCGCACGCGAAGGCGATGGACCTGGTGAACTGGGTGGAGCGCGGCCACATGCACGGCCGGCCGCCGGCGTGGCCGCTGGGCGGCGCGACGGCGCTCTCGCCGGGCGCGGAGGAGGAGGTCACGGTGACGCTCACGCCGGGTGACTACGGGCTGTTCTGCTTCATGCCGGGTCCGGACGGGAAGGACCACGTGCTGCACGGGATGGTGAAGGATCTGAAGGTCAGCTGAGCCCTTCGAAGAGCGGCCGCGGCCCGACCGGCGTGAACGACCTGCGGTGATGCGGGGTCGGCCCACGCCGGTCGAGCGCGGCGCGGTGGTGCGGCGGGACGCCTACTCGTCCCGCAATGCGACGCTGGGAGCCACACGCGAAGCCCGCATCGCCGGCACGGCGCTCGCCGCCACCGCCGTCACGCAGATCAGCGCCGCCACGGCTGCGAGGACGAGCGGGTCGCGCGGCGACGTCTCGAAGAGCAGCGGCGCCACGAAGCGGCCGGCCAGCAGTGCCGCGGCCAGGCCGAGCACCAGCGCCACCGCCGTCAGGCGCAGTCCCTCGCCCAGCACCATCCGCACCAGGTCCCGCGCTTCCGCGCCGAGCGCCACCCGAACGCCCAGCTCGTGCGTGCGCTGCGCCACGCCGTACGCGGTCACGCTGTAGAGGCCGATCGCGGCCACGACCAGCGCCAGCGCCCCGAAGATCGTGAACATCGCCGCCCCCAGGTCCCACTGCCGCATCCTGGTCCCGACGAGGTCGGACATCGGCCGCACCGTGACGTAGGCGTCACCCGGCATCTGGCGCTGGAGTGCCGTGCGCACGGCCTCGGCGTCGCGGTCGGCCGGCCCGCGCGTTCGCACGAACAGGCCGCCGCCCTCCGGATGCCACTGCGCGACCGGGACGTAGTAGGTCATCTCGGCTTTGCTCTCGAAGTCGTTGTCCACGATGTCCTCGGCCACGCCCACGACCGAGCGGCAGGGTGCCGTGTCCGCGCCGATCTTCACGCAGCGGCCGATGGGATCGGCGCCCTTCCAGAGCGCGGTCGCCATGGCCTGGCTCAGGACGGTCACCAGCGGGCTCGCGGCCTGGTCGGCAGCGGTGAAGCCGCGGCCGCGCAGCAGCCGCGTGCCCATCGCCTGGAAATAGCCCGGCGACGCCGGCTGCAGCAGCACCAGGCCGCCGCCGATGTGGTTCGTGTACGCCGTATCCAGGCCCGGCACCACCACGTTCCACCACCAGCCCCCCTGCAGCGGAACGCTGCCGGCCCGCGCGCTCGCCTCGACGCCGGGCACCCGCAGCGCCGCGGCGACGAGCCGGTCCCTGAGCTGCGACGCCGGCATCGTGTCCAGCTTCACGCTGCGCATGTTCGGGTTCACCCACAGCAGCCGGTCGGCGTCGTACCCGAGCCTGACGCTGCGCACCTTGTCGAAGCTCCTGACGAACAGGCCCGCGCCCACCAGCAGCACGACCGACAAGGCGCCCTGCACGACCAGGAGCGCCGTGCGGGTCCGTGAGCGGTGGAACGTCCCTTCGCGCACGCCCGCCTTGAGCGAGGACGCGACGTCGCTCCGACCCGCGTGCCAGGCCGGTGCCAGGCCCGCCAGCAGGCCGGCCGCCAGCGCCGCCGCGGCACCGAACGCGATCACGCGAGGGTCCGCCAGCATGCTGGACCAGTCCACGTCCGGAATGAGCGCGGCGCGCAGCACGCCGCCGCCCCACTGCGCAATGGCGAGGCCCGCCGCCCCCCCGAGCACGGCCAGCAGCACGCTCTCCGTCAGCAGCTGCGCCAGCAGCCGGCCGCGGCCGATGCCGAGGGCGAGGCGCACCGCGATCTCGCGCCGGCGGCCGAACGCCCGGGCCAGGAGCAGGTTCCCGACGTTGGCGCACGCGATGATCAGCACGATCGCCGCGACACCGACGAGCCACAGCGATACCTCCGCCTCGGGCGACGCGCCCGGACCGGCGTCCTTGAGGATGCTGGCCGCCCCCGCGCGCGGCTGGAACTCGCCGATCGGCGGGAGCCCCGGCATCTCCACGGACTGCTGCGCGTAGCTGCGCTGGAAGTCCAGCGTGAGCGCGGCATCCGCGGCGGCCACGCTCACGCCGGCCCGCCGCCGCACCACGATCTCCGGCCACGTGAGCCCATAGCTGCGAATCGGTTCGGGCCGGCCCGTGGCCTCGAACAGCGCGGCGGTGATGGGCAGGATCGCCACTACATTGCCCATGGACGTGCCCATGAAGCCTGCGGGCGCGACGCCGATGATGGTGTAGTCCCGCTGCCCGACGTGCAGCGTCTTGCCAACGGCGTCCGCGCGGCCGGCGTAGGCCGCGCGCCAGTAGTCGTAGCCCAGCACCGCGACCGGGGAGCCGGTCGGCTCCTGGTTCTCAGCCTCGCTGAAGAAACGACCCACCACCGGGCGCATGGCGAACAGCCGCCAGTAGCTGGCGGTGACACCGAGGACGTGCATCTCCTGGACGTCGGTGCCGAGGCCCACGGCCACCGACGGGTCCACGAACGCCGTCACCACGTCGAAGTGCGCCGTATCGGCCACGAGATCGAGGTAGCGCCGGTAGGACGTGTTCCCGCCGAAGAAGACCGTGCCCTCCGACGTGCGGTGGCCGAACCAGACGCGGTGGACCCGGCCGGCGTCGGCCAGGTACGCCGGCGGCCGGAGCAGCAGCCGGTCCACGATGCCGAACATCGTGGCGTTGGCGCCGATGCCGAGGCCGAGCGTCAGCACCACCGCGACCGCGAACCCCGGCCGGCGCCGCATGCCGCGCGCCGCGTACCGCAGGTCCTGGAGCAGCGCGCCCCACCAGTCCGCGCGCCGCTCGCCCGCCACCCGCTCCCGGTCCAGCGCGACCAGGCGCCGGCGCGTCGCGGCCAGGTCGCCGATGCGCCGCTCCGCCTCCCGCCGTGCCGCCTCCGGCGGCAGCCCGCGCTCCACGAGCTCCCGCATCGTCAGCTCGAGGTGGTGGGTCAGCTCCTCGTCCACCTCGCGCTCCACGTCCGCCGCACGGCCAAGCCGGAACGCGCGCCGGAGGCCCGGCCAGGAGAGGATCGGTCTCATGCCGTCTGCAGCACCTTGAACATCGCCGTGGCGTAGCGCGAGAACGCCGCCGCCTGCGCCTTCAGCTCCCGGCGCCCGGCGGCGGTCAACTGGTAGTACTTCGCCCGGCGGTTGTTGTCCGAGACGCCCCACTCCGCCGCCAGCCAGCGCCGCTGCTCCATGCGGTGCAGCGCCGTGTACAGCGCGCCCTCCTCGATGCGCAGGTCGTCGTGCGTGGTCTCCCGCACCCACCGCGCCACGTCGTAGCCGTGCCGCGGCCCCCACGCCAGCGCCTTCAGGACCAGCAGGTCCAGCGTCCCCTGCAGCAGCTCGAGATCGGCGGCCACCTGCTTCCCCTGAATGGTTGATGGGAACGGTACCGCCGGCGGGCGCGGCGCGCCAGCCCCCTCAACGCTTGAGGGCGATCCGGGGGGCGCGGCGGGCTTCCGGGGACGCCGCCCGGGACCGGGCGGGAAGGACCTGGTGCGGCACGGAGCGGGGAAGGATCCGACGGTCAGCTGAGCCCTTCGAAGAGCTGCCGCTGCACGACCGGCGTGAACGACCTGCGGTGATGCGGGGTCGGTCCACGCCGGTCGAGCGCGGCGCGGTGGTCCGGCGTGCCGTAGCCCGCGTTGTGCTCCCAGCCGAACTCCGGGTAGCGGCCGCCGAGCCGCGCCATCAGGCGGTCGCGCACCGTCTTGGCCACGATGCTGGCGCAGGCCACCGCGTAGCAGCGGGCGTCGCCGTCCACCATCGCTTCGTGGTCCCGGCCCAGCTCGGGCACCGGCAGGCCGTCCACCACCACCACGTCGGCCGCCTCGGGCAGGCGGGCCAGCGCGCGGCGCATCGCCAGCGCGGTGGCGCGGCGGATGTTGAGGCGGTCCACCTCGCGCACACTCGCGCCGGCGACGGCGTGCACCAGGCTGGAAACGATCGCCGCCGCGAGGTCCTCGCGGCGGCGCCGGGTCAGCTGCTTCGAATCGTCCACGCCCTCGAGCCAGGGCGACGCGGGTGTGACCAGCACGGCGGCCGCGATCACGGGCCCCGCCCACGGGCCCCGCCCCACCTCGTCCACGCCGGCCACGGAGCGGCGGCCGCCCTCGAAGAACGCGCGCTCGACCGCGAAGTCGAGCACGGTCAGACCTTTTCGGCCTCCTTCACCACTTCTCGCTGCTCGCGGATGCGCCCCGCCTTCCCCGCCAGCCGCCGCAGATAGTACATCTTCGCGCGCCGCACCTTGCCCCGGCGCACGATCTCCACCGACGCGATGCCGGGCGAGTGCAGCGGGAAGATGCGCTCCACGCCCACACCGGCCGAGATCTTGCGGACGGTGAACGTCTCGCTCACGGCGGCCCACGCACACGCCCTCGAAGGCCTGGAGCCGCTCCTTGTCGCCCTCGCGCACCCGGACCATCACCTTGATCGTGTCTCCGGGACGGAACACGGGAAGATCGGTCCGCCGACCCTCCAACCGCACCGACGCCAGCCGCTCCATGGTCATTCTCCCATCCGTTCGACGTAGCGCGCCCACAGATCCGGGCGCCGCTCGCGTGTCAGTCGTTCCGCTTCCGCCTGCCGCCACATCGCGATCCGGCCGTGGTCCCCCGTGAGCAGCACGTCGGGCACGCCGTGCCCGCGGTACTCCGCCGGGCGGGTGTACGACGGCGGCGCCAGCAGTCCCTCGTAGAACGAGTCGCCCGCGGCCGACTCGTGATCGCCCAGCGCCCCCGGCAGCAGCCGCACCACCGCGTCGAGCACCGCCAGTGCCGCCGGCTCGCCGCCCGAGAGCACGAAGTCGCCGACCGACACCTCCTCCGTGGCCAGGTGGTCGGCCACCCGCTGGTCCACGTCCTTGTAGTGCCCGCACAGCAGGGTGAGCCCCTCGCTCACGGCGAACCGGACCGCATCCGCGTGCGTGAACGTCTTGCCGCGCGCCGAGAGCAGCACCACCGGGCCGGCGGGCCTCAGCGCCTCGAGCGCCTCGAAAAACGGCTCGGGCCGCATCACCATGCCCGCGCCGCCGCCGTACGGCTCGTCGTCCGCCGTCTGGTGCCGGTCGTGGGTGTACTCCCGCAGCGCCACGAGCCGGTATTCGACCAGCCCCTTCGCCGCCGCCCGCCCCAGGATGCTGACCCCCAGCGGCGCCGCGAAGAACTCCGGGAACAGCGTGACCACCGCCACGCGCAGCATCAGATCTCCAGCAGGCCGGCCGGTGGCGTGATCACCACCGTCCCCGCCGCCCGATCCACCCGGCTGACCACCGCCCCCGTGAAGGGGATCAGGTGCCGCCGCTCGGCGCCCGCCACCTCGAGCAGCCAGCCCTGCGGTGCCTCGACCACCCCGGCCACGATGCCTACGGCCTCGCCGCCGGCCGTCGCCACCTGCAGGCCCACCAGCTCGTGCATGTAGAACTCGCCGGCCGCCAGCGGCCGCGCTTCCTCCAGCGGGATGGCGAGCTGCCGCTCACGCAGCTCGTCGAGCGCCTCCCGCGTCTCGATCCCCTCGAAGTGCAGCAGCCAGGCGCGGTGGTAGGCGCGGCTCCTGGCGACCACCAACTCCCGGCCCGTGGCCCGCCCCTCCCGGTCCAGCACCGCGAGCCGGCGGCCCGTCGCGAACACCGCCTCCGGCTCGTCGGTCACGGGGTAGATCAGCGCGTCGCCCTTCACCCCGTGCGGCTTCTTCAGGAGACCGACCGCCAGATGGGTCGGTCCGCTCACGCCTAGGCCTTCGAGACGGGCGGCTCCGGCAGCGCCGGGCTGAAGCACCCCGCCTTGCGCAGCAGCGACGCCACCGTGTCCGACGGCGTCGCGCCCTTGGCCAGCCACGCCAGCGCCTTGTCCTTGTCCAGCTCGATCTGCTGCCCCTTGCCGCGGGGATAGTAGTGGCCCAGCAGCTCCACGAACCGCCCGTCGCGCGGCGACTCCTGGTCCGCCACCACGATGCGGAACGTGGGCTGGTGCCTGCGCCCCACCCGCCGCAGCCGAATCCGTACCGCCATCTCAGTTCGCTCCTCGGCCGGGCAGCGGGAAGCCCGCGGCCTTCAGCCCCTTCATGCCCTTCATGAACTTCCCCATCTCCTTGAACTGCGCCAGCAACCGGTTCACTTCCTGCACCGTCCGCCCCGCCCCCCGGGCGATCCGCGCGCGCCGGGACCCGTTGAGGATCTCCGGGTGCCGCCGCTCCTCCGGGGTCATCGAGAGCACGATCGCCTCGACGTGCTTCAGGCGCTTCGGATCGGCGGCCTTCACCGCCTCCATCGCCTTCTTCGCCTGGCGATTCATCCCCGGCAGCAACCCGACCAGCGACTCCAGCGGTCCCAGCTTCTCCATCTCGCGCAGCGCGACGAGAAAGTCGCCGAGGTCCATCCCCTTCTTCGTCGTCGCCTTCCGCGCGAGCTGCTCCGCGGTCGCCCGGTCGAGCGACTGCTCGGCCTTCTCGACCAGCGTCAGCACGTCGCCCATCGCCAGCATCCGCCCCGCGATGCGCTCGGGACGGAACGGCTCGATGGCGTCGAGCCCCTCCCCGGTGCCGATGTACTTGATCGGCGCGCCGGTCGTGCCGTAGATCGAGAGCGCCGCGCCGCCGCGCGCGTCGCCGTCCATCTTGGTCAGGACCACGCCCGTCAGCCCGACGGCCTCGTGGAACCCGCGGGCAATCCGCACCGCGTCCTGGCCCGTCATCCCGTCGGCGACGAGGAGCACCTCGTGCGGCGGCACCGCCGCCTTCAGCCGCTCCAGCTCCGCCATCATCTCCGCGTCGATCGCCAGCCGGCCGGCCGTGTCCACCAGCACCGTCCGCGCCCGCGCGTGGCGCGCGGCCTCCACCCCGCGCCGCACCAGCCCCACCACGTCCCGCTCGCCCGGCTCGGCGTACACGCCCACCTTCACGCGCCCCGCCAGCTCCACCAGCTGCTCGACCGCCGCCGGCCGGTAGACGTCCGCCGCCACCAGGTACGGCGCCTTCTGCTCCGCCACCAGGCGCCGCGCGAGCTTCGCGGCCGTCGTGGTCTTTCCCGACCCCTGCAGGCCGACCAGGAAGACGACCGTGGGCGGCACGCTCGCAAACCGGATGGCCGCCGACTGCTCGCCCAGCAGCCGCACCAGCTCCTCGTGCACGATCTTCACGAGCTGCTGGCCGGGTGCCACCGACCTCAGGGCCGGCAGGCCCACCGCCTTGGCCTCGACGCGCTCGACGAACTGCTGCGCCACCTCGAAGCCCACGTCCGCTTCGAGGAGCGCCCGCCGGACGGTCCCGAGCCCCTCCCTGACCGCCTCTTCCGTGAGAACGCCGCGCCCGCGAAGCTGGCCGAGCACGGCGGAGAGCTTCTCGCTAAGCTCGTCAAACATTAGCCTTTAAACGTACCCGGCCCGCGAGCGCCGGGCAACCGCAGGCCCCAGAAGAAGGAGCCTGCCGGCGCGGGCGCGGCGGGTCCCGGGCGCGAAGGCGGGACTACCGCGTCAGGCGGGAGAGGCGGAGCGTGGGCAGCCCCCCGGGCCGCCAGCCGGCCCAGGTTGCCGGAGCGTCCACGAGCCGGACCACCGGCACGCCGCCTGCGGCCAGGCGGTCCACCCGCCAGCGGCGCCCCACGCCGCCCGCGGTGTACCCGGCCTCGGCGACGGCGCCGTCGCCGGGATGCCCTTCGGTGCCGGTCCGCCGCGACCACGCCGCGGCGAGCGTGTCCGCGAACCCATCCGCTTTCGCGTCGCTGACCCAGGCGGAGGCCCACACCAGCGCGGTGCCGGCGCGGGAGCCGAGCAGCTCGTACCGGTCCCCGTCCCACCCCGCCGCGGCCGCGATCGCCTCGGGCTCGCTGTCGCCCCAGGTCTCGAGCGCGATCCGGATCTCGAACTCGCCGAGGTCGTCGTCGTAGACCACGGTGTCGCCGGCCGGGGACCGGCCGAAGGCGATCCGCTCCGGAAAACGGCGCGCCAGGTACACCGCGGTGTGCAGGATCTGCGCCGTCGAGATCGGCATGCGCGCGCCGTAGGGCTGCTCGTCCGGGTTCGTGCGGCGGGCGTCGAACGCGTACATGAACTCCGCGCCGGCCAGGTACGGGAACAGCAGCGATTCCTTCACGATCCGCGGCGCGGCCGCGAAGACCGGCATGGACGCCTGCTGCTGGCGGATCGTCTCGCGCACGACGCCCCAGTTCCCCAGCACCTGGCCGAGATCCGCCGCCGGCGCGAGCGCCTCGATGGAGGCCAGCGTGGCCTGGCCCTCCGCGACCGCCTGCTCGGCCATCTGGCGGTCGTTCTGCCGGTGGAGTTCGAGGATGGAGTCGAGCGGCATGTACTCGTCCTGCAGCGCGTGCACCAGCTCGTGCGCCATGATCAGCCGCACGACCAGCGGGTCGGCGCCGCGGACGACGAACAGCGCGGCGGAGTCCGGATCGTAGTAGCCCGACACCTGCTCGCTGTACAGGTTCAGCATGAGCTTCCCGAGGTCCGTCGAGTCGGGGATCAGCCCGAACGCCCGGTAGGTGCGCTCGACCGCCGACAGCTCGGCCGGCGGCAGCTCTTCGGCCAGCTTGTGAGCCAGGTAGGCGTGGAGCTGCTCCCGCGAGCGGACCTCGATGTCCGGCGGGCGCTTGAACGTCAGGCCCACGGCCCGCTCGACCGCCGGGATCACGTCGCGGGCGATCGCCTGCGCGGAAGCTTCGTTCTGCGCGGGCGCGCGCCGCGGCGCGGCGCCGAGCGCCGCGAGTGCGAGGGCGGCCCCGAGGCGCCACGTCATTCCGCGCTTCCCCACTCGATCCGCTTGCCGACCGACACCCCGACCGCGCGGGCCACATCCCGTCCCCGCACCACGATGCCGAGCCGCTCGAGCCCGTGGCGCAGCTCGCGGTCCAGCCGGTCCCGTCGCTCGAGCAGCGGCTCACGCGGCCGGCGCGTCGCGGCCTCGGCCGGCTCCGCGCCGCCGCCCGGCGCCCGGACGTCGGCTCCTCCGAACAGCCGCTCGATCTCGGCGCCGAGGCGCTCGAGCACCGGCGCCACGTCGCGTGCGAGCGCGGCCAGCGGATCCGGCTCGCCGGCGCCGGCCGCGGCGGCTCCGCCCAGCTCCTCCGCGCCCGGAGCCGCGCCGCCCGGGCGCGCGGCGCCGTTCCCCACCCCCTCGCCGTTCGCCAGCCGCCGCCGGATGGCCGCGTCCACGCGCCGCCGCTCGCGCACGACGCGCTCGAGCTCCGCGGGCAGCACCGCCGTCGCCTGGGCGTGCGCGCACGCCTCGTCGAGCACGTCGATCGCCTTGTCGGGCTGCGCGCGATCCGTCACGAAGCGGTCGGTGAGCACCAGCGCCGCCTGCAGCGCCTCCTCCTCGATGGCCACCGCGTGGTGATGCTCGAGCCGCGGCCGCCGCGCGCGCAGGATCTCCATCGTCTGCTCGGCCGTGAGCTCCCGCACCAGCACCGGCTGGAAACGCCGCTCCAGCGCCGGATCGCCCTTGATCCAGCGGTCGTACTCGGCGCCGGTCGTGGCCCCGATGACGCGCACGTCGGCCCGCACCAGCGCCGGCTTCAGCATGTTGCCCGCGTCCATCGCGGCGCCCATCGCCGTCCCCTGGCCGATGAGATTGTGCATCTCGTCCACGAACAGGACGACGTCGGGGTCCTCCGCCACGGCCCGCACCAGGCGCCGCATCCGCTCCTCGTACTGCCCGCGGTACACCGTCCCCGCCAGCAGCGCCACGTGATCCAGGGCCACGATGCGCACGCCGCGCAGCGCCGCCGGCACGTCCCGCGCCACGATCCGCTGCGCCAGCCCCTCGACGATCGCCGTCTTGCCGACGCCCGCCTCCCCCACCAGCGCGGGATTGTGCTTGGTCTGCCGCAGCAGGATGTCCACGACGCGGCTGATCTCCTCGTCGCGGCAGCGCACGGGCTCCAGGTCCCCGCGGCGCGCCGCCGCCGTCACGTCGTCGCCCAGGCGCTCGAGCACCTCGCCGCTCTCACCGCCGAACCAGCCTTCCGTCATGCGACTCCCCCGCTACCCCCTACCTACCACCCGGCCACGCCTCCGGTTTCACGGCGCCCCCCGCACCAGCAGGGACGCATACCACGCGATCAGCGTGTTGCCCGCCACCGCTGCCACCACGGCGCCGACCGCGAGAAACACGCCGAAGGGCACCGGCGCACGACGCCTGAACAGCAGCAGCGGCAGGAACACGGCCACCCCCGTCAGCGAGCCGAGGAACGCCGTCAGGAGCACGCCCTGCCAGCCCACGAAGCTGCCCACCATCGCCATCATCTTGAGGTCGCCCAGCCCCAGCGTCGTGGGCCGCTCGCCCTCCTCCAGCACCTGCGCCAGCTCCTCCCCGCGGATCAGTCCGCGGCGCAGGGCCCAGTCGCCCGCCGCCTTCACCACCCACAGCAGCGCGAACCCCGCCGCCGCGCCGAGCGCCGCCTCGGCCGGACTGAGGCCGCCGGGGACGAAGGACAGCGCCAGCCCGAGCCCCAGACCGCCCAGCGAGAACTCGTCGGGGATCACGTAGTGGCGCGCGTCGGTGAGCGCGATGCCCAGCGCCAGCGTGGCCAGCAGCGCGGCCCCGAGGCCGGTCACCGATACGCCGAACCAGAGCGCCGCCCCTCCCCAGATGATCGCGCCCGCCAGCTCCACCAGGACGTACTGCATCGCGATCGGCGCGCCGCAGTGCCGGCAGCGCGCGCCGAGCAGCACCCAGGAGATCAGCGGGACGTTGTCGTACCAGGCGATCGGCGTGCCGCAGCCGGGGCAGCGGGAGCGCGGGGCGATGACCGATTCGTTCCGCGGCAGGCGGTAGACGCAGACGTTGAGGAAGCTCCCCAGCATCGCGCCCCACACGGCGGCGAACACGACGACGACCGGATCAGCGCCCGCCACGCGACAGCTCGTAGAGCAGGATGCCCGCCGCCACCGCCGCGTTGAGCGACTCCGCGCCCGCCCGCATCGGGATCGTGACCGTGTGATGCGGGTGCTCGCTCCAGGACGCCCGCACACCCTGGCCCTCGTTGCCCACGACGAGGGCGAGGCTCCCGGACGGCGCCGCCAGCGCGTCGAGCGGCTCGCCGGCCGCCGCGGCGACCCACGAGACGATCCGCTCCCGCGCCGCGTATGCCTGCCATTCCTCGAACGTCGCCGTGGCGACCTGGTGACGGAAGAGCGCCCCCATCGAGCCGCGCACGGCCTTCGGCCCGCGCACGTCCGCGGTGCCGTCGAGCGCCACCGTGAGCCAGGCGCCGAGGGCGAAGGCGGAGCGGATCATCGTCCCGACGTTGCCCGGGTCCTGCACCCCGTCGATCACCAGCAGCCGCCGCCGGCCCACGTCCGGCGGGCGGACCTGCGCCAGCGTCAGCGGCTGCCACGCCACGACCGCGAGCACGCCGCTCGGCGTCTCCGTGTCGGCGAGCGCGTTGAAGTCGCGCCGGGGCACCACCTCCGCCCGCAGGCCGCGGCGCGCCGCCGTCTCCAGCAGCGGCCCGGCGGGCCCGGCCGCCGCGTCGTCGGCCACGACCAGCGCCTCCACCGTCGCACCCGCCGCCAGG
>Ga0335078_10004281_pt1 | contig 21180 bp, 17 predicted proteins | sample Lox_Sample_32_FD_206711 | JGI IMG/M metagenome (GOLD analysis project Ga0335078, IMG submission 206711) | Soil microbial communities from Loxahatchee National Wildlife Refuge, Florida, United States - Lox_Sample_3.2 | ecosystem: Environmental > Terrestrial > Soil > Wetlands | place: USA...
GCGGGCCTGCGGGTCACGCTGGTGGACCGCAACGTCTACAGCACCTTCCAGCCCCTGCTCTACCAGGTCGCGACCGGCGGCCTCAACCCGAGCGACGTCGCCTACCCGCTGCGCGGGTTCGCGCACAAGTACGGCGCAAGCTTCCGGCGCGGTGAGCTCGCGCGCGTGGACGCCGCGGCGCAGAAGATCATCCTGGCGGACGGCGAGGAGATCGGGTACGACTACCTCATCCTGGCCACCGGGGTGACGGCCGCCTACTACGGGGTGGCCGGAGCGGACAAGCACAGCTTCGCCCTGTACACGCGCCAGGACGCGGTCGCGCTGCGCGATCACCTCATGGCCGGGCTGGAGTGGCTGAGTGCCGGGGAACGGGGCCGGGAGACGTTCGTCACCGTGGTGGGCGGCGGAGCGACCGGCGTGGAGCTGGCCGGGACCCTGGCCGAGCTGCGCAACATCGCGCTGGCCACCGCCTTCCCCGACATCGACCGGTCGCGGGTGCACGTCCGGCTGGTCGAGCGGGCCCCGGCCCTGCTGACGCCGTACGTCGCGTCGTTGCGCGAGTACGCGCACCGGCAACTGCTGGCCCGGGGGATCGAGGTCCGGCTCGACGCCACGATCAGCGAGATCACGGCCGACCACGTCGTGCTGGCCGACGGCGAGCAGCTGCCCAGCGACCTGACCGTCTGGGCGGCCGGGATCACCGGTCCGGATGCCGTCAGGGACTGGGGCGTGCCGCAGGGCCGCGGCGGCCGCATCCAGGTGGAAGCGGACCTGCGGGTCCGCGGGCAGGACCGCGTGTTCGCCATCGGTGACATCGCGCTGACCGACGGCCCGCCGGTGCCGCAGCTCGCCCAGCCGGCGCTGCAGATGGGCCGGTTCGCGGCCGCGCAGGTCGTCCGGCTCGTGGCGGGCAAGCCCACCACCCGGTTCGCGTACCACGACAAGGGCATCATGGCGACGATCGGGCGCCGCTCGGCGGTCGTCCAGCTGCCGTACCGGGTGCGCATCCGCGGCACGCTGGCCTGGTTCGCCTGGCTGGGCCTGCACCTGGTCACGCTGCTCGGCAACCGCAACCGGATCTCGGCCCTGGTCAACCTGTCCTATCGCTACCTCAGCTGGGGGCACGGCGGGGCGGTCATCGTGGACGGCGACCCGCCCGCGGCTGATTAGCGCCCAGCGAGACGGTCTGGCGACGCGCGTCAGCCCGTCATCCAGGGCCGGAGTTTCTCGGGGTTGCGTACGACCCAGAGGCGGGTGATCCGGTCGCCAGCGACGTCGAACGCGAACACCGTCACGGTGACGCCGTCTTGCTGAGCCACCACCCCGGGCTGGCCGTTGACCATACGTTCCCGCGCCCGGCGAGAGACTTACGTGGGCGAATGGATCCCCGAGCCGCTGCCCGAACAGGCGGAGCCGATCACCGGGCGGCCGGGCGGCACCACCACCGACCCGGCCGACCGCGTCACCCTCGACGAGTCGCTCAGCATGGCCTTCCTCGTCGTGCTCGAAGCGATGACCCCGGCCGAGCGCGTCGCGCCCTCCCGCTGGAAAGCGCCCGCACCCAGGTGGCTTACGGGCAGCCCAGCGCCGTCAACCACCTTCTCATCCTCAGCGCGGAACCATATCCCGGGCGCAGCACCGTGCTGCTGCTCCGCGAGGCCATCGGATTCTGAGATCACGGCTGCCCGCCTTACTCGGACCGGAGGCGGCGGGCGCGGGCCGCGGCGTAGGCGCCGAGCCCGGCGGCCAGCCCGCCGCCGATCACCACGGTCCGCACCAGCTCCGCGGGCCGGGACGACCGGAGCGCGCCGGACAGCAGCACGGTCATCGGCCCCACCGCGAGCACCGGCCCCAGGGCCAGCCAGAGCAACACCATGATCGCGGCCGTGTTCCCCACCGGAGTCTCCACCCCGCCGAACAGGTCCGGGTGGCTGCGCGGCCGGAAGACGTTGACCAGCGCGCCGCCGACCAGCACGGGAACGGTCACCACCAGAAAGGCCACCAGCCACGGATCACCGGTGACCACCGCGAGCACGGCGACCGGCACGCCCGCCACCGCGAGCAGGACCAGGCCCGGCACGCCAGCGTGCCACCAGGCCAGCGAGCCGAACCGGAACGGCAGGTTCTCCGAGCGGCGGGTGTCCTCCGCGTCCAGCCTGGCTCCCTCGCAGAGCCAGGCGGCGGCCAGGTAGGCGAGGGCCAGGGCGCTGGCCACCGGCACCAGCGACACCTGGCCCCGCCCGGCCACCGCGAGCAGGCCCACAGCCAGCAGCGTCAGCACGGCCGCGCCCGCCAGCCGGGCCGGGGCCCGGGCCAGCGCGAGCAGGTCCCGCCAGAACAGCACCAGCTCACGCCGGCGCGGCGGGCGGATCCGGAGCCGGGCCCGGCGGGACCCGGCGGTGCCGCCGTAGGCCAGGGCGACGCCGCGGGTATCGAAGCTCGCCACCGCGGCGGACATGGCCCCGATCGTGCGCGCGCGGATCCGCAGCGCGGCCCCCGGCACCCCGGCGGCCGCGTGGTGCGCGCAGGCCAGCGCGGCCAGCGCGGCCGCGCCGAGCAGCGCGATCGCCGCCGGCCACCACGGCGCCGGGCCGCCGGCCAGCGCGGTCATGCCCTGCGCGGCCCAGCCCCACGGCCCGGACCACAGCGCGACGGCGGCCAGCACCGCGGGCGGCCGGCCGAGCGCCGCCCAGGCGGCCAGCCCGCCGAGCACCGCGGCAAGGGCCAGCCCGGCCCCGGTGCCCCGGCGCACCCAGCGCGCGCTGGCCGGGTAGCGCTCGATCAGGCCGGCGGTGCCGGTACCGAGCCCGAACAGCAGCCCGGTCGAGATCACCGCGACGCCGGCCAGGCGCAGCACGTGACCGACGCCGTGGCCGCCGAGCCCCAGCGCGACCAGGGCGGCCGCGGGCACGATGCCCACGGCCGTGCCGGCCAGGACCGTGACCGCCGCGGACCCGCGGAACCTGGGCCGCAGCAGCCGCCCGCGGTCGACCGGCGTGCCCAGCAGCCAGTCCACACCGGGCTGCGGCAGCGTCACCGGGCCGCGCCAGAGGCCGTCACGCAGCAGGACCAGGAGCACCAGGAGGGCCAGCGCGGTCAGCCCGGCCGGCGTGGCGTGCAGGATCCGGGGCGTCTGCGCGGTCGGCAGCGGCGGATGCCGCATGGCGTGGTAGGCCGAGGCGATCTGGGCGCCGCCGTAGAGGGCCACCACCAGCCCGGCCAGGTAAATCCAGTAAGCGGCGCTGGCCGCCTTCTTCCTGGCCCGGCCGCGGCGCAGCGTCCGCAGCAGCGCGATCGTCGGCCCGGTGCTGTCCGGGACGGCAACGGCCTCGCGGGTGACCGTCACCCGATCGCCGTCAGCGCGATGCCGGGCGCGCCCTCCCCGATGACAGCGCCGTCGCTGAGCACCAGGACGTGGTCGGCGACCGCGGTGGCCAGCTCGACGTGGTGGGTGGCCATCAGCAGGGCCGCGCCGGCCTGCTTCTGGGCGAGCAGCAGCCCGGCCAGCCAGCGGCGGGCCGCCGGGTCCAGCCGCTGCTCCGGCTCGTCGAGGACCATCAGCCGGCGCGGCCGGACCAGCATCGCGGCCAGGTGCAGGGCCTGCAGCTGCCCGCTGGACAGCGAGCCGGGCAGCGCGCCGCCGTGATCGCTCAGGCGGCACTCGCGCAGCGCCCGGTCGACCAGCTCGTCGCCGTCGCGGCCGGCGCCGTGCGCGGTCGCGACCAGCTGCAGGTGCTCGCGGACGGTGAGATCCGGATAGGCGCTGACCATGTCGCCGACGATGGCGATCTCGGTACGCACCACGAGGTCGTCTTGTGTCATCGTCCGTCCGGCGTAGGCGACCCGGCCGGTGCTGGGCGTATCACGGCCGGCCGCGATGCGCAGCAGCGTCGACTTGCCCGAGCCGTTCGCGCCCATGACCGCGACGCACCGCCCGGCCGCCACCGCGAGGTCGACCGGGCGCAGCGCGAGGCGGTCACCGTACGCGCGGCTGACTCCGGTCAGCGTGAGCAGGGGCGGCGGATCCGGCGGCACGGATGCCAGTTCACCACATCGCCGGCTTATCGGTGCCACGCCGGATCGAACCGGCCGGCATCCGGCCGGCCAGACGCGCCGTCCGGGGCCCCGCCCCGGGCGGCGCCGCGCCCCCGGCCCCGGTACGGTCAACCCCATGACCGACCCGATCGCCCCCGCCGACCCGGACGTCGTGCTGCGCGCGGACGGCGTGGACCTGGTCCGGGGCGACCGGCTGCTGCTGGACCGGGTGAGCGTCACCGTGCGCGCGGGGGAGCTCTGGGCCCTGCTCGGGCCCAACGGAGCGGGCAAGAGCACCCTGCTGCGGATCATGGCGACCTATGCGCACCCGACGCGGGGCCGGGTGGACATCCTCGGTCACCGGCTCGGCCGGGTCAACGTGTTCGCGCTGCGGCCCTGGATCGGTCACGTCAGCCCGCATCAGCGGGTGGAGCCGGGCCGCACCGTCCGCGAGGTGGTGCTGACCGGTGTCACCGGCACGATCGAGATCGTCCCCCGGTGGGCGCCCAGCGCGGCCGAGCTGGCCCGGGCCGGGGCGCTGATCGAGCTGATGGGCCTGGGCGCGCTGGCCGGCGCGCGCTGGCCGACCCTGTCCCAGGGCGAGCGCGGGCGCACGCTGATCGCGCGGGCCCTGATGCCCGAGCCGCGCCTGCTGCTGCTGGACGAGCCGGCCGCCGGGCTGGACGTGGCGGGCCGCGAGCAGCTGCTGGCCAGCCTCGACGAGCTGCGGGAGCGGCGGCCCGGCCTGGCGACGGTGCTGGTCACGCACCACCTGGAGGAGCTGCCGGTCAGCACCAGCCACGCGCTGCTGCTGCGCGGCGGGCAGATGGTGGCCGCCGGGGCCGCCGCCGGCGTGCTCACCACCGAGCTGGTCAGCGCGTGCTTCGACTACCCGGTCGCGATCGCCCGGCGCGCGGGCCGCTGGGCCACCACCGCCGGCGCGGCCCGCTGAGGCCTACCCGGCGCGGCCGGCCCGGCCTCGCATGATCCCGTCCACGGCGGTGTCGACGACATCGCGGACGAAGCGGTCGTTGAGCGGGGCGTGGCCGTGCAGCAGCCGGTGATACAGCGGGCCGTACAGCACGTCGAGCGCGACCTCGATTTTCGTGTCGGCCGGGATCTCGCCGCGCTCGATCGCCCGGCGGAACACCTCGCGCGCCTGCTCCCGGCGCGGCTCGACGAAGCGGTCCCGGTAGGCGGCGCCGAAGTCCGGGTCGGTCTGCGCCTCGGTGACCAGCGCCGCGATCACCCGCCCGTACGGCCGGCTGCCGGCCAGCCTGGCCCACGGGCGCAGCAGGGACAGCAGGTCGCCGCGCAGCGAGCCGGTGTCGCGCACGGCCGGGGTGGCGGCCGCCCACTCGTTGAACAGCGCGTCCAGCGCGAGCATCTCCTTGGTGGGCCACCAGCGGTAGATCGTGGCCTTGCTGACCCCGGCCCGCTCGGCGACGGCGTCCATGCTCACCGCGGACAGGCCGCGGTCCAGCAGCAGCTCGGCGGCCGCCTCGAGGATCGCCACCCGGGCCTTCTCGCTGCGCGGCCGCCCGCGCCGCGGCGTGACCGCCGCCTCGGTGTTCGCGCTGTCGGACTGCATTAGCTGCACATCGAACCACGCTTGCCCGGGCAGGTCGAGGATCGGGTCCGGGCCGGGAATTGACGTGCCCCCCGCCGCGTCAGCGTGGCGGGGGGCACTGCGGTGGGCCTGGCAGGTTGGGGGTGCCCTGGCCACACCGGGCTCAGCTCTTGGGTCAGCACCGGTCCGGGGCGGTGGCCCCGCGATATGAACTTGTCTGATTACTACGGTGCCGCCGCCGCGCCCGGCCCGGCAGGGCCGGGCGTCCCGGGCCCGGGGCCCGTCGGTCATGTCGTCACGGGACCTTGGGCCCGGCGGCCAGCGCGCAGACCGCGGCGAGCCCGCGGAAACGTCCGCGGGCTCGCCCGGGCCGCGCCGGCCTATCCGGCGCCCGGTGTCATGAGACCGGTGTCATGAGAACGGTGTCATGAGAACGGTGTCATGAGAGTGGCCTCATGGGAGTGGCGTGACGCGGTAGAGCGCAACGCCCTCGGCCGGGACTGTCGCGCTGATCGTCCCGCCCGACGAGATGTCGAACCTCGTCTGGCCGCCGACCACCACCGACTGGCCGCCCCACAGGTCCTGCACCAGGTAGCCGTCGGGATCGGCGGGCAGCCCGATCGCGGCGGCTGTGGTCGAGATCGTGACCGGCGCCGAGCTCAGCGTCGTGGTGGTGTTGAACAGCCCCACGATCGCGTCCCCGTGCCGCTCCACCTTGGTGAACACCTGCTCGCCCGGATTGCGGCCCGGCTTGCCGGTCACCGCTATGCGTGACGCGTCGATCGCGTCCTGGTCAACGCCGATGACCTGGCGGTTCGTCAGCAGCCGGTAATCCCGCGGGGTCAGGCCGGTGCTGGTGCCGTACGCGTTGGTCACCGAGGTGCTCAGGTCGCCGCCGAGAATGAGCGGCGCCGATCCCAGCGACCAGAGGCTGAGCTGGGATTCCGAGGCGGCCAGCGACATCCCCGAGTCGGCGCTGCCGTCGCCCACCTCGATCGAGTCGTAATCGCTGAATCCGCCCGGCCCGCCGTACGGCTGCCACTGCGCGACGTCGGCGAACCGGTCGCTCCAGTGCGCGTAGCTGGTCAGCGGGAACACGCTCAGGCAGCCGGTGTAGGGCGGCGCGTTGCAGGCGTCCGCCGAGCCCTCGTCCGGCCCGTTGATCTCGATGTCGGGCGCGAACTCCCACTGGTTGGCGTACTTCTTCAGCAGCGGGGCGATCTTGATGGTGTAGCTGCCCTGGGTGATGTCCAGGACCATCGGGCGGCCGGACTGGTGGATCGCGGCCTGCCAGGCCTTGATGTCGGGACCGTTCTTGTTCGTGATGCCGTCGAGCTTGATGTAGTCCACGCCCCAGGACGCGAGCTCATCCACGACCGAGTCGGTATACGCCTGCGCGCCCGGCGCCTTGTAGTTGATCCCCACCATGCCGCCGCAGTTGTAGTTGTTCTGCGAGGTGGTGGTGGCGATCTGGTCGGCGGTGTAGGAGGTGCCCAGGATCGGGGTGTTCGCCGCCACCGCCTGGCTGGAGATGCCCGGCGTCTCGTAGATGCCGAACTTCAGCCCGAGGCGGTGCACGTAGGCGGCGAGGGCCTGGACGCCGCTCTCGGAGCCGACGTCCGGGTAACTGGCGGTGTTGACCACCCAGCGGCCGTACCCGTCGACGTTGGGCCCCTGCGGGCCGGGGCACTGGTACCAGCCGTCGTCGATGTTCACGTACCGGTAGCCCACCGCGGCCAGGCCGGTGCTGACCAGCGCCGAGGCTTGCCCCTCAATCTGGGTGGCATCCGCGCCCAGCCGCAGGAAGCTCCAGCCGCTTATGCCCATCACCGGCGTCTGATCGGGGCCGCCGGGCGGGTAGGCGGTGGCGGCCCCGGCCGGGGCGGCGGCGACGCCGGGCACGGCCAGGGCCGCCGTTACCGAGGCCGCCAGCGCAACGGCGGCTAATGCGCGCGCCCATCGTTGCGGCCGCCTTTGCCTGCACGTTCTCATGAGCCCTCCACGGGTTGTCCGCATAAGTGCCATGATGACCGCGCCGGGCCGGTCAGCCAATAGTGCGCACAAAATACGCATGGATTTGGACGTTCTATGTCCATAACGTGCAACGTTCCCTACCGGGCCTGCGCGTTGCGGTCAGTCTCCGGGTTCGCGAGCGCAAATCACGCGGCACCCCTGGCGGCGGATCTGGTCCAGCGCGGACCGCGGCGCCCGGTCGTCGGTGATCAGCACGTCCACCTCTCGCATCCGGCATACCGGCGCGAGCGCCACCCGGCCGATCTTCGTGGCGTCGGCCAGCACGACCTTCGTGCGCGCCCGCTGGAAGAGCACGGCGTTCACCCTCGCTCCCGCCGGGTCGTAATTGGTGCAGCCGGCCAGCGCGTCCACGCCGTCCACCCCGAGGAAGGCGACATCGGTGTTGTACTCGGACAGGAAGGCCTCGGCGCTGTGCCCCACCGCCTCCTGGCTGCTCCCGCGCACCTCGCCGCCGGCCACGAACACCCGCAGCCGCGGGTTGCCCAGCAGGTCGACCGCGATGTTCAGGGCATTGGTCACCACCGTGAGCCCGTCGCGGTCGCGCAGCAGCCGCGCGAACTGCGACACGGTCGTGCCGCCCGTCGTCCCGATCACCCGCGCGCCCTCGAGGAACTGGGCCGCGTGCCGGGCGATGCGCTGCTTCTCGGGCAGGTCCTGCGCCGTCTTGTAGCTCAGCGGCAGGTCGTTGAAGGCCGCGTGAATGGTCGCCCCGCCGTGGGTCCGGCTGACCAGCCGCTGCTGCTGGAGCGCCTCCAGGTCGCGCCGGATCGTCGCCTGCGACACGCCGAGCTCGCCGGCCAGCGTCGCAACGTCGATCTGCCCGCGGATCAGCACCGCGGACAGTATCTGGTTGAGCCGGTGGCGGCGACGTTGCACGGGTGATCATACGTGTCGTAGAGTCGAGTAAAACAGGCTAGACCGTGCAATATTTAACAGCAATATCTGCGCACTTCGGAAGGGAACGGTCGGCGAGGACGTGGAGATGAGCCTTCCGGCACGGCGAAGGGAACCAACCGGTGCGTGGTTCTGAAGCGTACGTCCTCGAGGAAATCGCCAGTCAGCCCGATTGCTGGGCCCGCGCGCTGCGGTCCGCCGGCGAGGCGGCCAGCATCCTCCCCGGCCGCGGCGAGAAGGTCGCCGTGATCGGCTGCGGCACCTCGTGGCACGTCGCGGCGGCGATCGCCGCCGCGCGGGAGGCGGCCGGGCATGGCGAGACCGATGCGTTCCCCGCGTCGGAGGTGCCGGGCCGCCACTACGGCGCGGTTCTCGCCGTCACCCGGTCGGGAACCACCACCGAGGTGCTCGACGCGCTGGCGGCCATGCCGCGCTCGGTCAGGAAGATCGCGATCACGGCGGACGCCTCCTCGCCGGTGCGGGATGCTACCGACCAGCTCCTGGTGCTCGACTACGCCGACGAGAAGTCGGTGGTCCAGACCCGGTTCGCCACCACGGCTCTCACCGTGATGCGCGCGCACGTCGGTCATGACCTGTGGCCGGTGGTGGAGCAGGCCCGGGCCGCGGCCTCGGCCGACCTGGACGACCGGCTGGTGGACCGGCCCCATTACGTCTTCCTCGCCCGCGGCTGGGCGGTGGGGGTGGCCCGGGAGGCGGCGCTCAAAGTTCAGGAGGCCGCATCGGCGCGGAGCGAAGCCCATCCCGCGCTGGAGTACCGGCACGGCCCGCTCTCCGCCGCGGATGAGTCCTCGGTGGTCTGGATGCTCGGCGGCGCGGACGCCGCGCTGGTCAGCGACGTCAAGCGCACCGGCGCCACCGTGGTCGTCGCCGCCGGTGACCCGCAGGCCGAGCTGGTGCTGGCCCAGCGCGTGGCCGTGGCTACCGCCCTGGTCCGCGGCCTGGACCCGGACCGGCCCCGGTACCTGGCGCGCTCGGTGGTCAGCACCGGCCGCTGAGCGCGGCCCCGGCGCCGGCCCGCGTCCAGGTCACTTCACCGACCCGGTGGTGATGCCCTGGACGATGTAGCGGTTCAGGATCAGGGCCAGCACGCCCGGCACCGCCGCGGCCAGCACCCCGCACGCCATCAGCAGCGTGAACGGCACGATGCGCTGCTGGTTGAGCGCGGCCACGATGACGGTGACCGGCTGCGTGGAAATGTTGGTGGTGAGCACCAGCGGGAACAGGAACTGCGCCCAGCCGAGCAGGAAAGTGATGATGGCCGCGGCAGCGATGCCGGGCGCGGCCACCGGGATCACCACCCGCAGCAGGGCCCGCAGCGGCGTGGCGCCGTCCACGAAGGCGGCTTCCTCCAGTTCCCGTGGGATGCCGTTGAAGTAGTTGTAAAGGATCCAGATCGCCAGCGGCAGGAACCCCGACACGTACACCAGGATCACGCCGAGGTAGGTGTTGACCAGGCTGAGGCTGGCCATGATCCGGTACAGCGGGATCAGCGTCGCGTACGCCGGCAGCAGCAGCGTGGCGAGCACGCTTACGAAGATCGTCCGCTTGAACCGGAACTGCAGCCGGGCGAACGCGTAGGCCGCGAGGATCGCGATGACCACGGTGACGATCATCGCCACGCCGGACTCGACCGCCGAGTTGAGCAGCGACCTGCCGAGTGCTCCCGCGATGCCGTACCCGGCGCCGCCGATCCCGAACACCGCCCGGTAACTGGCGCTGACCAGCGGCGAGGGGAAGTAGTGCGCGGGCGTGCTGTCCGCGCCCGACAGCGTGCTCAGGCTGGTATTGAGCGCCCAGTAGATCGGGAACAGCGACCACAGCAAGATGACGACGATCGCGACGGTGTGCCCGAGCAGCCGGGCCGACTTGCGCGACAGCGCCCGGCCCGCCGGCCCCGTCGCCACCCGGGTGACCGCCCGCGCGGCCCGCTCACCCGGCCCGCCCGCCGCCGTCACGCAGCCTCCGTCCTGCGGTAGAGCAGCGCGAGCATGCCCATCGACAGCACGGCCGTGGCCAGGGTCACCAGCAGCGAGAGCGCGTAGCCGCCGCCGAAGTTGAGGTTCTCGAAGGTGGTGACGTAGGTCTGCAGCATCACCGAGGAGCCGAGCGGCGCGATCCCGTTCAGGATGTAGACCTGATCAAAGATGTTCAGCGACAGCACCAGCGCCTCGACCGCGCACACGGCCAGGGCGGGCCGGATGAGCGGCAGCGAGATGCGCCGGAACGCCTGCACCGGCCCGGCCCCGTCTACCCGCGCCGCCTCGTAGAGGTCAGTCGGGATCGCCTGCAGTGCCGCCAGGATGATGAGCGCGGACAGCGGCGTTATCTGCCAGACCTGCACGATCTCGATCAGCACGATCGTCAGCCACCGGTTGAGGCCCAGCCACACGTGGTAGCCGCCGATCACGTGCGCGGAATGCAGCGCGCTGTTCAGGACGCCGAAGGTCGGGTTGTAGATCCAGCTCCAGATGACAGCCTCGACCACGGCAGGCAGCGCCCACGGCAGGATCACGAGCGCGAGGACGACGCCGCGCAGCCGGAAACGCTGCTTGAGCGCGACCGCGATGGCAGTGCCGAGCACGACCGAACCTGCCACGCCGACTACCACGTAGGCCGCGGTGTTGACCCACGAGGTGGTGATGGCCGAGTCGGTGAACAGCGCGCGGAAGTTGCCGAGGCCGATGAACCGGTTCGGCGGGTCGAGCGGCATCACCCGGAAGAACGCCTCGACCGTGGTATCCGCCGTCGGCACGAACGACAGCGCCCCGATGAACACCACCAGCGGTGAGAGCAGGAGGTACGGGAGCATCCTGCGGCGGCCCGCCGCGCTCAATGTCACGCCTCCCTACTGCGTCGTGCCCGGCGGGTGATGCGATGGCGGTGGGCCCGCGGCGTCACCTTAGCCTGAGGACTTGAGCTGGTTGACCTGCGCCGCTATCGCGGTGACCGCCTGCTGGACGGTCTCTTGCCCGGCGGCCGCCTCGTGGATGTTGGTCTGCACCGCCGCGCTGAACTGCACGTACCACGGGGGTGCCCCGTTCGGGAACGGCGCCTGAGCGTGCGCCTTGATGATGGTGTCGAGCTCGGACGCCTGGGCGATGTCGCCTGCGTTGATCATCAAGTTGAAGCTGGCCAGCCTGGCCGGCAGCGGGAACGTGCTCACCACGTTCTTCGCCCCCTGCAGCCCGGCCCAGGTCGCCTGGTTCTCGGCGTTGGTGAACCACGTGATGAACTTCACCGCGCCCGCCACGTTCTTGGCCGTCTTCGGGATGCCGATGCCGTCGGGATTGGCGACGTTTCCGCCGACTCCGGTGGCCCCGGGCGTCGGGATGTACTCGGTGTCGTTGACCACGCTGGACGTCGACGGCACGTTGTAGATGGACGCGACGCTGCCGGAGTAGTCGCACATCTCCGCGGCGACCCGGTTCCTCGCCATCTCGGTGGTGAATCCCTGGTAGTCGGTCTCGTTGATGTTGCCCTTGGGCACCAGGCCGCTCTTGTAGGCGTTGACCATCCAGGCCATCGCCTGGTAGCCGGGCGAACTCGGCGAGGTGAACGCCGGGGCGTCCTTGGCGGTCAGGACCTGGCCGCCGAACGCCGCGGTCATCTGGTACCAGCAGGTCGACAGGCCCTCGGCGGTGGCGAAATGGATGTCGAGCGGGCTCGCCATGCCGTTCGCCGTGCCGACCTTCTTCAGGTCCGCGGTGAAAGCGGAGAGTGTCGTCGGCATCGTGGTGATGCCGGCCTTGGCGAAGTCCTTGGTGTTCACGGTTGTGACCAGGAAGGAGGAGTCGAACGGCATCCCCATCAGCTCGTTGTTTGAGACGAACGTGTTGAGCTGCGGCATGTCCGGGCGCAGGCTGCTCACGCTGAAGTACTTGTTGAGCGGGAGGAACCAGCCGGTCTTCTGGTACTCGCCGACCTTCGACCAGTCAACGTCGGCGGCGTCGGCGAAGTAGGTGTTGGCCGACATCGCGGCCGCGATCTTGGTCTGGAGGTCGTCCCAGCCGATGTTGACCCAGTTCACCGTGATGCCCGTCTGCTTGGTGAACTGGTCGAGCAGCGACTTCGGCGGGGCGGGATAGGCCACCGCCACCGTGATCGACTTAGGGCTCGAGGCGGCGGTGCTGCCGGTGCTGCCCGACCCGCAGGCGGCGGCGAACGTGATCAGTCCGATGGCGAGCGCAAGTGCCCCTGTTCGCCGGCTTAAGGTGCCAAGTTTCATCAGTCTCTCCTCTGATCGTGAGGGCGCCCCGGGTCCGGCGGGATCGCCGCGCGCGTCACAGGCGCGGGCGATCGGGGCCGGGACCGTGCGGAAGGTTGCCGGGCGACGCCGCAGGCGTGTGTCATGGGCACGGCGATCGGTGGCACGGTGCCGGCCGCGGTCAGCCGGCAGTGCGCAGCGTAATCGGCGCGGTACCGCGCGCTCCGCCAGCGCCAGGCCGACGCATGATCGATTACGCTCATAATCCGTCAATCTAGAGTGGATTCGGTCATCGTGACAAGCCTAAACGTGCACTATGACCCGTGAATCGCGCATAAGCGACCACCTGCTAGCGCACGAAACACTGCCTGTCAATCCTGGACATGCCATCAAGCAGCGACGATATGCTGTTTTGTTGTGAACAGGGCGGCACGGCTGAGCGCGATCCTGGAACGGCTCGCCGATGGCGGGTCACTCGGGGTGACGGAGCTGGCCGACGACATGGCCGTTTCCCCGGCCACGGTCCGGCGCGACCTGGTGATGCTGGAGCAGCAGCGGCTGCTGGCCCGCACCCACGGCGGCGCCGTCGCCCACGCCGTCTCCTACGAGCTCCCCCTGCGGTACAAGGGAGTCCGGCACGCCGAGGACAAGCGGCGCATCGCCCGCGAGGCGGCCACCTACGTGTCGGAGGGCATGGCGATCGGCCTCACCGGCGGGACCACGGCCACGGAGGTCGCCCGGGCCCTGGCCGACCGGCAGAAGCTCACGATCGTGACCAACGCCCTCAACATCGCGTCCGAGCTGGCCGTCCGGCCGAAGCTCAAGCTGATCGTGACCGGCGGGGTGATCCGGAGCGAGTCCTACGAGCTGTCCGGCCCGATCGCCGAGTCGAGCCTGGCCGGGCTCAATCTCGACATCGCGTTCATCGGCGTCGACGGCATTGACGCCAAGGCCGGCTGCACGACCCACCAGGAAGTAGAGGCCCACACGAACGGCGTCATGATCTCACGCGCCCGGCGCGTGATCGTGGTGGCCGACAGTTCCAAGATCGGAAGGGTGGCCTTCGCCCGGATCTGCGAGATCACGGAGGTCAGCGGGCTCATTACCGATCAACCCGACGACACCGATGCGGTCCGGGCGCTGACCGAGTCCGGGGTGAGCGTCAACTTCGTGTGAGGGCGATATGGATCATGCAGTCAGCGCGGCCCGGCCCTGGCCGGCCCGGGGCGGGGAGGGCGGGCCGTGATCCTGGCGGTGGCCCTCAACCCGGCCCTGGACGTCACCCACCGCGTCGACGGCGTGGACTGGGCGGGCGTGAACCGGCCGTCCGGAGTGCGGGCGGAGCCGGGCGGCAAGGGGCTCAACGTGGCCAGGGCCTTGCGCATGCTGGGAGCCGAGGTGGTCGTCGCCGGCCTGGCCGGCGGCAGCACGGGCGACGCGGTGCGGTCCGCCCTCGGCCGGGCGGGGGTGGCGTCCGCCTTCACCGGCATCGCCGGCGACACCCGGCGGACCTTCGCGGTGGTCGACACCAGGCGGGGGGAGGTCGCCCTGTTCAATGAGCCCGGGCCGCCGGTCACCGCGCGCGAGTACGCGCGGTTCCGCGCCTCCTACCGCGAGATCCTGGCCGGCTGCGAGGCGGTCGTGCTGTCGGGCAGCCTCCCGCCCGGGCTGGCGCCCCATGCCTACGGCGACCTGATCCGGCTGGCCGCCGCGGCGGGCGTGCCCGCCGTGCTCGACACCTCGGGCGACGCGCTGCGCCACGGCGCCGCCGCCAGCCCCGCCGTAATCAAGCCGAACCTGGCCGAGCTGGAGGCGGCGGTCGGCCGGGCCGTGCCGTGGGCCGGTGCCGCCGACCCCTCGGCGGTGGTCGAAGCCGCCGCCGAGCTGAGAGTCCACGGCGCGCGGGCGGTGGTGGTGTCACTGGCCGCCGACGGGCTGGTAGCGGTGACCGGCGACGGCACCTGGCTCGCGGCGCCCGAGCGCGCCGCCACCGGCAACCCCACCGGTGCCGGCGACGCGGCGGTGGCCGGGCTCGCGCACAGCCTGGCCCTCGGCCACTCATGGCCCGAGCGGCTCCGGCGGGCGGCCGCGCTGGGCTCGGCGGCGGCCGCCGCCCCGGTGGCCGGCGAGCTTTCCCGCGCGGACTACCAGCAGGCCCTCGCCGAGATACGGATCATCACCTGGGGACGGCTCTGATGCCCGCGGTGGCGGCCGGCGCCATCGTCGGCGCCGCCCGGGCCGCGGGTCACGGCGCCGGCGCCTTCAACGTCATCGGGATCGAGCATGCCGAGGCCATCGTGACCGGCGCGGAGGCGGCGCGAGCGCCGGTGATCCTGCAGATCAGCGAGAACTGCGTCACCTACCATGGCGCGCTCGAGCCCATCGGGCAGGCCGTTCTCGCGGTGGCCAGGGCCGCCGCCGTGCCGGCGGCCGTGCACCTGGACCACGCCACCAGCGCGGAACTCGTCCGGGAGGCGGCCCGGCTGGGCTTCGGGTCGGTCATGTACGACGCGTCCCGGCTCCCGTACTCCGGCAACGTGCGGGAGACCGGCCAGATGGCCGCGTGGTGTCACGACCGCGGCATCTGGCTCGAGGCCGAACTCGGCGAGATAGGCGGGAAGGAAGGCGCGCACGACCCGCGCGTGCGGACCCGGCCTGACGAGGCGGCGGCCTACGTGGCCGCGACCGGGGTCGATGCGCTGGCTGTGGCTGTCGGCAGCTCGCATGCCATGCTCACCCGCGACGCGGTGCTGGACATCGGGCTGATCAGCCGGATCCGCGCGGCCGTGCCGGTCCCGCTCGTGCTGCACGGCTCCTCCGGCGTACCCGATGACGGGCTCGTGGCGGCCGTGTCAGCCGGGCTGACCAAGATCAACATAGCCACGCAGCTGAACAAGGTGTTCACCGCGGCCATCCGCGGCCGCCTGGCCAGCGACCAGGTACTGGTGGATCCGCGCCGGTACGTCAACGCGGGCCGGGAGGCGGTAGCCCGCGAGGTGTCGCGCCTGCTCGGCGTGCTGGGCGCCCGGCCGTGACCGCCCGCGGCCCGGACCGGGTGCTGGACCTGATCGTGGCCGGCGACTGCAATCCGGACGTGCTCGTCACGGGTGACGACGTGACACCCGCGTTCGGCCAGCAGGAGAAGCTGGTCGGCGGCATCTGCCTGACCATCGGCGGCGCGGCCGCGATCACGGCCGTGGCCGCCGCCCGGCTGGGGCTTCGCGTCGCCCTCGTCGCGGCCATCGGCGACGACCCGGCGGGCGAGTTCATGCTGGGCCAGCTGGCCGCGGCCGGAGTCGATACCGCCGCCGTGGTGGTCCGGCCCGCGACCGCCACCGGCATGACCGTCGCGCTGTCGCGCGGGAACGACCGCGCGAGCCTGACCGCAACCGGCGCGATGTCCACGCTCACCGCGCCGGACATACCCGGGGATCTCGTGCGGCGGGCCCGTCATCTGCATGTCAGCTCGTACTTCCTGCTGGAGCGCTCGCTCGGGCCCGGCCTGCCCGCGCTGCTGAGCGCGGCCCGCCAGGCTGGGACAATGACGTCGCTGGACACCAACTGGGACCCATCCCAGCGATGGGGTGATGACCGGTTCTGGCGCGCCCTGGCCGACACCGACGTACTGCTGCCGAACGAGGCGGAGGCGCTGCACCTCAGCGGCGAGGTCACCGCCGGCGCGGCGGCGGTGGCGCTGACCGCCCGCGGGCCGAGGGTCGCGGTGAAGCTGGGCGCGCGCGGAGCGCTGTGCGCCGACGGCGAGCGCTCGTACCGGATCGAGCTTCCGGCCGCGGCGGCGGCTCAGCCGGTCGTCGACACCACCGGCGCGGGAGACTGCTTCAACGCCGGACTGATCGCCGGTCTGCTGCGCGGCCTGGACCTGCCCGCGGCCGCCGCCCTGGGCTGCGCCGTCGGCACCGCCTCCACCCGGGCACCGGGCGGGACCGGGGCCAGTGTCGGCCTCCCGGCCGCGCTGGCCCAGGCCGGCACGATGCTGATCAGGCCGGAAGGCGTCGGGCCGGAAAAGCGTTAGCCATCGGGGGAGGCCGGCGGCCAGGCTGGCCGCGTGCTCCCCGTTCTGCTGCTATGAAGACCACCACCGTGACACAAGCGCCTGCGCAGCCGCGAGCCCGCCTGCGCGGGCCGCGGCCTGACCAGCGCGGGGCCGAGGCGCGCCGGCGGGCGGTGCCCGAGGTGACCTACCCGGCCGCGCTTCCGGTCAGCCGGCGCAAGGACGAGATCGCCGCGGCCATCCGCGATCACCAGGTGGTGATCGTCGCGGGCGAGACCGGCTCGGGGAAGACCACCCAGCTGCCCAAGATCTGCCTCGAGCTCGGCCGCGGGGTCGCCGGGCAGATCGGCCACACCCAGCCCCGCCGGATCGCGGCCCGCACCGTGGCCGAGCGGATCGCCGAGGAACTCGGCACCGAGGTCGGCACGGCCGTCGGCTACAAGGTCCGGTTCACCGACAAGTCCAGCGACCACACCCTGATCAAGGTGATGACCGACGGGATCCTGCTGGCCGAGATGCAGCGAGATCGGTCGCTGCGGCGCTACGACACCCTGATCATCGACGAGGCGCACGAGCGCAGCCTGAACATCGACTTCATCCTCGGCTACCTCAAGCGGCTGCTGCCCCGCCGCCCCGACCTCAAGGTGATCATCACCTCGGCCACGATCGACCCCGAGCGGTTCGCTCAGCACTTCAATGGCGCGCCGGTGATCGAGGTGTCGGGGCGCACCTACCCGGTGGAGGTCCGGTACCGGCCGCTGGCCGACCCGGACCGGCCCCGCGACGAGCCCCGGGAACAGGCCCAGGCGATCTGCGACGCCCTGGCCGAACTTCGCGCCGAGGGCCCGGGAGACGTGCTCGTCTTCCTCAGCGGCGAGCGGGAGATCCGGGACACCGCTGACGCGCTGGCGGACCAGGCTGGCCTGGGCGACCTGGAGGTGCTGCCGCTCTACGCCCGGCTGTCGGCCGCCGAGCAGCATCGCGTGTTCCAGCCGCACCCGCGGCCGCGCGTGGTGCTGGCCACCAACATCGCCGAGACCTCGCTGACCGTGCCGGGCATCAAGTACGTGATCGACCCGGGCACCGCGCGGATCTCCCGCTACAGCCAGCGGACCAAGGTGCAGCGGCTGCCCATCGAGCCGGTCTCCCGGGCCTCGGCCGACCAGCGCAAGGGCCGGTGCGGCCGGGTATCCGACGGCATCTGCATCCGGCTGTACAGCGAGGAGGACTACCAGGCGCGGCCGGAGTTCACCGACCCCGAGATCCTGCGCACCAACCTGGCCTCGGTCATCCTGCAGATGGCGGCGCTCGACCTCGGCCCGGTCGCCGACTTCCCGTTCCTGGACCCGCCGGACTCCCGCAATATCACCGACGGCGTCCGGCTGCTGGAAGAGCTGGGCGCGCTCGCGGGGGCCACGGGCCCGTCGCGGCTCACCGGCCTGGGACGGAAGCTGGCCCGGCTGCCGGCCGACCCTCGCCTCGGCCGCATGATCCTGGAGGCCGCCCACCACGGCTGCCTGCGCGAGGTGCTGATCATTACCGCGGCGCTGTCCATCCAGGACCCGAGGGAACGCCCGGCGGACGACCGCGAGGCCGCTGACGCCATGCACGCGCGGTTCGCCCAGCCCGGTTCCGACTTCCTGGCCTTCCTCGCCCTCTGGGACTACCTGAACGAGCGGCAGCGCGAGCTGTCGTCGTCGGCCTTCCGCCGATTGTGCCGCCGCGAGTACCTGCACTACCTGCGCGTGCGGGAGTGGCAGGACGTGTACGGCCAGCTGCGGCAGGCAGCCCGGGAGGTCGGCATCGGCCGCGACCGCGGCGCCGCGGCGGACCAGGGGGAGGGCTCGCCGGCCGCGGATCTCGGCGACCGGGTGCACATGTCGCTGCTGGCCGGCCTGCTCTCGCACATCGGCATGAAGGACGACGACCGCGCGCCCGGAGAGAACCGGGGACCGAGACGGCGCGGTCCGGCCGAGTTCGCCGGGGCGCGCGGCGCCCGTTTCGCGATCTTCCCCGACTCGGTGCTGGCCCGCAAGCCGCCGTCGTGGGTGATGGCCGCCGAGCTCGTCGAGACGTCCCGGCTGTGGGCCAGGACCGCGGCCCGGATCGAGCCGGAGTGGGCCGAGCCGCTGGCCCCGCACCTGGTGAAACGCGCGTACAGCGAGCCGCACTGGGTGGCCAGCCGGGGAGCGGTCGAGGCGTTCGAGAAAGTAACCCTGTACGGCCTGCCGATCGTCACCGAGCGCCGGGTGAACTACGCGCGGGTGGATCCGGCGGCGGCGCGTGAGCTGTTCATCACCGGTGCCCTGGTCGAGGGGGACTGGGAAACGCACCACGAGTTCTTCCGCCGCAACCAGCGGCTGCTGGAGGAGGCCCGGGACCTGGAGGACCGGGCCAGGCGGCGCGGTCTGGTCGCGGACGACGCGGCGCTGTTCGAGTTCTACGACCGGCGGATCCCGCCGGAGGTGACTTCCGCGCGGCACTTCGACACCTGGTGGAAGAAGGCCCGCGCTCCGACGCCGGACCTGCTCACGCTCACGCCAGCGGACCTGGCCGGCCCGGCCGCCGCCGAGGTCCGGGCCGAGGACTACCCCAGCCGGTGGGGCTCGCTGCCGCTGTCCTACGAGTTCGCCCCCGGCGAGCCGGACGACGGGGTGACCGTGGACGTCCCGCTGGAGACGCTCGGCCAGGTGAGCGGCGAGGAACTGGGCTGGCTGGTGCCGGGCCTGCGCGAGGAGCTGGTCACCGAGCTGATCCGGTCCCTGCCCAAGCCGCTGCGCCGGGCCTTCGTGCCCGCGCCCGACGTGGCCAGGGAGGCACTCGCCCGGCTGGGCGAGCCGCACGGAGACCTGCTCGACGCGCTGGCCGCGGAACTCGGCCGCCTGGGCGGCGTGACGATCCCGCGGGACGCGTGGGATCTGTCCCGGCTGCCGGCCCACCTGCGGCCCACGTTCCGGGTGACGGAGGCGGGACGGGAGGTGGCGCGCGGGAAGGACCTGGCCGCGCTGCGCGAACGGCTGCGCCCGCGGCTGCAGGCGCGGCTGGCCGACGCGGCCGGCGGCCTGACCCGGACCGGGCTGCGGGACTGGACCATCGGCGCGCTGCCCCGGGTGTTCACCCGGGGCCGGATCACGGCCTACCCGGCGCTGGCCGACGCGGGTGACGCGGTGGACGTCCGGCTGTTCCCGACCGAGGCCGAGGCCGACGCGGCCATGGCCGCGGGCACCCGACGGCTGGTGCTGCTGCAGGTGCCGTCTGGCCTGCGGTCCATCGCCGACCGGCTGCCGGTCAACGCGAAACTGGCGCTGAGCCGCAGCCCGTACCCGAGCGTGGGCGCGCTGCTCGACGACTGCGTGGCGTGCGCGGCCGATCAGGTCATCGCCGACGCCGGCGGGCCGGCCTGGGATGCCGGCGGCTTCGCGCAGCTGGTTGCGCAGGTGCGGTCCGGGCTGCCGCTGGCGGTGGCCCGGGTGCTGGATGTGGCCGCGCAGGTGCTGCAGGCGGCGCACGACGCGGAGGCCGGGCTGCAGGCCGCGGCCAGCCCGGTGCTGGCCCCGGCATTCGACGACGCGCGGGCCCAGTTCGCTGGGCTCATCTACCCGGGGTTCGTCAGCGAGACCGGGTGGCGGCGGCTGCCCGACCTGGTCCGCTACCTGCGCGCGATCAGCCGCCGGCTGGACACGGTAGCCGAGGACCCGGCCCGCGACGCCGGCCGGATGGCGGCTGTGCACCGGGTGACGGACGCCTACCGGGCGGTGCTGGCCGGGCTCCCGGCCGCCCGGCGTGCCGGCGCCGACGTCCGGGCGGTGCGCTGGATGATCGAGGAACTGCGGGTCAGCCTGTTCGCCCAGGTGCTGGGCACGCCCGGGCCGGTATCCGAGAAGCGGATCGGCGCCGCCCTGGACCGCCTTGCCGCCCCGCCCGGCCGCTCGCTCTGAAGCCAGCCCCCCGCCCGCGCCGCGCCTCGCCCCAAATGTGTCCGTAAGTGGCTGCTATCACGACCACTTTCGGACACATTTCCCGGTTACCGCGGCCAGCGGCCGGGCCCGGGCCGGCTGCGGGCGCGGGCCGTCAGCCGGACGAGGAGCAGCACGACAAGCACCGGCAGCGGGAAGAGCGCGCCGCCGTGACCGCCGAGTCCGCCCCTCAGCCCGGTCACCGCGCGGGTGCCTCTTCCCGGACCGCGCGCGGGTGCCTCTTCCCGGACCGCGCGCGGGTGCCTCTTCCCGGACCGCGCGCGGGTGCCTCTTCCCGGACCGCGCGCGGCCTCCGGCGCGGGCGGCGCGATTCTGTAGAGAAGAATCTGGGCGATCGTCGCTTGTGTCCGCCGAAATCGGGTTATTACGGTGCCGGTACCGGCTCGCGGCGTCGGCGCCCACCCGCGCGGTCATCGGGTGAAGCCAGGACAAG
>Ga0335078_10004282_pt1 | contig 21179 bp, 10 predicted proteins | sample Lox_Sample_32_FD_206711 | JGI IMG/M metagenome (GOLD analysis project Ga0335078, IMG submission 206711) | Soil microbial communities from Loxahatchee National Wildlife Refuge, Florida, United States - Lox_Sample_3.2 | ecosystem: Environmental > Terrestrial > Soil > Wetlands | place: USA...
GCCCGACGAGCGCCCTCGTCCTCAGCCAGGTGATCCTCTCCTTCGGCATCCCCTTCGCCCTCGTCCCGCTGGTCCTGCTCACGCGGCGCGACGACGTGATGGGCGTGCACGTCAACCGGCGAGCCACGACCTACACCGCGATCGTCATCGCCGCCGTCATCATCGCCCTCAACGTCTTCCTGCTCGCCCAGACCTTCGGCCTCGCCTGACGTCGCGGCGGGCTGACCCCCCGCGCCTCGGCCGGCGGCGGCGCCCCGAAGCGAACGGCGTAGCATCTGCGCGTGATCGACCTCCATGCGCACGTCCTGCCCGGCGTCGACGACGGGCCCGACTCGCCGGAGGTCGCTCTCGAGATGCTGCGCGACGCGGCCGCCGAGGGGACGACGATCGTCGCTGCGACACCTCACGTTCGCGACGACTACCCGACTTCCCCGGAGACGATGGAACGCGTGCTGGCCGACCTGCGGCGTGCCGCCGCCGAGGCGGAGATCGCCGTCGAGCTGCTGCCGGGAGCCGAGCTCGATCTCGAGGCGCTCCGCCGTCTCGACGACGAGACCCTCCGGCGCTTCGGGCTCGGCGGCAACCCGAGTCTGCTCCTCCTCGAGTTCCCGTACTCCGGCTGGCCGCTCGAGCTCGACCAGACCGTGTTCCGCCTCTCGGCCCGCGGCTACACGACCGTCCTCGCCCATCCCGAACGCAACGCCTCGGTCCAGGCCGAACCGGAGCGGCTGCGCGGCGTCGCCGCGGCGGGCGCCGTAATCCAGCTCACGGCGGCGTCGGTCGACGGACGTCTCGGCCGGAAGACGCAGTCGACCGCGGCGGCGCTGCTCGACCTGGGGCTCGCGCACCTGCTGGCGAGCGACGCGCACGGACCAGGCGTGAGAAGCGGCGGCCTCAACGCCGCCGTGGCCGCGATCGGCGGCGGCGAGCTCGGCGTCTGGCTCGTCGAGGAGGTGCCCCGGGCGCTTCTGGCGGGAGTGCCGCCGCCGCCCAGGCCGGAGCCGGCGCGCCGGAGGCGCCGCATCGGCCGCCACTGACCTCGTTTCCTATCCTCCGGCCCCTTTGCAAAGCGGCGTGAGACGCTCAAAATAGGCCTGTGAGGGGCGAGGGCGAAGCGCGTGCGGCGGCATCGGCGTACCTCCATGGGCTGCGCGTGCCCATCGCAATCGTGGCTGCGGCGTGCGCGCTGCTCTGCGGAGCCGCCGCGGCGCAGGCGAGCCTCGAGCCCGTTCTTCGCGGGTCGGTCGCCAACGCGAAGGCGCTCTCGGGCGCCACGGCGGTCGCGGTCGCCGGTGGCTACGCTTACGTCACGGGGTACTACAGCGGCGAGCTCGTCGTCGCCGATCTCTCGCATCCGCGCCCGCACATCGTCGGCCGAACCCCTGTCGCGAGGTCGCTCGTCGACGCCACGAACGTCGCCGTCTCCGGAACCCTCGCCTACGTCGTCAGCAAGAACCGGAACACGGACGAAGCGAGCGGCGGCAACGACGACGGCACGGGCAACAGCCTCACGATCGTGGACGTCTCGCAGCCGACGGCTCCACGGATCGTGGGCACGTTGCACGACCCGGTCGACCTCTTCGGCGCGTACGGCATCGCCGTCGACGGAGACTACGCGTACGTCGCGTCACAGGGATGTCTCCACGGGCAGCCCTGCCCGAACGCAAAGGTCGGCGACTCCTTCACCGTGGTCGACGTGAGCGACCCGTCCGACCCGAGGGTGGTCGCGACCCTCCAGAACAGCAACCTTCCCCTGCCCTGGCGCGGCAGCGGCGCGCTCAAGCACGCGACGTCCGTCGCGCTCTCCGGGGGCTTCGCCTATGTCACTGCCGCCTATACCAACCGCCTGACGGTGATCGACGTCAGCGACCCGCTGCACCCGGCGATCGTCGCGTCGCTGGAGGACGACGAACAGCTCGCGTTCCCGGTGGACGTCGCCGTCGAGGACGGCTATGCGTACGTCGCCGATCAGTACTCGGGCCTCGGTCGAGTCGCCGTCGTCGACGTGCACGACCCGACGGCGCCACAGGTGGTCGCGTCGGTGACCGATCCGACCTGGCTCGACGGCGCCTACCGCATCAGGGCGCAGGGGGACTTCGTCTTCGTCTCGGCGGCGTACGCGGAGGCAGTGGCGGTGATCGACGTCTCCGACCCGACGTCGCCTCGGATCGCGGGCGGCGTGCAGAGCCCCGAGCTCCTGAACCACACCACCGGGATCGACGTCGGACCGGCAGCCCGCTCGGTGATCGCCTCGTCCCCCCTGCTCTCGACCGAGACGCAGACGAACTACCCGCCGTTCCCGCTGCAGGCGGGCGGGCCGACGGCCACCGGGACGGTGTCCTCGATCGTGCTCGATCCGGCCCCGCTGCGCGTGAGGATCCCGTCGACGGAGAGGCCGACGAGGAGCGTCACGACCCCGGACGCCACGTTCGGCTTCGTCACGACGGACGACATCGCAGCCCTCCGCTGCAGCCTCGACGCCGCGCCGCTCGCACCCTGCGACTCGCCGACGAGCCAGTCGTACAGCGGGCTCTCTCCCGGCTCCCATACGTTCACGGTCGAGGCGACCGATCCCGCCGGCGACATCGCCTCGGCCAGCTGGAGCTGGGTCGTCCGCGCCCCGAGGCCGGGCGCACCGGGATGGGCCGATCTCGTTCGGCGCCTCGCCGGCGAGCTCTAGGCGCATGCCGCTCATCCGGCCCGAGACTCTCGAGGACAGGCTGGAACGGCGGCGGGCGTCCGGACGCGCTTCGGCCATTCCGCGCCGGGCGGGCCCCGGACCGTCGCCGCTCTCGTCCGCTCAGCAGCGGATGTGGTTCCTGCAGCAGTGGGACCCGGCCGCGCCGACCTTCAACGGCTGCCGGGCGATCCGCCTGCGCGGCGCCATCGATGTCGATGCGCTGCGGCGGGCGCTCGTCCACCTCGTCGAGCGCCACGACACGCTGCGGACGGTGTTCGCTCTCGACGGGCGCGAGCCGCTCCAGCTCGCGCTCGAGGACTGGGGGCTCGACCTGCCCGTCGTCGACCTCTCCGGCCTCGGGCACGGCGAGCGCGAGGCCGAGCTCGGGACGTTGCTGCACGACCTGGCGCGCGAGCCCTTCGATCTCGGTCGCGACCTGATGCTCCGCGCAACCCTCTTCCACCTCGCACCGGACGAGCACGTGCTCCTGCTCCGGCTGCACCACATCGCGGCGGACGGCTTCTCGGACGCGGTCCTGAACGCCGACCTGTCGGCCGCCTACGCCGCATACCGCGCCGGCCGCGAGCCCGACCTTCCGCATCTCCCGATCCGCTACGCCGACTACGCGCTCTGGGAGCGGAACCGCCTCGCCGGTGAGGAGCTCGAGCGGCTGCTCGCCTACTGGACCGGACAGCTCGAGGGCGCGCCTCCTCTGCTGGCGCTGCCGACCGACCGGCCGCGACCCGCGGTCCAGCGGCACGAGGGGGCCCATCGTCCCGTGGCGCTCGACGCCGCTCTCGGCGACGGCCTGGCCGCGCTCGCCCGCGCCGAAGGGGCGACCTTCTTCATGGCCGCGCTCGCCGCGTTCGCGACGCTCCTCTATCGCCGCTCGGGTCAGGACGACATCGTCGTCGGCAGCCCGATCGCGACCCGCACCGCCGTCGAGCTGCAAACGCTCGTCGGCTTCTTCACGAACACGCTCGCGCTGCGACTCCGCTTCGGAGGCAATCCGACGTTCCGCGAGGCAATCCGCCGTGCGCGCGAGGTCGCTCTCGGCGCATACGCCCACCAGGAGCTGCCGTTCGAGAAGGTCGTCGAGGCTCTGCGCCAGCCGCGAGACGCCTCACGCAACCCGCTCTTCCAGGTCAACCTGCGCGCCCAGACCGGGCCGCGCCCGACGCTTCGGCTCGACGGAGTCGAGGGCGAGCCCTTGCCGGTCGACATCGGCTTCTCCCGCTTCGACCTGGCGCTCGAGCTACAGGCGGAGCCGGGCGCGCTGCACGGCTTCGTCGAGTACGACCGCGATCTGTTCGACGCCGAGACCGTCGACGGGCTGGCCGGCGATCTCGCGACGCTGCTGGCACGAGCGATTGCGGAGCCGGACACTCCGATCCTCGCGCTTCCCCTTGCCGGCGGGCGGCGCCCGGCCCGCGCATGAGCGCTGAAGCACCTGGCGGGTATCGCCTGTCGATCCGGCAGGAGGAGCTGTGGCTCGCCGAGTCCGATGGGCCGCAAGGCCGCATCGTCGCGGTGGTCGACCTGCCGGAGGCGATGGACGAGGCGCGGCTCGAGGCGGCGCTCGAGCGAGCGGTCGCGCGCCACGAGATCCTCCGCACGACCTTCGCCCGCGGGCCGGTGCTGCGAGTTCCGCTCCAGGTCGTCCACGAGCGGCTCCCGGCCCGAAGCTCGTTGAGCCCTGCCGACACGCGGCTCGTCGACGTGCTCGAGGCCGAGCTGCTCGAGCCGCTCGACCTCGAGCGCGGGCCGTTGGTCCGCGCCCGGCTCGCGCGCGACGAGCGCGGCGCGGGCGTCCTCGTGCTGACGCTCTCCTCCCTCTGCGCGGATCGCGAGTCGGCCGCCCTCCTCGCGGCGGCTGTCGTCCGGCCGGAGGAGGCGCCCGAGCCGGAGCCGCTCCAGCACGCGGACTTCGCGGAGTGGGAGGCGGGGCTCGCCGCGGAGACCGGACCGGAAGCAGTCGCCGCCCGGGAGCACTGGGCGCGCCTCGCCGGCGCGGAGGCTCCGCCGGTTCCGTTCGCCCGCCCGGCCGGCGGCGCATTCGTCCCCGCCGGCGTGCCGGTCGCCGTCGACGAGGCGACCGCTGCCGCCGCCGCGCTGGCGGCGGAGCGATACGGGGCGACGACGGAGGCGTTCGTGCTCGCGGCCTGGGCCGTCGTCCTCGCCCGCGCGTCGAGCAGCGACGAGCTGACGCTCGGAGCCGACTGCCCCACCGGACGTCGCGCCGAGCTCGCGGGGGCCGTCGGCCCGTACGACCGGCCGTTCCCGCTCCGCGTGCGCGTCGACTCGACCTTCGCCGAGACGCTCCACGACGTCGTCCGGGGAGTCGAAGCGGCTCTCGCCTACCGCGAGCGGCTGCCTCCCGGAGCGGCGACCGGCCTCACGGTCGGCTTCGTCTCTTCGCCGGGCGGCGTCGTCTCCACGGCCGAGGGATTCCGCCTGTGGCTCGAGCGCGTGGACGATCTCGCGCTCGAGGTGCGCCACGACCCGGCCTGGCTCGCACCGGAGCATGCGGCGCGCCTCGCTCGCTCCCTCGCCTGCGCCCTCGCGAGCGCGGCGGCGCGGCCGGAGGCCGGCGTAACGGAGGTCGCGGTCGTGCCGGAGGACGAGCGGCGGCTGCTCGTCGCCGGCCCGGACGCGAACGCGGCGCCGGTCCGAGCGGTCTGCGTCCACGAGCTCTTCGCGGAGCAGGCCGACGCGTACCCGGAGCGCGTCGCAGTGACCGACGGCCGCACCGTGCTGACCTACGGCGAGCTCGACCGGGCCGCCGGGGGCGTCGCGCGACGACTGGCGCGTGCCGGGATCGGCCGAGGCGACGCCGTCGGCCTGTGCACCGACCGCTCGACGGCCCTCGTCGTCGGCCTGCTCGGGATCCTGAAGGCGGGCGCGGCCTACGCGCCGCTCAACTTCGAGCATCCCCCCGCCCGCCTCGCGCACGAGCTGGCCACGACGGCGGCGCGTGCCGTGGTCGCACAGCGCGCGGTCGCGGGGCGGCTGCCCGAGACCTCCGCACCCCTCGTCCTGCTCGACGACGACGTCGCCGGAGCCGACGGCGAGCCGGCCGGCTCGGACGTCTCGCCCGGCGACCTCGCCTACGTGATGTTCACCTCGGGCTCGACCGGCGCTCCGAAGGGCGTCGAGGTGACGCACGCGAGCCTCGTCAACTACGTCGGGGCGATCGTCCGCCTCGTGGGCGGGGACGCCGAGCCGCTTGCCTTCGGGCTCGTGTCGGCGGCTTCGACGGACCTCGGCAACACGGCCATCTTCCCCGCCCTCTGCTCGGGCGGCACTCTCGTCCTCGTCGATCCCGCCGGCGCGGCCGACCCGGGCGCGCTCGCCCGCCGGCTCGAGGCGGACCCGGTCGACGTGCTCAAGATCGCACCCTCTCACCTGGCGGCGCTGCTGGCCGGGGGCGACGGCCGCGTGCTGCCGCGGCGGACGCTCGTGTGCGGCGGCGAGCTGCTCTCCTGGCAGCTCGTCGATCGCGTGCGCGAGCTCGGCGCCTGCGCGATCGTCAACCACTACGGCCCGACGGAGACGACCGTCGGCTGCTGTGCCTACCCCGTCCCCGAGACGCCGCCGGAGGAGCGTCCGGCGAGCGTCCCGATCGGTGCCCCGCTCGCCAACACGGCCTGCTACGTCCTCGACGACGGGCTACAGCCCGTGCCGCTCGGCGCGCCGGGGCGCCTCTACGTCTCGGGCGCCGGCATCGCACGCGGCTATGCGGGCGAGCCGGAGGAGACCGCCGCGCGCTTCCTCGCCGACCCATTCGCAGCCGGCGGGCGGATGTACGACACCGGCGACGTCGTGCGCCGGCTGCCCGACGGGACGCTCGAGTTCCTCGGCCGCGCCGACGACCAGGTCAAGATCCGCGGCCACCGCGTCGAGCCGAGCGAGGTCGAAGCGGCGCTGCGCTCGCATCCCCTGGTGCGCGACGCCGTCGTCATCGCACGCGGCGAGGACGGGGGAACACGCCTCGTCGCGTACTGCGCCGCCGCCCCGGATGCGACCGAGGACGCGCTCCGCTCCCACCTCGCCGGGATCCTTCCGGAGCCGATGCTGCCGTCCGTTCTCGCCGTCCTCGACGCGCTGCCGCTGACGCCGAGCGGCAAGGTCGACCGCGCAGCCCTTCCGGAGGTGTCGGCGGCCGGACGGATCGAGACAGCGGGCCGCGTCCCGCCGCGGTCGCCGCTCGAGCGCGAGGTGGCCTCGATCTGGTCCGCGGTCCTGGGCGTCGACGAGATCGGCGTCGACGACGACTTCTTCGCCCTCGGCGGCCACTCGCTGCTCGCGACCCAGGTCGTCGCGCAGGTCCGGAGCGAGCTCGCGGTCGAGCTGCCGCTGCACAGCCTCTTCACCTGCCCGACGGTCGCCACGCTGACTGCGGAGATCGTCCGCCTGCTGGGAGAGACGGACGCCGAGACGGCCGCGCTCCTGGCCCAGCTGGAGCAGCTGCCGAGCGAGGATGCGGAGCGCCTGCTCGCCGAGCAGCGGGTCCCCGGCCCGACCACGGAGTGAGCGCAGTCCCCGACACCCCCGCGCGGTCCGCACACGACGGGCCGGTGCCGCTCTCGTTCTCGCAGGAGCGGATCTTCCTGCTCGACCGGCTGACTCCCGGGCTGCCCGTGTACAACGTGCCGACGCTCGTCCGCGTGCGCGCGACGCTCGATGCTGCGGCGCTCGGGCGTGCGCTCGACCGAATCGTCGAGCGCCACGAGGCGTTGCGGACGAGGCTCCTGCTCGCCGGCGGGGAGCTCGTGCAGCAGGTCGCACCGCCGCGACCGGTCGAGCTCGAGGTAGCCGACCTACGCGGGCGCGAGACACCCGAGGCAGAGGCGGAACGGCTCCTCGCCGAGATCGCGCAGCGTCCGTTCGACCTCTCGCGGGACACGCTGCTGCGGGCGGCCCTCGTCCATGTCGCCGACGCGGACGACCGCTTGCTCGTCGTGCTGCACCATGCCGGCTCCGACCACGCGTCGAGCGCGCTTCTCTTCGGGGAGCTCGACACGCTATACGGCGCATTCGTCGCCGGGACGGAGCCCGAGCTGCCCGAGCTGCCGCTCCAGTACTCCGACTTCGCGACGTGGCAGCGCGAGCGGCTGACGGGTGAGCTCCTCGAGCATCTGCTCGCGTACTGGCGGGGCCGCTTGTCCGGCGCGCCGACGCGCCTCGACCTCCCGAGCGACCGGCCGCGCCCGGCACGCCAGAGCCACCGGGGAGCGCGGCGCGACGTCGAGCTGCCCGCACCGCTCGTCACGCAGCTCCGGAAGGTCGCGCGCGCCGAGCGCGCCTCGCTCTTCGTCGTCCTGCTTGCGGCCTTCGACGCGCTCCTCCAGCGCTACGCAGGCGTCGACGACCTCGTCGTCGGCGTGCCGGTCTCCGGACGCCACCACGCCGAGACGCAGGCACTGATCGGCTACTTCAGCAACACGCTCGCGCTCCGGGCCGACCTCTCCGGCGACCCGACGTTCGCGGAGCTCGTCCGCCGCGTCCGCGCGAGCATGCTCGAGGCCCAGGCGCACCAGGAGCTGCCGTTCGAGCGGCTGGTCGCAGAGCTCAACCCCGAGCGGGCGCTCGACCGCACCCCTCTCTTCCAGGTGCTCCTCGGTTTCGACGTCGCCGCCGACTCGCCCCGCACCCTGGCGGGGGCGCCCGTCGAGCCGCTGCCGCTCGCAGGGTGGTCCTGGTCGCGGTTCGACCTCACGCTCGTCCTCCGCGAGCAGGCCGACGGCTCGCTCCACGGCTCGCTCGAGTACGCGACCGACCTCTTCGACGCGGATACGATCGATCGGCTCGCTGGACACCTCCAGACGCTGCTCGATGCGGCTGCGCGCGAGCCGGCGCTGCCCATCTCCGCGCTGCCGCTCCTGACCGCCGCGGAGAGGCGGCAGCTCGAGTCGTGGAATGCGACGGAACGGCCCTTCCCGCGCCGTTGCCTGCACGAGCTCGTTTTCGAGCAGTCGCGACGGACGCCGGACGCCGTCGCAGTCGCCGGCGACGACGAGCGGCTGACCTACCGCGAGCTGGCCGCGCGTGCGGCCGCGCTGGCGTACGAGCTCCGAGCCGTCGGCGTGGGACCGGGCGAGCGCGTGGGCATCGTCGTCGAGCGGTCGCCGGACCTCCTCGTCGCGATGCTCGCTGCACTGGCTGCAGGCGCGGCGTACGTGCCCCTCGAGCCGAGCCACCCGCCCGAGCGGCTCGGATTCGTGCTCGCCGATGCCGGTGTGCGCGCCGTCGTCGCGCAGGAAGAGCTGCTCGCCGGGATCGAGACAGGCGGCGCAGCGGTCGTCCCGGTCGAGACCGCCCGTCAGGGACGGGACGACCCGCCGGCTGTCGAGGTCGATCCCGAGCAGCCCGCATACGTCGTCTACACGTCCGGCTCCTCGGGTCGGCCGAAGGGCGTCGAGGTGCCGCACCGGGCCGTGGCGAACCTGCTCGCACACATGCGCCGCGAGCCGGGGTTGACGGCGGACGGCGTCGTCGCGAACGTGACGACACCCGCCTTCGATCTCTCCGTCCCCGACTGGTGGCTGCCGCTCACGACCGGTGCCCGCCTCGTCGTCGTCCCAGCCGAGGCCGCGCTCGACCCGCTCGAGCTCGGCAGCCGCCTTGCCGCGACGCATGCGACCTTCGTCCAGGCGACGCCGACGACCTGGCAGATGCTCGTGGACGGAGGCTGGTCGGGCCATCGTGAGCTCACGGTCGTCTGCGGCGGCGAGGAGCTTCCCGCCTCGCTCGCCGCCGAGCTGCTCCTGCGTGCCGGTGCGGTGTGGCACGCGTACGGCCCGACCGAGACGACCGTCTGGTCGTCCCTGCGCAAGCTCGAGCCCGGGGACGAGCGCCCGTGGCTCGGCGGCCCGATCGCGAACACGCGCTTCTCGGTGCTCGACGCGCACGGCCGCCCGCAGCCGGTCGGCCTGCCGGGCGAGCTCGAGATCGGCGGCGAGGGGGTCGCGCACGGCTACCTCGGCCCGGCGGAGCTCACCGAGGAGCGGTTCCGGCCCGATCCGTCCCGGCCCGGCAGGCTGGCCTTCCGCACCGGCGATCTGGTCAGCCGCCGCGCCGACGGAACGCTTCGCTTCCACGGCCGCCTGGACGTGCAGGTGAAGCTCCGCGGCTTTCGCATCGAGCTCGGCGAGATCGAGTCGGTCCTGGCAGAGCAACCCGGCGTCGCCGCAGCGGCCTGCGCGCTCCGGGAGGACGCCGCGGGCGACCCGGGTCTCGTCGCTTACGTCGTCCCCGTGTCCGGCGCCGCACCGGCACCCGAGGCGCTCGGCCGCCGGCTTCGCCGGCTGCTGCCCGAGTACATGCTCCCGTCGAGCCTCGTGGTCGTCGACTCGCTGCCGGCGGGCCCGACCGGCAAGCTCGACCGCGGGGCCCTGCCGCCGCCCGACGGGCTGCGTGGCGAGCGTGAGCGACCGTACGAGCCTCCACGCACTCCGATAGAGGACGAGCTCGCCGCGATCTGCGGCGGCCTCCTCGACGTCGACCGCGTCGGGATGGAGGACGACTTCTTCGAGCTCGGCGGCCACTCGCTTCTCGCCGTGAAGCTGCTCGCCCGCGCCCGCGACGCGCTCGGCGTCGAGCTCTCGCTGCCGCTGTTGTTCGAGCGCCGCACGCTCCGCGCCCTCGCCGAGGCGGTCACCGCCGCCCTGCTCGAGGAGACGGACGACGCAGCGGCCCTGCTCGCCGACGCCGCCGCCTCGGAACGATGAGCGAGGACGACGTCCGCGCGCGCCTTGCGGCACTCGGGCCGGCGCAGCGCACCCTGCTCGAGCGGAGGCTCCTCGAACGCCGTGCCGGGACGCGCCTCGCCCCCATCCCACGGCGCACCGGACCGGGCCCGTACCCGCTCTCGTACGGCCAGGAGCTGCTCTGGCTGCTCAGCCAGATCTTCGACGGCGGCGTCGCCTACAACGCCCCGAGCGCCTTCCGCCTCGAGGGCCGACTCGACCTCGAGGCGCTGCAGCGGGCCTTCGACCTCCTGGCCGACCGGCACGAGATCCTGCGGACGACCTACATGCTCGTCGACGGCCGGCCCGCCCAGGTGGTCGCTCCGCACGGCACGACGCGCCTGCGCCTCGTCGAGCTCGGCGACCGGCCGGCCGCTGAGCAGGAGGTCGAGCTCGCCCGGATCCTGAACGAGGAGTCGCAGCGCCGGTTCGACCTCGAGCACGGGCCGGTCCTGCGCGCGACGGTCGTGCGCCTCGGCCCCGACGACCACGTGCTGCTCGTCGTCGTCCACCACGTCGCCACGGACGGCTGGTCGCGCGGCATCCTCTATCACGAGCTGACGCTGCTCTACGAGGCCGCGGTCGCTGGCACGACGGCGCCCCTCGACCCGCTGCCGCTCCACTACGCCGACTATGCGGTGTGGCAGCGCTCATGGGTCGAGAGCGGGGCAGTCGCCGGCCAGCTCGAGTACTGGCGTCGTCGCCTCGCGGGGTCGCCGGCGCGCCTCGACCTCCCGGTCGACCGCCCTCGGCCGCCCGTGCGCTCGCACGGCGGCGATCACCTCGGCATGATGCTCGACGCCTCGACGCGGGAGCGTCTCCGTACGACCGCCCGTGCGGCGGACACGACGCTGTTCGTCTCGCTGCTCGCACTCTTCGCAGCGCTGCTGTCTCGCTGGTCGGGCCAGGACGACGTCGTCGTGGGCACACCTTTTGCCGGCCGCGACCGCATCGAGCTCGAGCCGCTGATCGGGCCGTTCCTCAACCCGCTCGCGCTGCGGATGGATCTCTCCGGTGATCCGACGTTCGCCGAGCTCCTGCAGCGGGCACGCGCGACGGCGATCGAAGCGTTCGCGAACGCGGCCGCGCCGTACGAGCTCGTCGTGCGGGCCGCGAGCCCGGAGCGCGACCTCAGTCAGACGCCGGTCTTCCAGGCGATGCTCGTGCTGCACGACCCCGGGTGGGCCCGGCGCCGCCCCCGCTTCGAGCCGGCCGGAATCCGCACGACGGAGCTCACCTACGAGAAGGGATTCGCGAAGTTCGACCTGCTCCTGGGCGCGAGCGAGCGCCCGACCGGCCTGAACACGACGTGGGAGTACAGCACCGACCTCTTCGAGGCCGCGACCGTGCGCCGGATGATGGAGCACTTCCGGGCTCTGGCCGCGAGCGCGACAGGCGAGCCCGAGCGCCGGCTGTCGCGCCTCTCGCTGCTCTCCCCGGCGGAGCGCGCGACGGTCCTCCGCTGGAGCGCTCCCACGGACGAGCTGCCCGAGAGCGGCACGGCGAAGGAGCTCTTCGAGGCGCAGGCGGCGAGGACGCCGACGGCGACGGCCGTCGTGCACGGCGACGAACGCGTCGACTACGCGGAGCTGGATCGCGCCGCGAACCGGATCGCCGCCCGCCTCCGGGCGGAGGGCATCGGCCCGGGCGCCCTGGTCGGCGTCGCGCTCGAGCGGTCGGTCGAGCTCGTCTCCTCGGTGCTCGGAGTGCTCAAGGCGGGCGCCGCCTACGTCCCGCTCGACCCGCTCTACCCAGCCGCGCGCCTCGCGGCGATGGTCGCCGATGCGCAGCCGCGTGCGCTCCTCGTCTCGACGACGACGCGCGACCGCGTTCCGGCCGGCGACGCGACCCTGATCAAGGTCGACGACCAGTCGCTGCGCGAGCTGCCGAGCGCGGACCCGCCGACGCTCGCCTCGGGCGACGACCTCGCGTACGTCGTCTACACGAGCGGATCGACCGGCGCGCCGAAGGGTGCGATGATCTCGAACCGCAGCCTCGCGAGCGCCTTCCACGCCTTCGAGCGCGCCTACCGGCTGGACGAGCTCAGCTGCCACCTGCAGATGGCGAGCTTCTCCTTCGACGTCTTCACCGGCGACCTGCTCCGCTCGCTGCTCGCCGGCGCCACCCTCGTCCTCTGCCCGCTCGAGGTCCTCGTCGACCCGCCGCGCCTGTACGAGCTGATGGTGCGCGAACGGGTCGACGCGGCCGAGTTCGTGCCGGCGACGGCAGCCCTCCTGTTCGAGTACGTCGCGCGCGAGCGGCTCTCCCTCGACTTCATGCGCCTCGTGATCGTCGGCTCGGAGGCGTGGCGGACCGAGCGCTATGCGGAGTTCCGCCGCCTCTGCGGACCGCACACGCGACTCCTCAACACGTACGGCCTCGCCGAGGCGACGATCGACAGCACCTGGTTCGAGGCGCCCGAGGGAGCGGATCCCGCCCCGGGCAGAACGGTTCCGATCGGGCGTCCGCTCGCGAACACGCGCGCCTACGTGCTGGACGACAAGGGCGAACCGGCGCCGATCGGCCTGCCGGGCGAGCTCTGCATCGGCGGCCCGGCCGTCGGACGAGGCTACGTGAACCGCCCCGAGCTGACCGCGGAGCGCTTCCTACCGGATCCCTTCTCGGCCGAGCCCGACGCGCGGCTCTACCGGACGGGCGACCTCGCACGCTGGCTCCCCGACGGGTCGCTCGAGTTTCTCGGACGCACGGACCGGCAGCTCAAGGTGCGCGGCTTCCGCGTCGAGCCGGGAGAGATCGAGGCCGTGCTCGAGCGCGATCCGGACGTGCACGCCGCGGTCGTCGTCGCCGTCGGGGACGAGGCCGGCGCGGGCCGGCTGCACGCCTACGTCGAGCCGGTTGCCGGCGCGACGCCCGCGCCCGAGGAGCTGCGCCGACGCGCGGCGGCCGCATTGCCCGCCTACATGGTCCCCGCGACGTACACCCTCCTGCCGGCGTTCCCGCTCACGCCGAACGGGAAGGTCGACCTCGAGGCCCTGCCCGCGCCGGGAGCACGCGCCGAGGTCGTGGACAGGGTCGCGCCGCGGACGCCCGCCGAGGAGGTCGTGGCACGCGTCTGGCGCGAGGTGCTCGGCCACGGCGAGGTCGGCGTGACCGAGGACTTCTTCGCGCTCGGCGGCCACTCGCTGCTGGCGACGCAAGTCGTCGTCCGCCTGCGACGGGAGCTCGGCATCGAGCTCGCGGTGCGCGCGATCTTCGAGACGCCGACCGTCGCCGGGCTGGCCACCGTCGTGGAGCAGGCGCCCCCGGAGTCGGGCCCGCCGCTCGTCCGGAGCGAGAGCGCGCGCCCTTGACGGGCGCGCGCCGGTCCCGGGCCGGTCCGTCGGGCCGGCCCGGGACCAGGCGAGCGCCGCCCTAGCTCACCTTGACCGTATAGGTGCCGGTACTGATCGCGTAGTAGTCGCCGACGATCAGCGTGTACGTCCCGCTCACGTCGAGCGTGCACGTCTGGTCGGCCGAGCTGGTCGGCCCGCAGATCGTCGTCCCGTTCGGCCGGACGAGCTCCTGCCACACCGTGAACGAGCCCGACGTCCGCGTCATGTTCGTGTCGACGTGCTCTCCGGCCGTGCCGGTGAACGTGTAGCAGTCGATCTGCGCCGCGGCCGTGAGCGAGCCGCTGTCGGCACTCCCGCCGACCGTGAGCGAGCCGCACCCCGTCGGGCTGTTGACGTTCTGGACGGCGATGCTGAACGTGCCGGTGTAGAAGTCCGACGAGTCCCGGACGAAGAACGTCATGTTTCCGTTCGTGTCGGAGGTGCACGTCAGAGCGCTGGGACCGGCGAGGCCGCAGATGCTGGAGCCGTTCGCGTCGAATCCCTGGAGGTACGGGTAGAACGACGTGCCGGCGGTGTTGATCCAGCGGACGAGGACGTGGTCGCCGACACTCGCCGGGACGGTGAAGCAGTCGAGCGCTCCCGGCGTGCTCATCGTCACGCTCGTCGGCGCGGCGCCGTAGCCGAGCGTCGTGCAGCCGCTCGGGCTGTCGACCCGCTGTACGAGCACCGAGTACGGTCCGGTGTAGCCGCCGTTCGAGTCGCGGATCAGGAGCGTGAACGTGCCGCTCGTGTCGAGCGTGCACGACATCGTCGGCGCGTAGCCCACACCGCACTCGACCGATCCGTTCGGCTTGTACAGCGTCGCCGTCGGGCTCAACGAGGTGTTGGACGTGTGGTCGTACTGGAACCACAGCGTCTGCCCCGCACTCGCGGTGACCGTGTAGCAGTCGGTCTGGCCGGCGGCCGCGAGGTTGCCGTCGGTCACCGTGCCGTCCACGGCGAGCGACGAGCATCCGACCGGCGAGTTGAGATCCTGGAGGGCGATGTTGTAGCCGCCCGTGTACGGGCCGTTGTAGTCGCGGACGATGATCGCGTACGTGCCCGTGGAGCCGAGCGCGCACGTGAGCTCCGACGGGTAGGAAGGCCCGCACACCGTCCGCCCGTCCGGCCCAACGATCTCCGCGTCCGGGTTGAACGACGTGCCCGACGTCCACATGTAGCGGAGGTCGACGTGCTCGCCGGCCGTCCCGGTGAACGTGTAGCAGTTCATCCCGCCGACGTTCGCGATGGAGTCGGACGTCGGCGTCGGGTCGACTGCGAGCGAGGAGCAGCCGGCGGGCGCGTTCAGCGTCTGCATCGCAAGCGTGTAGCCGTCCGCGTACGTCCCGTAGTAGTCCCGCACGAAGACGCGGTACGTCCCGGCGGTGTCGATCGTGCACGTGGTCTCGACGCTCGTCGTGGCGCTGCACGCGACGCTGCCGTTGGGACGCACGATGTCCTGCTCCGGGTAGCCGGAACCGGACGTCTTCACCATCCGGACGCGGACCACGTCACCCGGGGAGACGGTCATGCTGTAGCAGTCCGTCTGGAGGCCGATTGGGATAGAGCCGGACACCGGGGCGGCGCCCGCATTGAGGGCGGTACAGGTGCCCGGGCTGGCGAGGTCGATCCCCTCGAACGAGTACGTGGGCGTACTCGTACCGCTCGAGTCGCGGACGATCACGAGGTACTTGCCGCTGCTCGGGAGGGTGCAGTTCAGCTCGGCGGGGTAACTGGGGCCGCAAAGCGTCGAACCACTCGGCTTGATCACCTCGACGGTCGGCGTCCCGGTGCCGCTCGTCATCAACCAGCGGAAGCGGACCGTGTGCCCGCCGATGCCCGTGAACGTGTAGCAGTTCATCTGGGCGGCGGTCGAGATCGAGACTCCCGTCATCGGCGGGTCGTCGAGCGTCAGAGCCGTGCAGCCCGCCGGCTTGTTCAGCTTCTGCATCGCGACGGCGTAGTTCTCGATGTACTGGCCGTAGTAGTCGCGGACGAACACGTGGTAGGTCCCGGTCGTGTCGAGCGTGCACGTCTGGTCGACGGCCGTCGTGATCGAGCACATGATCGTCCCGTTCGGCCTGACGATGTCCTCGGCGATGGCGCCGGAGCCGGTGGTCCGCACCGCGCGGAGGCGCACGACGTCACCCGCCGTGCCGGCCAGCTTGTAGCAGTCCATCTGCGCCGCCACCGTGAGCGAGCCGGTCGTCGGTGCGGCGCCCGGGGCGAGCGCGGTCGTGCAGTTCGACGGCGCACTCAGGCGCTGAGCCAGGATGTTGAACGAGCTCGTGTTCGCGCCGGACGAGTCGCGGAGGATCACGCGGTACTTGCCCGCGCCGCCGAGCTGGCAGTTGAGCTCGGACGGGCCGGAGTTGCTGCAGATCAACGTCCCGTCGGGCCGGACCAGCTGCGCGTAGGCGGTGCCCGGACCCGCAGTCATGCCCCAGCGGATCCGTATCTGGTCGCCTGCGTTGGCGGTGAACGTGTAACAGGACATCGCCCCGGCGGCTCCGATCGACCCGGACGTCGGTGCGGCACCGAGCGCCAGGGTCGGGCAGTTGAGCGGGCTGTTCGTCCGCTGGATCGCGAGCGTGAAGCTGCCGCCGTACAGCCCGTAGTAGTCGCGCACGAGGATCGTGTACGTCCCGGTCGTGTCGATGGCACAGAGCTGGTCGGTCGACGTCGTGGTGCAGACAGTCGTGCCGTCCGGCTTGACGAGCTCGACGTACGGATACATGGAGCCGGACGTCTTCACGGCCCGGATCCACTCCTGGTCGCCGGCCTTCGCGCTGAACTTGTAACAGTCGACGACGCCGATCGGCGACGCCGGCAGCGTTGCGGTGGCGGGTGCGGCGCCCGGCTTGATCAGGGTGCAGCCTGCAGCACTGTTCAGGCGCCTGGTCGAGATCTCGTAGTTGCCCGTGTAGGGGCCCGACGCGTCGCGCACGAGGATTCCGTACGTGGCGGTCGCCGACGCGGTACACGTCAGGTCCTGCGCGTAGCCGCTGCAGGGGACGGTTCCGTTCGGGCGTACGAACTCGACGTACGGCGAGAACGAGCCGCCCGACGTGTTCGACCAGTGGATGCGCATGCGATTGCCCTGACTCGCGTGGACGCGATAGCAGTCCATCTCGGCCGCCGCCGAGATCGAGCTCGTGGTCGGCGCGGCGCCGGGCGTCAGCGGCGTGCAGCCTGTGAGGCTGTTCAGCTTTCGCGTGGCGAGCGAGTAGTTGGCCGTGTAGGTGTTGTAGTAGTCCCAGACGAGGATCGTGTAGGTGCCGGTGGTGTCGAGCGGACAGGTGGCGACGGCCGAGGTCGTCCCGCTGCACATCACGGTGCCGTTCGGGCGGAAGACCTCCTGCTCCATGTCCGCCGACCCGGACGTCCTCACGACGCCGATCCGCAGCTGATCGCCGAGAGTGCCGTGCACCCGGTAGCAGTCGACCTCGCCGACGACGCTCAGCGACGTCGCGAGCGGGGAATCCCCCGGCGCCCCGGGATCGCCGGTGGCGAGCGTGCTGCACCCTGTCGGGTTGTTCATCTTCTGCAGCGTGAGCTTGTAGCCGCCGGTGTTCGGGCCGCTCTGATCACGCAGGTTCAACGTGACGTGACCCGTCTGTGTGATCTCGCAGAGGAACGTCCCCGTCGTCGCGGGGCAGTCGACCGTGCCGTCCTTGCGAGCGAGGTCGACGCTCGGCGTGATGCTCCCGGACGTCTTCGTGCTGTTGACGAGGATCTCGTCGCCGGCCCGGGCTACCCACGAGTAGCAGACCATCGCCCCGACCGTAGTGATCGTGCCGGTGGCGCTCGCGCCGAAGGCGGGCGCGGCGAGGCATCCCACCGGGCCACTGAGACGCTGAACCGAGATGTTGTAGCCCCCGGTTCCGGTGTTGACGCCGTCCCTGACCTTGACCCGGATGTTTCCGCCCAGCGTGACCTTGCAGGTCTGCTCGCTTCCCCCCTGGCAGAGCAGCGAACCGTCCTTCTGGAAGACGTGGATGAACGGGGAGAGGTTGCCGGAGGTCTTGACGACCCGGATACGGATCACGGAGCCGGTTGCGGCGCTCACATCCCAGCAGTCGTTCTGGTTCGCGACCGTGATCGAACCCGACTCCAGATCGCCGAAGGCGATGCTGGTGCACCCGGGAACGCTCGCCCGGGCCACTGACCCGAACCACAAAGCCGCGAACGCGACGACAACGACGAGCGTGGCGCGTCCCCCGAGTCCGAGGGCGAATCGACTGACCACTGCGCGCTTCCTGGCTTCATCAGCCGCCATCCTCAGCTCCTCTCCCATTACCCGGCCCTAGCGGTCGTGGTGGTTGTCTTCTTCTTGTTCTTAGCCGTGCTCTTCCGGTGGGCGTGCTTCTTCTTCTTGTGCTTCTTGGTCTTCGGCGGCTTGAACTTGCCCCGGTGATGCCTCTTCGGCGGCCCCTTGTGATGCTTCCTCGGAGGCTTCGGAGGCTTCGGCGGCCTCTTCGGATGCTTGTACTGCGCAGCGGCCGAGGTCTTCGGGGTCGCGGTCGCGTCCAGCCTGGCCTGCGATCCGATCGCGGCGCGCGTCGACGACGCATGCCCGGCGACGTGCGCCGGAGCCGTCACGGCGTGCCCGATGCCGCGAACGACGCCGCGCATCGTCGAGGCCGCATAGGCGAACGGGCCGAGAAGGCTCAGTGCGAGGAGCAGAGCGGCCGTGAGGTTGGCGACGGCGGCGATGCCGAGGCGCCGCTGCGAACGCGGGCGCCGGCGGGGACCAATGCGATCCTCGAGCGAGCGCGCGAACTCGGCGCGCGGCTTCGGACGTTCTGCGCGCAGCTCGCGCGCGAGCCCGGAGAACTCGTCCCGTCGCTTCCAGAACCTGCGCATTCCACCGCCTCGAGCCAGAGGTGCACGACCCTGCTTCCCTCTGTACCGGGCAGGCGGAGCGAAACCTTACGCGCGGCCGATCGGGCTGTGCAGCTCCGGCTCGCGGGGATCGAGGGAGCGTGCACGGCCCAGCGCGGCCCGTCTCGCCTGACCGCTCGAGGCGCGAGCGAGATCGAACCAAAGGGTCCAGTTGCCCGGATCGAGCGCGACGGCCTTCCGGAGGCTGCGCCCGGCCGGCACGCGCTGATGCGCCTCGAGCTGCGCTTCGCCGAGCTGCTGCCAGCCGCCAGAGGACCACGGCATCCAGCGGATCGCCGTGCGAGCCTTCGCCTCCGCGCGGCGCCAGCTTCCGCTCGCGGCTGCCGTCTGGCTGGATGACAGCGCCATGTTCCCAACGAGGACGACGAGCGCGAAGCCGGAGAGTCCGACGAGCGCGGCGGTCGCAGCCGCCCGCGGGCGCCAGCCGAGCGTCGCGCCTTCGCCGCCGCGAACCGCCCGGGCGGCGATCAGGCAGGCCGCGCCGCAGAGGAGCGCCGCCACCGATACGCCCGCGAGCTCCCAGTCCCAGTCGACGCCGGCATGGACGAGGAACGCGACGTAGGCGCCGAGCGCGAGCGGGACGAGCGGATGCCGTCGCGCCCGCACTGCGGCGACGACCGGGATTGCCAGCAGCGCGAGGAGCAGAGCCAGTCCGATCGACCCCAGCTCGGCGAGGGTCTCGAGGTAGAGGCTGTGCGCGTCCAGGACGGAGAGACGCGCCGTCGGGCGGTACCGGAGCCAGCTCCGGTCGTACGTGCCGGCTCCCGTGCCGAGCAGCGGGTGGGCTGCTACGTCCCTGAGAGCGACGCGCCAGAGGTCGATACGCCACGTCCCCGACAGACTGAACAGGTGCCTGTTCAGGTCGGCCACCCTCTTGGGAGGCGGAGCCGAGAAGTCGCGGTACACGGTTCGGGCCAGGGTCGGAGGCGAGCCCCACGTCGCGAACACGGCGACGAAGACGGCGCCGGTCGCGGCGCCGAGCCCGGCCGCGAACGCACGACGCGTGCCGCGGCTCACGAGGATCCTCTGCTCGGCTCTCGCGAACGCCAGTGCCAGACCGGCCTCCGCGAGCGCGAGGACGAGCAGCTCCCCCGCCAGCCGGTGCCCCTGGTGGGAGGCCGCCAGCTGCGCCGAGAAGCGGCGGGTCAGCGCTCGGTCTCGGGAGGCCAGGCCAACGGCGAGCGCCGGCGGGACCGCCAGCGCGATCAGCCCGGCGGCGAGCTGGAGTCGGCGCGGGTCGAGCGCGAACGCGGCGACAAGGCCGATCGCGAGGGCGATCATCGCCCCGCGGCTGAAGGTGAAGTAGAGCGTCGGGACGAGCACGAGCAGGCTCGCGGCCGCGCCGGCCCTCGCGACGGTGGCGCGAGCCCGGAGCGCAAAGCCGAGGGCGAGCAGGATGCCGAGGGCGCAGAAGATCCCGAGGCCGTTCCAGTAGCCGATCGGCGCCGCCAGCCGGTAGGCGGCGAGCTGGTCGAGGGAGCCGAGACGTTCGGGAAAGAGGCGGGTGCCGAGGCCGTACGCGGAGGCGGCGACGACCGCGGCGAGGACACCGCCCAGCAGGCTTCGCGTCGATCGCCGCTCCGCGAGCGCGAGCACCGCCGCGACCGCAGCGACGAGGACGAGCGCGCGTTCTCCCTCCGGCACGGTCTCGGTGACGCTGCTCGTCCACAGGAGCGAGAGCCAGGTCCAGCCCGCATAGGCGACGACCGCTCCGAGAAAGACGAGCTCGAGCCGCCGCAGCACGATCCGCTCGCGCACGAGCAGCGCCACCGCCGCAGCCCAGAACGCAGGGAGCATCGCCCAGCCCCACGAGGTCGGGAAGAAGCCGCCGTTCGCCGACGCGAGGCCGAGTGTCAGGCCGAGCGCGCCGAGACCGAGCACGGTGCGTAGGCGCAGTCGCACGGCAAGCCGCCGTGGGCGAGCCTCCTCGAACACGGACGCGAGCATCCCGCTCATGAGCTGAGGGGCACGTCGACTACGAGCGGCTCGTCGGCCGGCGGCCCGGCCGGCTCGAGCTGGACGCGGAGACGCGCGAGGGCGCGATGGACGGCGACCTCGACGGAGTTGACGCGCTCGTGGAGGAGCGACGCGATCTGCCGTGCGGTCAGATCGGCGCCGTAGCGGAGCGCGAGGAGCTCGCGGTCTCGCTCGCCGAGGGCGGCCATCGCACGGTGGAGGTCGAGCCTCACCGCGGTCGTGCCCGCGAGATCGAACGGGTCCTCGCGCTCGATCTCCTCGACGGTCGGGGCGGTCCGGGCGAGGCGGTGGGTATCGATCTCGCGCCTGGCGATTCCGATCAGCCACGCGGCCGGCTCGCCCCGGCGCGGATCGAAGCTCGACCGATAGCGAAGCGCCCGCTCGAAGGTCGCGCTCGTCACGTCCTCCGCGTCCGGACCGTCTCCGATCCGGTAGGCAACGTAGGCATAGACCCGCCGGATCAACGGCGAGGGATCTACAAGAGGATCACGCATTCGGCATCCACCGGCTCGGTATCCGCGGACGCTAGTCCGATAT